>ERZ772766.772-NODE-772-length-18230-cov-8.254250_pt1 | contig 18230 bp, 12 predicted proteins | sample MGYA00511379_ERZ772766 | MGnify/ENA primary metagenome ERZ772766 (study PRJEB29015, sample SAMEA2737895) | human oral metagenome | biome: human oral; feature: human-associated habitat; material: dental | place: China | collected 2116 ...
CCAGCCATTGCCCATAGTCGGCGGGCATCATCAGGGTTTCCTCACGCATCGCCATCCCCACCGTCATCAAACAATCCGCCCTGTTTGCTGCCCGGTTCTTCCGGCGGTTGGTCGGCCTCGGCCAGCGGCAGGTTGGCGACGTTCAGGCTGTAATCGTCATGTCCCCATTCGCAGCGCTCGCGCACCATTTTCGGGATTTTTTTCAGGGTCAGGTTGGGGAAGCGCTCCGCCGCTTCTTGCAGCGTGATACCGCGCCAGGCCGAGCAGCAAATCAGCAGACTGCGCCCCGGCCCCACTTCCTCTGCCAGCGCCTGCAACTGCGCGGTAGAGAGGGTTTGCGTCGTTACATAGAGGTAGTCGTTTTCGCTGGAATGGCCGTGCTGCCACCACAGGGTCGGCGAGGGCTGGTAGGTGAAGCCTTCCAGTTTCGCCATCGCTTCGGCCAGCATTTCCGGGTTGTAGTCGGGGTTGATGATGTCGTTACCCCAGCGGTCATGCACAATCAGGGTCGGTGCGAGGCGGTAATAGCGGAAACCACCACCGCCCTGCCAGTTCACCGCTTTACTGATGCCGCCCTGATCCGTGCCGTCAATGACCTTGCGCAGGCGGGGGATGATGTGGGTGTGGCAGTGCTCGCCCAGTTCGACCATGATCCAGCGCCGCCCCATCTTGTGGGCAACCGCGCCGGTGGTGCCGCTGCCGGCGAAGGAATCGAGGACAAGGTCGCCGGGGTTGGTGGCGAGGTGGATAATGCGTTGCAACAGGCGTTCGGGTTTGGGAGTTGAAAATAAATCTGTGTCAAAAAAAGCCCGCATTTCCTTTTTTGCTTCATCGTTATGACCAACTTCATCATGTGTCCAAATAGTCGTGCTCGGAATTGTATCCGTTACTTCTGAAAGAAATCGTTTATAAGCAGGTCTAGCGTTCCCATCAATACCAAACCAGATCCGATTATCGGCAATTAAGGCATCAAATTTTTCTTTGGTATATCGCCAGCTTGTCCCTGATGGCGGCAACACGGTTCTTCCTGATGGCAATATAATAGGAAATATTGCATAGTCACGCTCTTCATTGCGCAGCACATTATCCGCTTTCCACGCGCCTCTTGGATCGTTATCCCTATTGGTATATCGGCTATTCTGCTTTTCTGTTTTTGGTAACCTTCCTAATTTAAATAGTTCAAGTTGCTTAGCAAAGACTAATATAAAGTCGTGGGATTCAGAGAAATATTTTGAATCCGATTTTGGTGCATATTTCCTTTGCCAGATAACGGTTGAAACAAAATTTCCCCGCCCGAAGATTTCATCACACAACACTTTCAAATAATGCGCTTCGTTATCGTCGATGGTAATCCACAGCGAACCGTCGTCTGCCAGCAGACGTTTGATGATTTCCAGACGGTCACGCATCAGTCCCAACCAGATGGAATGCTCCAATCCGTCGTCGTAATGGGCAAAAGCGCTGCCCGTGTTGTAGGGCGGGTCAATGAACACGCATTTCACCTTGCCGCTAAATTCCTGTTCGAGGGCTTTCAGGGCAAGCAGGTTGTCGCCGTAGATGAGGCGGTTATCAAATTCAGTATTCTCGCGGCGGGTAGCGGCGTGGTAGCTTTTTTCGGCGTCTTCCAGAAGGATGCGCGCTTCCAGCTTGGGGCGTTTGTGCTTGCCTATCCAGGTGAGTTCGAGTTTTTGGTTTTTCATGCGTTTGCCGTTAGTTGAGTTGGTCAATGCGCCAGATGGCGCTTGCCTGTTTTGCCATCCATTGTTGCCATCTGGCGATGTGTGCCGGACTCCATTCGTCGTTGTCTTCCGCCAGTTTGCGGGTCAGGGCAAAGTTGCTGCGGGCGTAAATGGCGCGCTTTTGGACGTAGGGCGCGGTGCCCATTTCGCGGTTTTCGCCGCTTGACAGCAGGGTCATGTTGCCCAGGCGGTACAGCAGGGCGTTGCTTTCGTCGTAGCGGAAGCCGCCCCAGTCGTCCGGTGCATTCTGCGGCAGGATGTGTTCGATGTTGTAGGAGTCGGCGAGGAAGTCGTATTCGTTGCCGGAGAGGTATTTTTCCAGCGCGCAGAGGATGTAACGCACGATGCGTTTGCTGCGGGTATCCGTGGTGCGGATGGTTTTTTCGGCAAAGTCGGCCTTGAAGCGCTGGTCGTCAATGTAGATGTGTTTCAGTGTGTCCCAGAGTTGCGGCAGTTGGTTGATGCTGTCGTTATGGATTTTTTCGGCGGCTTCGTTGTAGACGCGTTCTTGTTCGTTCGGGCTGTAAGCGCCTATGGTGTTGTAGCGGAAGGAGCTGATGGTAACGGTGTGCAGCAGGGTGGTGAAGTCGGCGGGGCTGAATTTGCGGGCAGCGGCGAGCAGCAGCGGGTAAGGCTGGCGGACGCGGAACAGTTTCAGGAGGCGCGCCGCTTCCTGGTCTTTGGGCGTCCATGCCGAGATTTCCGGCGAGGTGAGCGACAGGTAGTTATCCAGGTCTTCTTCCATGCCGCGTATGAGGGCAAAGGCATTTTCCCGCGTTTTGATGTTGCTGCGTATGGCTTTGAACAGTTCGGACTGGCGGGTGAATTTGTAGCGGCTGTTCCAGTGGGCGCGCAGGTATTCCGGGAATTTTTCACCTTGCAGTCGGGTTGTGATGTTTTCCCAGCGCTCTTCGAGGTTGTGCAGTTCGTGTTCGTTTTCGCTGTGTCCGCGATCCAGGATAGAAAAGAGGTAGTTTTTCAGCAGGTCGGTAGAGGAGAGGCGGACGCCGCGCGCGTTCAGGGTTTCGAATACGGTGTAGGCGTTGAGTTCGTCACTGACAGTGATAATGGTGAAGAAGAGGCTGTCGCTGATGCGTTCCATCAGTTGTGCCAGCCGTTTGCCTTCGTCGCCGCTGGCACTTTTCAGATGGTTGGCGATTTGTTTGTCGAACCATGCAAAGGCTTTACGCAAGAGGTGTTCCGAGGCGCGCAGGCCACGCTGCGGCAGGTGGGCAAGCGGGATAAGGTGGTTTTGGTAGTAGCTGTTGTTGTTGCGGTTCAGGGTGAGTTTGGGGCGGGCTATCAGGGTGACGGGATCAAGGTAGCCAATGTAGGTCTGGCGGATTTGTTCCAGGCGGCGGGTGTTATCGGCAGCATCGTTACCCGCTTCTATCTGGCGCTGGATGTTTTTCAGGATAGCCAGCACGATGAGGCTGAGGGTGGTCAGGCGCTGCTGGCCGTCGATGACGTCAAATTGTTTGTCGTCTTCACTTTGCAGGACGAGGTAACCCATGTAATGCGCGCTTTCTCCTTCGTCGCCCAAGACGGCCTGTATGTCTGCCCACAGGTCTTCCCATTGTTCGACATCCCAGCTGTAATCGCGCTGGAAGCGGGGGATGCGGTAGGTCAGGCCATTGCCGATCAGTTTGCGGAAGGTGTTGTTTTCGGTTTTGAAGTTGGTCGCTGCCATGTGTCCTCCTCAGTTGAGTTCCCAGACGATGGTAAAGAGTTCTTCTTCGGTCATTTGTTGTGCCAGTTGTGCTTGTAGTTGTGCAATTTGCCGGTCGCGTTCGGCGTCGATTTCATCTTGTCTGTCAAACAGTTCGCGGCGCTGACGGCGGCGTTTGTTTTCCAGTTCTTGTTTTTTCTTTTGCCAGTGCAGTTTTTCGTCGAGTGTTACAGCACTGGCGGCGGTACGGCGGACTTCTTTGATTTCGCGGTCAGTGTCTTTGATGGCTTGTTCGAGGTTTTGTTTGAGGTCGTCCGCCCAGTCGTCCAGTTTTTGTGCTTCCTGGTCGATGTGCGCGAGGTCTTGTTGTTTGAGGGCAGCGAGTAGTGCCGCGCGGCGGCGGTCAAGGTCGTCGTGCAGGGCGGCGTTCTGCCGGGCGGTGGGCGCAGTGTAGTCGTCGCTGCTGCGGGCGGGGATTTTCAGCAGTTTTTCGGGGTCGTCTTCGATGAGCGGGGTGCCGTCCGTGGTGCAGGCGGCGATGAGCAGGTGTTGTTCGCGCTTGCCGAGGGTGGTGATGTCGAGCAGGCGGGCGATGAGGTAGCCGTTTTGTCCGCGCCAGGGCTCAAGGCTGCTGATTTTGTTGCCGTAGGCGGCGTAGTCGAAGGTAAGGCGCGCGGGTGGGCAGGCGCGCTGTTTGGCCTGTTTGAGTACCCATTGGGCGAGCGGGTGCGTGAGGCGGTAGGTGCGGCTGTTTTTGTCGCCCGCGCTGTATTGCGGCAGGGCGTAGCGGCCAAGCGGGATGCCGCTGTATTCGAGGTCGGCGGGCAGGTGGTGCAGGGTGAAGCCGTGCGCGTGGTATGCGGCATAGGCGCCGAGTTCGCTGGCGGTGAGTTGCATCAGGGTGCGTTCGCAGGTGCTGCGCGCGTCTTGTGCGGCAATGCCGAGTTTTTTCTGTACGCTTTCGTCGAAGTTTTCCAGCACGGCGCGGCGGGTGTTGAGCATGGCCTGGTTGATTTCATCCGCCAGTTCTTGTTGCAGGGCGGCGAAGGCGGCTTTGATGTCGGCAGGCAGGCGGCAGTGGCGGTAGATATCAGCAATGCGGCGTTCGATGTCCACGCCGCTGCCAATGGCGCCCAGGACTTCGTCGCTGGCGCCGAAGACGCCGCTGAAGAGCTGGAATTTCTGGTCGAGCAGTTCGTAAACGCGGGCGTCGGCTTCGTTGCTGCGGTCAACGAAGTTGACGACGACGACATCGTGTTTTTGTCCGTAGCGGTGGCAGCGGCCTATGCGCTGCTCAATGCGCTGCGGATTCCACGGCAGGTCGTAGTTGATGACGAGCGGACAGAATTGCAGGTTGATGCCTTCTGCGCCCGCTTCGGTGGCAATCATGATGGTGCCGTTCTCTTTGAAGTGTTCGACGAGGGCGGCACGGATGTCGGCAGTTTTGGAACCGGTGATTTTGTCGCTGCCTTCGTGGCGTTTGAGCCAGTTTTTGTAGATTTTTTGTGCCTGGGCGTCGCTGTTGCTGCCATTGAAGAGGATGATGCCGTCGCCGTTTTCGCCTGCGTAGGCGGTGTTCGCCAGGGTTTCTTGCAAGTAGTCCTGGGTGCGGCGGGATTCGGTGAAGATGATGGCTTTGCGCGGCGCGCCCAGTTCGTTGAGTTCTTTGAAGGCTTGTTCCAGCGCTTTCAGCAGGGCGCGGCTTTTTTCGTCTTCGCGGATGTTTTCGGCGAGTTCGCAGTAGCGCCTGAGTTCGTCGGCTTCGCTGGAGATGGCCTGGTATTCGGCAGGGGTGAGGCTGATGCTGTCGTCATCGGCGTCTCCCCATTCTTCGGCGGTTTCATCGAGGTTTTCGTAGTCTTCGTTCAATGCAGCAGCAAGGTCGGGTTTGGCAGCTTTGGCAAGTTCGCCTTGCAGGCGCGCCTGCATGGTGCGCAGTGCCCCGGCGATGGCGCGGCTGCTGGATGCCAGCAGTTTCCACAGGACCAGCGAGATGAGTTGCCGCTGTCCGGCAGGCAGTGCCTGGGTGCCGGGGCGGCGCAGGTAATCGGCGACCAGCGCGGCGAGCTCTTTTTCCTGGGCGGACGGGGTGAATTCTTGCACGATGGGGCGGCGCGCGGTGTAGGAGACGTACGGCTGCACCTGGCTGCGCAGGGTGCGTTTGCACAGCGGCAGCAGCCGGCGGCGCAGGTGTGCCAGCGCGGTTTTTTCTGCTTTGCCGCCGTACTGGATGCGGAAGCTGTCGAGGCTGCCAAAGACGCGGTCGTCAATGATGCTGACGAGGCCGTAGAGTTCGAGCAGGCTGTTTTGCAGCGGGGTGGCGGTGAGCAGGATTTTCGCGCCGACGTGTGTCAGCGCATCTTGCAGGGTTTTGGCGATGATGTTGCCTTTTTTATAGACGTTGCGCAGGCGGTGCGCTTCGTCGAATACGACGAGGTCCCAGGGGATACGCTTGATGTCTGCCGCTTCGTTTTTCGCGAACTGGTAGGAACAGATGATGGGGCATTCTTGATCCCACGGGTCTCTGCCGGCTTTGCGCTGGGCGGTGTGGTTTTTGTTTTCGAGGATGATGGCGTCCAGGCCGAATTTTTCTTGTATTTCCTGATGCCACTGTTTGCGCAGGTTGGCAGGGGTGATGATAAGAATGCGGCGTTTGCGCTCCGCCCAGTGTTGCAGGATGACCAGCCCGGCTTCGATGGTTTTGCCCAGCCCTACTTCGTCAGCAAGGATGACGCCGCGCTCAAGCGGGTTTTTGCAGGCAAAGAGGGCGGCTTCGACTTGATGCGGGTTGAGGTCAACTTGCGCGTCCAGCAAGGGTCCTGCCAGGGATTCGATGCTGCCGCGCCGCGCCTGGCGGGTGAGTTGCCAAGCGTGGTAACGCGCCTGCTGCGGGGTTAGCGGGTGTTGGGGCATGGGGCTTCCTGGTTTCGGGTGGTGTGATGCGTTATAGCACTGATTGCGTTGCCGGGGGAAATGCTTGCTTGGGAGTCCTGCTGCGAAGACATGAACATGTTCAAATGGTATCTACGCGGAAACCCGGTACACGCCGCCCGGCGGCATTTTTCTGCCAAGAACGCCAAAAGCAGGCCCGCGTCTGCCCGGCACCTGCGCGCCCCGGCATTTCCGCCGCTTGCCGGTGCTCCCTCCGCCCTGCCGTATGGCTTTCACCGCCCCCCCGCTATATGATGCGCGGCGGTAGGACGTAACGTTCTGTTCATTTGAGTAAAATAACCTGCGGAGGCTTGATGTTTTCTGAGACCACGAAATTAAAGGTGCAGCAGTTTGGCCGCTTCCTTTCCAATATGGTGATGCCGAATATCGGTGCATTTATCGCCTGGGGCTTTATCACCGCCCTGTTTATCGAGTCCGGCTGGTTTCCGGTTGCCGTCCTCGGCGGCTTCGGCGAATACGCAGGCAAGGGCATCGTCGGCCCGATGGTCACTTATCTGCTGCCGCTCTTAATCGGCTACACCGGCGGCAGGCTTGCCGGCGGTGATCGCGGTGCGGTGGTCGGCGCGATCACGACGATGGGCGTCATCGTCGGTTCGGACATCCCGATGTTCCTCGGTGCGATGATCGTCGGCCCGCTCGGCGGCTGGGCGATCAAAACCTTCGACCGCGCTGTGGACGGCAAAATCAAGAGCGGCTTCGAGATGCTGGTCAACAATTTCTCGGCCGGCATCATCGGCATGATTCTCGCCCTGCTCGCCTTCTTCGCCATTGGCCCGGCGGTGAAGGGGCTGTCCGATGCGCTCGCCGTCGGGGTGGACGTGCTTATCAAGCACGGCCTGCTGCCGCTGACTTCGGTTTTTGTCGAACCCGCCAAGGTGCTGTTCCTCAACAACGCCATCAACCACGGCATCTTCTCGCCGCTCGGCGTGCAGCAGGTCGAGCAGTACGGCAAATCCCTCTTCTTCCTGATTGAAGCCAACCCCGGTCCCGGCCTCGGCGTGCTGCTCGCCTACATGCTGTTCGGCAAAGGCTCGGCCCGGCAGACCGCAGGCGGTGCCGCCATCATCCACTTCTTCGGCGGCATCCATGAAATCTACTTCCCCTATGTGCTGATGAACCCGCGCCTGCTGCTGGCGGTGATTGCGGGCGGCATGACCGGCGTCTTCACCCTCACCATCATGCACGCCGGGCTCGTTTCGCCCGCCTCGCCCGGCTCCATCATCGCGGTGCTGGCGATGACACCGAAAGAATCCTACCTCGGCGTCTTGTGTGCCGTCGCCGCCGCCTGTGCCGTGTCCTTCCTCATCGCCGCCTTCTTTGTGCGCCGCATGCCGGCGAGCGGCGACGAAGAACTCTCCGCCGCGCGCGACAAGATGCAGACCCTGAAACTCGGCGCGGGCACCGACGCACACCAGTACGACGACCTGAAAACCGTGTACGTCGCCTGCGACGCCGGCATGGGATCCAGCGCGACCGGCGCCAGCATGTTGCGCAAAAAAGTACAGGACGCGGGGCTTGCCATTGATGTGAAAAACTGCGCCATCAACGACCTGCCCGCCGACGCCCGCCTCGTCATCACCCACCAGGATCTCACCCCGCGCGCCAAAGCCCTGCGCCCCGAGGCCGAGCACCTCTCGCTCACCAACTTCCTCGACCGCGCTTTCTACGACCAGGTCGTCGCCAAACTGAAAGTCGGCCACCACCCGCCCGCCGCCGCCGAAACGCGCGCGAACAAAGGCGGCGCGCCGCGTTACGCCTTCGGCGCCGAACAAATCTTCCTCGGCCGCCGCGCCCTCAGCAAAGAAGAAGCCATCCGCTTCGCCGGGCGCAAACTCGTCGAAGGCGGCTTCGTCACCCCCGACTATGTCGAGGCGATGATTACCCGCGAAAACGACAGCTCGACCTACCTCGGCGAAGGCATCGCCATTCCGCACGGCACCCTCGTCGCCAAAGACGCCGTGCTGAAAACCGGCATCGTCTTCTGCCAATACCCGGAAGGCGTCAGCTTCGGCACGAACGACAGCGACAAAGCCTACCTCGTCATCGGTATCGCCGCGCAGAACAACGAGCACATCGGCGTCATCGCCGCGCTCACCAACGCGCTCGACAGCGAAGACGACATCGAAATGCTCAAAACCACCAGTGACCCGCAAGCGGTGCTGGACATCCTCAGCCGCAACTAGGGAGGCTACATGAAAAAAGCCCTGCACTTCGGCGGCGGCAACATCGGGCGCGGCTTCATCGGCAAAATCCTCGCCGATGCGGGCTATGAAGTCATCTTTGCCGACATCAACACCGCCGTCATCGACCGCCTGAACCGCGACCACACCTACCGCGTCCACGTCGTCGGCGACGGCGTCGACGAATACCAGACGGTCAACCACGTGCGCGGCGTCAACTCCGGCGACGCTGCCGTGATGACCGCCGAAATCGCGGCAGCCGACCTCGTGACCACCGCCGTCGGCCCGACCGTGCTGGAAATCATCGCGCCACAACTCGCGCAAACCCTCGCCGCCCGCTACCGTGCAGGCGGCGCACCGCTCAACATCATCGCCTGCGAAAACATGGTGCGCGGCAGCAGCTACCTCAAAGAAAAAGTCCTCGCCGCCGCAGGTGAGGACGCCGCCCTCATCGACGCCAACACCGGCTTCGTTGATTGCGCCGTGGATCGCATCGTCCCGCCCGTTACTGGCGGCAACGACGACCCGCTTGCCGTCACTGTCGAAGTCTTCAGCGAATGGATCGTGGACAGCACCCAATTCAAAGGCGCGCTGCCCGCCATCACCGGCATGCTGCCGACCGACAAACTCATGGCCTTCATCGAGCGTAAACTCTTCACCCTCAACACCGGCCACGCCGCGCTCGCCTACCTCGGCAAACTGGCGGGCAAACACACCGTCGGCGCAGCCATGCAGGACGAAGCCGTGCGCCGCGCCGCCGAAGGCGTGATGAAAGAAAGCGGCGCCGTGCTCATCCGCCGCTACAACTTCGACCCGGCGACCCACCGCGCCTACATCGAAAAAATCCTCAAACGCTTCGCCAACCCCTACCTGCACGACGACGTGGACCGCGTTGGCCGCCAGCCGCTGCGCAAACTCGGCGCGCAAGAACGCTTCATCAAGCCGCTTAACGGCATGCGCGAATACAGCCTGCCGCATGATGCTACCGTGCGCGCCATCGCTGCCGCCCTGCATTACCACAACCCGGACGACCCGCAGGCGGTGGAAATGCAGTACTACCGCCACGCGCACGGCATCGCCGCAACGCTCGCCAAATACAGCGACTTCACCGATGCCGCCGTGGTGGCAGAAATCGAAGCGGCCTACCAAGCGCTGGCCTGACCGCCTTCCGCTATTAAAAATCCCGCCATCCGGCGGGATTTTTATTGGCAGCTCCCTATCATGCACGACAAAAAACGATGCCCCGGCATGAAGCCGGAAAGATGGCGCGGCTTGCGGGTGGCTGCAGTATCATGCGCGCCTCCCCAGCAACAGCGGATTGCCGCTCAAACCCATGACCAACAAAGAAACCATCTCTCCCGCCCTGCTCGCCGCCATTCTTGCCACCGGCCTGATGACCTTCGCCGGTGTGGTCAGCGAAACCGCCATGAACGTTACCTTCCCCACCTTGATGCGCGAATTTGCCATCAACACCTCGACCGTGCAGTGGCTGACCACCGCCTACCTGCTGGTGCTGGCGCTCATCATCCCGCTCTCGACCTGGCTCAACAAAAACTTCGCCACCAAAGCCCTCTTCACCACCGCCAGCCTCATCTTCATCACCGGCACCCTGCTCGGCGCCTTTGCCCCCAACTTCGCCCTGCTCCTGAGCGGCCGCATCCTGCAAGGCGCGGGCACCGGCATCGCCCTGCCGCTGATGTTCAACATCATCCTGACCCAGGCACCGAAAACCCGCATCGGCCTCATCATGGGCATCGCCTCGCTGATCGTGGCGATGGCGCCGGCGGTCGGGCCGGTACTGGCCGGGGTGGTTATCGACCGCTACGGCTGGCGCACCATCTTCCTCATCCTGCTGCCGGTATTGCTCGTCTCGCTCGCGCTCGGTGTTACCGGCATCAAGCCCATCCGCCCGCTGGCACCGGAAAAAATCAACCTGCCCGACTACCTCCTGCTGGTCATCGCTTTCAGCAGCTTCATCTTCGCCACCGAAAAAGCCGCCGCGCATGGCTGGCTCAGCGGGACAGTCGGCGGATTGCTGGCGCTCGCCGCTATCGCCCTGACCCTCTTCGTCATCCGCTCGCTGCGCGGCAGCGCACCGCTCGTCAACCTGCGCGTCTTCGCCAATCCGGTCTTTGTGCAGGGCATGCTGTTTGTCCTGCTCATCCAGTTCTGCGTGCTGGCGCTGGGCTACCTCATCCCCAATTACGCCCAGCTTGCCAACGGCACCAGCGCCACCCTGTCTGGCCTGCTGCTCCTGCCCGGCTGCCTGCTCGGCGCCTGCATCGCCCCCATCAGCGGCACCGTGTACGACCGCCTCGGCGCGCGTAAACCCATCCTGAGCGGCGCACTCCTCCTGCTCGCCACCCTGATTGCCTTCGCCGTCCTCGGACAAATACTGACCACCGCCCTCTTCATGAGCATCTACACCGCTTACTGCCTCGGCCAGGGTTTCGCCGTCGGCAACACCACCACCCGCAGCCTCGCCGCCCTGCCGCGCGACCGATCGGCCGATGGCAACGCCGTACTCAACACCCTGCAACAACTGGCCGGCGCCGTCGGTACCTCCGTCGCCGCCAGCCTCGTTGCCGCCGCCCAGCGGGCCAACCCGGAACAACTCGCCGCCGCCACCCGCGACGGCAGCCGGCACGCCTTCATCCTGCTGGCTGTGCTGGCGCTGATGGCGCTCATCAGCGTCAGCTTGGCACTTTGCCGACACCGGGAAGCGCCGTAACACGGCGGCGATTTCTTTTCCCCGCTGCCTGATTGACCACTATCCGGCGGCAAACGTAAAATTTTTCCGCGCAAATCGCGTATTCAGGCAGCCCATCAAGGACTTTTTATGAAATTCACCCGAACACTTTTAGCAATATCCATTCTTTCTGCCGCACAATTGACAACTGCGCAGGCAAAAAAACCGGACGCCTTTGTACAGCAGTTATTGGAAAAACAATATCCCCATAATGAAAAAGCGCTGAAGGTTTTTAATGAAACTACAGAAGGTGAAAAGGCCAAGCGATGCTATTTTAAGGAAGATAAGGAGTTATCCAATGAAGGTGATGGAATGTACGGTTATTGCATGGATTTTATTGGGGAGAAGATTGTTGATACGACGCAAGATAAACGACGCTATGTCTTTTTTTCTGGCGATAGCTTGATGACTTGTCGCGGTTGTTCCGGCTTGGATAGTTTATTCATCTTTACTTCCACTGATGGCAAGGACTGGTCTTTGCTCTCCCATAAAGAAACCGATGGCGGCGGTTCTTGGGGTAAAGGCAGTGGTGCGGTTAAGTGGCAGGAAACCGGACCTGGTGTATGGGGCGTAATCACGGAAGGCAGCTTTTCCCAAGGCGGCGCAACGCAAGGCATCACGCAAATATTGCATGATGATGGCAAGGAAATTCGCGAAACCGTAATTCCAACGCTTGCTGAAACTACGGGTATGGCGGATTGTGATGATAAAGAGTATTTGAAAATAGCGGAAAAAAGTCAGGCAGAATGCTATGCAAATGAAACAGCATTAGAAGCTACCGTTAAAGTGCGCAAAGATTTGCCTGCAGTGGGCAATACCTATCCTTTGCAGGTAACGATTGATGGTTATGACGGACTAAAATCAGTAGGCAAAGGGAAAAAAGCCAAGACGCAACCCATCAAGGCATATAAAAATCAAAAATTCCTTTTCCCCTATAATCCGGACAAACATGAATACATGATGCCTGCCGATTATCCCAAATCACTCAGATTCTTGGATGATATGGAAAATACCGGTAATCAGTAAGAAGTCGTAATCTTTACACCCTGTACAGGCGGGATGTTTTCCCGCCTGTTGCGTTATGATGTTTTTGCGGCAGATGTTTGCCGCCTTTGTTTTTTTCATCCGAGAGGTTTCTATGTATTTCCCCCGCCCTTTGCTGGCTTTTTCTGCTTTTGCCGCCACGCAGGCGCTCGCCGCCGATATTGACGCGCTCGCGCAGGAGACGCTGGACAAGCATTTTCCGGAGAATGCCGAGGCATTAAAGGTCTTCAATGATGACGCTAATCACCTTGCTGCCGAGGATAAGCTCAAGGGTTGCCATTTTGCGCCGATGAAGGAAGTTGAGAATGCCGACAGCGATGGCGGGTTGGAAGGCTACTGTCTGCGCCTTGTCAGCGAGAAGGTGGTGGATGTTGCCGCTGGCAAACGTCGCTATCTGCTGTTTGCCGGCGATAATCTGCACACGCCGCACAGCGCACCGGGCATGGTCGCGCTGTTTGCGTTTTCGTCTGCGGACGGCAAGGACTGGCAGCCTGCGGTGCAGTATCAGGGAGAGGGTTTTGGCAAGTACGGCATTGCCCCAACTGATTGGCAATGGCAACTTTTCGGCAAGGATGTGTGGGGCGCGACGACGTTTATCGGTGATGCCGCTTGGGGCGGTTCATGGTCGTCGCAGGTGATTTTGCTGGATGATGGCAAGGCGATACATGACGCGTTCGTGCCATCCGGTTTTAGTAATTTCAGCGAGGAAGACGGCTGCGAGCCGGAAGATTTGTCACAGTGCGCGGATGTGCAGGTGAAATACGCGGTGCGCGAGGATTTGCCTGCGGTTGGCAATGTTTATCCGCTGGAATCATCGCTGGATGGTTTTATCGGCATGGCGAAAGCCAGCAAGGGCAAGAATGCCAAACCGAAACCGATAAAAACATTCAAAGGCGAGAAATTTATTTGGCAATTTGATGCCGATAAGCACACTTATGTCGAGCCGAAAGGTTTTCCCAAAATGTCCGAGGAATAATCTGGCATGAAAGGTTATTCTCTTTTGTTACCCTTGGTATTTGCGATGAATATGGTCCAAGCCCAAACCCCGCCCGATGTCGAAAAGCGTCCGTACACCGTGAAATCGCCGCATGGCGAGCGGCAGGACGAGTATTATTGGCTGCGCGATGATGCGCGCAAGGATGCCAAAATGCTCGCTTATTTGCAGGCGGAAAATGATTATGCCGATGCGGTATTGCAGCCGTTAAAGTCGTTTGAAGATAAATTGTTTGACGAGATTGTCAGCCGCATCAAGCAGGATGACAGTTCCGTGCCGTATCGCGAGCATGGTTTCTGGTATTACACGCGCTTTGAAAACGGCAAGGATTATCCGGTGTATGCGCGTCGCGCGGCAGGCGATGGCGTGGATGCCCTGTCTATCCGCAAGGCGAATGAGGCAGGCGACTTCGCTAACGAAGAAGTCCTGCTCGATGTAAACAAACTCGCCGAAGGGCATGATTATTTCAGCGCCGCACCGGTGGATATTACGCTCGATAACCAGAAGATGGTCTGGGCGGAAGACACGAATGGCCGCCGTCAGTACACGCTGCGCGTTACCGATTTGGCGGGCGGCAAGCTCTTGCCTGACACCATCAGCGGCACAAACGGCAGCGCGCTGTGGGCGGATGACGGCAAGACGCTGTTTTATATCGAGAATGACCCGGAAACGCTACTCAGCAAGCGGGTGAAGAAGCACGTTCTCGGCACGGACAGCAAGGATGATGTGGTGGTCTATGAGGAAGCGGACGACAGTTTCTATCTCAGCCTGGGCCGCACCCGCGACGAGGCCTACCTGCTGATTCAAGCCAGCAGCACCGTTTCCGATGAAATGCGCTATGCCGATGCGAAGAATCCCGGCGAATTTAAGGTATTCGCCCCACGCGAGCGCGACGTGGAATACGGCGCCGACCACTTCGGCGGACGCTGGGTCATCCGCACCAACGCCGACGGCGCGCGCAATTTCAAAGTGATGACCGCCGCCGATAATGCCACCGCGCGCAAGGACTGGCAGGAATGGATCGCACACGATCCCGCCATTTTGGTCGAAGATGTCGAACTTTTCGACGATTTCACCGTCATCGGCGAGCGTTCTGAAGGCTTGGAACGCATCCGCATCCTGAAAAAAGACGGCACGAGCGAGTATGTAAAGGCGGACGAACCCGCCTATTCAATGGGGCTTTCCGCCAATCCCGAAGCGGACACGTCCTGGCTGCGCTACAGCTACACGTCGATGACCACGCCCGCGATTGTCTATGAAATGAACATGGCGACGGGCGAGCGGCGCGAGCTGAAACAGCAGCCGGTGCCGGGTTACGACCGCCACCAGTACACCACCGAGCGGCTGTGGGTGCCGGTGCGCGATGGCACGAAAGTGCCGGTCACGCTGGTGTACCGCAAGGATTTCAAGCGCGACGGCACGGCGGCACTCCTGCAATACGGCTACGGCAGCTATGGCCTCTCGATGGATCCGGGCTTCAGCGCCAGCACCGTCAGCCTGCTTGACCGTGGCGTGGTCTATGCGCTGGCGCACATACGCGGCGGCCAGGAAATGGGGCGTGAATGGTATGAAAACGGCAAATTGCTGCACAAAAAGAACACCTTTACCGACTTCATCGACATCACGCGTTACCTCGTTGAGCACCAATACGCCGCGAAAGACCGCGTTGCGGCGTTGGGCGGCAGCGCTGGCGGCCTGCTGATGGGGGCCATCAGCAACATGGCGCCAGAAGACTACCGCGTCATCCTCTCGCAAGTGCCTTTCGTTGACGTGGTTACCACCATGCTCGACCCAAGCATCCCGCTCACCACCAATGAATACGATGAATGGGGCAACCCGGAAGCGAGCGCCGAAAGTTATGCCTACATGCTTTCGTACTCACCCTACGACAACCTGAAAGCGCAAGCCTATCCGGCGATGTTCGTCGGCACCGGCCTGTGGGACTCGCAGGTGCAATACTGGGAACCGGCGAAATATGTCGCGCGCCTGCGTGACGTGAACACCGGCAGCTACCCCATCCTCTTCCGCACCAATATGGAAGCGGGACACGGCGGTAAATCCGGCCGTTTCCGCCGCTATCGCGAAACGGCAGAAATGTACGCCTTCATGCTGGATCAGCTGGGGGTCACAAAATAAAGAAGCGGGGCAATGCCCCGCTTTTTGTCGTGCACACCGGCACCTCCCGTCGCCCATAGCGGGACGCCGTTCAGCGCAGCCGGCCTTCTTTTTTCAGCCAGGTGGCAAAATCCTGGGTGAAGGCGGCATAACCGGCGGCATTGGGGTGAATCTGGTCGGATTTGAGGGCGTCTTTGCCGAGCACGTTCGACCAGCCGTCCCGGTAATACGGCAGCCGCTCGGCTGCGGCGATGTCGGCATAAAGTGCGTGGTCGCCGGGATAGCCGAGAGCGGCGCCGAGGCTGACGCCGGGTTCGCCGACGAGGATAATGTCCGCGCCCGCCGCACGGCAAGCGGCGATGATGGCCGTGATGTTGGCGCGGGTTTCCTGTTCGGGCAGGCGTTGCAGGAAGTCGTTGCCGCCGATGCTGATGATGACGAGGCGCGGATTGTGTTCCTGCAACAGTTGCGGCAGGCGGGCCAGTGCGCCGCCGCTGGTGTCGCCGCTTTGTCCGGCGTTGATGATGCGCCAGCCGCTGAGTGCGGCGAGGCGGGATGGATAAGCCTCGTCGGGGTTCGCGCCAAAACCGTAGGTGAGTGAGTCGCCGAGGGCGAGCACGGTGCTGTCGCGCGGCAGTTCGGCGTGCTTGCGACGGCCGCAGGCGGCAAGGCTCAGGGCGAGGAAGGCGAGGAGGGTCTGGCGACGGGTGGGCATGGCGGTGTCTCGGTGGGTGATGATAAAGGTAACGATGGAGCGGGGCTGTCGCTGTCTTGAGCGGGGTTTGGGTACGGTCAAGAACCTGTACCACGCGGGGCTATTGGCATCACTGCAAGGCGATAATGGCAGCGGCCGGATAGATGTTAGCTTAGCGGAAAAGGGTGAATCCGTCTTCTCCACCCGCAGGGTAACGTTCCTGAACGCCTTCAATTTACAGAAAAATTTCTCAACCACATGCCGCCGTTTATAGCGCGGCACAATGACCACTTTGCTGCCGCGTTCTCTCAAATCCTCTCCGCCCCTGCATCAAACGTTGTCCGCCGGCAGTGCCCCAGATTCCCTGTCTTTAATCAAAGGCTCGATCCCGGCAAACGTCATGCAGATGCTTTGGGTAAATCCCGCCACGGGCGGGCTTCAGCCCGCTGCCGCCCAGGCAAGATCCACTACACGTAATCACAAAGCTCTCCCATTGGAGAAGGCGCTGGGGAGCGTTTATGCCAATCCCGGAAATCAAGGCGGGAAGGCGGTGCGCCGAAGGCAGTAAGATATACGGCGCGGGTTTCCCATAAAATTGCGTAGCGCTTTTATGCGTGCCCGGCCAGGCGAGCCAACACCTCATCGGTTCTATTGGGAACGACCATGACGCGGCGGGACCGCCGGGCGTAACAACCACACCCTTTATCCATCCACAACCCCATCATCATGACTGACAAACAAACCGACCCCCGCGCCGCGCGCCTTGCTGCCGCCCGCGCCAAAACCGAAGAACGCCGCATCGCCCATGCCAAACTCAAGCAGCACCTGCGCGACACCGCCGTGCCCATCCGCAAACCCGACAACAGCACCCCATGACCCCGTCCACCTCGCCCTACCTGCACACCGCGCCGCCGCTGCGCCGCGTCATGCTGCAAGTCGCCGCCGCGCTCATCCCCGGCATCCTCGTCCTTATCTGGTGGCAGGGCAGCCGCTGGCTGGGACAACTCGCCGTCGCCGTCATCACCGCCTACCTCTGCGAAACCGCCGTACTGCTTCTGCGGCAAAGACCGCTGGCGCCGCTGCGGGATGGCAGCGTCCTCATCACCGCCCTGCTGCTCGCCCTGTCCCTGCCCGTCCTCGCGCCGTGGTGGCTGGTGGCACTCGGCACCGCCTTCGCCGTCCTCCTCGGCAAACACCTCTACGGCGGCCTCGGCCAGAACCCCTTCAACCCCGCCATGGTCGGCTTCGCCATCCTCCTCGTCAGCTTCCCCGCGCTGATGAGCGGCGCGCCCGCCGCCCCCGTCGCCCTCGGCAGCGTGGACGCCACCAGTGCCGCCACCCTGCTTGACCACAGCCGCATGCTGCGTATCGGCGGTGCGCCGCTCAACGCCCTCTACCCGCCCTGGCAACAGCAACTCCTCACCGCCGCCTGGCTCGCGGGCGGCATCTGGCTCACCACCACCCGCGCCGCCGACTACCGCCTGCTCGCCTCCACCCTTATCGGCGCGACCCTCTGCGCCACCGCCTTCTGGCTGCAGGGTACGGACATGCTCAACCCCTACGCCCAGCTGACAAGCGGCGCCATTATCTTCGGCGCCTGCTTCATCGCCACCGACCCCGTCACCGCCGCCACCACCCCGCTGGGCCGCTGGATTTACGGTATTTACGTTGGTGCCGTCGCCATCGCCATCAGAAACCTCGGCAACTTCCCCGACGGCGTCGCCTTCGCCATCCTGCTGGGCAACGGCCTCGTCCCCCTCATTGACCCCCTCACCCAACCCCGCTACCGATGAACGCCCCCACCAACGCCGCCCTGCGCCTCCTCGCCTACGCCACCATCACCATCAGCGCCGTCAGCATCACCTGGCTCACCGCCAAAGAACGCATCGCCGCCCAAGAGACCACCGCCCTGCTCAGCCAGTTCCGCGACATCACACCCGGCCTTGACGCCGACGACAGCTTCCTCGCCAACCGCGAAACCGTCACCATCGCGGGCACGGCGGGCGAACGCTACAACGCAGGCGACGGCAGCACCTACTACCGCACCCACACCGACAAAGGCTACAACGGCAACATCACCCTGCTCATCGGCAT
>ERZ772766.773-NODE-773-length-18226-cov-8.745859_pt1 | contig 18226 bp, 10 predicted proteins | sample MGYA00511379_ERZ772766 | MGnify/ENA primary metagenome ERZ772766 (study PRJEB29015, sample SAMEA2737895) | human oral metagenome | biome: human oral; feature: human-associated habitat; material: dental | place: China | collected 2116 ...
CGTGGTGAAGGCCCCCGGCGGCGTGGACGTGTCCCTGGACGGCTACAACCTGACCGTGTCCGGCAAGAAGGACCAGTCCAAGGGCCCGGTCGGCGCGATTACTGTCAGCGTCGACGACGGCTCGGGCGCGGTCAACGCCGACATTCCGGTGACGATCGTGAAGTCCTCCAAGCCCCTCGTGACGACGACGGAGGCTCGCATCAAGGCGAAGGCCGCCCAGACGGTGGACGTGAAGCTGTCGGAGTACACGACGAACCCGTTCCCGGATCCGCTCGTGGTCCTGGACGCGTCGGTGCACGTGGGCCAGGGAACCGCTTCGGGCAATGGCAACGTCCTGTCGGTGACCCCCAAGACAGGATTCCATGGCGACATGATCGTCGTGTACCGCGTCATGGATGCGACGAACGACCCGGATCGCGTGGTCCAGGGCCGCGTTGTCGTCCAGGTCGTCGACCGTCCCGAACCGCCCCAGAACGTCTCGGTCACGCCAATGGGCGCGGGCACGGCCTTCGTGCGCTTCGACTCGGGTGCCTCCAACGGTGGCCCGATTACGGGCTACACGATTACGGACAAGTACGACGGTAAGACCTACGAGACTCGAGATCCGGGCACGCAGATCACGGGCCTGGTGAACGGAGCGAGGCACTCGTTCACGGTCGTCGCGCACAACGAGGCCGGGGACTCCGATCCGTCGGCGCCGTCCGCCGAGGTGCTCATCGACATGGCGCCCGAGCAGATGGCGGCACCCACGGTCACTGGCGAGGACAGTGCCCTGAACGTCTCGTGGACGGAGCCCCACAACGAAGGATCCCCGATCCACACGTACACGGTGTTCCTCACAGGGCCCGGTGGCGGCCAGCCGATTCCCTACCCGGTGTCCGCTCCGCAGACCAGCCTGCGGATCCCGAGCCTGGAGAACGGCAAGATGTACACGGTGACGGTCCAGGCACAGAACAAGGCGGAGACGCCGTCTCGGGCGTCCTCACCGACCGAGGGCTACCCGCACGGGAAGCCGGATCAAGCGACCGGCGTGAGCGCTGTTGCAACCGGCTCGGCGGGCGATCCGAACGAGGCGACGGTTGAGGTTACGTGGGGCCTGGAATCTCCCAATGGCAAGGGATGGGGCCCGGCCACGGTTTCGGTCAATGGCGTGGAAGTGCAGGTTTCGTCTGACGCTCGTACTGCCACGCTGTCGGGCGTGCCGACGGGCAGTAAGGTGTCTGCATCGGTGACGCTGTCGAACTCGCACGGGGATACGTCGGCACCTGCCACCACGTACGTTTCGATTGCGACGACCCCCGCGCCGATTTCTGCCCCGACCCTGTCGGGAACGAACACGCCGGGTGAGCTGAGGGTGAGCGGGCTGTCGATTGCGACGGGCCGAGGCTTCGATGCCTCCAACCTGACGTTGCGCTACTCTTCCAGCGAGAACGGGTGTGGCAGCGGCCAGCCGATTAGTGATGGCACGATCGTGCCCTCTAACGGGTGGGCGCCAACGACGTACTACTTCTGCCAGACGGGCATCGGTTTGAATAACACGCTGGCTGTCTCTCCCGTCGTTGCGGCGACGGGTACGGCGACGGGTGTGCCCTCGGAGGTGGGCGTGAGAATCACGAACGTCAATTCGACGAGCCTGACGGTCCAGTGGGACCCGGTGGGCGCGAATCCGGCGGTCAGCACGATTTACGTGACCCTGGGTAGCGAGACGAAGCCCGTGCCCGGTAACGCCACGGAGGTGACGTTCTCGAACCTGGAGCAGGGCAAACGGTACCGGGCGAGTGTCACCGCGGAAAATGCGCAGGGCTCGAAGACGATGAGCGAGCATCCGGACGCCGTGACGAAGCTCGACGTGAGCGCTCAGTGGGTGCAGACGTGCCGCGGAGACGAGCGCGGGTTCAACCCGGCCTCGTGCCACACGTTCACGCTGAACGCGCCGGGATGGTCGGGTTCGTCGGTCTCGTTCGTGTGTCCCGTGCGCAACGACCGCACGAACGGTACGGAGTGGGTGCGTGTGGATGGTCCGGGCCCGATCTGGACGCGCCTGACCACCCAGGCAGACAGCGAGGATGCCTTCAAGCAAGGGTCCTACCTCATCGGCGAATGCCGTCCGGAGTGATGTTCGCGTGAAGAAACTACGTCGGCTTCTCAACGGCGCGTGGCGTGCCCTGGGCGAACGCGTGCGGGCCCTGCCCGGTTACGACGCGGCGGCTCGTTGGCTGGGCGCGCTCACGCCGGTCGGGTGGGCGGTGATCGCGGTAACGGCCGCGGGTGGCGTCGCTGCGGCGGCCTTCGGATGGCTGGAGGGCTTCATCGTTGCCGTGATGGGCCTGGTGGCCCTCGTGGTCGCGGTCGCCTCGGTCGCGTCCCCGTCGCCGCTGTCGGTGTCCTTGCGCATGAAGAATGATCGCATCGTTGCCGGTCAGGTGGCGGTGGGGCGCATCCGCGTGGTCAACGAGTCCGGGCACCGCTCGGGTTCGACGATCGTGGAGGTCACGATCGGACGAGGCAGTGGCGAGTTCCTGGTACCTCCGATCAGCGCGAACAGCACGTGGAACGAGGCATTCTCGGTGATGACGAAGCGCCGAGGCGTGATCAACGTGGGCCCGGCGCGCACCGTGCGTATGGATGGCCTGGGCCTGCTGCGCCGCGTGCGCTCGTGGGACGATCCGATCCTGGTGCACGTGCATCCGCCGACGGTGCGCTTCTCGTTTGACGCGACGGGTATGCAGATGGATGTCGAAGGCGTGGCCAGCGAAAAACTGACCAGTTCGGACGTGTCCTTCCACGCACTGCGTGATTATGAGCCGGGCGACGACCGGCGCGCGGTGCACTGGCCTTCGACGGCGCGCCTGGGCCGCCTGATCGTACGCCAGTTCGAGGAGACTCACCGTTCCCACCACATGGTGCTCCTCGACACGCGCATGGACGCCTGGGATCGGCGTTCCTTCGAGACAGCCGTGTCGGTCGCGGCGTCGCTGGCGATCGCAGGGTCGGGTGAGGCGCGCACGGTGTCGATGCACACTGCGGACGAGTGGATTCCGACGGGAACGCCCATGGCGATGCTGGATGCGCTGTCCGAGATGGAGACCTCGACGCGTCCCGACTTCGCGGGTATCGTCCGTCGCTGCATCATGGAGCGTGGCGGGATTTCGGTCCTGTCGATCGTGGTGAGTGAGTCCGTGGATGACGAGGAAGCGGCCCGCCTGGCGAATATCGCGCCAGTTGACGTGGTCGTGTCCGTCATTCGCGTGGTCCCGGGACGGGCGAGGCGCCGACGCAAGATCACACGCGGCGTCATCATCGATTGCCCCTCCCTTGAGGACCTGCCGATGCTCGTGTCGCGGGGGGTGAACGCGTGAGCACGCCTACCCGCACCCCCTCTCGTCAGGCCGCGCCGCCGCGTCGAACGCGTCGGTCGAGTGCCCAGGAAACCACCATGGGTGGCTCGGTGCACCGCGCCGCCATGCCCGCGTGGTCCCTCCTGATTCTTGCCGTTCTGTTCACTGGCCCGGTGGCACAGTTCGAGTCCGTCTTTGGTGGCGGTCAGGGTGTGATCGCGGCGCTTTCAGGCGTGGCGACCGGCCTCGCTCTCGCGTGGGCGGCGGCGAAGTGGCGTTGGGACCTGCTGTCGATTGTGGCTTCCGTCGTCGCGGCTCACTTCCTGTTGGGCGGGGCGGCAGCCCTGCGAGACACGACCCGGTGGGTCGTGGTTCCCACGTCGCGCACTCTCCAGACGCTGGTGATCGGTTCGGTCGAGGCCTGGAAGGATCTTCTGACGCTGACGCCTCCTGCCGGTTCCTATGTTGGTCCGGCGATGGTCCCGTGGATGACGTGCCTCGTGTGCTCGGTTGCGGCGGGGGTCGTCACGGTACGGTACGGGCGTCCCATGTGGGGGTCCCTGCCGCTGATTCTCGCCGGAGTGATTGCGATCGTGTGGGGGCCCACGCACGAGGCGCCCTCGTCCCTCCTCGTTATCGCGTGGTGGGTTGGCCTGATCGTGTGGTGGGCGTGGGCGTCGGCGATTGGCCGTGCCCGCATGGGCGCCGACATCGTGATCGGCATGTCCGCGTTGTCGACCACCGCATCCACGACGATGGGTGGCTCGTCGCGTCAGGTCGTGCACGTGTGGTGGCGCGTGGGCATGGGTGCCCTGATGGTGGGCGTGATGGTCGCGGCCGCCCTCCCTGCGGCATCCCTGCTGGGCCCCACGGCCTCGGATCGCGTTGTGGGCCGTGACGTCGTGGAACCGCCCGTGGATGCGCGCGAGTATCCCTCTCCGCTGTCCAGTTACCGCCACTACAACAAGGATCTGGAGGACGAATCCCTGATCCGCGTGTCCAATCTGCCCAAGGGGGCGCGCGTGCGCCTGGGCGCGATGGAGGTGTACGACGGAACGACGTTCGGCATGGGTGTGACGAACAACGCTGATGGTACCGCTGGGTACCGCCGCGTCGGGTCCACGATCCCGGGACGCAGCGCAGAAACGGCGGGAGAGCAGGCCTCGGTGTCTACCTCGCAGCTCTTGGGCCCGTGGGTGCCGACGTTTGGCGAGGTATCGGTGCTGCGTTTTGAGCCTTCCGACCCGGGCGCTGCCGAGCAGCAGAAGGGCTTGAACTACGACCTGTGGGCGGAGACCGCCCTGACGACGGGGCCGACGGGCCAGTTCAACTATTCGCTGAGCACGACGATGCCGCGCGATCACGAGGATTCGGAGTTCGCCAGCGTGGATGCGGCCCGCTACACGGGCACGGACACAAATGTGCCCAAGGATGTGGATTCCCTGGCATCGGAGCACACGACGAGCGCGCGCTCGGACCTGGAGAAGGCCCGCGCCATCGAGAGCTACCTGCACACGGACGGCTTTTACTCCAACGACGACACGATTAACTCGCGCCCCGGTTCCTCCCAGGATCGTATTGAGCGCATGATCAGCGCCGAGGCGCTGGTGGGCGACGACGAGCAGTACGCGACGCTCATGGCGCTCATGCTGCACTCGCAGGGGATTAACGCCCGCGTCGTCATGGGTGCCTACCGTGAGGGGACGTCGGGCGGTGTCGACCTGACGGGTTCGGACATGCACGCGTGGGTCGAGGTCGAGTTCCCCGGCGTGGGCTGGGCGACCTTCGACCCGACGCCTCCGCGCGATCAGCAGCCCACGACGCAGGTGAACAAGCCGAAGTCTGTGCCCAAGCCGCAGGTTTTGCAGCCGCCGGAGCCCCCGGAACAGCCGGTCGAGCTGCCTCCGGCCACCCGCGACCAGGCGACGGACCCGCACGATCCGAACGGCCTGCACATCCCGTGGATGGCTATCGGGACGGTGTCCGTGTTCCTGTTCTTGCTGGTCGGTCCGGTTCTGGCGGTGCTGCTAGCGAAGTCTCGCCGCCGCAAGGCCCGCCGCGGCGCGCAGGCCGCCGAGTCGGTGCGCGGTTCGTGGGATGAGCTGGTGGATACGGCGATCGATTCGGGTCTCGTGGTGGAGCCGCACCTGACCCGTCAGGAGGTCGCGTGGGCGTTGGCTTCGCAGTGGACGCCTGACAAATCTGAGGACGACGAGGCGGGGGCGGCGAAGTCCCGCAAGCCCGCCACACGCTCGGCCACGGACGTGCGCGTGCCCGGCTGGTCGCTGTTCTCGGGCACGGTTCCCCGCCCGGTCACCGTGGCGCGTCGCGCGGATGTCGCGGACTTTGCCGCGGGCGGTGCACGCCCTGAGGATGCGAAGCAGGCGTGGGAGGACGTGGATGAGCTGCGCCGCGAGTGGGCGGCCTCGGTCTCCCCGTTCGCTCGGCTGCGTTATGCGCTGTCGCTGAAGTCGTTGCGCTGGCGCCGCCGCGCGCGCCGTCAGGCGGCCGCCGCATCCGGGGCGAAGCGTCGGCCGTTGATGGGGCGTATGGGTCGTAGGAAAGGAACACGCTGATGGAGAGCGACGCTCGCGTCGGGATGGTCCCGGTGCTGCCGGGATACCAGTGGATCCGGCCGCTGGGGTCGGGTGGTTTCGCGGACGTGTTCCTGTGCCGCCAGGAGCTGCCCAGCCGAGAGGTGGCCGTGAAGGTTGCCCGGCGTGATCGTGGGGCGGACGGCGAGGCCGGTATTGCCCGCGAGGCGGACGTGATGGCTCTCGTGTCGGGTCACCCGGCTGTCGCCCAGCTCTACGGGGCGGGCCGCATGCCGGACGGTCGCCCGTACCTGGTGATGGAGTATTGCCCCGTCGCGAACATCCTCGACCAGGTGCGTGCAAATCCGATGGCGACGGACCGCGCCCTGTCCATGGTGATCCGCATGTGCGGCGGCGCGGAGATGCTGCATCGCGCGGGCTTCGTGCACCGCGATATTAAGCCCAGCAACATCATGATTAACGCCTACGGGTCGCCGGTGCTCACGGATTTTGGTGTCTCGGAGCCGGTGGGGACCGATCCGCGCGGGGGTCGCGACGGGTTCTCGGTCATGTGGGCGCCCCCGGAGCAGATCGCGGGCTCCGCGCGCGCTCACCCGACGCAGGACGTGTGGGCGCTGGGTGCGACCCTGTGGACGCTGCTGATGGGTCGTTCGCCCTTTGAGGTGGTTGACGGGGATAACTCTGCTCAGGCGGTGGCCCAGCGCGTGGCCCGTGGCCGTGTGTCGCGCATCGACCGTCCGGGCGTGCCCGAGGCGGTGACGGCTATCGTTCGTCGCGCGATGAGTCTGGATCCTGAGCAGCGTTTCGGTTCGGCGGCGGCCCTCGGCTACGCGTTGCAGACGATCGAGCGCGAGATGCATCGCCCGGTCACGGAGATGAAGCTGAGCGTCGTCGCTTCTTCGAGTGCGCCCGCCTCGGCGCTGTCCGCCCCCTCCCCGGTGGCCCTCGACGCGGAGCGTACGCGCACCCGGCGCGGTAGTTTCGCGGATGGTGCCCAGCCCTCGTCGAACGAGGCCTGGGCGGGCAACTCGACGACGGGCAGGACCGGCTTGGTCGAGGGGGAGTCGAAGCGTCCCGCGTGGGTGCTGCCGGTTCTTGCGCTCGTCATGGTGCTGGCGACCGCGGGCCTGGTGGTCGCGATGCTGACCGGTGGCGGGCACAGCGTTCGCCTGGGCGGCGGTAGCGGCGGGGCAACGCCGAGCGCCGAGGCGACGGGCGGGTCCCTGAGCGGCGCCAGCCAGGGGACGGATACGAGCGTGGCTCCGCCGCAGGCGGTCACGGGGCTCACCGCGACGCCGAATGGGAAAGAGATCCGGTGGGGCTGGGATATTCCCCAGCAGGGGCAGTACCAGGCCGCGGAGCTGGCTTTTAAGTATCTGCTGACACGCCCTGGCGAGGCCGTGGTCGCTGAGACGATGCGTCGCAACAGTCTGACGACGACAGCGGTCAGCGGTGAGAACTGTCTGACGGTGAGCGTCGTCGTGGAGGCCACGGGCCGCGAATCGGCACCCGTCACCCAGTGTGTCACGGTGCCGTGAGGAACGGTGGCGGGGCAGTTGGATCTTCATGCTCGCGCGCATGACCGGATGGTAGACTGACGTGTTGCGCGCCGCCGGGGTGCGTGGCGAAAGGAATAGTGATGAAGCACGTGTTCGGTCGCGTCGCGCGGCGTGGCACAGGTGTCGGTGTGGCCGGGGCGCTCATGCTCACGGCTCTGGTGGTTCCCGCGGCTCCGGCCTCTGCTGATAGTGCGATCGGAGCGAATGAGGAGCCTTTCTACTCCTACTATCATCTGGACGCGATACGGAACTCGGGGATTACGGGTAAGGGCAAGACGATTGGCCTCATCGATGGGCCGGTGAACACGGGCATTCCCGAGTTGGCGGGCGCCGACATCGACATCTACCGTCCCTGCCAGGTTAATTCTCAGGATAAGTATTGGGACCACGGGACGGTCATTGCCCAAGAGATTGTCTCGCCCCAGTTCGGGATTGCGCCGGGCGCGACGCTGCGTGCATACGGGCTGTCCTTTGCGGGCGATTGGACTGGGTCCGACTGTGCGATTGGCGAGTTTTTGCAAGGCTATTCCGACCTCTCGGTTCTCATTGAGACTGCGCTGAACGACGGTGTGGACGTGATCACGACGTCATCGAGTTACCCCAGTACTTACGAGGGTATGCGCTGGGCTCTGGCGCGAGCGGTTGCGCAAGAAGTCCCGGTGGTCGCTTGCGTCGGTAACGATTCGACCCGCGATTCGAAGGACTGGCTGCCCGCGTGGGGCGGCGTCGTGGGCGTGGCCGCGATCGAGCGCAACGGCGTTATCACGGACTATTCGAACTGGGGGAGCCCCGTGTCGACGGCGGCCCTGGCGCGCCCGTACGTGCGCTCCGGCGTGTCGCAGGAGCGCGGTTATTGGTGGGGGACTTCTTTTGCGACGCCTCTCGTCGCGGGTTCGCTGGCGCTGTCGATGGAGCGGTGGCCAGGTGCGAGCGGCAATCAGATCATGCAGGGCCTGGCGCGTACCGGCGTGGGCGGAAACGGCGGCCAGTGGAACCCGTACACCGGCTATGGCGCGCTTGACGTGTACGCGTTGCTCACGACTTCTCCGATGTCCTTCCCGGATGAGAATCCCTTCATGGACAAGGGCGAGAACACGGTGCCGAGCCGCCAGGACGTGCAGGACTACAAGGACGGCGTCGTGGATCCGCGCGTCATCCTGAACGATAACTCCTACCAGTACCGGGGCCTCGATGAACGCCTCGTCGTCAGCCGCGACAGCACGTACCCGACGCACCTGGGGACGAGTCCGCGTTACCACAAGAAGTCGACGCAACAGACGACGCAGAAGACGAAGCGTAAGAAGAAGTAGTGGGTGATGCGGCGCGCCCCGCCCTCCCCACGAACGAGAAGGGAGAACGGGGTGCGGGGTGCGCGGTGGTTCGCGCGAGTGTCATGGTCACTTCCGGTGGTAGCGGGGGCTGGTTCCCAGGTGGACGGTTTGGGCCCCGCGGAGGTGGAGGGGTGCTTCGTCAGCTCCGCGGTAGACGTAGGTGTCGGGGAAGGAGTCTATCTGTAAGGATCCTGCGACTCCATCGATGTAGTCCTGGACCTCCTGCGCGGTGGGCTCAGAACCATAGCCCTTTTGGATGATGGGGTTCTCGTCGGGGTACTGCGAGGGATCTTGGTTGACGAGAGATCCCAGGGCAGCCGCGCCGTAGCCCGTGTACTTGTTCCAGTCATGGTCGGGGTTCAGGCCGGTGTGGACCAGGAGCTGGAGGATCTGGTTGGTGGTGGCGTCGGGCCATTTTTGGCGCGCGAGGGCCAACATGCCAGCCACGAGTGGGGTGGATATGGAGGTGCCTTGAACGGTGACCGGCTCCCCTGTGTTCACGTCGTACGTGTTGTATGGTCCGCCGAAGGCGGCGGTGACCATGCCATTGGCCCAGTTGGAATAGGAGGCGAAGGTGCCGTCACTGTTGATGGCGGACACGCCGACGACACCGGAGTACCTGCCCAGATATGTGGTGTTGTCTGGGAGTGCCTCGTTTCCGGCCGCGGCGACGATGATGACGCCCTTGGTGATTGCGTTGGTGATGGCCCATTTGAGCTCGAAGGAAACTTCGGAGACGCTGAGGGAGATCGAGATGAATTGGGCGCCGTCTTCGACGGCCTGGTTAATGAGAGCGGAAACGGTGTTGAGCCGGCCCCGTTTGGAGTCGCATGAGCCGTTCGATATTGTCCCATCGGTGGAGGCCTGGTAGGTGTACAGGGTTGCGTCGGGTGCCACGCCCGAGATGGGGGAGACCAGGATGATCGCCATGTCAGTATTGTGGCGGACGCCCTCGGGTGAGTCTTGGATGGTGCAGCGGCTCTTATCAGTGATGTTCGCCCCCTTGAGGGCCGGGTTACTCGTATCGACCGGACCGTCGATGACGGCAATCGTGACACCCTTACCGGTAATCCCCTTCTGATGCACGGTATTCAGAGGGTAGTAGGAGAAGTACTCCTGTGAGGGCACCGCGCCATCCGCGTGGGCCGGGGCGGGTGCCAGGGTGAGGGCGCCAGCGGCTAGGGCCAGGGCGGAGGCGATGGTGGTCAGGGCGCGCGCGGCGCGCCCCGCCTTCCCCACGAACGAGAAGGGAGAACGGGGCGCGGGGTGCGCGCTTGTTCGCGCGAGTGTCATGGTCACTTCCGGTGGTATCGGGGGCTGGTTCCCAGGTGGACGGGGATGGACCCGTGATCGTAGACGACTCCTTGGTCAGTGCCGCGGTAGACGTAGGTGTCGGGGAAGGAGTCTATCTGTAAGGATCCTGCGACTCCGTCGATGTAGTCCTGAACCTCCTGCGCGGTGGGCTCAGAACCACCGTTCTTTTGGATGATGGGGTTCTCGTCCGGGTACTGCGAGGGATCTGTGTTGACCAGTGCACCACCATCGATGGCGCCGTAGCCCGTGTACTCGTTCCAGTCGTGGTTGGGGTTCAGGCCGGTGTGGACCAGGAGCTGGAGGATCTGGTTGGCGGTCGCGTCGGGCCACTTTTGGCGCGCGAGGGCCAACATGCCAGCCACGAGCGGGGTGGATATGGAGGTGCCGCGAACGGTGACCGGCTCCCCTGTGTTCACGTCGTACGTGGTGTATGGTCCGCCGAAGGCGGCGGTGACCATACCATCGGCCCAGTTGGAATAGGAGGCGAAGGTGCCGTCACTGTTGATGGCGGACACGCCGACGACACCGGAGTACCTGCCCAGATATGTGGTGTTGTCTGGGAGTGCCTCGTTTCCGGCCGCGGCGACGATGATGACGCCCTTGGTGATTGCGTTGGTGATGGCCCATTTGAGCTCGTTGGAAAAATCGGAGACGCTTTGGGAGACCGAAATGAATTGGGCGCCGTCTTCGACGGCCTGGTTAATGAGAGCGGCAACGGTGTTGAGCCGGTCCCCGTTGGATTCGCACGAGCCTTTCGATGTTGTATCACCGGTGGAGGCCTGATAGTTATACAGGGTTGCGTCGGGTGCCACGCCCGAGATGGGGGAGACCAGGATGATCGCCATGTCAGTATTGTGGCGGACGCCCTCGGGTGAGTCTTGGATGGTGCAGCGGCTCTTATCAGTGATGTTCGCCCCCTTGAGGGCCGGGTTACTCGTATCGACCGGACCGTCGATGACGGCAATCGTGACACCCTTACCGGTAATCCCCTTCTGATGCACGGTATTCAGAGGGTAGTAGGAGAAGTACTCCTGTGAGGGCACCGCGCCATCCGCGTGGGCCGGGGCCGGCACCAGGGCGAGGACACCAGCGGCTAGGACCAGGGCGGAGGCGACGGTGGTCAGGGCGCGCGCGGCGCGCCCCGCCCTAACCACGAACGAGAAGGGAGAACGGGGCACGGCGTGAAAAGACAAGCTCACCATTGGCGCGGATCCCATCCGTCGTCCGTGCGCTTGGCCGGGGTGATGGTCGTGTCAGACCCGTAGGTCTGGGACATGGGGTTGACGTAGCCGACGGGCAGATCGTCCTCGTCGTCCTCGAACTTGAAGGCGACGTACTGACGCTTGCGACCCTTCTTCTCCTGCTTACCCGTGCCCGCACCGGCACCCGCGCCCGCACCCATAAAGCCCGTACCCGAGCCGCTCTTGCCTGCGGCGCCGGCGGCGCCAGCCGCGCCACCGTTCGCCCCGGTGGAACCGGCAACGCCCGTCGCGCCCGACGCGCCCGCCCCGGAACCGGCCAGGCCGTTCGCACCCGCAGGAGGATTGTAGGAGCCAAAACCCGACCCGGAGTAGGACCCGACCTTCAAGGCAGAGGCGCCCGCGCCACCCAGGCCACCGGTCATGCCGCGCATGCCCGCGCCAAGGCCACCGGACCCCATACGGGCCGCGCCGCGCATACCGAGGGCGCCCGCGCCGAGCACGCCGGCACCACCCAGGCGCCCCGCGGTGCTCGCGTCGGCGGAGGCCGCGCCGCCGTTCAGACGCCACAGAGGGTGATCCATATCCGCGGGCGGCGCCGGGGTATGCCCGCCGACGACGCCATTGCGGTAGGCCGTGCCATTCACGCGCGTATGCAGCAGATCCCTGCCCATAAGGTCCTGGGGATCAGTGATGGGGTTCGTACGCGATCCGGCCTCGCCGTAGGCGGGCTCCTGCGTGGGAACCGCGCCCGAAGAAATGATGCGGTTGCGGGCCGCGGCAGCGTCGGCCTCACTCCACCACGGCTGGTCGAAACCACCGGGGTAGTTGGGAGAAGAAGGGCTACGATCCGCCGCGCGACCAAAGTCATCACCCTTACCGTATCCCCAGTCGCCGCCGCCAGCGCCACCACCGCTGGTGCCGCCACCACCACCTGGATCCTTACTCTTCTCCTCGTCTTCGTATTTCTTCAGGTCGGCGCCCTCTTCGCCGGACTTTTCCGGGATTTGGCCCTTCATGATGCCACTGATCATCAAAGTGCGGTCGTTCACCATGTCGATGATGCGCTTCGCCGCGGCCTCGCGCTGCTCGTTCGCCTGCTCTTCGACGGCGGCGACGTAGGCAGAGCCGGTGGTGTAGAGCTTGCCCATGAAGCGGAAACCCGTACCGGGCTCGCTGGAGGGGACCGACACGAGCAGGTCGTCGCGCATGGCCGCCGTGTTCGCGTCGAGGAGGTCCGGCGAGAGCTTCTCAGCTTCGCTCAGCGCTGTCGCCATCACGTTACGGCCTCGAGAGTAGGTGTGATAGCCGCGCTCATAGCCCTCCCGATACTTTTCGATGCGGGTGATGGACGCGTCAACCCATCGATCCATGGCTCTACCCGTCGCGCCGGTAAAGCCGTGGCTCTCGCGATAGGCACGCAGGTTCTCAACAGCCTCATCAAAGCCCTTCAAGACCTTGTCGTGATCCCCGTCCCACGCGTCAAGCCCCTTGTTGGCGCGAGCCGCCTCCATGAAGACCTTAAGACGCTCATAATTCGGTGAAGCAACCATTGTGACAAACTCCTTATATGTAACTATGCGGCTCAGTAGTCCGACGGGCCTGAGGAGGTAGTCGGTGCACTACCCGAACCACCCGCCGAGCCGGCACCCGATTGAGTGGGGGGCGCGATCAGTGGATCCGCAGCGGAGCCGAGATCGTCGAGGGTCAAACCGAGCGCGTGAAGCATCGCGGTGAACTCGGTCGGGTTCTGCGAGCGGATTGCCTGCATCTGCTGGTCGGCCTGCGTGTTTTTGAACTTCAGCTGGTTGTCGTATTCCGCACCGGTGAAGCGGGTCATCGCCTTATGCATCTGCGCCTCGAAAACGCTGAGCATAGCGGATTCGCTCGCGAGAAGTCCGGATACGGCTTCGAACATCTCCGTAGCACTGCCTTGCAGTTTCGCGGGCCCGCGTTCGTGTCCCCAGAAGGTGGGTGTCTGCGCGGATCCGAGGGCCTCGGTATGCTTGCGCGATCCCGTCACTGCGTCCCAGGTTTCGGTCACTTTCGGTGCAGCTGCTTGCTGCTGGTCGTCGTCGTAACTGACGTCTGCATTTCCGGCCATTGTTGACTCCAAAATGGTTGATGAGAAAAGAAGAGAGTGCGTCGATGCGCAGGGACGCTTACTTACCGACCTTGAAGCGGCGGACCAGCGGCTCCTTGGGCTGATCGTCACCATCGACCTTCAGGGTCCACACGTACGTCAGGTCGGCGCCCGACCCCTCCACGTCTACCGTCCACGACGAGTAGTACTCGCAGTCCTGCTCCACGCACAGGTCGTAGGTGTCCTGGCCCAGACGCCAGTAATCGGTGGCCGACATCATCAGGTAGATCTTGTCGTCCTTGTTCACCACGGTCTTACCCTTGGGATCCAACTTGAAGGTCTGGTCGATGATCGACGGGGGATCCACCGCGACCAGCTCCGTCCCCACCATCTTGCTCAAGGCCTTCGCCTTCGCGGCGATCTCCTTCTTCTCCGAGCCAGACGCAGACTGCATCTGGCTGACCAACTGCTGCTTTTGCCCCTCGGGAATGTTGGGCAACTTCGAAATATCGGTGGAATTTCGCGCACCACCCAAGATGCTGCAACCGGACAGGGCGACGGAAGCGAGCAGCAGGGAAGCTGTGGCTGCGCGAGCGCGACGGGACACGAGAGAGGACATGTTTTTCTCCTACTTTCAGACTGGTCAATCATATGTGACGAAGGGGCCGCTGTGTCAATAAACGATCAAATTGCTGGCGGGGTCCACGTCAGCTGCGCGGCGACGACGCCCAGCTCTCGGTGAACGACCTGCGCGCGGCCGGCGATCGCGCGCTTCGGCTTCACGCCGTTGATGATCGCGCCCTCGCTGGGGTTGCCGGACAGGAGGATACCGGTGACAGCCAGGTCGTTCATCATCTGCAGGACCTTCTCGTAGGCCGCGCGCGACGCGCCGCCCATACGACGAGTGATGATCACGTGCAGGCCGATGTCTCCCGCCTGTGGCAGCAGGTCAATGAGCTCCATCAGCGGGTTACCCGACGAGGTGGCCACCAGGTCGTAGTCGTCGACCAAGATCCACACTTCCGGACCCGACCACCACGTGCGCTCGCGAATCTGCTCGGCGGTCACGTCGGAACCGGGCAGGCGCGTGCGCAGGAACTTCGCTAGCTCACGCAGCTGCTTCATCGCCTCGGCATGGTTCGTCAGGTAGCGCAGCGAATACTCGTCCGGGATCGCACCCAGGAGCGAACGACGCATGTCGATCGCCAGGATCTTCGCCTCGTTGGGCGAGTACAGGCGCGTGACCTCGGAAATGATCGACCGCAGGAAGGAGGTCTTGCCCGTCTTGCCGTCGCCGAACAGGTACAGGTGCGACTCCGCGCGAGTGTTGAACAGGAGCGGCCCCAGGCGCGACTCCTCCACGCCCAGCACCATGTCGCCGCCGCCGCGCGGCAGGATCTGCTGATCCGGCAGCTGCGAGAGAATCTCCGCAAGCGTGATCCGCTGGGGCAGCAGACGCAGCTTCGGGCCCTCGCCCGCCACCAGGCACTCGCGAATCTTGTTGACCGTGTACGCCACGCCCTGCGACACGGTTGACGGATCCTGCTCCGCGTCCGCGCGCGGCAGGCCGATCATCATCTCGTGACCCGCCATGTCGATGCCGCGCCCCGGGCGCCCCTTCGGAATGCGAGCGGCACCCTCGCGGTTGACGATCGACTCCTTCGGGTTCGCCGTGTGCAGCTCCAGGCGCGACCCGAAAATATCCTGCGCCTCGGCGCGGATATCCATCCAACGGGCCGCCGATATAACCAGGTGAACGCCCAGCGACAGGCCTCGGCTCATCATCGTCGTGACCTCGCGGTCCAGGCCATCGAACTCGGAGCGCAGTGCACCCCACCCGTCGATCACCAGGAACACGTCGCCGTAGCCGTCGTCGTAGGTGCCCGCCAGGCGCCCACGACGGTAGGTATCCATCGAGTCGATGCCGTGCGCGCGGAAGTAGCGCTCACGGTCGTCCATGATCGCCGCGATCTCGGCGAGCATACGCGTGCGTACCTCCTCGGTGTCGCGCGTCGCCACGCCGGCCACGTGCGGCGCGCCCGCGAAGCCCGCGAAGGTGCCGCCACCGAAGTCCATCACGTAGAACTGGACTTCCTGGGGCGTGTAGGTCAGTGACAGGGCCTGGACGATCGTGCGCAGCGCCGTCGATTTACCGGTCTGCGGGCCTCCCACGAGCGCGAAGTTACCGCCCGCGCCCGACAGGTCCAGGACCAGTGTCTCGCGGCGCTGCTCAAGCGGCAGGTCGACCGTGCCCAGGGGCACGCGCAGGACCCCGGACTCGCGCCAGGCGCGCGAAACGAAGCCCAGCTCCGGATCCGGCGCCAAGTCCGGCATGAGAGTCGCGAACGTATCGGGAACCTCCAGCGGAGGCAGCCACACCTGGTGCGCCGGGTAGCCCTTGCCCTTCATCTTGGCCACCGCGATGTCCATCTCGGACATGTCCGCCCACACCTCGTCACCGGCCAGGACGATCTCCTGGTTCTGATCGACCTCTTCCTCCTCGCCCAGGGCTTCGCGCGTGATGACGGGAGCGACCGTGAACGGCAGGATCTCGATCGGCGCGCTCGGGGCGCCGGCCGTCGAGGCCTCGGCAATTGACGCGAGGGTGCGCGCCGGCGGGGGAGCGGCCACGTAGGACGCGCGGAAACGAACGAGGCCGTCGCCGCCCGCCTTCAGGAAGCCCGAACCGGGCAGCGGCGGCAGCTTCGCGGCGTCGGGGATACCCAGGACCTCGCGCGAGTCGCTCTCCGTGAACGTCTTGAGGGCAATGCGGTACGACAGGTGGGATTCCAGACCGCGCGCCTTACCCAGGTCCATCTTCTGCGAAGCCAGCAGCAGGTGCACCGACAAGGATCGGCCCAGACGACCGATCATGATGAAGACCTCGCCGAACTCCGGCTTGGCCATGAGCATTTCCGTGAACTCGTCCAGGACGATGAACAGGGCCGGCAGCGGCGGATACTCGTGCTTGCCGGCGAGGCGGTCCGCCTCGTAATCGGACACGTTCGCGTAGTTGCCGGCCTGGCGCAGCATCTCCTGGCGGCGCACCATCTCGCCCTGCAGGGCGTCCTGCATACGGTCAACCAGCGAGAGCTCGGACTCCAGGTTCGAGATCATGGCCGACACGTGCGGCAGGTCCGCCATACCGGCGAAGGTCGCGCCACCCTTGAAGTCGACGAGCACCAGGTTCAGCTGCTCCGGGGAGTGGGTCAAAGCCAGCGCGAGAACGAGGGTACGCAACACCTCGGACTTACCCGAACCGGTCGCGCCGATCAACAGGCCGTGCGGACCCATACCCTGCTGGGCGGATTCCTTAATGTCCAGGACGACGGGTCGGCCCTCGGGCGTCACCGCAAAGGGGGCGGCCAGGCGCGCACGCCCCTCGCGTCGCACCCACTGCTTCTCCGGGTCGAAGTCTCGAATGTCGCCGATGCCGACCAGCTCCATGAGGTCTTTCTGGCGCGACTCGTCCGAGCGGCCCACCGGCGTGTCCGACTCCTCCAGCTTCTCCTGGGTGGCGAAGGGGGTCATGCGACGAGCCACGGCCTCGGCCTGCACGGCGGTGAGCCGATCCGCGAAGGCTGACTCGGGCACAGAGTCCATGGTCACCACGTCGACGACGTCCGAACCCTTGCGATCCGGGCTGGGGTGGATGACGAGGCGCAGGGCAGTGTGAGACTTCATCGGCGTCCACTCGCGGGCGCGGCTCATGATCGTCACGCCGCGCACGCCCGCCATCGACCCGAAGGGTGAGGAGGTGGGGAACTCGGCACCGTCGCACACGAGGAGGAGATGGGGCCACTCAGGCATCTCTTCGCCCGGGCGGTACGCGCCGCGCATCGCGATATCGGGGCCGATCATCTCGACCAACTCACGCGGGTCCGTGGAAATCATGCGAGCCGGACCAATGGCGTCGCGAACGTTTGCCGAGCGCGCCTGTGGCATCCACTTCACCCATTCCCAGTCGCCCAGACGATCAGCCGAACACAGGACCGCGATCTTGAGCTTGGAAGGCTCGATAAAGCACGCCACGTGCATCATGATGGCGCGCATCTCGTCATAGGCGCTCTCGCCCTCGCCGACGACCTCGATGTGGCTGAAATCACCCAGGTAGAGGAACTTGCCCACATTGTCCGTGTGATCGTGCACCGCGATGAAGCGTTCCATCGCCGACAGACACACGACGTCCATCTCCGTCATTGGATCGATCGGCGGACGCTCGAACGTCAAGCCCAGGGGCTGCGTGCCACTGCCATAGCGGAACGTGAGCACGTTGTAGGTGTTGCCCTCACGCGACCACAGGCGAGACCCGTTCGCTGCCAGGGTCACCAGGGCGTCGGGGTCGGGGTAGACCCAGTTGTAGTAGGCGCGCTGCTTCTTAGCGACCTTGCGGATCGACTCGCGCGTCTCCGCGAGGTAGGACAGGTACTCGCGACGCTGCGTCTTCACGCGCGTACGGTACTGGGAGAACTGGCGGTACATGTTGAAGCCGACCATGCCGAGCATAGCGACCAACATGCCGCCGCCCATGAGCATTGAGCGCGTATTGTCGGGGTTCTGCATGGCCATGAAGAACATGACACCCGTCGAACCGAGCATCGGGACGACCATCATGAGGACGTTGCCCATCGATGCGGGCTCAGCCTTCTCCGGCGGCATCTGCAGGGCCAAGCTGCCGGAAGGCTGCTCCGGAACCGCGGCAATCCGCCGTTTTTTGCGTGTAACCATCAGGTCTCCTCGCGCTGCGCGCGTACGTGTTCGATGCGACTGTCCCCAGTGTAGCTGAGTGCTCTTCCAAGTTTTAACCGGCGGTTAGCCTCAGTGCATTACACTGGGCACTGTTGTTT
>ERZ772766.774-NODE-774-length-18222-cov-7.293995_pt1 | contig 18222 bp, 15 predicted proteins | sample MGYA00511379_ERZ772766 | MGnify/ENA primary metagenome ERZ772766 (study PRJEB29015, sample SAMEA2737895) | human oral metagenome | biome: human oral; feature: human-associated habitat; material: dental | place: China | collected 2116 ...
TTCGCGCGCTCAGCGCTGGCAGGACGGACACCAGAACAGGCGTCGGTTCTGCATGAGCGCCTCGCGGATCGGCGTCCCACAGCGCAGGCACGGCCGGTCCGTACGGTGATACACGTACCAGCGCGAGGCCTCCTCGTCCCCCTCGATCGGAGGATTGGGGGCCTCCTCCGGGTCCATCGTGTCCAGGCGACCAGCGGCCAGGCCGCGGTTCATAAGGTCGCAGATGAGGACCCACAGCTCGCGCAAGCGCTTGACGGAGATGTTGGCGCCCTTACGGTGAGGCGAGATGCCCGCGAGGAACAGGGCATCGGCGCGGTAGATGTTGCCCACGCCCGCGATGATCGACTGATCCATGACGATCTCGCCGATCGCGCGCTTCTTGGAGTGGGCGACCTGGGCGAAACGTTCCATGGCCTCGGCGTTGGAGCGCGCCCCGGCGTCCAGGGGATCCGGGCCCAGCTTCGACTCGGCGGAGATGCGTTCCTCATCCGTGATGAGATCGCAGCGGTTGGGTCCGATCAGGTCAGCGACCGCGTGGTCGTTATACACGCGTAGGCGCACGGCACCGACCGGCTCGGGCGGCTGCCACTCCCCCACCTTAGCCTCGCCGAAGCCCGCGCCCCAGCGGGTCTCAGAGTGGCCGTTCCACTCCCCCTTTTGGACGTTAGGGATACGGTGAGCAACGCCGTGGCCCTCGTCGACGACGGTCTCATCGCCGTTGAAACGCCACCAGCCGTACAAGCCCAGGTGGATATGCACCCAGCGGTCCGGCCACGGGGCGTCTTCGCCGAGGATGGGTTCCCCACTACCGGCCGCGGCGCCCTCGAGGAGGGTCACCCCGGCCTCGTACCTCTCACCTTCAATGGGCGGGACGAACCCAATGAACATGTGCTTGCCGTGCACGCGCACCCGCTGCATGACCCACCCGTCCAGGAGGGCTGCGGAGGACGCGAAGCGCCCCTGCGGGGACGAGGCCGAGACGATACCCCCGACGAAAAGTTCGTCGAGGGTACCGGCTAGGCGACGGACTGCATCGCCTTCAGGCATGCGACCTCACTTCTTGACGACGACGTTGACCAGCTTCGGCGCGCGGGCGATCACCTTGAGGGGTTCCGCGCCGCCGAGGGCCTTGACGATCGGGGCCTCAGCCAGGGCAGCCGCGACGAGGTCCTCTTCGGAGATCGAGGGGGCAACCTCGATACGGGCCTTCACCTTGCCGTTGACCTGGACGACGGCCGTGACCGTGTCCTCGACCAGCAGTGAGGCATCCTCGACGACCGGGAAGGGCTCGCGGGCCAGCGAGGACTCGTGACCCAGGCGGCTCCACAGCTCCTCGCACAGGTGCGGGGCGACCGGGGCGAGCATGAGGATCAGGGGCTCGATCGCATCGCGCGGGACGGCGTCCAGGCTGGTCAGGTGGTTGTTCAGGACGATCAGCTTGGAGATCGCGGTGTTGATGCGCAGGTTCTCGTACTCTTCGGTGACCTCGGCGATCGTGCGTGCCACGAGGCGACGCGTCTTGTCGTCCGAGGGCGCATCGGACACGGTGACCTCGCCGGTCTCCTCGTCGACGGCGTTACGCCACAGGCGCTGGAGGAAACGCTGAGAGCCAACGACCGCGCGAGTCTCCCACGGACGCGAGAGGTCGAGGGGACCCATGCTCATCTCGTACACGCGGAAAACGTCGGCACCGTAGGCGTCGTACATCTCGTCGGGCGTGACGATGTTCTTCAGGGACTTGCCCATCTTGCCGTACTCGCGGCCCACGGGCTCGCCCTTGTAGGTGAAGCCGCTGGTCTCGTCGCCCTCGACCTCGTCGGCGGGCACGTACTGGCCGCGCGAGTCCGTGTAGGCGTAGGCCTGCACGTAGCCCTGGTTGAAAAGCGTGTGGTAGGGCTCGGAGTCCGGCACGTGTCCCAGGTCGAAGAGGACCTTCTGCCAGAAGCGCGAGTAGAGCAGGTGCAGGACCGCGTGCTCGACGCCGCCGACGTACATGTCGGTGCCGCCGCTGACCTTGCCCTCGCGTGGGCCCATCCAGTAGGCCAGGTTCTCCTCGCCGGCGAAACGCTTCGCGTTCGTCGGGTCGGTGTAGCGCATCTCGTACCAGCACGAGCCCGCCCACTGGGGCATCGTGTTGGTCTCGCGGCGGTAGCGCTTGGGGCCGTCGCCCAGGTCGAGGGTGACGTTCACCCACTCCTCGGCGCGGCCCAGCGGAGCCTCGGGGGAAGAATCGGCGTCGTCCGGATCGAAGGCGCGCGGGCTGTAGTCGCTAACCTCGGGCAGCTCGACGGGGAGCATCTCCTCGGGCAGAGCGTGCGACACGCCATCCTCGTCCCACACGATCGGGAAGGGCTCGCCCCAGTAACGCTGGCGGCTGAAGAGCCAGTCGCGCAGGCGGTAGGTGACGGTGGCATGGCCGAGGCCCTTGGCAACCAGCCACTCGATCATGGCGGCCTTCGCCTCATCCTTAGCCAGGCCGTTCAGGTCGATCTCATCGTTCGCGGAGTCCACGGCCACACCGTCACCCGTGTACGCGCCGGCCTCGAGGTCGGGACCGTAGGGATCTCCCGCGGGGCCGATCGTGCGCACGATGTCGAGGTCGTAGGCGCGGGCGAACGCCCAGTCGCGGTCGTCGTGGGCGGGCACCGCCATGATGGCACCCGTGCCGTAGCCCCACAGGACGTAGTCGGCGACGAAGATCGGGACCTCGCGCCCATTGACGGGATCGATGCCGAACAGGCCGGTGAATACGCCGGTCTTGGTGCGTTCCTCGTCGGCGCGCTCAGCCTCGGACTTGGCTGCGGCCTGGGCGCGGTAAGCACTCACGGCCGCCGCGGGGGAGGCAGCGCCACCCGTCCAGGCGTCCTTCGTACCCTCGGGCCAGGAGGCGGGCAGGGTGAGGGCGGAACCGTCGCCGGCGTCACCGCCGACGGTTCCGCCGAGGATCGGGTGCTCGGGAGCCACAACCATGAAGGTCGCGCCGAACAGCGTGTCGGGGCGCGTCGTGTAGACGTCCAGGGAGTCGGGGGAGGCGCCGACCTCGCGCGCACCGGGCACGTCGAAGCGCACGGTCGCACCCTCCGAGCGGCCGATCCAGTTGCGCTGCATGGTGCGCACCTTCTCGGGCCAATCGATCGTGTCGAGGTCGTCGGCGAGGCGCTTACCGTAGGCGGTAATACGCATCATCCACTGACGCAGATTGCGCTTGAAGACCGGGTAGTTGCCGCGCTCAGAACGTCCGTCAGCAGTGACCTCTTCGTTGGCCAGAACCGTTCCCAGGCCGGGGCACCAGTTGACGGGGGCCTCGGACACGTAGGCGAGGCGGTAGGAGTCGACGACCTTCGCCTGGGCTGCGCGGTCCAGGGAGTTGTAGTCGGAGCCGTCCTCCGGGCGGATCTCGCCGGACTCAAGCTTGGCAACCAGCTCACTGATCGGTCGGGCCGCGCCCTGGGAGCCGTCGGGAGCCGTGGCCTCGGGATCGAACCACGAGTTGAAGACCTGCAGGAAGATCCACTGCGTCCAATGCACGTACTCGATGTCGGTCGTGGCGAAGGAGCGGCGCGAGTCGTGGGACAGGCCCATGCGGCGCAGCTGACGGCGCATGTTCGCGATGTTTTGATTCGTGGTGATCGCCGGGTGCTGGCCGGTCTGGACGGCGTACTGCTCGGCCGGCAGACCGAAGGCGTCGTAGCCCATCGTGTACAGGACGTTGTCGCCCTTCATGCGACGGTAGCGCGCAAGCGTATCGGTCGCGATGTAGCCCAGCGGGTGACCCACGTGCAGGCCCTTACCTGAGGGGTAGGGGAACATGTCGAGGATGAAGTAGGGCTTGCGGGCCGCCAGCGGGCCAGCCAGGTCGCCCGCGGGGTTGTCCGCGTAGAACGTGCCCAGCTCCTCCCAGCGGTCCTGCCACTTCGTCTCGATCTGGCCTGCGAGCTCAGCGGTGTAGCGCTGGGCCGGGGCACTCTGCGGATTTTCGCTCATCTGTGCGTTCCTCGCTTAACGATGGGTCGCGTAACAATACTCCCCACCAGGGTAGTTCACGCCCGCGCGCCCCGCCGGATGCGATGACTGTACGAAACGGACGCAAATAGGTGACAATAGTCGCATGAGCACTGTCTTCGACAACATCATCACGGGCGTCTGGCCCGGACGCTTCGTGTGGGCAGACGACCTGTGCGTCGCCTTCGCAACGATCGAACCGACGTCTCCGGGGCACGTCCTCGTCGTCCCGCGCACCTCCTACGAGGCGTGGACCGACGCCCCTTCCGACGTAGCCGCGCACCTGATGAAGGTGGCGCGCGCGATCGGCCTCGCGCAAAAGGCAGCCTTTGATGTGCCGCGCGCCGGCCTCGTCATCGCCGGCTTCGAGGTCCCCCACACGCACCTGCACGTGATTCCCCTGCGCGACGAGTCCGACGTTCTACTCTCGAAGGCGGCGCCCGCCACCGATGAGGAGCTCGATAGCGCGATGACGGCACTGCGTCAGGCTCTCCTGTCGGCAGGCCACGGCGCGCACGTGCCCCCATCGATGGGATCCGCTGCGCTCGCCTGAGTTCCGCCGCTCCCCTATTTTGTGCGCCCCGCGAGGGCGCGCCCAGCCCGCCCGGCCCCATCGGTCAGGTGGGCTGGGTCGTTTCCGGGCCTCGTCAATAAGGACGCGTCAGGAGCGAACGATCCCGTTGCCGGAGTGTCGCCCAGGCTCGTCAGTCACGGACGACGATGCCCGAGGCCTGGGCGGGATCCAGGAGAAGCATCTGTCCATCATCGAGGAGGACCGTCACCCCATCGGCGTCGGTCGCGATGACAGTGATGTGAGCACCGGGGACGAGGCCGATCTCTTCCCATGCACGAAGCGCCTCGGGGTCGCGGTCGGGCAGCCGGTCGATGATCCCCCCGGCCGCAGCGTCGAGTTCATCGAGAGGGCTGCCGGCGAGGCCATCACTGGAGCCATCGGCACGCGGGATCGGATCCCCGTGGGGATCGCGGCTCGGGTACCCCAGCACGCGGTCAAGGCGGTCGAGGAGCCGATCAGAGACCGCGTGTTCCAGGATCTCTGCCTCTTCGTGCACTTCATCCCAGGAGAAACCGAGGGCCTCATGCAGGTAAGTTTCGAGCAGGCGGTGGCGGCGCACCATACCCAGGGCGATCGCGCGCCCCTGCGAAGTCAGGCGTACCCTCCCGTAGCGCTCGTGCGTCACGAGGCCTTGGCGGGCCAGGCGCTGGATGTTCTCGGTCGCGGTTGAGGGAACGACGCCCATGTGTTCGGACACATCCTTGGGCTTGACACCATCACGCCCGGCCTCCTCGGCACTCCACACGAGCTTGAGAATGTCCTCCACGACCGTGGAATATGCGCTCGACGCGTCCGACATGGCGTTCCCCTTTCATCTGAGGCCCCATTGTAGGTGTCCGGATACCACCCGCTCGCTGCGTGCGCCCATCGCACGACCCACCGGCTGCATGCCAAGCGTGCGACATAGGCCACGACGCCTCTGATTGACTTGCGCCAAGCGAAGCGCGCCTGTATATTTATCTCTCGGTTGCAAAACCCCCGCGTCATTAGCTCAATTGGCAGAGCAGCTGACTCTTAATCAGCGGGTTGAGGGTTCAAGTCCCCCATGACGCACAGCTTTCCCGGCTTCGGCTGGCGAAAGTTCCCGCGTCATTAGCTCAATTGGCAGAGCAGCTGACTCTTAATCAGCGGGTTGAGGGTTCAAGTCCCCCATGACGCACAGATAACCGGTGGCCTTCGGGCCGCCGGTTTTTGTCATCTGCGGCGCCACTACCCTGCCCACATCCCCTTGTTTCGGGTTATAGGGCAAAACGTGGGTTATAGGACAAAACGTGTTGGTTTTGTGGTGATTTTTTGGCTTGTTGGTGCGGGAAAGCCGCTATTTTAGTTGGTCGTGCACGCCTCGTTCCTGCGCATACTGCATCGCGCCCAGTGCGCGGCCCCCTGAAAGCGCACGTGGGCCCAATAACTCGCACGTGGGCCCGACGATATGCGTGTGGGCATCGCCGCCTACACGCACATCTAGCGGTTGACGTGTGTATGTACGTATGAAGGGGTTGATGCGCGCGATCAAGGACTAACGAGCGAGTGCGCAACGGGGCACATGGGGACCACCTGTACGCGAGGACCGCGCCTGAGAGAACACTCCATCCAGGGCTGAGCTCGGACAAGACAATGTGCATTTTATCGGCAACATGCATACTGGAAAACCATAAATCATAGCGTTTCATACGCACGCCAGCGATTGGGGAACATCATGAGGAAAAGCCGGAGAGTTCTGGCTACGGGCGCCGGTTTGGCTCTAGTCGCTGCAGGTACCGTCACAATCTTTGTGCCTCGCAGCGCACAAGCCGATGCGGAGCCCTTCACCCTCTCACAATACGTCTCATCAACAAGCACGACTGTGTGCAATGCCACCCCTGTGATCACGACCTATCACGGTACCGTCATTGTGGACATTCCGGACACGACGCTTCTGGCAGGCCACGAGGCCGAAATCCGCGCTGCGGCTGCACAGGGACTCTCCCCGCATGACTCCGGCAGCAATAACAACCCCGATATCACACTGACCGTGAGTGTCCCCGATGCCGTCACGTTGGGGACGTCTCGCGCGAAATCTACCTCGTCCATGCTCGGCGACACCTCGTTCTCCCCGGGCGATGACCGCACACAGGTCACTGCGAACATTCAGCTCAAGGATCTGAGCTGGCAGCAGCTGCTCGAGATCTACGATGCAGAGAAAGCCAACCCCGGCCAGCACACGATCAAGGTCCAGGTTCCCTATGCCGTTGGCACCACTGACCCCACGGAAGCTACTCGACTGGCCAGCGAACAGGTGACCGTGACAGGTACGTTCGACTTCTTCGCATCTCCGACCACCCCCGCTCAGGTTTCTAACTTCGACACGAAGACCCTGACGCTGGCGGAGTCGCCTACCGACTGCTTCGCGTCCGCACCGACCAGGACAACGCGCTGGGTTGATGAAGAAGACGGCCACGACTTGCAGCCCCCGAAGACCGGACTGAACTTCTTCCAGCCCGCAGGAATTCCGGACTACGAATTCTCTACCTGGGAGCTCTTTTCGGATCACCTGACCGGTATTTACAAGTACAAGAAGGTTTTCGGCACCCTTCCGGTCAACGGTGATGACCCGACAATCGGCACCGATTTTAAGATCGGTACCGATGAGACCCCCCAACTCAGAAGGAAGAGATCCACGCCGAGAATAAGAACTCGCTTCTGACGATCGAGAACGTCGTTCACCTGGACGACCTTCGCGGCGGACGCATTGCGGATCTCCTCGAGAAATACGACGAGACTCCCAGTGCTTTTGACGATATTGCGCTGAAGAATGCTCACTTGGGCTTCACAACGCAGATCACTCTTCCTACGCAGCTGAAGTTCTCTGACCCCTCGGCCATCTCGGTAACCGGGCTTCCCCAGGGCTTCTCAGCGAAGACCGTGGCAGTTGACGGACAGACCGCAACCGTCACCGTTGACTTCGATAACTCCGATCAGATCACCACTATTGAAGCCCTCAAGGATGCGATGGCTGGGCTTCAGGGAGAAGCGGTGATCACCATTAGGAAGATTGCCTTCGCTGATTCCGCAACTGCCGATTCGGATTACACGATCGATCACCTCACGCAGGGAATCATCTCGGTTGATGTCGAGAAACAACTCGGCGCTATCGTCAGGCCCGGGTGGCCGTCACCCGCATGCCCTCCGACTATGGGCGACGACGACACTGTCGAACCGGCCGATCCTCGTTTTGTTGGTGGAACACTTTTCGATCCCCCGCCGCCGGTTTGTCCTCCTTCGGGCATCCTTCTGAGCACCGGGTGGAGGGTACCCATGATCGGCCCTTCTGCCGGGTGGGATGAAGCTCCGCTCATGAAGCACCCCCTGAAGTACACGACCAGTGAGACGCATCCCTACGTGACACGACTGTCCTTTAAGCCGGGTCCGACGCCTACACCGACGACGGTCACACCCTCGGCTCCTCCCACGCCCGCAACGCAGCTCGCCAAGACCGGTGCTCTCACCGGCGAGGTGCTGATACTCGCTCCCGTGACAGGCGCTATCGGCGCCGCGACAATGCGGAGGAAACGCTCGTCATTCGCGTTTCACAGCCAGAGGCGGGGGTGCCGGTCATCCACCGGCACCCCCGCCTTATTTGTGTTAACGGACAAAACATGTTGGTTTTGTGGGGACTTTTCGGCTTGCTGGTGCGGGAAAATCAACATTGAAGGTGGTTGTTTCATCATGGTGATATGAACATAGGCGTTGTGAGCCTTTGTGGCAGTTACGGCCGTTCAGCCAAATCGTCGATGAGGTTCATGACGTCATCTTCCTCGACGGCATCCACCTGGGCCGAAGCACCGTGGTCCTCACCGCCCACACACCCGATTGCGTGCCGGGCTGGGACGCGACCGGGAGCGAGAATTCTCAGGTCCGGGAAGCTCTCGTGCCAACGAACGGTGACCAAGCACAACCCCAAGGAACAGCAGCCGAGCACGATACCGACCGATAGCGAGGCCGGGGCACCCCGCAGGTAGCCCCGGCCTCGTCCTTCAAGCACAACGTGTGGCTCATCTCTATCGAATTACCACACCGGTTCTTGTCGCGGCGATTGGCATCACCGCTCCAACATGTCAGGCACGCGCTCTTCTCACGGTGATAGCACCTGCACCCAGAAGCGCGAGGACGCCAGCCGCGCCAGCAAGAACCGCCGCATCACTGCCTGTCTTCGCCAGCCCGTGGGAGGGAGCAGACTTGCTCCGAACCGGAGTCACGGGAGCAGTGGGTGGCACGCCAGCGGGAGTCTGAGGAGTGGAAGTCGCGGGGGTGGAAGGCGTTGACGGTGTAGAAGGAGTAGACGGCGTGGAAGGAGTAGACGGAGTAGAAGGTGTGGATGGAGTAGACGGCGTGGACGAACTAGGTTCCGGCGTGGGCTGCGCAGCGATCTTACGGATCACAATGTCCGTATCGACGCCGACAGCGCGCGCGTTCGCAAGATCGTTCGGATCAACCGTGCGAGCGGCCGCATCGAATCCTCGAATCGTTTGGCCCGGGACGGTTTCGTATCCCTCGGGCAACGCCGGGAGCGCCGTGAGCGCGGCGCGCGACGGGTCATTCTGGTCGTTACCGTAGGACTGTGCCGCGTGCACGGTGCCGTCGGTGTCAACGAGGCGAACCTTACCGAGGGGTGAGTAAAAGACCTGGTACGCAAAGTGCAAGTCAGGCTGATCCGGATCGAAGTTCATTGCAGGAGCGCTCACTTCCAGCGTGTACTGGCCGACGAGGACGGGACTGGGAAGCACGGGGAGCCCACCGGCCCCTTCACGCGGAGTGTACTCCTGGCGGGGTTCAATGATGGTGCCGTTTTCATCGGCGAGGTAGCAGGTCGCCGGTCCCGCGACGTCCGCAGCATAGGTGGGTGAAGGCAGAAGGGCGGGAAGAGCAGCGGCACCAAGGGCAGCCGCTACGACGAAAGAGCGCGACATTGACGGGATAGGCTTGGAAGATTCCTCTCCATCGATGGTCAGGTTATGAGCATTACATGACCGAGTATCTGCATTCTGGTCTACAAGCTATGCCCAGTTTTTCGCCAATCCAGCGCACCCCGATGTAATGGACGCCTGGTCAGGGGCCACATGATACCGCTCATCATCAGCGACGTTCCCCCGGGGACCAGGCAGCAACATTCTCGGGCATAATGGAACGAGGCCGGGGCACCCCCGTGGGTAACCCCGGCCTCGTGCCTCCGATTCACATCAAATCAGTGTCCCGGCCAGCTGCGGATCGACGTCAGAGCGGCGACAGCGTACCGGTCCCACACGCGCCCACCAATCCGCACGGCAGCCTCAAGGACGAGGACCGACCAGACGATGCCAACGACGTAGGCGACCCAGTCGGGAACCACGCCAAAGGATGCCAGCACGAGCAGCACGTAGGAGGGAATCTGCAGGACCGCGGTACCCGCGAAGCCTACGAGCTGCAGCAGCATCGTCATCAGGAACGACCCGGTACCCTTCGTCGCCAGCGGCGACGTACCCGGAGGCTGCACCGGGTAGACCCATCGCGCATTCACGACGAGGGTCGTGGCGGCCGCCCCCGCGAAGAGGACGACCCCCATCACCTGGTGGAACATGAAATCGGAGGCGCTCGCACCTGCCACAGCATCATGAATGAGATAGCCGATGACCTGGGGCACGAACACGATGAGCGACCCCACGAGGCGCCCACGACGTTCCTCACGACCGCTCATCCCCGACGACACCACGATCCAGGCACCCGTCGAATCATATTGCATGAGCGCGCCGGTCGTCAGGCCCGTCGTGATGGGCACCAGGTAGAGGAAGATGTCCGACGTGAACTCGAATGACTGCCCCTCGGCCGCCAGCCGCCCCATAAAGATCGCAACAACCGGGAACAGCAGCGCAAGCACCATGTTCATGTTCAGGCGCGTATCGACGATCCAGTAGCGCAGCGTACGCGCGGCCAGGGAGGCGCTGCGCACCCCGAGGCCCAGCCGCGTGAACAGGTCGACGCTGCGCAGGCCGGCGGCTCGCGACTGGGCGGAACGACGACCGCGCTCTTCCTCTTCGAGGGACTCGTCGATGAGGTGGCGCCCCTCGTCGATGGCGCGCTGAGCGTCAGCACTAATCTCACCGGCGTATCCACTCATGACGGGGCGCAGGACCGCCAGCCAGGCACGCCAGCCGGCGAGCGCGGTCGCAACCACGATGAGCCCACGGAGAGCCGCCGCCACCCATGCGCCCTCAAGCAACGAGACAACAACCCCGAAGGGAGCGCCGAAGGGCGTCCAGAGCGCGACGTTCAATCCCGCCTGGAAGACCTCGACGGAGAAGTTCTGACTTAACACAGACATCCAGTAGCCCATGGGGGTCAGCACCATCATGAAGACGACGGCACCCAGGACGGTCACAGCGTCTTTCTTTCCCGAGGTGTCGAGACGCACCGTGAACCAGGTTCCGACCGCACGCGCCCACAAAACCGCGAGAGGGAGCGTCACGAGACCAGCGATGAACCAGCCGAGCGCCTCAATCCACTGGGCGCGCCACAGGGCGAACCAGACGGGCAGGAAGAGCACCATGGCGGACAGGAGACCGCCGGGGCCCACTGCCGTCGCCGCGGCCAGGCCCGCACCAAGGCGCCTACTCGGTCCCACGTAGGGCGACAGGCGCACGGGGTCCACCGAGTTATCCATCGACGCGAAGATGATCGGGAGGACCAGCCAGAGCAGGAAGACAAAGGGGCCAACGATCGGCATCACCGACGAGGCTTGGGGCGCTTCATCGGACTGCGCGAGGAATGCGGTGCCCACGAGCGCGGAAGTATAGATTGCGCCGAAGTAGAGGACACCGAGGACGGCAAGAACGAGAACGACCGTCTGCTTGCGGACAGTGTTCCAGATGATCCGGAGCTTGAGGCGAATCAGTTGCCCAACCACGACAGACCTTCCTCAGCGTGGACGCCGCCGACCAGAGCGGTGAAGCGCTCCCCCAGGTCCCCGCCCTGGGCGACCTCGTCGGTGGTTCCGGCGACGAGCACACGCCCCTTGTCGATGATCGCAACGTGGGTGCACAGCTGCTGGACGGTCGCCATCACGTGGGAGGACAGGATGACTGTGCCCCCGCGCTTGGTGTAGTCGGTGAGGATCTGGCGGATGTTGGCCGCAGAGACGGGGTCCACGGCCTCGAAAGGCTCATCAAGAACCAGGACGCGCGGGGAGTGAATGAGGGCGGCGGCCAGGGCGATCTTCTTCGTCATGCCCGCCGAGTAGTCGCTGATCAGCTTCTTCCCGGCCTCGGCCAGGTCGAGGGCAGCCAGGAGCTCCTGAGCGCGCTCGCGGGCGGTGGACGCGTCGAGGCCGTGGAGCATGCCGACGTGGACGAGGAAGTCCGGGCCGGAGAGGCGGTCGAGGAGGCGCATGCCGTCGGGCATGACGCCAAGGAGGGCACGTGCCTCCTGGGTGCGTGCCCACACGTCGACACCGTGCACATAGGCCGTGCCTCGGTCGGGGGTGAGCAGGCCAGTGGCCATGGTCAGCGTCGTCGTCTTACCTGCGCCGTTAGGCCCGACGATCCCATAGAAAGAGCCGGTGGGGATATCGAGGGACAGGTCCGCGACGGCGATGAGGTTGCCATAAACCTTGACGAGGCCTCGGATCGCCAGTGCGACATCATCCCCGACGGGGGTGGCGGGTACCGCAGGCGCGGCGGGCTGCGAATCGGACACGAGATTCTCCTTCAGGCATTGAAATACCTCCCGATTATACGAGAGATACAAGCCAACGCTCAGGAGCACATCCCAAGAAGCAGGCGTCACAACCGGCAGGAAAAGTTAGCGGGCGCTAATAATGACGGTCAGCCCCTGCTCCGGTTCGTACGTCCATGTGGCCTTGTAGGACCCCCACTCCTCCGACTGGGTGCCATCAATTGCGCGGGTCGCATACATGCGTTCTCGCACCGACGAAGGGGTGTCAAGCTTGCGCAGAACGCACTGGAAAACCGGCGTCGTCAAACCATTACCACTGTCATTGAAACCTTCAAGGGTAAGCGACGTCTGATCGCTGGCAAGCCGGGCATAGACGCCTCCTGCATGACAAGAATCGACGGCTCCCGAAAGGCTGCTAGAAACGGACGAGCGCGTCATGTAGAGGCCTGCAGCAACAGCCGTCACAAGGAGGAGAGCCGAGAGGAAGCCAAGGAGGAACATGACCAGGCCATGGTGTCGACCGCTACGACGCGCTGGGCGTTCGCGACGATCCAGCCGCGATTCGATGTGACCGGTGCGGCGAGCTTCAGCCTCGCGCCGCGACGCACCTCCAACGTGAGAAGATCGCACGGTTGCCTGCTCCGACGACGATGCCTCGACAATCGCACTGTACCGCCCACCATTTCGCTGCGCGGGCGCACCCACAACGCGCATGGTGGTTCGACGCCAGTCACTATGGACAGGAACGCCGGGGCGCTGATCACCCTCGAAGGCCACCACAGCCTCGTCTCGATCCGCATACTCGCGGGCAGGAGTAGGAGGCTGCACGACGTCCCCAGCCTGCGCGGGAGCGCCGTCGCGCACCACCGCCTTCTACTGCGCCACCGTGACAGCATCCTTCGAGGGACGGGAAGCATTCGACGAGCGAGGCGTAGCGGTCGCCTGTCGCCGAACCACCGCAACCTCGGCGGTAATGACCTGCTCATCAGAGGAGACAGACTCGGGCACGCGGGCCATCGTAGGCACGCTCGGCTGCTTGCGCGCACGCGCAGGTGCAGCGTCGACCGGATAGTCCTGCGCCACCTATCCCGCACCGATTCGATACGCGTCAGGCGTCGTAGCCGCCATAAGTCCTCCACGAGTAACTAGCTGTCAGTTTCTTGACAATCATATGCACTAGTTACTGCAAAAGCAACCGATCAGTCGATACCGAGAGCCTTACGCAGGCGGGCCACGTGGCCGGTCGCCTTCACGTTGTACTGAGCCAACGCCACCGTCCCATCCGGGTTGACAACCACGGTCGAACGGATAATGCCCACGTACGTGCGGCCGTAATTCTTCTTCTCACCCCAAGCGCCATAAGCCTCGAGAATCTTGTGGTCCGGGTCCGAGGCCAGCGGGAAGGTGAGAGCCTGCTTCTCCGTGAAACGTTCGAGCGCGGCCATCGAGTCGGCGGACACGCCGATCACCGAGTATCCCGCTCCCTGCAGGGACGCCAGGGAATCGCGAAAGTCACAGGCTTCCTTCGTGCATCCGGGCGTGGAGGCCTTCGGGTAGAAGTAGACGACGACGCCTCGCGATGAGGCAGCGAGAAGATCAGACAGGGACACGGTTCCCTGGGTGGTCTCAGCAGTAAAGTCCGGGGCCTGCTGGCCAATGTCCAAAGCGCTCATGACCTCAGTCTATCGAGGGCTACTCCCCCAGTGCGACCGGGCACAGGCTTTTGTGCGCGAGATGGGACTCGAACCCACACGTCAAAGACACTGGAACCTAAATCCAGCGCGTCTGCCAATTCCGCCACTCGCGCGCGCACACTAGTGTAACGGATGCGGGCGAGGCCGTCCGCATGCCTTCGCCCACGTCCGCGCCGACGTGGCGCGAGGCCTTAGCACCCAGTTGCGTCAATGGTTCCTTCGCCCAGGACTCGACTGCCCCGATAGACAACCATCGACTGACCGCGGGCGACGCCGCGCGCACTGCTTGCGAGGACGACACTGATGGTTCCAGCGTCAACGTCGCGAGTGAGCGACGCGACAGGAATGGGCGTTCCGTGCGCGCGCAGCTGCACGAAAAGGTCGGTCGCTCCGGAGCCATCATCATCCGACGCGAGCCAGACGGCATCCGTGGCCGCAATCCGCGAGATGGACAGGAGCTCGGAGGCACCCACAACGACCTGGTTGCTCTCCGGCCTGGTCTCGAGGACGTAGCGCGGACGGCCGTCGGGCGCGGGCGCGCCGATGCCGAGGCCTTTACGCTGGCCGACGGTGTAGTTCCAATACCCCTCGTGATGACCGAGTACCTCACCGTCGGGGGTGATGATCTCACCCTCAGCGGCACCCAAATGGGAGCGCAGGAATCCCTGCGTGTCGCCGTCGGGGATGAAGCAGATGTCGTAGGAGTCCGGCTTGTTGGACACGCCCAGGCCCAGGTGCTCGGCCTCGGAGCGCACCCACGCCTTGTTGGGAGCATCACCCAGCGGGAGGACCACCCGCGTCAGTTCCTCGGGACCCATGACGGCCAGGACGTAGGACTGATCCTTCAGGCTGTCAGCTCCGCGGTGCAACTCAGGCCCCGCCACCCCGTCCTTGATGGCCGCATAGTGGCCGGTGCACACCGCGTCGAAGCCGAGTACGCGGGCGCGGTTGGCCAGCTCTCGAAACTTCACGAACTCATTGCAGCGCACGCAGGGGTTCGGGGTACGCCCTGCCTTGTATTGGGCGACGAAGTCGGTGATGACGGTCTGCTCGAATTCGCTCGCGAGATCCCACACGTAGAACGGGATGCCGATGATCTCCGCGGCGCGCGCAGCGTCCCCCGCGTCCTCAATCGAGCAGCATCCGCGCGAGCCGATACGGCACTCCTGGGGCTGGGAGGACAGCGCCATGTGGACACCGACGACGTCATGCCCGGCCTCGACGGCTTTCGCGGCGGCGACGGCGGAGTCCACGCCACCGGACAGTGCTGCCAGAACTCGCATCTAGCGTTCCTCGTTTCGTTCGTTGCGCACGTGGGTGATGCCGTCCAGGGCGGCACCCGCGCGGATCGCCATCGGCAGGGCGGCCAGGAAGGAGTCGATGTCGTCGCGCGTCGTCTCATGACCGAGAGAGACGCGCAGGACGCCGAGGGCCTGCTCTTCGTTGCGTCCCATCGCCATGACGATGTCGGAGGGGCGCGTCACCCCCGCGTGGCAGGCGGACCCGGCGGACACGGCGATGCCAGCCATATCGAAGGCCATGAGGACGGCCTCCGGGCGGGCGGTAGGTAGGGAGAGGTGAATGATCGCGCTCGACGAGGCCGACTCCCCCACCGTCGCACTCACGCCGTCCGACAGATGGGACAGCAGGTGGGCGCGCAGGTGCGCAGCGCGGCTCGCGAAGGCGGCGCGCTCAGAGACGACGTCGGTGAGGGCGGCGGCGAGTGCGCACGCACCCGCGACGTCGGGTGTGCCCGATCGGATCGAGCGCTCGTGTCCGCCGCCGGGGCGATCAGTCACCATGGGAATGCCGCGTCGGGCGAGGAGAATACCGGTGCCGGCTGGCGCGCCGACCTTGTGCCCGCCGACGCTCATGAGGTCGAGACCAAGCTCTAAGAAGGACACGTCCAGGGTCGGGATCGCCTGGGCTGCATCGCTATGTGCGAGACCGCCGCTGGCGTGCACGAGCGCAGCGAAGTCGGCGACCGGCTGGATCGTGCCGATCTCGGAGGACACGAGGGTCATGGACCCAAGCGCGAGGCGAGCATCCCACGGGGCGGGTGCGTCATCACCGGAAAGACCGGGCAGGATGGACACGCCGCCCGCATCCACGGGCAAAACCTCCCAGGAGAAGCCCTCACGCGACGCGACCTCGCGCTGGTGGGCGACCGCGTCGTGCTCAAGGCCTGAAACGACGATGAGACTGCGACCACCATCGCGTCCACGCACGCCGCGGGCCGCAGCCATCACGCCGAGAGCGTCGGACTCAGTAGCACCGGAGGTGAAGATCACCTCGTGGATATCGGCGCCAAGAGCAAGCGCAACCTGTTCGCGGGCGTCGTCAAGCATGCGACGGGCCCGCCGCCCTCCAAAGTGGAGGGCGGCGGGATTGCCAGGGGTGGCAGCCAGGTCACGCTGGGCGCGCGTCCACGCCTCGAGGGCGCACTCGCGCAGCGGCGTGGTGGCCGCGTGGTCGAGATAGACGCTCACGCCTGGGAGCGCGCCTCCTCGATGGCGGCCAGGGCCGCGGGCACGACCTCGGTCACGTCGCCGACAACACCAAAGTCCGCGATCTCGAAGATCGGGGCATCCGGATCGTCGCACACGGCGACGATGTGAGCGGAGGACTGCATACCCACCGTGTGGTGAATAGCGCCGGAGACGCCCAGGCCGAGGTACAGGTTCGGCGTGACCGTCAGGCCCGTCTGGCCGATCTGCTCGGCTCGCGGGGCCCATCCCTCGTCACAGGCGACGCGGGTCGCGCCCACGGCACCACCGAGCGCGTCGGCGAGCGAGCGAACCAGCTCGAAGTCACCGTCCACGCCGCGGCCACCACACACCACGGTGGAGGCGTCAGCCAGGGAGACGCCTTCCTCCTCGTCGGGCACGCTGGAAACAACCTGAATCGAGGAAGCCTCGGGGCTCAGCTCGACGGACAGAGCCTGCGGGGTCAGGGCGACGGGAGAGGCCACCGGGGCCTCGTCGATGACGCCGGAGGCGATGCCGACGATCGGAGTCTGTCCCTCGAGGACGATGCGCATCGACCAAGAGCCACCCAGGGCAGTCTTGCCGATCTGGAGGACGCCGCCGTCGAAGCCAACGGACGAGGCACCGGAGACCACGCCGGCCTCGGTGAGCGCGCCGACGCGACCGGCGATCTCACGGCCACGGTAGTCCGAGCACAGGAGCACTAGGCCGAAGCTGGCGGTGGCCAGCGCGGAAACAAGCGCGTCGGAGGCCACGACCGAGGAACGCGCCGAGTCACCCAGGTCGGCGTGCAGCAGCTGGGTCGCGCCCAGCTCAGACAGTGCTGCCACGTCGGGCGTGGCGGCCAGGGACAGGGCGACAACGTCTGCGCTGGTCAGGGACGCAGCCAGCGTCACGGCCTGGCGGGCCAGGGGCGTCAGGTGATCGCCCGCCTGATCGGCCAGAACAAGAATCGGGGAACTCATCTGCTGCGTCATGTCACTTCACCACCGAAAGGATGTAGTCGGCCAGAGCGCGCCCGCCCTCGCCGGCGTCCTGAATGATCGTGCCCGAACCGTCGCGGGTGTTCTCCTCGCCGTGGGTCACGGCGGTCAGCGCGCGGCGCATGACGAGGCCCTCCCCGCCGGGAACCTCCACAAGGTCGTCGATGCCCCACTGGTCCAGGGGCTTCTTGCGGGCGGCCTTCATGGCAGCAAAGGCCGGGTAGCGCGGCTCGTTGATCTGGTCGGTCACGGAGACGACCGCGGGCAGCGCGGCGCGCACGGTCTCGGTGTAGCCGTCGACGGCGCGTTCGATCGTCACGGCGTCATCCGCGACGCTCAGGGAGCGTGCAAGGCCCAGCAGGGGCATGTGCGCCTTGGCGGCCAGTGCGCCGGGCAACATGGAGGTCATCGCATCCAGCGACGCCATGCCGGTGATCACCAGATCGACGGGGCCGCACTCCTCGCTGATCTTCGCGATCGCGACGGCCAGGACGGAGGCGGTCGTAATGACGTCGGAGCCCTCCAGGAACTCGTCAGACACAATGTAGGCACGGTCCGCGCCCATCTGCAGGGCGCGCATGAGCGAGTCCTCGGCGTCCTCGGGACCCATCGTCAGCGCGACGACCTCAGCCTCGCGGCCTGCATCCTCTTCGGACTCCTTGAGCTGAACGGCAGCCTCAATGGCGTTCTCGTCCAGTTCGTTGAGCACATCGTCCTCACCGCGCACCAGGCGGCCGCCCTCAAAACGGCGTTCGGACTGCATGTCGGGGACATGCTTCACACACACGACAATTCTCATG
>ERZ772766.776-NODE-776-length-18206-cov-2.736103_pt1 | contig 18206 bp, 16 predicted proteins | sample MGYA00511379_ERZ772766 | MGnify/ENA primary metagenome ERZ772766 (study PRJEB29015, sample SAMEA2737895) | human oral metagenome | biome: human oral; feature: human-associated habitat; material: dental | place: China | collected 2116 ...
AAGAAGCATGGGAATGTCTAAAATCATGAAGTCTAATTTTTTCTAATCCTAAACGTTTAGAGTAAGTTTTTATGTATCTACTTAAGCCATGTCTAGTCATATTAATTATTCTTTGTTCTTTTTTAAAGTCATAAAAATTATTTTTATATCTTTTTATTTCTTCTATAAGAAAAATTGGACATTGAATATTTCGGATAGAGTCTTTAGTTTTAGGATCTGTTATCAATATAGTATTATTTACTTTACTCAATGTTTTATTTATTTTTATAATGTTATTTTCAAAATCTATATCTGCAAAAATTAAGGCTAGTAGTTCCCCAATTCTCATACCTGTCCAAAATAACAATTTAAATGCTAATTTAGGTTCTTCTTTTTGAACTTTTGTAAGAAAGAGAGTAAAGTTTTCCAAATTCCATATTTTCATTTCATTTTCTGATTTTTTTCCACAAAATAGGGCTAACTTTGTATCAAACAAGCCTATCAAGTATTCTTCTTGCTTGTTGAGCATCCACAAGCTCCATATTTATGTGTCTTGGTGTTTTTATTGCTTCAGAAATAGCAGATTTTGTGATTTCGTGGAAAGTTATTCTTTTAGCTGTTTTTGGATCAAGTCACAAAACATAACAAAGATGCCATCAAATAGCCTCTCCTTCCCTATCCTCATCGGTTGCTATCCACACTTCTTTTGAAGCTTTAGCCAATTTTATCAGATTATCAACTGTTTTTTTCTTATCTGGATTTATTCAATACTCTGGTCTAAATCCTTCTTCTATTTCTATTCAAAGTGATTTTTCAGGTAAATCTCTGATGTGTCACATAGAAGCAACAACTTTGAAATCACTTCCTAAAAACTTTTCAATTGTTTTTCATTTTGCTGGAGATTCGACTATTACTAGATTTTTTGCCATTTTTTTTAAAATTTTTTAAAATTTAAAATTTTTATAAAAATAATCGTTTTTTTTCTTTAGTCAAATTTATATAAAAAATATTTTGTTAAAAAATAATTTTTTCTCTTGACAAAAAATAAAAAATATAGAAAATACATTTGCATTTCACATTTAGGAGACCAAAAAATGCAAATTCGACAGAAAACAAAAGCCTTGATTTTAGGTTTAATAACAGCTTTTTGTAGTCAAAACTCACTTGCTGAGGAAAACCAAATTAAAATAAAAATCTCTATCTTTGACAATTGTTCCTCCAGTGGAGGAAAGATATTCATTATCACAAAAAGTGACTGGCAAGAGGAACTCCAAATTTGCGGAAACAGCGTTGTTTTCAGCTTTAAGAATAATATTCTCAAAGTTAGAAGTAAATTTACGGAGGCCCTGCAAAATGTAGGGGGTAGCAATGGCTGGAGAATATTCGTTGGGACTAGTCATATAGTTATCCGACAATAAAAACACAAACTTCCCTGAAATATGGGAAGTTTTTTTATATATTAAGTATATTCTTTACAAGATTTTTGTTGTCAAAAGGAAATTTATAATTTTCTAAATATCTAACTAAAGAGTAAAAAATCGACCATTTATTTTCATTTTCATAAATAAAAGAATTTCATTCATTTTTTATCGGATTAAATTCTTTTAAAATAGATTTTAAAGGATTATTTTGAGAAATAATAGGTGTTACTCAATTTTCTAAATATTTTTTTAGTGAAGAAATATCTTTATCACAAATTACAAAATCTAATCAAACAAGATAACTTTCAGGAACTTTTGAAGTTGCAACTATATTTTTTCAAAGTTTTTCAGTTTCAATATTTTCCATTTCAATTATAAAAGCAACTGGTAAATCCAAAAAAGCATCTCTTAGCTCTATAATGAGATTTTTATTACTTAGTTTTACCAATCAAATTGCTTTTTCTTTTTTTAGAAATCAATATTTTTCTTTTAATTTTAAATTATATTCTTTTTTTGCGGAGAAAATCTTTTGGTTCATAAAACACTTTAGAATCTAAACTGAAACCATTATAACACAAATTTATAATATTTTACAATAAAAAAACATTGACATTTAAGAAAAATATTTAAAAATATAAAATTTGATTTTTAAAAAATATCTATAAAATATAAAAAAAATCGTACTTTTAAAGAAAAATTTTTATGAAAGATTTTTGGAAAAAACAACTAGAAAAAAACGAAAAACTTGTATTTCTAGCACCGATGGATTGATACTGAGATAGTGCTTACAGACAAGCTATGAAAAGAATCAGTCCACATATTTTTTGTATTTCTGAGTTTTATAGCGCTGATTGACTTGTTCATTCTAAGTTTTTGGCTGATAGTGTCCTTCCTCATAATAAAATCGAGGATCCGCTTATAATTCAGATTTTTTGAAAAGATCCAGAAATGTTTGCAAAAGCAGCAAAGATAATAGAAAGCGAAAAATACAACATTGCAGGAATTGATGTAAATATGTGATGTCCAGCAAAAAAAGTCGTGAGGAGCTGACACTGAAGCTCTTTACTTATAAATGAACAAACTGCATTTGAAATAATAAAAAAATTAAATGAAGCAACAAAATTGCCAATTTCAGTTAAAACAAGACTAAGTTTTGATTGAAATCAAAACTTAATAAATTTTGTAAAGTGATTAGAATCAGCTTGAGCAAGTTTGGTGACTATTCATGGAAGAACAGCTAAGCAAGCATATACTTGAAAAGCTGATTTTACAGATATTTATGAACTGAAAAAAAATGTTTCAATTCCTGTAATTTGTAATTGAGATATTTTAAATTATTCTGATTGAATGCAAAAATTAAAAAATTTGGACTGAATAATGCTTTGAAGAGTAAGTTTTTGAAATCCTTGGTGTTTTATTTGAGAAAAACAGATAAATGATGAAGAGTTTTTGAAAAAATCTCCAATAAAAAAACAAAACTTTATAAATTGAGTTTATCATCCTTCTCTTTGAGAAATACTTGATGCGATGCAATTCCACGCAGAAAAACTTGTAGAGACAAAATGAGAAAAAAGATGAAGCTTAGAAATAAGAAAACATTTAGTTCAGTATTTAAAAAATTTCCCTTGAGTAAAGGATTACCGTAAAAAACTTGTAACAACAGAAAGTCTGGAAAATAGTTTAAATATAATAAATGAAATCAGAAAAAATTTTGAGGATTTCTTAGAAAAAAGACCAAGTTTATGAGAAATAGAAAAAGAATAAATTTTTAAAAAATAAAAAATGAAAAAAATATTATATATTGATATGGACTGAGTTTTAGCCAACTTTGAAAAATGAGTTCAAAAATTTATTAAGAAATGATTTGATGAAAAAGAAGTTTTTAAAAATATGAAATGATTTTTTAGCGAACTTGAACCAATAGATTGAGCATTAGAGGCTTTTGAAGAACTTTATCCACATTTTGAAATATTTATTCTTTCAACAGCTCCTTGGTCAAATAATTTTGCTTGGAGTGAAAAAGTTGCTTGGGTTAAACAATATCTTTGAGAAAAAGCGAAAAAAAGAGTAATTTTAACTCACAGAAAAGATTTAAATATTTGAGATTTTTTAGTTGATGATAGATTAGCAAACTGAAGTTCAGAATTTAGATGAGATTTTATCCACTTCTGACAAAAGTGATTTGAGAACTGGGAAAAAGTGAAAAATTATTTACTCTCAAAAAAATAAATTATTCCCTATTTTAAAGAAAAATCAAGACAAAATTTATAAAAAATTTGCTAAAAAATCTTTTTTCTATAAAATTGATTTGTTTTATATTTTATACTAATGATTTTATGAAAATATTTAAAGAATTTAAAGAATTCGCAGTTAAAGGAAATGTTATAGATTTAGCTGTTGCCGTTATTATCGGTGCAGCTTTTGGTAAAATAGTTACTTCTATTGTAGAAGATTTAGTTATGCCTGTTATTGGTTGGCTTATCTGAGATATAGACTTTTCAAATTTATACTTTGCCTTTGGTAATCCAAAGATAGTAGATGGAATGACTCTAGCTGAGGCTAAAAAAGCTGGTGCAGTTTTAGCTTATGGTAATTTCTTGACTATTGTAATAAACTTCTTAATAGTTGCAATTGCAATATTCATAGTTGTAAAAATACTAAACACAGCAAAAGAAAAAATGCAAAAAGATGAAGAAAATAAATCTAATGAAAAACCAAAATGACCAACTCAAGAAGAACTTCTTGCTGAAATCAGAGATTTATTAAAAAAGAAATAAGATTTCTAAAAAATAGGTTCAAAAAAAGCCTATTTTTTATTTTTTTAAAGAAATATTGACAAATAATACTTAAAATTGTATAATTTAGTAGTTAAATTCTAAATAAAAATAATGCAAGAAAGATTAAAATCTCGTGAATACCAAAAAGAAGGAGAAAAAATAGTTATAAGAATGTTAACAGACAGAATCAGAGGAAAAGTGAGAGAAACAACTGGAAATTATGAAAGCGGAATTTTGATAGAAATGGCAACTTGAAGCTGAAAAACATTTTTAACTTGAGAAATAATGAATCATATACTAAAACTGAGAAACAAAGCTAGAAATAATCCTAGTTTAAGAGGAATATTTCCTGAAAGGTTTAATGTTGTGATTTTGACAAATCGTATAGATTGACTTGAGCAATTCCGTGATGATTTAGTTGAAGGTCGTAATTGAAAAAGTCCTATTATTGAGGAACAATTTTTAAAAAATATTTCAAAAAATACCTTTCACTCAAAAGCTGATGATTTGGATGGTTTCATACAAGATAAATATGATGAATTAGAAAAAGATGAAAGATCTAAAGATAATTTTTATTTTTCAACTTTTCAAACTGCAGAATTAAAAAAATTAGCTGATAAATTAGAAAATATTGATATGATTATAATTGATGAAGCTCATAATGTTTGAGAAGAGTGAACATATCAAAAAGTAATTGATGATTTAGTAAAAAAGTGAAGGAACTGAGTTTCTCCAGTCATTTATGCTGTTACTGCAACTCCAGATAACAAAACTAAAAAGATTTTTTGAGAAAGTTCTTTTGAATATTGATTAAGCAAATATTTAGCAAGTGAATATTCTCCAAAAGTGAAATATAATATAACTATTTGATCTTCAGTTACAGTGGATGAGATAAAATCAATAGAAAAAATGCTACAAAAAGCCACAAGTTTGGAAGATATAAAGGAAAAAAGAAAATTTGTAAATGAATTAGAAAAAAAATTTAATGGTATTTTAGAAAGAATTCCGAGTATAAGGCATCTTTGTCAAGATATTTTATCAAAAATAAAAACAGAAAATAAAGAAATAGAAAAAACTATAATTTTTGCTTCGTCAATAGAAGAAGCCGACGAAATAGCAGAAAATTTAAATAAACAAACTTGAAAAGAAGTTGCTCTTTCCTATCACTCAAAAAACGAAAGAATCAAAGCTTTAGAAGAATTAAAAAAATGAAACATAAAAATAATTGTTTCTGTTGATAAACTAAACGAGTCTGTAGATTTACCAACTATTTCAAATGTTATTTTTTATAGAATGACAGATTCTCCAAAAATATATTTTCAGCAGCTTTGACGTTGACTTCGTGGAAAATGAGAATTAAAATATTATGATTATGTATGAGTTTTAAAAAATATTCAATGGGTTTGAAATATTTATGAAGAATATAAAGAAGAACTAGAAAAAAATAAAGAAAAAAAACCAAAAGAAAATTTAAAAAAGAATAATTTTAATTCTAAAAAAACTGATAAATCACACTTAGATACAGAACTAGATGAAGAAGAGAATTTTAGCCTATCAGGAAGTGTCTTCAATACAAGTGAAGTAAGCATCGGTCTATACAATTTAGCTAATAAAATAGTAAATTTAAAAGAAGAAGTAGATAAACCAACAAAATTAGAAATAATTAGTTATTTTAGATGAAATAGAACAGAAGAAGAATGGCAAAAATTATCTGAGAATGAAAAAAATGAAGTCATAAATCATTGGTTTAATATGAAAAATAAAGAAAAAGATAACATAGAGATAAATTGATGCAAGCTAACTGAAATAACAAGAATAATGAATGCAAGATACTATGACAAAAATTGAAACAGAGTTAATCCGATAGATAACAAAATTGCTTGGGTAAAATTTTTAAATACTATTTTTTGAGTTAATCTTGAAATCAAAAAATTAGGCAAAGAAGAAATTATTTTTTATTTCAGATGAAATAGAACAGAAGAAGAATGGCAAAGATTATCTGAAAACAAAAAAAATGAAATCATAAATAATTGGCTTAATATGACAAATAGAAAAAGAAATGATATAATCATAAATTGAGCTAAACTAAGTGAAATAGCAAGCATATTAAACGCAAATTATTATGATGAAGAGTGAAATAAAGTTAATCCAGTAGATAACAAAATTGCTTGGATCAAACTTTTAAATGCTATTTTCTGAGTTAATCTTGAAATTGAAAAATTAAGTAAAGAGGAAATTATTTTTTATTTCAGATGAAATAGAACAGAAGAAGAATGGCAAAGATTATCTGAAAACAAAAAAAATGAAATCATAAATAATTGGCTTAATATGACAAATAGAAAAAGAAATGATATAATCATAAATTGAGCTAAACTAAGCGAAATAGCAAATATAATGGATGCAAATTGTTATGATGAAAAATGAAATAAACTACATCCTAATCGTTATAAAGAAGGATGGATAAAACTGTTAGATACTATTTTTTGAAATGATTTTCAAATTGCAATAAATAAAAAATAAAGCTTAAAATTAAGCTTTATTTTTTTAATCTTTTTTAAATTCTTTTTCCCAATCATATATTTCTTTATAAGTTTCTGCATAATACGCAATTTGAAAAACAAATCATCTAGTTGCTTTTTCTTTTACATTTCATAAATCTGATCTAAAAAAATTATATTCTTTTGCAAAACCTTTAACTTGTTCTTCCCAAGATAGATTTGGATTTTTTGCTTTGTATTCATCAAGTTTATCCTTATAAAGTGCATTTACAAAAAATGCTATAACTTCAGCTTTTGAAACATTTGAAAGTGGTCTAAATTTATCATTTTTTGCAATTACTCATGAATGATAAAGTTCCTCTATTGCAGGACAAGCCCAAGAATTTTGTGAAGTTGTTCTTACATCAGAAAAAACATTTTCACAATATGATTTATTTGGTGCTTTTCTCAAAATTTTTAAAACCATTCAAGCCATTTCTTGCCTTAAAATATTTGAATTAAAATTGTATTTATCTGTATCATTTTTATGATCAACAATTACTCACAAATCAGCCAAATATTGCGCAGCTCATAGTTCATTTACATCTTTTTGAAAATCCATTCAAATTGCAACAGCAAATGTTTTTAAAGGTAAAAACAAAATAGCAAATAAAGCCAAAATAGAAATAATTTTTTTCATATTTTTTAAGTTAATTATAAAATACTATTTTTGCAAGTACATTATACTCAAAATTTATTCTCAGTCAAAATAATATTCTTCTACAAAATTTATTTCAAACTCTAAAAGTTTATTGTTTTCAACAGTTTCAAACTCTTCATGGATATAATCAGAAATTGTTGAACTTCAAATATAAATCAAATCTTCATAATTTTTTCTTAAAAGTTTATTACAATCACAAATATAGTCTATTCAAAGAGCAGATTTTTTTATGTGAGGATAAATATAAGCTTTATATTTTCAAAAATTATCATGGATAAAAAGCATCAAATTATAAGTTGTTTTTATACTTTGATCAGGTAAAAACAAAGCTTCTGGAAGAGTAATTCCCTGCTCTAGTTTCTGAGAAATAGATAAACCAATAAAAGTTGAACTATTTTTTGTTTTATAAAAATCAGGATTGACTCAAATACTCTTAGCAACTATATCTCAGTCAAGAAATCAATTATGAAACAGAAATCATTCGATTCAGTTTCTAGTTGAAAATGAAAAAGGATGAGAGTTAAAAGCGCTAACATATCATTTATCTGTAACTCTTATTTCGGCAAAAAGAACAAATTCTCAAGAAATATTTTTTATTTCTGTTTTTAACTTTTCCGTTCAAACTTCGTCATTTTTAATAAATTCACTTGTCAAATAAGTAGAAACATTTTTTGAAGAAACAAGTAAATATCACCAACCATGAATGTGTTGATCTTTTAGTCATTTTATATTTAAATTTTGAGTTAATTTCTCAAACCTTTTATCACAGGTACCAGATTTAGTAAAGGCATCTAAATACTCAAGAGTTTTTTCTTTGTTTTTTCATTTTAAAAATAATATTCTGCACATAATTTTTTATAATTTTTAAATATTTAGAAATTATATACATTTTTTCCAAAGAGCAAGAATTTTTTTTAAAGAAAGTAAAAGACCCACCGTAGTGAGTCTTTTTATTATGTTTAATCCTCAGAGAGTTTTTTAAGCTCTCTCTTTAGGTCTTTCAACCTTTGGTAAAGTTCTGATCTTTCAGTTGAAAGCTCCCTCCTTTCTTTCTCATAACTTTGGCAAAGATTTTTTGCCTCAATATTCGCATTATATTGCTCACATTCTAACGGAGCATAAATATCAGCAAAGGCTAAATTTGTTACTACGAGAAAGCAAGATGTTATAACTACTCTACTAAACATAATATGTTCTCCTTAAAGATAATTCACCAATGCACGGATGTGATGGTGGTTAGCCAATTGACTAACATATATATTATATCATAATATATTTATTTGTCAAATATTTTAAAGAAAAAAAGCTCTCTTTAAAAGAGAGCTTAAAAACTTTATTTTATTACTTTGACAAGTCTTAGCTTGTCAAAGACTACAACTCCTCCTTCTTCTATGTTTGGAGGGAGAACTTCCAACTTAACCCTAAGTGTTTCCCCCTTTTTAAGGGGGATGTTTTTAAATATCGGTTCTTTGGAAGGAGGAAGCCTTTGATCAACTTCTGCCAGATATCCTTCTCCTGTATACAAGGAGTAAAGGACTTTCGTCCTATTTGGTAGAGGAAGATGCTCCTCTACAACAGAGTATATTCCATCCTCTTGGGGATGAATGTAGCCTTCCATACTTGGAAGGTCCATTGTAAGGGCTATGTGATAGCCCTCTACAACCTCCCAGTCTCCTGTGAAATAAATTCCACAGTTGGAGTCATCTAACTCTGTTGGAAGACCACATCCAAAAACGACTTGTGACAAAACAAGAAGTGATAATAGTAAAGTTTTCATTATGTTCTCCTTTTCAGAAAATTATGCTACCAAATCACAAATTGTGAAATGTTTAGATATTATAAAAGAAAAATACTTTTTGTCAAGATAAAATAAGTTTCAAAAATATTTTTTAATCTTCCATCATTTCACTTCAAAAATTCCTTTCAACAGGGACAAATTTTTGACTATTTTTATTAAACATCAATTCTATATGTCAAATTGGTCAATTTCTATTTTTTCTAATCAAAATATCTGTAATTCATTTTTTTTCTGTAAACTCATCATAATATTCCTCTCTGTAAAGCATCATCACTATATCCGCATCCTGCTCAATAGAACCAGATTCTCTTAAATCCGACATTATTGGCCTTTTATCAGGTCTTTGTTCAACTGTTCTGGATAATTGTGAAAGAGCGATAATAGGCACATTTAGCTCTCTAGCTAGAGACTTGATTCATCTTGAAATTTCAGATATTTCTTGAACTCTATTTAGAGAGTTTCCATTACTCATAAGCTGTAAATAGTCAATCACAACTAAATCAAGTCCTGATTCCATTTTTAGTCTTCTACACTTAGATTTCAGTTCTACGAGATTTCCTCCAGCAGTGTCATCTATATAAATATTTGCATCACTAAGCTTCTCCATCGCTTCTCAAATTTTTGCAAATTCATTATCTTCAAGTTCTCATTTTGCGAGTTTCCAAGAATCTATTTCCATCGCTGCTGCAATCATTCTGTCTGTTAATTGTTCTTTACTCATTTCCAGAGAAAATATAGCAACATTTTTTCAAGCATATCAGACATTTTGAGCTATATTTAGGGCAAATGCTGTTTTTCACATAGATGGTCTTGCAGCTAAAATAACCATATCTCATCATTTTAAACCATTTATTTTATGATCCAAATCGTGAAAACCAAGCTGAAGTCTATGTTTTGTAATTATTTCAGGATTTTCGTGGATTTCCGCAAATTCTTCATATCTTTTAACTAAAATATCATTTATATGAACAAGTTTATTTTGGATAAAAACTTGAGTTATATTAAAAACACTTTTCTCAGTTTTTTCTAAAAGTTCATTTATTGGCTTATCCTCATCATAACCATATCAAATTATTTCATTTCAAGCTTTTAATAAATTTCTAAGAACAGATTTATTTTTTACTATACTTGCATATTCAAAAATATTTGCAGTTGTAGGAACTATTTCTGTTAAATCAGTCAAATAAGAAATTCATCAAATTTTGTCAAGAAGATTTTTATCGTCAAGTTTTTCCTTTACTGTAATCAAATCTATAGCCTTATTAGCTTTATAAAGCTCCATAATCACTTCATAAATTTTTGAGTTAGCTTCACTGTAAAAATCAGTTTCCTTAAGCATATCTCAAATCACGATAAGTCAATCTTTATCAATCAAAATACTTCAAAGAACCGATTGCTCAGCTTCTATTGAGTGTGGTGGGACTTTTAACATAATTATTTTTTAGAAATATTTTACAAATAATAAAAAAAAAGACATAAAAGTAAAAAGTATTTTTATTTTTATGTCAAAAATTTGTTAGAAAACTATTGCATATATTCTTCCAAATCTTTTAATTTTTGATTTGAAATAGTGTTGTAAGGTTGCAATTCAACTATTCTTCTATGAACTGAATAAGCATCCTTGAAATGTCAGTCATTTTCCAAACAAAATGCTTTCATAGTCAGCTTATTTATATCTCTAGGATTATCTTTCAGAAATAAATTTATATACTTCAAAGATTTTTCATAGTCTCAAATTGAGTAAGAAATTTCAGCAAGCATATCGATAACTTTGTCATCAGTTATATCTTTCTTATGGATTTTTTCATAAGTTTCCATTGCAAGTTCAAGTTTGTTTTCAAGCGCGTAATTATAAGCCATTTTTTTCAAGATTTCCATATCATCTCATTGAGTTTCAAGCAAGTCTTTATAAATGTATTCTGCGTTTTCGTATTTTTTCTCTTTTTCATAAATCAAAGCAAGCTCCAAATTTAAGTCTTTGTTAAACTTATCAATTGATAATCACTCAACAATCAAAGCTTTTGCTGTATCAAAATATCATTTTGTAGAGTTTATTCTAACTCTTTTCAAAAGCTCTGAAATATGTTCTTTTTCCTCTGATGTCAATTTTTTATTTTCAGGATTTTGTTTATAGTTTTTTTCCTTTGTATTTAAATCTACTTTATTTAAAGCAGTTTTTGTAGCAGAAATATCTTCTTTATGAATAGCCTTTTTTACTTTAAAATAGGCTCTATGTATTTTTTGAAATCAAAAATAAGCTATATATCAAAAACTCAAGAAAAATATTATTATTTCAAATAAAAAAATATTCTTATTTTCATATCTCGATAATAATAACAAGAATAAAGATTGCCCGACCACAAAACCGGCAATAATTCTATTTATATTTACAGAAAATGACAACTCTTTACTTTGATCAACAAACACAACTCTCAATAAGGAATACAAACAAGATATCGTGCCTCCCATAATCCCCCAAAATATAAAATTAAACATATATTTCATTCTTCTGAAAATAATTCAGGATGATCCTCATAATACTGTAATAATCCCAAGGCTGTTGTGAAAGATAAATTTTGCAATTTAGCTCTTCGTTCAGAAACATTCTGAATACTCATCACATTTACCCCGGTTTCAATGCCAACACGATAAGCAGTCACTTTTCCAAATTGAATTGCTCTGATAACGGCTTTTGCCTTATTATACAAATATTCTTGATTTATTTTTTTATTATTTTTCACGAAAACTCCTATCTTAATTAACAAATTCTCTGAAGGTATTCCAGTTGATATCTTTTTCTGTTGCACTTCCAGTATCTACACCAGAATTTCTAAATTCTCTAACAGGTCTAACACGTTGATCTGTAGCATAACTCTGTTTGTAATAAATACCAAATACACTAAGTCTTCCGTTTTGGTCTTCAGATACAATACCAATCACATCACGATCGTAATCCAAATCTTTTAAATAGACTTCGTAAACAGAATTTATATTTTTCTTTGAGTTCCAAGCGTCAAGTGTCACATTTTTGTATGTCGTTTCAACATCTATTTTTGTTGAATTTTGAACAACATCATCATAATTTTTAAATTGTTTTGAACCAATATATTGAGATTGACCAAGTATAGCATTAGAAACATCATCTTCAACTAAGGCCTCTAATCCGGAAGCAGAAAGGTTGCTGGCTATTGCGATTGCAGAATATGGAGTTGCAATTCTATTTTTGAATTTTGTTGCAAACCGTCGTTCTAGCTCAACACGTCCAGAAGTTGATACACCTTCCGTATCCTTTAGATAGCTATAAAAGAGTGTTGTATCTCTACCAATTCCAGCAGCGATTAAATTATCATCATTTGTAAATTTATAATTAGAAGCATTTCTTGCATATAATGCTGCGGCAGAATTAACATCACTAATATCCTTCGTTGTTAATAATGTTATCATATTTTTTATAAAATTGGAAGACCCAATAAATTCACTTTTATTTTTTTGATTAATAGATTCTATTGCTACGGCAATTGGTGATTCAAAAAGATATTTAAATCCTCTATCGTTAGATTTACTCCCATCTATTTGGGTAGCTAAAACTTCTTTCGCTCTCAAATCACGACCACGTTTATCAACATCTTTTTCTTTTGATGTGACAACAGTATCTTCAGTTCCGATTGGTTTTGTATTTTCGTAGTGGTTGTATAAAAAGACACCACCCAAAATAACACTTGTTAAACTAACCCCAAAAACAATCTTACCTTTTGCCGTTTTTATAAAGTTTGCACTTTTATCTTTAAGTTTCTTAATTCCGTTATCAGAATTATTCTTTTTTTCAACTTTGTTATTTTTATTTTCCTCTTTCATCAACCATCCTCGTTCTTATCTGGTAGAGTATACTCTCCCAAATTCAATTGATCTTTTAATGAATTATAAACATCCTTAAAAGAATAGTCTGACATCATTATTTGCTCTGCAATATGATAAACTTGATCATCTGATAATTCAATGACATTTTCTGCTGGTTTAGTTGAAAACTTTCGACCACCAAACATTTTTTTCTTTGTTCTAAAAATATGCCACAATTTATGACTTCTTACATTTGTTGGAATAGATACACAATGAAAATTAGAATTAACCAAATACCAAAGGTTTGTGTATTTGTCAAAAAGAAATGTGATATTACCAATTTCTTTAATAAATCCACGACTAACCATTAATTTAAAGTTGTCAGGGTGTAAAACCAAAATATTAAAGTTGTCATTTCCACGCTCTTTTAATTCTTGCAATTTAATGATACTCCTTTTACAGTTTCTTTTTCTATTTTAGGTTAAAAAAAAGAAAAACACCTAAAGAAATAGGTGTTTTTAAAGAAGGAATGTATTTGAAGCCATACCAACCTCAACATTTTTAATTCCAGTATTGGTATCTTCGTTTGTGCGGAAGACGAATAATCGACTACCAGCAAATCCTTTCATTACAAGTTCGTCATATCCAACGATAATGCACTGAGAACCAGCATAATCGGTTGTTCTTCCAACAACCTCAGCTGTTCGTTTAATGTGTGACAAATCAGTTGATGTTTGAGCCACAACAAGCAAGATAGGTAGTGTTTGTTGACCAAGAGGGTAATATTTCAACCCTGCTTTCGTTTCATTGAAAACGCTATTAACTTTTCGTAGTCTGTCAGACAAGTTCAAATCTTCATACCCGTTTTCAGAAATAAAACCAATAAAGTTGATAGGTAAAGAACCCTCTTCTGGTTGAGCTAAAGAAAAACTAAAATCTGTATTAACTTCAGTTTGACCAATACGAAATTCGGGATTTTCTTTATACTCTCTTACTCGCAATCTATTTAGGTTTCTGAATGCAATAACAACTTCCCCTTGAATAAGATTGTTTCTAACAACCCTTGATGATTTGAAAGAATCTGTATATCTCCAGTTTGATGTATCAACACCTTCATAATTCAAAACATAAATACCAGCAAAATCAAGTACGTAGAACTTCATATCACTATCTTTTGCAGCATAATGTTCTTCCTTAAACTCACCAAGTGTAAACACATTTAAATACTTCAAACGAACAAGTTCTTCAATTGTTTTATCTGAAACTTCTTTTCCAATGCCACGAGAAATTTGATCGTGTGTTGCAAAGCGAACTTGAAAAACAAATTTAATCAACTCAACAACATCACGACTGATTTTTCCATCCTGCATTTTTCTAGCAATATCTACGTTGGCGACAGAACGAAATGAAAAGTTTGGGTTTTTAAAAGTTTGGTGTAGGTTGTCTTTGATCTTAAAATAATCAAGATTGATATCAGATGTTTTAATAGCCAAATTATGCCTCCTGTTTTTCTAAACTAATTTGATCTTTTTCTAAACTTTGGATTCTATTCAATTCGAAATCAACATCTGAACGGAATTGAATAATAGCGTCATCAATATAATGAGAAAATACTGATACAATATATCCAGAAATAATTACTTTATTTTTCTTTTCATTTTTGAATATATTTTTAATTTTAACCCTCACAATCTGGTCTTCAAAAACCTGATCTTTAATTGCAGGGTGTGGGTGTTTTGTTCTGACAATTATTTCATATTTGCTTCTTCCGTCCTCGCCAGAATTACGCCCAACCTTAACTTTGATTTCTTGCTCGTTACGTTCTGTAACAATACCAGTAAATTCATCGTCTACTTTAATTTCAGATTCGTTAAACTCTTTTGTGTAAATAGGATCGTTAAGTTTATTGACAGCCACAACTTGAACCAATTTTCCGTTTTTAGCAACCTTTTTAAGTTTTACTGGAAGATGATCCCCTAGATTAACTAAAAGATTTACGTCCAAAGAACTACCCTTTCCAACAATATCTTTGTTAAAAAGTTCCAAGCGAATACCTTTCCAAAATAGAATTACAGAATAGTCAGTGAATCCAATAACTTCTGCAACAACAATTTCTTTTTCAACCAACTCGGAAATCAACTTTTCTCGTGATCGTCTCTCATACTCTTTTGTGCTAAAAATGGCAATTTTTTCACTTGTTCCATCATCATATTCAACATTAATAATTTTTTGCAAATATCCAGATCGAACCTTACCCAGAATGCGATGATCCAATTTTTTTGTAACAGAAAATTCTTTTGCTGGAACAATTGCTTGCCCACCATCTGTATCAATTACAGCAACAATTTCACCTTCTTCAACAACTCCAGGGATTGAAAAATTCATTCTAACAATATCTTGAAATAAAAGCTTAAAGTAATAATCTTCCTTTCTAGGTTCATTTTTTTCAATTAACCAAAAAGGTAGAGTTTTTGATAAAAAATCTTTGTTTTCATTAGAACTCAAATTACATCACCCCCTAATTATTTCTAAACATAGATGGGACCTCATCCTCATCCTCGAACGTTGGTAACTCATTAAATGAAGCACTGCTATCAATAAAATTTGGTTTGTTTTCTTCTTTATTTTTTAGATTTTCACTTTCATCACTAACGAAGTTTGGTGTTTGATTACTTACACCAAAATCAGATACAAATGTTGGTAAGGTTTCCTCCACCTTTTCATCAACAAACATAGGCTTGTTATTAACTTTTAAATCGGAGTCATCATTTTTAGTTTGCTTTTCGTCTTTAGCGATTGAGGAACCAAATTTTTTAGGTTTATTTGTTGTTTTTTCTCCAATAAATGTGGTTTGTGAAGGTAATTTTTGGTTTGCCGGAACCATACGATCCTTTTCTTCAGAGACTACATAACGAATTGGTTTAGGCTCAACAGTGATTTTAAAGGTTTCTCTACGAACTTTTCTGTTAACTGGAACTCCATTTTTATAAGTAACTTCAACGTCACGAGTAGCCTCTCCTGGAACTCCTTCAGAAATAAGTGTTTCTTGAACTCCCTCTAAACTTTTATCAACAATATGTACACGCTTTGGTTTAATTGCTACGGTTTCAGATTCAATTTTTACTTCAGTAGAATTTTGTTCTTCATTTTTTTTCTTTGTATCCTTAGAGATATCTTTTTTTGTATTTTTTACTGACGTATCTGGCTTGTTTGCCTTTTTATCACTTGGTGATTTCTTTTCGTCTGCAACTAAAGTTTCTTTTTTTATATCTTTTGTATCAATAGCCGTATTTTTGCTCTTTGTTTTACCCAATAAATTGAATTGATCGTGTAAATAAGCACCAATACGTGGTTTACCAAGCGTTTTGATGAATAGATAAGCGATATCTAGTTCTTCTACCCCACCATTTTTTCCTAAATCAATAAGTGTTGTACCTTCAGGGAATTTTTTTCTATTATTCGAACTGAACGTTTCACCGTTGGCTAACAAAACAACATCCTCAGATTGCACAATTCTATAATCAGACAATTCCTTTAAGGTTCTTGAATAAGAAATTGATAATTCTTCTACAAAAGGCAAGGTCTTTTCCAAAATATCTTTATTTTCTGTAATAATAAAAAGCACTAATACTCTCCTCTATTTTTCATTTTTTATTTCTGATTCTATTGTACGGTTCTTTTTTTAAAAAATTATTGATACAATTTTTCATCAAAAAATATTGCCTGACGATCATCTGTTTTTGAACCCATCATCTTTTCAACGATATCATAACACTCTTCGATATTATCATCATCCATCTGAAACTGAATCAGTCTTCTCGTTTCTGGATTTAATACAGCAGAATCTATTTCTTCATCAAATAGTTCTCCAAGACCCTTGTTTCGATTGGTGCTAAGTAAATTCTTACGATTCTTAGCTTTAGAAAGAAATTCGTCCTGTTCCTTATTTGAATAGGTATAATGAATATCTCCATTTTTGAATTTGTTTACAAATAAAGGTGTTAAAACTCGATAAACGTGACCTTGTTTTATTAATTCAGGAGTGAATTTTAATATCAAAGATAAAATTAAACAACTGATTGCAGCCCCGTCTGCGTCCTGGTCTGTTGCAATAATAATTCTATCATAATTCAATTTTTTAATATCAAATTTTGCATTTATACCACACCCTAGAGCTTTAAAAATTGCAGCAAATTCATTATTTGAAAAGACTTTTTCTGGAGTTGCTTTTATAACATTAATAATTTTACCACGAATTGGCAACATTGCTTGAAATGATGGATCTTTTCTTTCTTTTATAGATCCACCGGCAGAATCACCTTCTACTATAAAAAATTCAGAGTTTTTACCATACCCCTTAACATCACAATCACTAAGTTTTTTCAAAACTAGCCGATTAACTTCCTTACCTTTCAACTCGTAATTATCTTCTTGAAGTTTCTTTCGTTCAGTTGCTCTTTTCAGAGCTAAATTTATCACATCACGAATACCATCAATATTTCTATCGATAATTACTTGAGAATCGTTAAAAACAATTGTAGATAGGGCAGTTAGTGCGTCACTTGATGTTATTTCTTTTTTTGCCTGACCATCAAATTTAGGTGAGGGGTGAGTTAATGAAATAACTAACACCAATCCCGGTATCACGTCACGCCCCTCTAAATTTTCTTTAGTAATATTCAAATCATTTGCATATTTATTGATTAATTTAACAAATCCTTTCTGAGCACCAACAACAGGTGTTCCACCCAATGGATTGGGGACATTATTGGTAAAAAGCAAATCGTTTTTTATATTATTATCACTCCAAGCAAAAGCTACATCTGCCTTTATAACAAGCTCTGAGTTCTTTTTGTTAGATGAGTTGAATATGTGAGAACCTTTAAATAAATACACAGGTGTAATAAGTTTTGATTCGGATTTCTTTGCTATATCTTCAACTAATGCAGAAATACCGCCAATTTCTAAAAAGTCCTTTTTTATATTTCGTTCTTCATCAATTACAGTTAGTTTCAAACCGGGATTTAGATATGCTAATTGATGAGCTAGTTCTTCAACCCTCCGTTTATTAACAGATAATTTGTCAAAAACCTCAAGTGAGGGTTTCCAATGCACAATTGTTCCGTGTTCAGGCTCTCCGTTCTGAATTTTTTTCAGTGGGAGATTTCCACTCTTGTTGAGTGAAATAACGGGTAC
>ERZ772766.777-NODE-777-length-18197-cov-11.846489_pt1 | contig 18197 bp, 15 predicted proteins | sample MGYA00511379_ERZ772766 | MGnify/ENA primary metagenome ERZ772766 (study PRJEB29015, sample SAMEA2737895) | human oral metagenome | biome: human oral; feature: human-associated habitat; material: dental | place: China | collected 2116 ...
AGGTGCTAAAAATATTGAGTCTAGTTATCGTCGTGGTGAAGCAGTATTTGAACTGTCCGATGATATTGAGGTTGAAAGTGCAATAAAGGCGATTGCTGACGCAAATTATCACCCGGGCGAAGCAGAAGAAATACAAGTGCAATCGGAAAAAAGGACAGATGTAAGTTTAAATGATGAAGGTAACTATGATTATGATTACATCATCATCGGTTCTGGTGGAGCTGCCTTTTCATCTGCCATTGAAGCCGTTACTTTGAACGCAAAAGTGGCTATGATTGAGCGTGGAACGGTGGGTGGAACTTGCGTTAATGTCGGATGCGTTCCTTCTAAGACCTTATTAAGAGCAGGGGAAATCAATCATCTAGCAAAAAATAATCCATTTGTGGGATTACACACTTCGGCTTCAAATGTTGATTTAGCGCCATTAGTAAAACAAAAGAATGATTTAGTAACCGAGATGCGAAATGAAAAATATGTGAATTTAATTGATGATTATGGTTTTGAATTAATAAAAGGTGAAGCAAAATTCGTAAATGAAAATACAGTTGAAGTAAATGGCAATCAAATCACAGCCAAAAGATTTTTAATAGCTACAGGTGCTTCTTCAACTGCACCTAATATTCCCGGATTAGATGAAGTAGATTATTTAACAAGCACTAGCTTATTGGAATTAAAGAAGGTTCCAAATCGTCTTACCGTAATTGGTTCAGGATATATCGGCATGGAATTAGGACAACTATTTCATAACCTCGGGTCAGAAGTCACTTTGATTCAAAGAAGCGAGCGTCTATTAAAAGAATACGATCCTGAAATTTCAGAAGCCATTACTAAGGCCTTAACAGAACAGGGAATTAATTTAGTAACAGGTGCAACCTATGAACGAGTTGAGCAAGATGGAGACATTAAAAAAGTTCATGTTGAGATAAATGGTAAAAAGCGAATTATTGAAGCAGAACAATTGCTAATTGCCACTGGAAGAAAACCAAATACAGAATCATTAAACTTACATGCAGCAGGCGTTGAAGTTGGTTCCCGTGGTGAAATTGTCATTGATGATTATCTTAAAACGACCAATTCCCGAATTTATTCAGCTGGAGATGTCACTCTCGGTCCCCAATTTGTTTATGTAGCTGCTTATGAAGGTGGACTTGCTGCTCGTAATGCAATCGGAGGACTAAATCAAAAGGTCAATTTAGAAGTGGTTCCAGGCGTTACGTTTACTTCTCCATCGATTGCAACGGTTGGTTTAACGGAGCAACAGGCAAAAGAAAAAGGATATGAAGTGAAAACATCGGTATTGCCGTTGGATGCTGTTCCAAGAGCGCTCGTTAATCGGGAAACAACAGGTGTTTTCAAATTAGTGGCAGACGCGAAAACATTGAAAGTGTTAGGGGCGCATGTAGTGGCAGAAAACGCAGGAGACGTAATTTATGCAGCAACATTAGCTGTGAAATTCGGTTTAACTGTTGGAGATCTGAGAGAAACGATGGCTCCATATCTAACAATGGCAGAAGGATTGAAGCTGGCTGTCCTAACTTTTGATAAAGATGTTTCGAAATTATCTTGCTGTGCAGGCTAAGGGAACTTTTTTACAACTCCCTATTCAAGTGAACCAGCTAATGCTTTAAGGGATTTTCTAAGTGCATTTGTGGTCACAAAAATAATTTAACACTGATGATTTCGACATTACAGACAACTTAGGTGTCGATTTTTCCACACTTATTAAGAATTTGGAGAAGGGTGATTTATAAGCCCTTTTCCACCATAAAATCCGAATACCCTAAGTTTAAAAGAACAGAAGAAAAATGCCCAGGTGTTTATTAAACGTTGGGAAAATCGTAGACGGGAAGAAAACTTGGTTAACAGAAAGTGAAACAGTAGCAAGATTATTTGAGATGTATGAAGAGTTAACAAAATAGACCTCAATGAGGTCTATTTTTTGTATAATCGACTTCGATTTGCGGGATTTTATACAAAAACTCTGCATTTTTGATGCTGACATGATGATTCTGAGAGCTTTTCAGTTTTTTTCGTGAGCAACTGATCATCTAGACTCTTAGAGCCCCAAGGACTTACGAGAAACCCTTAATCAAACTTTCCGAAAAAGATACATTTTTCGGAAAGTCAAAATGTTGTTATTTATGATATACTTATACTGAAATTAGATCCTTTGGATGTCCCAGGGCCATGAGCATTCTAACGGTTTATTGAGACACCATGGAACTCCAAGGAGGATGGATTTCAGTAGACTTTCCCAAATATTCTTATCAACTCTATCTGATAAGAGAAATCGAATTTCAAAGAAATCCTTGAACTACAAAACTCTGTATCAAGTTTATCTGATCTAGGTAAAAATTCTAGCTTATTTTGACAAATGATGAAAAATAAAGGAATAGTAATGGAATTAATTTATAGGACAAAAAGTTATAAACCAAACAAATACGAACGCTTTTATAATGAATATTATCAAAAGGGAGATATCGTTGAAAAATATACCATTTCTAGTACACGAGTACCAGGTCGTCTAGAAAAAGGTGAAAACAGAAGAATGGATAGTGAATATTTGAGTGCGTCTTGGCATATTAAAGACCCTAATATGCCACAATGGTTGAAACAATATATATTCAATACATCAGAAACTCATATTGAGGACCTGATAAATGAATTACAGACAGATGGATATCGTGTGCATACACGTGATGATGAGCCTTTACTTATCTTTAAAGATAAGATCGTTAAAGTTTTCATTGATCAGGTATGGATAGATATTATCCCTTTGATAAAGCTGTATTATAATAGGAAAAAAGTCTCCGACAAATTACTCGAACAGTTTGAAAAAGATTGGCTTGATCTTAATGTCTCCTATCAACAACTGTTAGATAAACAAGAGGAAGTGAACTTACTCAAAAAAAACGAGAAATACGATAAATTTTATCAACAATACTATGAATCCTACAGGTCAGAAAAAGCAGCTGGTGAATTAAATAGATTTTTGTTAAGTATTATTGCTAATACAGAGGGTACTGAGAAGGAATATTTTTCACAATTACTGGAGAACGTTCAAAAGCAAGACTTAACGCCTGAACTTTATGCTGATACCTTTGCAAAGATATTTACTCGAGCAATATCTGAGATTCACTAAAATGGTGTATCTCTATTTTCAGTATATATACTATCGTCACTCCTAAATAATTTTTGCTTTTACATAATCTCCTTAAGAAAGATCACGATTATTGTGGCTTTACTTTTTTGGTGTTTTATATAAGCGTATTCGTGGCATAATATCTTTGAGGTAACATTTATGAATCAAAAAGTTACAAAAGTCAGACCAAGTTATCCTGTTGGCGAAGCACCTAATTTATGTATTCCTCAGCATTATAATGAGTATCATAGATTCTTATTGGGTAGATTAGGAAAGAGACCTCTGGTTGCCATTTGTATGAATCCTTCGGCTGCTAATGAAGAGTATAGCGATAGGACGATTAACCGAATTATTGGTGTTAGTCAGAAGTTAGGATATGATGGTTGGATTGTGTCAAATGTCTATCCAGAAAGAGCGACTTATGCCTCTGAGTTAGATGAGTTTAATTTGGAACTCGCAACAGAAAATGTTAGGTTGATAATTAATTTTTTGCTTGAGTATGGTATTAACGAGGTTTGGGGTGCTTGGGGGAATTTGGGGCATCCATCTCTACAACGAGGTAAAAAGTTACTTCTATCAGCTTTTAAGCAAAATGATATTCGAGTATACTCTTTTGCACCATTAACAAAGTGGGGAGAGCCAATACACCCATTAAATAGAAGTGTGAAGCAAAACTATTCATTATCCAATAAGATATATATTGAATTCTAGGAAAAATTATGGATTTAACTACCAAACTCCGTCTCAAGTTTGTCTGAGTCAGGTGAAATTGTCTAGCTTAATTTGACAATTGAGGTTTTATAATATTCGTGTACAATAATTATGTATAAATTAATTACAGGAGGCCCAATCGTGAAAAATAATTTAGATGAATTGACTTATTACGCAAGACTATTGACTAAACTTCGTAACAAGAAGTATGAATTCTATGTTGTATCTAGAATCATCCACTTATTAAATGATACAGAAATCCAATTTACAACACAACAGGTAGTTAGGAAGAATGATGGTAGGAGATATCTTATAGATCTATATTTTCCTCAGTTCCAACTAGCAGTTGAAGTTGATGAAAGTTATCATTTATCCAATGAGGAAGCTGATAGAGTGAGAGAAAGGGAAATAGTTGCTTATACAGACGTTGAATTCTTCAGAATTAAGTGTGATGATAACTCTAATATAGAGTCAGTTCATCAAAGAATTAACAAATTAATTGATAAAATTCGCCATCTAAAAAAGAACAGAAATTTCAAAGCATACTCATATCAGGATGAATTTTCAGTAGATAAATGGTTGAAAGTTGGCAAATTAAGAATATCTGACGGAGCAAAATTCAGAACACATGCAGATGTCTTAAGGTTGTTTGGGAAAAATTTTACCCACCATCAAGCGGCTTCATCTCCTTTAAATGAGAAAGTACAGGTGTGGTTTCCAAAGCTGTACAAAAATAATGATTGGATTAATTTTATTTCTCCTGATGGAAAGAGAATAGAGCAAACTAGAGTTGGAAATGACATGGAGATAAAAGAAATTAAAGATTCAATTGTATTTGCGCATCAAGAAGATGTATTGGGAAATATCTATTATTCTTTCAAAGGAGTTTTTAGATGTACAAGACATACAGAAAATGAAATCTACTATGAGAGAATTACTACAGAAATTAATTTTTCTGATTACGAAAATAAAAAAATTAAGTAAATCTTATTAAAGATACGGCAAATTTATTAAATATTTTCGATCCATTTGATTAATCCTGAAATTAGAAATTCCTACTGTAGAGGATACTGCTATAAGTAGCAAACTTATTATTAATTATACAGGGATAATAAAAGGATAAAATTTGTGGTTAATTTTTACAGAACTAAACTTTTCCCCTATTTAGAATCTATTGATTCAAATTTTATGAAATTAATCAGTAGATATCGCTCTGAAAAGTCTTGATAATACACTGTTTTTAGTCCAACTGAAACCCAAACTTTCCAAACCAGGCTTGAAAAAAGCTCGTAAAGCATCACAATTTAGTAAACGTTAAAACTTATTTACACTTATTGAAAGCATTTCGTCTAATACGAGATGCTTTTTTCTGGCTTAATTTTACAAATTGGGTAAATAAGAGTTAGAATTTGGCCAGAAATTATGATATAACTTAAGAAAGAAATCAAACGTCAAACGAAAAAGAAGGTTCTTTTCCCTAATGAGGAGGCTATGGAACGTTATTTAGTTACTCTGTTTGAAGATTATAATTTCAAGCAAAGTCAACGAATCCATTAAGGGTTTGGACAATGTTCTGACACACTTGAAAGCTTATTCTTGAAATCAAATTTGTTCTGGAGTAAAAAAAACCAGGGTTGAAACCCTAGTTGGAGAAAATATCGCATAAATCGCGATTGGTTGATAATAACATGAACTAATCAGAGTATCAATCAATTAGGTGATGAACTTATTATTGTAAAGATACTTTAGCTTGCGAAACTGTTCACTTCAATTGTGTGATTTTTACTGATTGTTCCATGCGACTAGAATGGCATCATTAGGATTTTTAGTAGTCACTTTACCATAAACTTGATCAAGCACTTCTTCGAAGGCTTGATGAGCTTTTTTCTTTATAGGATAAAGCCCATCGAGGACATTATCGAAGGCTGTGTGATTGAATTGTGTACGTGGTGTACCAAATATATTATCTAAGATATCATCAAAAGGAGTTTTAGTGTTTTCTATAAGTGATATGTTATTAGTTTGTGAAGGATGTGAAGGTGACGAATAGTTTTCCGAAGCACCAGATGTTGCATCCACCTGAGAGGTAACTGAGGAATTAATACCATTCACAGCAGATGTAAACTGTAGAAAATGCATCAGACAAGTATTAAAATAATCTTTTGTCGCTATATCTTTGATATTTCCTGCCTCGTCGAATGCTTCGCGTGCATAACCTAGGAGAAACTCATTGCCAGGCAATACCCAAGCATCTAGACCCGGAGACTGAAGAATCTCTTTGAGATGGAGTTGTGATCGTCCAGTTCCTAGTGGAGAATAAGAGGCACCAATAATATAAACAGGCTTTTTTAAAAAAGGATGTAAATCATACGATAACCATTCAAGGGCAGATTTTAAACATGAAGTGATAGTGTAATTATGTTCAGGACAGGCAATAAGAACACCATCGGCTGACTGTATTTTTTGGCTGACTTCTTGAATGATTGGGTAAGAACTTGTTTTTTTATTCTGACTAAAAAGAGGAAATGAAGCAAGTTCGATAATTTCTAAATGGAATTGTTGCTGGTAGTTTTTCTTTATCCATTGAAGTAATATACGGTTATATGAGTGTTTAGCGTTTGAACCGACTAAACCAACAAGTTTTATCATATTCAACTCCTATTTCTCTGATTGATAGCGATAAGTACGTACTTTATTTATGTTTTTTAGACGTAAGTCAGGATTTTGCTTTGAAACATTTACAAAAAGAAGAAAATGAGACATCTTTTTATCAAGGTTTTCACGAACCTGAGAGTTAAGTAATTCATTATTTTCATCAAAAGCTTCAAGTGAACGAGAGAGTAAAAAACCACTGTCTGCTTGAACTGCTGCCTGCAACTGAGGCGAGCGTAGAACATCTAGTAGATGATCTTGTGCACGACTGGTCCCTAAATTTCCGTATGAGGCTCCTACAATCATGGTTGGTTTTTCTAAGAGTGGAAAAGGTTCGAATGCTAGCCATTCTAGTGCATTTAGAAGTTGTGCAGGAACAGAATGATCGTATTCAGGTGTAACAAATAAAACGGCATCTGCCTCAAGTATTAGTTGTCTAAATGCATCAACTTTAGTATTTTTTTCCTCTAGCAAGTCTTTAGAGAACTGAGGGAGTTTTTCAATATCAAAAAAGGTAAAACTAGCTTGATTTTTGAATCTTTTTGAAAGGTAAACGGCTAATTTATGGTTTGTAGAACTTGGATGCTCTGCGCCGACTATTGTTATGATATTTAACATATAATTCTCCAGTACCTAAGAAGTTTTTGTTAATTGTATTATACTCTAAGGTTGCCATATAAAAATAAAAAAGTCATATCTAAATTCATGACTTTTTTTATCTTTTATAATGGATTGATTTGACTTGTTTCCCTGTATTCTGCCGGCGTTTTTCCGGTATAGGCCTTAAAGTTTCGATGGAAATTGGAGACCGCTTTGTAGCCTAGCTCTTCACTAATCACTTCGATAGATTTGGTAGTTAGACTAAGCTGTTCTTTTGCGTATTCTAACCGGATAGTGGTACGTAGTTCAACAAAAGAGAGTCCAAATAACTCTTGGCAGAGTCTTGAAAAATAATTAGGTTGATAGGAGAAGTGATGTGCAACTTCCTTTTGTGTCACTGTTTGTAAGTGTTCTGAGATGTATTTCATAATCATCCCAGATTGGCTTTCTTTTGATGCATGTTTAATCTTTGAATCTGGAAAAAGAGAGTTCAATTTGGAGACTTTACTCTCATGTTCACGCAAAAGCTCAGTAAATAGAAGCCCACAGATTTTTTGACTTTGAAATTGAACATATTGATCATTGTCTGTCGTTTCTTCTAGTTTTTCGATAACATTTAAGTAGGCGTGACAAACTTCGCTGTCTAAATGGGTGAACACAATCATTGAAGTTTGCTCATCTATAGGATTCATAAAGTCATGAATGAGTGCGTTATCTCCTACGGTAAATTGAGAAATGGGATTAGGAATATCGAAAATAGCATGGTGGACACGTAAGAGTAGAGGCGTTTGATCTAGTGACTCGACTCGTAGTGTGGTTGATTGGTTGAATAGGATAATATCGTAAGGCTTGTGGTGAGTAACTTTTTCTTGATAATATAAAGTGATATTAGAAAGTGTTTCAATAATATAAACCTGTTTTTGTTTATCTTTTAAGCTAGATTTAGGGAATTCAAGGGTTCGGTGCAAGCAATTTGAAATAGTGAACATAGAATCTCCAAAGGATATATTTCGTCACAAAAGAGGACAATTAGAACCATTTTTTTAGTCGTTTTTATCAAGTATAATTATAGCATAAAAAAGAAAGCGAGACATTTCACATGGTTAAAGAATATAAGGTAGATATTGTTGTAGCTGGTGCAGGAGGAGCTGGATTAGCCGCTGCTCACGCTGCTTCTAAAAATGGTCTTTCGGTCTTATTGCTTGAGAAACTTCCTCAAATTGGTGGAAATACTAAAATTTCCTCTGGTTTTTTTGCAGTAGACACAGAAGAACAAAGAGCTTTGGGATTAAAACTATCGACAAAGGAAGCAATTGATGAGCTTCAACGTCATAATCATTATTTGTCAAATGGAGCTTTACTTAAAAATATTATTGAGCATGCCAAAGAAACTCTTGAAGAAATTAAGTCTTTAGGAATGGAGATCGAGTTAAATAGAAATGAGAACACAACACAATTTGCTCATTTAGGGAACCCTTATCGTGGTGGGTCTTATCATATGTATATGAATAAGAACGAATCTTATGGACGGATTCAGGAAAGCTTAGAAAAACAAGGCGTACAAGTGGAATTCGGTGTAACGATGAAAAGTCTTATTCAGGATGAAAGTGGACGTGTTATAGGACTCCAAGCAGTAACAGAAACTGGTCAAGAAGTGTATGTTCATGCGAAGGCAAGCATCATTACAACTGGTGGTTTTGGTGGTGATAAACGACGAGTTGCTCAAGTAATGCGAACAATTAACTTAAGAACCTTAGGTGTTCCAAGTATGGGTGAAGGTCTTACCTCTATGGAACAAGTAGGTGGTGTTAATATTGATGGTGCCGCTCTCATCCATGCTGCACAAATGGCTGAATCTGTGGTGTCTCAGGAAACAAAAGGAAAACAATTGGCAGGGTTTAATGACTCTCCACTTACTCAATTATTATTATCACCTCTATTATGGGTAGACCCACAAGGTGCACGATTTACAAATGAGGATGCTGTCTATGATACAGTTGAATGGTCTAATGCAGGATATGGAGTAGGTGGTAAATATTACTATGTGATGGACCGTGCTACACTAGAAGATTATTCAAAAGGAACTGACCTATTGATTTCTAAATCAGGTCCTGGTGCAAGCGATGCTAAGGGTGACTTCGTTGCCTTAGCGGACGAAGCAGTTAGTCAAGGAATTGCATTTAAAGGTGCTACACTAGAAGAACTTGCAGAAAATGCAGGTATGGATTTAGAAACTTTCGTGGATACCGTTTCAGAATATAATCAAATGGTGGCTAAGAAAGAAGATACGAGCTTTAGCAAATCTGAAGCATCTTTGAAATATAGTATCGAGGACGGCCCTTACTATGCTTTTATCGCTCAGGTTGTTTATTTGGGAACAGTGGGAGGAGTTCGTGTCGATAAAGATTTGCGAGTCCTTGACGCCTATAATAAGGTGATTCCAGGTCTTTATACAGGTGGTGCAAATGCAGGAGGCTATTATGCACCAAAAAATTACCCTGCCTACGAGGGGCTAGCTTCTGGCTTCTCTTGGACCTCAGGCTACTTAGCGGGACTTGCTGCTGTAAAGGATATTAAAAACAATATCTACTAGGAGAAAAAAGATGAATATGAAAAACAATATAAACCCGAGTTCTTGGACGTTTAAGATATCTTTACTATCTTTATCTATTTTAGCACAAACAGCCCCATCAGTTTCTATTGCAAATACTCAACTAGCACATTTATTCCCAGAACAGTCAACATCAGCTATTGAATTGATTTCAACATTGCCAAATTTTGGTGTTTTACTTTTGATTTTATTTTCAGAATCAATTGCTAAGCGTTTTGGAATTAAGCGTACAATAATGGCAGGACTAACCATGTACCTTATTGGTGGTATCCTTCCTGCGTTTATTCCCAACTACTATGCATTTGTTGTTTTACGTTTACTTATGGGATTTGGTATTGGTCTTTTTAATCCATTCTCAGTATCGTTGATGTATCGCTTTTATAAAGATCAAGAACTGACTGATATGTTGGGCTATCAAAATACGAGTCAGAATCTTGGGAATGCAGGATTTGGTTTCTTGCTTGCTGCTTTAATTATTGCTGGATGGAACGTGGCTTACATGGGGTTTGCGATTGGTCTTATTCCCTTAATTCTCTTTGGAGCTTTTGTCATGATACCAGAAGATAAACCGAAGGAAAGAGACAGTGGTCAAGTTCAATCTAAGACAAGACTAAAAGATTCAATCAATACACATATTATTTTACTAGCATTGTTGTTTATGGCTGTCTTTGCGATGTTCTTGATGATGACTATTAAAATGGCATTACTAGGTGAAGAAACAGGCCTTATTACTCCTTCAGCAGCCTCTTCAATTCTTGCCTCATTAGGTTTATCATCAATGATTGCCGCCCCATTCTTTGGTAAGTTAAGTAAATTCTTTGGGAATTTTATCCTTCCAATCTCCTTTAGTGGAATTGCATTATCTTTCTTTATTGTATCGCATGCTAATAATGTGGGTATGCTTACAGCAGGTGTAGTAATTGCAGGATTGTTCTTTGGATGGGTATTCCCACAAGCTTTCCTACGAGTATCTCAAGTAGCTCCTAGAAATGGTGGTACTTTAACAACATCAGTTGTTTTAATGGGAATCAATTTTGGAGCAGCTTTTTCAGCGATTATTATCAACTATATTGCAGGTTTATTTGGTTTCACAACTGCTGCAGGAGTGTTGACAATGTGTGGTATCGGATTTGTGATTCTTGCGATATTTGAGTTTATTTACACCTTTTTTGATCAACGTAAGGTTAATTAAATATCATAAACTGAAATTTAACTGTTTTGAATCTTTACGGGTAGTGTACAATAAGTTGTGTAAACACAAAAAGGAATAAATCCGTTATAGTAGAGTTGCGAAACATTACTAGAAAGAGATTTATTCCTATGACTCAGTTTACCACAGAACTACTTAACTTCCTAGTCCAAAAGCAAGATATTGATGAATTTTTCCGTACTTCTCTTGAAACAGCTATGAATGATCTACTTCAAGCAGAGTTATCAGCCTTTTTAGGGTATGAGCCTTACGAAAAAGTAGGCTATAATTCTGGTAATAGTCGTAACGGAACCTATTCACGGAAATTTGAAACCAAATATGGGACTGTTCAGTTAACTATTCCAAGAGATCGTAATGGGAACTTTAGTCCAGCTTTGCTTCCCGCTTATGGACGTCGAGATGACCACTTGGAAGAGATGGTTATCAAACTCTATCAAACCGGCGTAACGACTCGAGAAATTAGTGACATCATCGAGCGAATGTATGGTCATCACTATAGCCCTGCCACAATTTCTAATATCTCAAAAGCAACTCAGGAGAATGTCACTGCTTTTCATGAGCGAATCTTAGAAGCCAATTACTCTGTTTTATTTCTTGACGGAACCTATCTTCCATTAAGACGTGGAACCGTTAGTAAAGAATGTATTCATATAGCACTTGGCATTACACCAGAAGGACAGAAGGCTGTTCTTGGATATGAAATCGCCCCAAATGAAAACAATGCTTCTTGGTCCCCCCTGTTAGACAAGATTCAAAACCAAGGCATCCAACAGGTTTCTCTTGTAGTGACCGATGGTTTCAAGGGGCTTGAGCAGATTATCAGTCAGGTTTACCCATTAGCTAAGCAACAACGTTGCTTAATTCATATTAGTCGAATTTTGGCTAGTAAGGTGAAGCGATTTGATCGAGCGGTTATTCTGGAGCAATTTAAAACGATTTATCGTGCTGAAAATTTAGAAATAGCAGTACAAGCTTTGGAGGACTTTATCGCTGAATGGAAACCAAAGTATAAGAAAATAATGGAAAGTTTGGAGAATGCGGAAAATCTTTTAACTTTTTATCAGTTTCCCTACCAGATTTGGCACAGCATTTATTCGACAAACCTCATTGAGTCTCTCAACAAAGAAATCAAACGTCAAACGAAAAAGAAGGTTCTTTTTCCTAACGAGGAGGCTCTGGAACGTTACTTAGTTACTTTGTTTGAAGATTATAATTTCAAGCAAAGTCAACGGATCCATAAAGGGTTTGGTCAATGTTCTGACACACTTGAAAGCTTATTTGATTAACAACCCCGTAACTCTACTTGAGTGTTTACACAAAATTATTGACAGTATCTGGTTATGAGATAAACTATAGTGATGGGGCTTTTAAAAAGAAGTAAATCGATTTAATTTCTTATTAGATTTTAAGTTTGATCAAGATTTTTTAGAAAATCCAGATGTTGTTTTTTTCTCTACCTATTTTTCTAAAACGGGAAAAATCAGATACAATAATCTTTGTAGGTGTAGAAGTTAATTTTTACAGAACTAAATTATTCTCCTATTTAGAATCTATTAATTCATATTTTATGAAATTAATAAGTAGATATAGTTCTGAAAAACCTTGATATTGCGCTGTTTTTAGTCTAACTGAAACTCATACTTTCCAAACCAGGTCTTAAGAAAGCTCGTAAAGCATCACAATTTAGTAAACGTTAATTCGAAAGAATTACAATATTTAAAAAGAGCACCTTTCGAGGTGTTCTTTTTGTGCTTTTATGTTAAATTATGGCAGTTGACGTAGTTGTTGTGGCTTTAGCCACTTAGAAATACAGCTGCAATTCGACGAAGTCGTTTGCCTCAAAACGCTAAAATTTATTTAGGTCTATTCCAAGCATCTCCTTATTGGGATGCTTTTCTTATATTCTAAAATCAAATGCCTTAGCAATATTTAAAAACACCCTCATCCATAGTTCTACTAAAACCGTAGGATAAGAGTGTTTTTTATAAGAACGACAGACGATGATTATTTATCGTCTTTTTTGATAATGTTTTTAACGCCTTCGATAGCTCCTTCAACGGCACCTTTAGCATCTTCTGCAACTTCTTTTGCTTTTGAAGCAACTTTTTCAGCAACGCCTTCAGCTTGAGTTTTTGTATCGCCAGTTAATTTACCGACTCCTTCTTTAACAGAACCTTTAGCTTGGTTAAATTTTTCTTCTAATGACATAGTGTCACCTCCATTAAGTGAATGATTTGTTTCTCTGAATTCAATACAGTTGATTTTAAAAATTAAATATATTCATCTCAGATTATTACGAGTATATTCTTTTTAAAATGATAAGTCAAATTATTGCTACGGTATTCTAAAAGCAGGAACGAGTCATTATTAGATAGCAAATAATGATGGATTAATAGGTCACCACATTGATTTCGCCTTTGTCATATTCTGCAATGAAGATATCTGATACATCGTCAAAGCCTTCTTTTTTGAGTTCATCCATTAACCACTCTTCAGTTTTACCAATAGTCTCTAAAATTTCAATCTGAACAACACCATCGGTAACGATAGGGTACTTAGGATTTTCATCACCCATTCTCACGATGATTAATTGGCCATTTTGCTCGATGAGGGCTCTTTTAACTTCTTTCAATTGAAAGACTCCTTGAGAACGTAATTTAAGAGCGACATCTGATGCCGAAAGTCCTTTTGAGCGACAAGCTTCTGGATCTAATTTCCCATTTTTGATGATGATGGTTGGCTTTCCGTCAATCAAGTGCTTGATGTAGGAAACATTGGTGTTGAGCCATTTTAAAAGCAGGATGAGAATCGTCCAAATAATTAGAATAACAGCATATTGGAGAATAGTTATTGAACTATTGTAGATGACCCCGCCGATAATTCCACCAAGAATGAAGTTTTGTACCTGGTCTGTTGCCGAATTTGGTGCAAGATTGCCTTTCCCTGTTACATTAATAACAAAAACTAAGGAAACAAGTCCCAAAGCTAACTTAATAGCAATTGTGATAAAAAAGCTCATTATTTTTCAACCTCCACAAGTTCAACGTCTGACTTATATAATTCAATTTTTTCTAACAGATAGTTATCTTGTTCTGTTCCGCCAATAGCACGGTAGAATTGTTTCCCAACCTTAATGATTGCCCCGTCAGTCATAGCTGAAGTATTGACATAAACTTCTTCCTTTTCAACTCCTAGTTCTTTTGAGACAATTTCAATAAAGTGTAAGGAACTACGAAATTGATTATCATTTGATTGATTGTTTTGGAAATTACTAATGGTAATCAAAACAAAGGCAACTAAAGTTAAAATAGAAATAATGGATAATTCACGAAACTTGCTTCCTTGTTTATTTTTATAAGCTTTGAAGGCAAAAAATCCAGTCACAAAAACCAACAAGGTTGATATAAGAATCATGGTCCAATTCTGTTGGCTTATTTGACTCAGTACATAGTCATATGAATAGAATTTCATAAACATCACCCCTAATTTTGAATTCAAGCTATTATAAAACAATTTGTTGCTTCTATCAATATATCTATTTGAAAAAGTAACTTGCTTCATCAAGGGACTATATTACTTTTCGAAATTCATCTTCTGTCTAAAAATCAACATGCTTTTTGATGATTGAAATATTGGTGTTTTGAATCGTTAATTGTGACGATGTCATAATATCCTCAATCTATCACAAAATTTTTAAATAAATAATAATCTAGTGGTATAATAAGAGAAATTGTTTGAAGTTGCTGGAGGTATTTATGGCTTTTTTAAATTACAATAAAGATGAAAAGTTAGAATTTAATTATAAGAGAGCATGTGGACTATGGTTAATTGTAGTAGCGGTGATTATTTCAGTAGCTACCTTAACAGGAGGGAAACAAATAATAAATATGCCAGTGTTTAGTATTGGGTATGTTATTAGTTTTTTCTCAGTCAATATGAATAAAAAAGTATTGAATAGATTATCCAACGGTTCTTCAAATACATTTCAAAATAAAGTATCCTTATATGCTATTTTTTTACTATTTATTTTAATGTTTTTACTAGGTGGTCCGTTTTTTGCGACTGAAAATTGGAGATTAATTTGGTTGGGGGCATTAATGGCAACTGCACTACATTTTTTTCCGTATTATTTTGTACATGGAAAATCAATGATATTTTTAGGTCTTATTTGTGCCATTAATATTTCTGTAGGATATATTTTTACGGATATTCCATTAGAGGTGATCGCATATATTGACTCAGCGATTAAGTTTGTATTTGGAATATATTTACTATTTTTTTCAAAGCCATCAAAACAGAGGTAAGGCATAGTTCATAGTGTACTGTTGCAAAATTATTTGATATATATTAAGAATTAGCAAAATAATAGAGGTATTATTTTGGGTAAACACGAGAAAATTTGAATGTAGATAATAATGGGAGCTGTTTTACAATGATTAGTTTAGAGTTGATGTCTGAAGAAAATAGTATAGATGTCTATTCTTTTGAAAAAGAAAATCAAGAGTATTTTGAACGAAATTTACCTCCCAGACCAGCTAACTATTTTGATTCAGAAGGTTTCAAAAAAATTACAGCGGAATTGTTAGCTGAACAAGATAATCATAACGCCTACATGCATATTATTAGAGATTCGCAAGGCGTAATGGTCGGAAGGATCGATTTAAGTGTCTTAGAGAATGATCAAAAAACAGCGGAACTTGGATATAGGATTGGAGGAAATTACACTAATTTAGGCTATGTAAGCGAAGCGGTTAAACTTGTTTTAGACAAGGCATTTCATGCTTATGGTTTAAATAAGATCATTGCGGGAACGGCAACGGATAATCTGGCCTCTAAGAGAGTACTTTTAAAAAATGGTTTTACATTTAGTAAGATTATAGAAAATGACTTACAAATTCACAATGAGTGGGTTCATACAGCAGTATTTGAGATAACGAGACCGTAATATCATCATTTCCAGTTTACTGACATAACCAATGGAGTTATCGATCTATACAGACATTCAAGAATTTTCTCTTGGGTGCCTTTTTTTTTACCTATTTGGCTGTCCTATAAAATTCTTCTATTACTTTCATAGAAAATATATATTAGCCAGGTTGGGAGAATCATAGTAGAATAGCTATCAAAATAGAAAAAGGAGTTTGGGGATGAAAATTTTTTCTTTATGGTCAAAGGTTTCTTTGGGATTGCAACTCTTGATTGCATTGGTGTTAGGTGTTCTTGTTGCTCTTGTATGGCCACAATTTTCGGCTTTCTATCAATTCTTGGGTCAAGCTTTTATCAGTTTGATTAATATGGTGATTATCCCGCTGGTCTTTCCGGTTGTGGTCGTAGCGGTTTCTGGTGTGATTGGCAAGAAATCTTTTGGGAAGCTCTTGACAAAGAGTTTGCTCTATTTCTTTGGAGTCACGACGGTGATTACTTTGATCTTTGTCTTTGCTGCTTATTATCTAGGCTTTGGTCAAGGAGTCAATATCGGTCAGACTGGAGGAAATATTGATGGGATTGCTAAGAGCATCCAGTTAAATGAGTTCTTTCTCAGTTTCATTCCGGCTAATATTGTTAAGTCGCTTTCTGAAGGGGCTTTGCTTCCTATCATCGTCTTTGCGATATTCTTGGGTTATGGTCTTGGAAGTCTTAAGGAAGACAAGTCACAGAAGTTTATTGATTTATTGCAAATTTGGATTGAAGCCATTTACAAAATTGTCGGTGTGATTATCAAGCTGTCACCAATTGGGATTTTCGGTTTTATTGCTAAAGATGTAGCCACAACAGGAGTTGACAAGTTGGTTGGTTTGGGGCAATTTGTAGCAGGGACTTATCTAGCTTACGCTGCTTTGGCTTTAGTGATTTTTCCTTTGATTGCATTGGTTTTCGGAGTTCCTTATCTGACAAGTATTCGTCAGAATTGGAGTCTCTTGACTTTGGCTTTTGTTTCTGGTAGCTCCAGTGTTGTTCTGCCACCTCTGTTGAAAGATCTAAAGAAGCAGGGGCACGACGAACATGTCATTGACCTAGTTGTGCCTTTGGGTTATACTTTTAACCTAGAAGGAGCTGCTGTTTATTTCTCAGTAGCTACTATCTTTATCGCACATGCTTATGGAATTGCATTTTCTATTTCTGGTCTATTCTTTACCATCTTACTTTTAACCTTGGTTGGGAAGACTGCAGCAACTGTGCCTTCTGGAGCAATTGTTGTCTTGCTGGCTGCAGCGCCTCAATTGGGATTACCAGTGGAAGGAGTTGCCTTGATTTTTGCGGTTGATTTCTTTGTTAATGCTGGTCGTACTGCTCTCAATGTTCTAGGACAGGCTTTGGCTGTGAGTGTGATTGAAAAAACAGAAGGCCATGTAGTGGAAGAATCAAAAAACAGCGAGTTGGCTGTTCGGTATTCGTAAAGGAGAGAAGACTTATGAGTCAAGCAAAAGTATACGTTATTCATGAAAATTTGGAGTGGACGCAGCACTTGGTTAAGTGGCTGGAGGAAAAAGATGTGCCCTATGAATTGTGGGATTTATCAAGTGGGATCTTAGATCTGCAGAGTCCGCCCCCAACAGGAATTTTCTATAATCGGATGTCAGCCTCTTCTCATACTCGGGGACACCGCTACGCACCAGAATTTACAGAGCAGGTTCTAGCTTGGCTGGAAGCTCATGGCCGTAAAGTCGTCAATGGTAGTGGAGCTATCAATCTAGAAATCAGTAAAATCAAGCAATATTTGAAGCTCTCTGAAGCTGGGATTGCTTCTCCAGAGACAGTAGCTGTTTTAGGTCAGGACAATATTCTGGAAGCAGCTAGAAAGCTTAATATTTATCCCCTGATTACTAAGCATAATCGGGCTGGGAAAGGTCTGGGTGTGCAGCTCTTCAATAGTGAGGAAGAGTTGGAAGCCTATGTAGACAGTCCTGCTTTTGAGCCTTCTGTGGATGGGATTACCCTGCTTCAGGCTTATATCAAGCCAGCGGATGGTCGTATTCGTCGTTCGGAGTTTATCAACCAGAAGTTTCTTTATACAGTGTCGATTGATTCATCAGAAGGTTTTCAGCTTTGTCCGGCAGATGGGTGTCAGATTGGGCAAAGACCTGCTCAGTTGGAAACATCGGATAAGTTTCAAATCACAGATCCGCTACCTGCTAGTCAAAGACAGGCTTATGAAACCTTCTTAGCTCAGGCTGGTATTGATGTGGCTGCTATTGAGTGGGTAGAGTCGGAGGCGGGTCAGATTTATGTCTATGATGTGAACACCAATACCAACTATAATCCGACAGCAG
>ERZ772766.778-NODE-778-length-18187-cov-4.238032_pt1 | contig 18187 bp, 21 predicted proteins | sample MGYA00511379_ERZ772766 | MGnify/ENA primary metagenome ERZ772766 (study PRJEB29015, sample SAMEA2737895) | human oral metagenome | biome: human oral; feature: human-associated habitat; material: dental | place: China | collected 2116 ...
AACTAAGAAAAACTGATGCTGAAACTACAGAAGAAGTTGCTGAAGATGTTCCAACAAAAGAAGAAATATTATTATCTGAAATTAGAGATATTTTAAAAAATAAGTAACAAAATTATAATCGGAAGTTATTCATATTAGATTTACTTCCGTTTTTTTATTTCTCAACTGTTATTTTTAGTAAGTTTTAAAAATTTTTTCTACTAAACTCCATTTAAAAGCAAAAACTGTATTTTATATAGCAGTTTTTCCCAACAAAAAATAAAAATCCAGTATTTCAAAACAATTAAATATAATTTTTTTGCTTTGAAAAGTGAAATTATCAGGATAAACCTTTACAGCAAGATAAGGATTTTCGGTAATGAGCAATCCCGCAAAAATAAAGAGAAATATAATAAAAGTAGTAAAAATCGTTATTAAACAAAAAATAATAGGGATTTCTTTAAATTACAGTAATCCCTATTTTTATTTTAATGAATATGTTATCACACTATCTCATTTGTTTCTTTGTCCAATTTATTTTGATTCATCAATTAACCATTTTCCATTTTGTTTTACGAGTTTTAACATTATTTCTGTTCCACCTTGATAATTTTTCGTACCATTAACAACAAATTCTTCCTCGTATTTATCTTTTAAATAAACTGTTTTAGACTTAGAATCATATTTTTTCAATTGAAATCCACTTTCTTCTCTTATATCCATTATTCTTGATCCTAATAAAGCATCATAATCATAATTAATATCATCATTTTCTTTTAAAAATTTCTCATCAGCAGGAGATAATTTTCCTTCAAGTGATTTTTGACTTAATTCTATATATTTTTCTCTTCTTCGGTATTCTTTTCTGAATTTTTCTGTAATTGGAGCTTTTGCAAGCCATTTATCGAGCTCATCAGGATCTCTAATTTCTATATATTCATTCATAAAGTTTATTGCTGTATTTATCGCTTCTTTATCCTCACTACTTAATTTTGTATTTGCCTGATTACTTTCTTTAACTGTTTTTTGAACTTTACCTACTTTTGATTTATTTCTTGTAACTGACATTCCTAAACTTGCTACGATTAACATAGCTATTCCTACTTTTTTTAACATTTTTATCACTCGCTTTCATTTTTTATTTTTTATATTTATTCATAATTTTTCAAACTATTATTTAATTTTCCGGCACTATAAAGAGCAACATTTATAAATGTATGGTCTACTACTCTATATATTTCAATTATTTTTTTTGAATTATATAACAACAAAGCTCCTTTACGCTCTTTTATATTCATTTTTTCTTTAGAAATCTTATTTATATTTTTTTTATAAGCTTCAATTATTTTTGCATGTTCCTCATCTGTTGTTGCTGAATCAAAGATTGTAGAATACAACTTATTTTCAGAAAAAGCAAAGCTGTTAAATTGTCTTTTTACACCTAACGGATCCTCTACATTTGCATAATAATAAACAGCATAACTACCATTATCGTGTGAATTTGACAACGGTTCACTTTTCACAATATTTCTCAATTCTTTTGGAGAAATTTCAAAATTAATTTTATTTGTAACTTTTTCTCCAAATACTGTTGCTGATAATAATAACATCATAAATAATAACATTTTTTTCATAATTAGTTCTCCTTTATTTTTTTAAATTATTTTATTTTTGATTCATCAATTAACCATTTTCCATTTTGTTTTACAAATTTTAATACTATTTCTGTTCCACCTAAATAACCTTTTCTACCATCAATAACAAATTCTTCCTCATACTTATCTTTTAAACGGACTATTTTAGATTTAGGATTATATTCTTTCAGTAAAAATTCACTTTCCTGTACTAAATCTCCTATTCCTAATCCCAATAAAGGATCGTATTGATAATAGGAATATATATCATTATTTTCTTTTAAAAATTTCTTTTCAGCAGGAGTTAATTTTTCTTTAGGTGATTCACTTGTTACTGCATACAATTCTTTTTCCTTTAAATCTATATATTTTTCTTTTCTAAAATATTCCTTTCTAAATTTTTCTGTAATTGGAGCTTCTGCAAACCATTCATCGAACTCATCAGGGTTTTTTAATTGTATATATTCATTTGCAAAGTTTATTGCTATATTTATTATTTCCTTATCTTCATTGCTTAAGTTTTTATTTACCTGATTACTTTCTTTAAATGTTTTATGGAATTTAATTGGTTTTAATTCATTTGTTGCAGCTGCAATTCCTAAACTTGCTATAATTAACATTGCTATTCCTATTTTTTTTAGCATTTTTTATCCCTTGCTTTCGTTTATATTTTTTTTAAATATTAATTTTATAATTAACCTGCTGGATAATATTCCAATACATTCTTTATATTACCATTTTTATCAGTAATTACAACCTTTTTAGTTTTTTCATCAAATCCAAAGTACAATTTAGGATGTTTTTTCCCATCTTGACCAATATAGTTGTCTATATAATAAATTCCTTTTACAGCTGTTTTTCTTATTTTATAATATGAAACATAAGCTTCAGAATTTTCATCAAGACTTTCTTTAATGGTAAAACCATTTAAATTTTTGATATTATTAAAATCTGATACTAACGGAAGACCATTTTCAGGTTTTTCATCATAATATGATGATAGATAAAAGTCATTATTTTTAGCAGATTCTAATTTTCCTATTTTAAAGCTATATGTGTTATATACACCCTCTACATCATCTTTTTTATCCAACCAGCTAAAATTCATTATGCTGCTTTCCTGTCCGGTAACTTTATTTTCTTTTTCAATTTTCTCCCAGCTTTTTCCCGTTGTAGTAATTTTTGCTGCAAATGCCATTGCACTTAATACAAGCAATCCTGTTAAAATTAATTTTTTCATGTTTTTCTCCTTTTCCTTTGATAAATCTATTTTAACAAATCAACCTTAAAATTAACTGAAAATTTTTAAGAAAATCAAATTATACTCAAACCCATTTAAAATCGAACTACTAAAAATTATATAAATTTAAGGTTTGAATAAAATAGTCATAGCTTTTGAGACCTATTTTAAAGAAGTTTTACTAGACAATAAAAAAACTGTAGATGAAGAAAATTTCAAATACAGTTTTTTTATTACTCCTAAGTTTGTTTATGATAATTTAGTGTTTTTATTATGATTTATAGCACTAATACATAATTGGTAACGGAGTGTATTCTCTTACACTACTATCTTTTTTCTCTGCCAGTTCCTTAAGTCTTTCAAAATCATATCTGTAAATAGTATCTTTTATATCCGTTATATTTATTTTATTTAAAGTTTTCAAAGCTTCTTCAAATTTTCCTAAACGACGTTCAGCTTCAGCTTTTAAAATTATAGATAGATTATATTGAATTTTATCAGCACTATTATTTTTAGAAATCATTTTTACTAATTTATCAGCATAGCTTAGTGCTTTTTTCAAATTATCTTCTGTCGCTAATTTTTTTCCATCATAGACATCACCAATACTTCCTATAGGCTCGTCTAAATAATATGACACAATCAAACTCCAGTATTCTGATGGTGCTCCTGTCTAAAAAGTTCTTCTTCTGAATAACGTCCTTTATTTTTCTTAATTACATCCTGTAAGTAATACAACGCTTTTTCTCTAAATTCTTTTTTTGTTTTTTTATCAATACTTTCCTTATCAAAATCCATATAATCATAACCGTAATAATTTTCTTTCGATTTTTCTACATCAGAAACACTATAATAAAAATTCGCTATTCTTTCCAAATGAATATTTTTATCCTGTTTTTCCACTAATTTGTCAAACTTTCCTTTAAAATATCAATATTTTCAGAATTCCAATTAATTTGCGCTCTATACGCTTTGTAATATGTTTCACCTATTTCCTTATCTGAAAATCCTCCTGCCATTTCATAAAATCTCCCTAAATAATATTCTTTAGGAGAAGTTTTGGGAACAGCCTTGTATTCTTTTGAGTTTATTATTTTTTCATATTTTTTCAACTCTTCTTTTGTAAATTCATTCTTAAACATTACAAATTTATTAGTTGGGCATTGTGGTGAATAATCAATGCTTCTAAACTTCTCCTTTCCTATTGGACAAGTATAATCCATTTCTATTGCTGGTACAGAAAATACATTTGTAACACAGAGCATTAATCCTGCCACAACCATTGCTGATAATTTTCTTGATTTCTTTTCCATAATAATTACCCACTTTCTTATCATAAAATCTGCCTTAAATATTATGATATGTTTAAATTTAAAAAGATTCAAGTATATATTAGCAAATTAACCTTAAATTCAACTGAAAGTTTTTAGAAGAAATAAACTTTTTTTGATTTTATTTTTTTAATTTCCAGCTTAAAACCTCGCCTGTTGATAAATTAACTCTAAAGTAATATTCTATATAATTTGCTTTTATTATTCCTTTATAAACTGATTTTTCAGCATCTACAAGAATAATTTCTTCAAATGAAGCATTTTCAAGGTTTTCAGAAACTTTTCGTTTCAGTTTCCCTAAAATCATCTCTTCCACATTTTTTTCTTTCTCAGCATGCTTAGCAGAACCTTCCTCGCTGTCTCTTCTCTTGCTGTATTCCAACTTGTTCTGCATATCGGCATATTCATCAGGCTCAGACTTTTGTTCTATTGGCGATGGTGCTGGCGGCACTGCTACTGGCGCCTCTTTCGGTGGCAATGTTATAGCGTTTCCTATGTTCCAACGAGAATCAGACACAAGTCTTTCACTAGAACTATATGTGATTACTTTTCCTGTATTTGCATCAACATTATATCTATATCTTTTATTTTTATAATAAAATTCAATTGCATAAATATATTTTTTATTTTCTTTTTCTAAAATAAGTTTTGTCAATTTTACATTATTTGAATGCACTTTAGAATTTTCGAAAACAATTTTTTTGGCTTTTTCCAAATTTATTTTCACTCTATTGTTTCTTATTGTTACAGTCGTTATTTCTGAAGAATACAAATTTATGCCAGATACAGCAGGAAGCATCGTTAAAATTAGAAACGGCTTTACTTTTTTCTTTAATGTTTTCATTTTTTTCCTTTCTATAAATAAATCTTTATTACACTCTAACCTATTTAAAATTAAACTATTAAAAACTATATAGACAAAGGGTTTGACTAAATAGTCACATCTTTTGAGTTCGGTTTTAAAGTGGTTTTACTATAATATTAATCAAAATAATTTTTTTAATTTTATGCTACAAAATTTTTTCAGGCAAATAAAAAGTAAAAATTGTCCCTTTCCCTAATTCACTTTCTACCATAATTGTCCCCTTATGCTCTTCTATTATCCATTTCACAATAGAAAGCCCAAGTCCTGAATTATCGCTGGAACGGGAAGAATCAACCTGATAAAAGCGATTCCATATTTTATTAATATGTTCACTTGAAATTCCAATTCCGTCATCAATAATTTGACATTTTATTTTTGACTTTTGTACATCAGTATTTTCAGATTCATTTTCTATTTTATCTAAAGTTATTTTTATTGTTCCATTTTCATTCCCATAAGTAATTGCATTTGAAATAAGATTTATAAAAACTCGTGTAAGCATATCCTTGTCAACATCTGCAAAAATATCATTTTTCTCATCGTAAATAATTTTGATATTTTTTTCTTTAGCATAATTACTTTCGATTTCGATAACTAACTGAATAATTTCATTCAAATTCTCATTCTCGATATTAAGTTTTTGATTCTTTTTATCCATTCTGGCCAGCATAAGCAGTTGAGAAATCAACGTTGACATTTTTTTAGATTTTTCCAAAATATTTTTTAATATATCTTCTGATTCTTCATTTAAGTTCAAATATTTCAAGCTGTACTCACTTTGCATACGAATTGCTGAAAGCGGAGTCCTTAATTCGTGAGCCACATCCGATGTAAACTGAGCCTCTCTATCAAATGCCTCCTGTAAGCGATTAAACATCTGATCAAAAGTTTCAGCCAAATCATAGATTTCCCTCTCTCCACTTTGTAAATTAATTCTTTGAGAAAGGTCATCCCCTCTCGAAATTTTGTTAACCGTTTTAACTATTTGCTCAATTGGGCTAAAAGATTTTTTTGTTATAAATTTTCCACTTAAAATAGAAACAATTATTAGGAATGGAAATATAATAATAAATATTAAAATAATTAGTTCTATATTTTTTTCAAGGCTTGAAAAAGGTGTAATTCCCCTAATTAATATTTCTCCGTGTCCGATAAAATTTTTCCTTATATCATAAACGTACCATTTTGAATTTGAATTTTTCTGTTTTACTATTTTTACTTTATTGCTTTCATCAGAATTTTGAGAAACTTCTAAATCAATATCTGTATTTCCGTATATAAAGTTAAGATTTTTATCATAAATTGAAATAAAAATATCGTCGGTTATTACGCTAAGATTATTGTCAATTATTAACTCCCCATTTTCAAGTTCAATGCTCTTATTGATTTTCTCTACTGTTGTTTCAAGCCTTTTATAAACAGAATTTTTCACAGCAATAGAACTGATATAGAACATAGCTCCCAAAAAGCACAACACAATTATAATTATCATGCTTGTATACCATAACGTAATTTTGGTTTTTATTGAAATTCTTTTTTTATTATAACTAATTTTATTATTCATCTTCTTCCTTCAAGACATATCCTACACCTCTTATAGTATGAATTAATTTAGGTGTAAAATCTGTATCAATTTTTTTTCTTAAAAGTCTTATATGTACTTCTATTACATTACTGTTTATTTCAGAGTCAAAATCGTAAATATGCTGTTCAATTTTATCTTTTGAGATAACTCTTTTTTTGTTTCTTATCATATATTCTAATATTGAAAATTCTTTTGGTGACAGCTTTATTCTCTTCTCATCTCTGAATACAGTATGTTCATTGCAATCAACTGTAAGATTAGCTATTTTAAAAATATTTCCTACTGAATCAGACTTTATACTATTTTTCCTAAGAATTACACGGATACGTGCAAGCAGTTCTTCAAAATCAAATGGCTTTATCAAATAATCATCAGCTCCATAATCCAGCCCTTTTACTCTATCCTGAACACTTTCTCTCGCAGTAAGGAATAATACAGGAGTCTGTATTCCCTTATTCCGTATTCTCTTCAACACTTCAAACCCATCTAGTTTAGGAAGCATTATATCCAGTATCAGCACATCATATTCTGCAGAAAAAATATAATCTAACGCCTCTTGCCCATCAAAACAGCTATCAACGCTATAATTCTCTTTTCTTAGCGTTCTAGCTATAATATCATTTATCATTCTATCATCTTCTACTATCAAAATTCTCATTTTCCAAATCCTCGTTCCCATTATTTTGTTTCCAATTAAATATTTTTTATTTATTCAAAATTTATTTAATATCATCCTATTAAATTAATTGTTTTCTAAATTTGATTTTAAAGTGATTCTGTTATGTATTCCTTCTCAAATTCTTTTGAAGCATGCTCCAACACTTTAAAGTTATTTACTCTTCTATACATTTTTTTCTGCGATTCACTTAATTTATCAAGATTTTTTGTAAAAATATTATATATTTTTTCAGCTTTTGCAAGTATAATATTTTTATTTTTTTCACAATATTCCAATTGATTTTTTAATAATCTAAAATATTTTATGTCGTCTGTATTTAAACTCTTACTTAGCATTTCTAAATCCAATTTATTTCTACATAAATCATTATTAATAACGGGTATCATATTGTTAAAATTAATAATTCCTAAGTTACCTTTATCTATTTTGAAAAAATCTATATTAGTTTTCATTCCCTTATGTTTTTCTTTTGGAGAAGATAATGGTGCAAAATACTCTTTATTATTTACCTTAAAAACTATTCCTATAAATGGTCTGTTTGCTTTTAATGAAACTTTATTTTCATAAATTCCTAAATATTTTAAATAATTTGACGTTAATGTTATAAAATATAACTTATCCTTTTCATTCATCTAATCTCCCCTTTCATTTAAAAAGGCGATACAAAACAATATCGCCTAAAAAATACTTTAAATTAATGATTAATAAATCAGGAAGACTTAGACTGCTCGCTCCTTTATGGTCTAACTTTTTAATACCTGACTGAACCAGGAAGACTTAGGTTTACTCGCTCCTTCATGTCTAACTTTTTAATACCTGACTTTTATTAATCCTTTTCAAGTATATTATATCTTATTCTCGTTTATTTTTCAAGGCAAATTTTTAATTTTCTCACTGTTTCTTAATAAATCAATTTTTTTAATTTCTCCATTTTCTATTTATACTCGTTCAAATCAATCCCCTGATCCATCGCGGCAAATACGCAGCCACAGTAACATTGCCTATACACATCATATTCTGCACACATATCAACTGAACGTTTGTATCCGTTATTTTTCTTAAAGTCAGATGGCAAGTATTTTACATCAAAAATTTCCTGAATTTCCAGTCCCAACGTGTTTATCAGCTGGCTGTTCTTATGCGGGCTTAACGTCAAGGCGCTTCCAAAATAGTCAAACCCCAATTCCTGAGCCTTTTTTGCCACAATGTCAAGCCTCATCTGAAAACAGGCAGTACATCTTGCTCCACCCTCTTTTTCATTTTCCAGTCCTTTCACAGCCTTATAAAAGTCCATTGGCTTATATTCATCTTCAATAAATCCAACATCATTTCCAGTACGCTCATTAAATTTCTTAATAAATTCCTCCTGTACTAAAGCTCTTTTTTCATATTCTGCCTTTGGATGAATGTTATTATTTGCAAACAGAACTGTCACGTCTGCATATTGCGTTAAAAATTCCAGCGTATAGGTACTACAAGGTGCACAGCAGCTATGAATCAATATTTTAGGACGAATATCCTTATTTTCCCAATCTGAAATTAGTTTAGTCAAAATTGTATGATAATTGATTTTCTGATTAGGATTCATTCTTTCTAGAATTTCCTTTGCATTTTTTATATCTCTTTCAATATGATTTTCTGTATTTTCCTTATGTTTAAAATCAATATTTTCCATTAAATTAATTCTCTCCTATTTACTTAAATTTTTTTATAAACTATTTAAAAATTAGACTTGCTATAATTCAAAAACATTTATTTTATTATTGAATTATTAACAAGTCTATCAAAATAAAAAATTACTTATCCAATTTATTATAAGTTTCCAGTGCTTTTTTCAATACTTTCATTCCATTTTCAATTTCAATCAAGTTATGTGTACAAAACGAAAATCTAGCTTCCTTTGTACCTTTTCCTGGCGTTGTATAAAATCCAGGTCCTGGTGCAAACGATAATGTTTGATTTTCATATCTAAATTCAGTCAATAGCCAGATTGCAAATTTTTCAATATCATCTACTGGAAGTTCTGCGATTAAGTATAATGCGCTGCTTGGCTTATATGTTACAACTCCTGGTATTTTTATGATATTATTATAAATCATATCACGTCTTACTTTGTATTCTAATTTTGTATTGTCAATGTAAGTATCTAACGTATTAATTAAGTTTGTACTTGCATATTGCTCAATTGTCGATACTGATAGTCTTGCCTGACAGAATTTTAGGGCTTGTGCTAAAAAGTCTTTATTTTTAGAAGCAATAACTCCTATTCTTGCCCCACATGCACTATAGTGTTTTGAAATACTGTCAACTAAAATCACTCTCTCTTCAATTTCTTTGATTGACATAAACGACTGATAACTTTTCTCAATTTCTTCATCGTAAATAAACTGCCTGTAAACTTCATCAGTAATAATATATAAATCATGTTTTATCGCAATATCCCTAATTAATTCCATTTCTTCTGTTTTGAAAACAATTCCAGTAGGATTGCTTGGATTTGAAAACATTATTGCCTTTGTTTTTGGAGTGATTAATTTTTCAATTTCTTCCCTTTCTGGCAAATGATAATGATTTTCAATAGAAGTTTCAATTGGAACTAACTTTGCGTCGGCAATTCTCAAAAAACTGTCATAATTTGTGTAATATGGTTCAGGGACTAAAACTTCATCTCCTGGATTGCAAATTGTCTGCAATGTAATTTGAATAGCCTCGCTTCCACCTTGAGTAATCAATATATCTTCAGGCAAAATATCAATTCCGACTTTTGCATAAGATTTTGAAAATGATTCCCTCAATTCAATAATCCCTGCCGAATTTGTATATTTAACGATTTTTTCCTTATAGTTATTTAATCCTTCAAAGAATGTATCTGGCGTTTCTACATCTGGCTGTCCTATATGCAGCTGGTATACTTTCACACCAGATCTGTTTGCTTCGTCAATATATGGCACTAGTTTTCTGATTGGTGAATAGTGCATGTTTAAAACTCTTTTTGAAAATTTTTTCATTCTGTAATTCCTTCCTTATTTATCTATATCCAATTTATTGCCAAGCTACTGCTTGTTGTATTTTTCATTTAACGCCTTTAAGATGGCATAAGTTTCTAAATCAAGCTTTCCATCGTATTTAGACGGTCTGAAATGATACTGAAATACTTTTATTACATTCTTTGTCTGCTCATCCCATCTTCCAGTTGTACTTATGGAATATCCGAACTTGCTTAATTCAGCTTGTACGGTTGCGGCTGGCAAGGATGCCCATGAAAGTGAATATTCATTCTCGAATGCAGATTTTCTCGCATTGTCATACCACATTCCTATGTTATATTTTCTGTAAAGCTCTTCCCACGGGAATAATGGACCTGGATCAGGCTTTCTTTGTGGAGCAATGTCAGAATGTCCCAAAATATTTGTTGGTGGAATTTCATACTTATCAATTAAATGTCTCACAAGCACTGCAACTTCCTTTATTTGAAAATCCTTAAATGGTTCAAATCTTCCACTTACATCTCCATTATTAACAATTTCAATTCCAATTGAACTATCATTTAAGTTTTTAGTAGTTTTCCATTCACTTGCTCCAGCGTGCCATGCCCTTTTATTTTCATCAACTAAATAAAAGACAGGATCATTTTTTTGGTCTGATACCAAGTAATGAGAACTTACATCATTACCCGTCAAGGCTCTAAGCGAACCATCTCTATTTACCGCTGTATAATGCAATATTATAAATCGTTGTCTATAGTTTTGCCCTTTTGAAGTATATGACGAATCTACTGTTATTGAACCAGCGGAATTGCTGATTGTTTCAGTCCCGCCTTTTCTTGCTGTTGTATTGCTACTGTTTCGAGATTCATTAGTTCTGCCCTGTCCATTATCGATACGTATTTCTATTGGTGGCTTTTTAACTTCTGAACCACTATTGCTCTTATCGTTATATGCGTTCAATATATTTCCAATAGATAATACTGATATTAAAAATAATAGTTTTTTTATATTTTTTTTCATTTTTTTAAACTAATCCTCCTTGTTTTATTTTTTGTATCTTGTTTGTCTTTTTTACTATTTTCTGAAAAAACATAATAAATAATGGCAAAAATAGAAATAATAATTCTCATAACTGCTGTTATGTTTGTATCAAAGTCCAGCCATATCATTACTGAAATTATAACATTTAATGCTGATATTAAAATTAAGAAAACATTTCTTCTGCTTACAGCAATAAATATAAATATTATTGAAGAAAAGATAAACAGAACTCTCGTTCCTCCAAAAAACAGAAGATATGAACCTACAGTTGAAGCTACATCATTCATATAAGGTGAACTTTGCAAAATAACACGTGAAATATTTACACAGATTAAGGTTGCTAAAAAAATTATAGAGCAGATTATTAAATCTATTTTATCTTTTTTTATTTCTTTCTCTTTCATTTCCTTAGTTTTAATTTTATTATTCTTATTTTTTTCAATACTTTTATTTTCTAAATTAAAAACTGAATATAATAGCAAAATCCAGAAAACCACTTCGATAACGCCAAGTTCAGTTGTTATATGAAAAATTTTATTATTTGTGTATTCACGAAAAATTGAATTATAGAAATTATAATTTACAAAAATATATAAAAGAGAAATTATTATTGAAAATCCTTTTTTTAAATAAAGAAACATAAAGTTAATCTCCCGAAAATTTATTTATCCAGTTCAAATAATTTGAATCTGTAATATTTAAAGCCTCTATATTAGCTTGAAAGTTCACATCATCATCATATATTTTGAAAATAATTGGTGCCAATATTTTTAACGTCTGAGTTTCAAAGATGCCATGAATGTTCATGCTGTAAATAAGTGGTTTTTGAAACTTCAGCAGCTGGCTGTTCGTCTGTTTTATCTCATATAAAAGTGATAACAGATTTATTTTCTTTAAATCGTTATTTCGGTCTTCAAGCACAGCATCTATCTGATCTGAAAGCAACTTTTTGTATCTCCACGATTGATGTTTTTTATGAGGCTTGCTCTGTATTAAAAATTTCATCTTTTGTGAAAACAAAACTAGATTATTCAAATTTTTTTCATATTTTATAGAAAAACTTCTTTCAAAAAAGTTATTTACTGATTTTAATAAATCGTTTTGGACATTATAAATTGTATTTTCATCATAAATTTTATTAATTAAGCTTGATTTATGCTCATTAAATGTGTCATATAAATAAATTTCAATTTCATATTTTTCAACATTTGGCATTTTAAGAATATTTCCAGCCAAAACAAAATTTAAATTATTATTCTGCCTACGTATCAGTTTCATATAATCTGTACTGTATCTTTTCTTTGATATAAAAAGACTTTCACCACTATAGGCAACTGCCAGCTGATAATTCAGATTTGTTTTATAATGCAAGTTTTCATTTAAATATAAAGGCAGTGAAACAGCTAAATTTTCAGCCAGTTCTGATTTTTCCCCAATTGATGTAAAAGTTAAAATAAGAATATTGGGCTTTATACGTTTATTTTGATTTAACATAAATTCAGGACGGTTAAATTCATAATACCATAAAGGTTTATTTGTTGAAAAAAATCTATTTTTATTTTGTTTTTCATCGTTACTTTTATTTTCATTCTTAACTTTTGCTTTCCAGAAATATTCCTCATAGTACATAAATTTTTTATAATGTTCAATCCATGGAAACTTAGATGTAAATTTACAAAGTTCCAGCCCTTCCTTATACATATTCTTCACTTTATAATACTTTAATACATTTAATGCAGTATAAACATTATGTTTTTCAGGATTATAATATGTAATTACATATTGTTTAAATTCCTCATACAGTTCATTTAAAATATAAATGCTTGATGTTATATACATTACTTCAGAATTATATCCTGACTCTTTAAGAGCCATTAATAAGCAGGCATTTCCCGATTCCTTGTCATTTTTCTTGAAATAAACTACCGCCTGCATCATTTTAGCACGCCAGTTTCCTCTTATTGCAGAAAGTTTTTCCAGCTTATTTTCATATTCAGTCTTACTTCTCTTTTTTACAATATCAAAGTATTTTTTAAATGCAGTAGCTGAATTTGGATTAATTTCGAGTGCCTCATAATATTTCTTTTCTGACTCTGATGATTTCCCAAAAAGCTCCAATGCTTCCGCATAGGCTATACAAAGAGCTTCTGTTGAGTTATTGACGTTCCAGTTTTTTTCATACAGTTCTACTGCACTTTTATACGCTCCTGTCTTTATATGATATGTTCCGAGAAGAATTAATTTTCTTTCAAAATTTTCATCAGATGCATAAAATCTTAATACAGCTTCCTTAATCTCAGGATAAATCTCCTTTGAAAAGGCATCTTGTATTATAGGATATAACCCGTCCATATTATTCCAATATTTTTTTATTGATGGATATAATTTTTTTTCAAGCCAGTCCTTTTTGGGCATTTTGAATTCTTTTCCAAATTCATCGTAATAGGAAATTTCCTTGAAATCATCCGCATAGTTGTCATTTTCAATAGGTTCCGAATCATTGTTTGAACTTTTATTTACATTTATATTTATATTTTTGTCAGGAATTTCCTTGTTAATCTGATGGTTATTAGTTTTAATTTCATTATTGACATTATTTTCTTTATTCTTATTTTTATTCTCAGAAGATTTAAACAAATCAAAAATCCCCATATATTTTTCTATCCTCCTATCCCAAAAATTATTATTTTATAGAAATATTTTTAAATTGATATCCCTATAAGTTTATCATATACAAATTATAGCACAATTTTTTTATTTTTGTTATATATTTTTTAAAAAAAATCTTAAAAAAGTGAGATTATAAAAATCCCACAGTTTTAAATTAATAGATTTCATTTTTAATTATCATTTTCTTCATTTTTACAATCTATTGTTTCACTTTCCATATCTAGATTTGAATCACTATTAATATTTTCTTCTTCTTGATTCTTCAAATAATCATATTCCACATTTAAAAATATTGAAATACTTAAAACCTGAAAATATATTGCCCAAAATACGAATCCAATTATTGAAATAACTGTCGTTATAATTTCTATCTGATAATTTATTCCGAATATTTTGGAAATCCCTAAGGAAATTATGAATACAAATACAATGCTTATTAGAATAAAAATTACTTCAGGAATAATTTTTCTGAGTCTATTTGCTTTTGATAATTGATGACTGTATTCTATCGAATCCATAATTTTAAAATCACGAACATAATATGTTTCAAAATATAGAAAATATTTAAAAAACATAACTATCAGAACTATTTTTAACACTAAGTCAATAAAATTTAAATGAAGCAGATTCAGCTCCAGACTTACTACAAGAAAAAATGTTACGAGACAATACTGTATTCCAATAAATTTCAACATCTTTAAAAAGAATTTTTTAAACTCAAAACTATTTTCAGTGCCTTCGATTCCCATTACTATTTTTTTAAAATAATATCCAATTAAAAATGAATGACCTACTGACAAAATTAGTTCTAGAATTAACAATATCATAACAAGAAATGCAATTTTTACTTCTCTATGCTTAACAACTAATGCCATTAAATATTTATTAAGAATATCCAGACTAGTTATTAACATTAGCAATAAACATGTCGAAAATACTAGTAACTTATTATTTTTTAAAAATTCCTTATATATATCAAATGCAGCCTTAAAATATTCTATTAGATCAAGTTTTCGTTCAAACAGTTTTTCCTGTATGCTTTCCAAATTCATAGGTTTATTTCCTTTCTAATTTTTATTATGTTTTTTAATGTAATCATATTCCACATTTAAGTATATTATAACGCTTATTGTTATTATAAAAATGATTAACAAGCTAGAAATAGTTCCAATTATGATAGATATTGGAAATACTGCATATATTGGTAAAAATTTTAAAAAACTTAGTGAGACTAATATGGCAATATTGGAAAACGGACTTGTTAATATGAAATTTAATGTCGCAAGTGATACAACCGGAATTAAAATTCTTAATCTATTACCTTCCAATAATTTTAAATTTAACCTAAATGCTTTCTGTACCGAAATACTTCTAATGCAATATATCTGTACAAAATAAAAAACATTTGATATTAAAAATATTATTGCACCAAATACTACTAAAGACAAGATTGCAACAACTATTTCAAAAATTATCAAAAATAGTTCATAACCTACATACAAAGGTCTTACGATTTCAGCGCCTAGCCACCACATTCCAAATATAGCTACCTGAAAATTAGCAATCATATAAATTATTTCAGCAGCCACTAAATATGCAATTACAAGTATTGCTATAGTTATCAGATATTTTTTCATTATATCCTTTAAATTATACTCAAATATTTTATTTTCAATTTTATTTCCAATTTTTATAATCGAGACTATGCAAAATACTCCAATATATATTGTTGCTACTAGATTAGGAATAAATATTAAAAATTTGTAATCATATATTCTATTTTCAATTATATTTGAAAATAATTTCCAGATATTTGCAATAACAAAAAATATTGTCCATAATTTATTTTCATTTATAAATACTTTCAAAATTTCAAATGCCATTGAAAAATATTTTTTTGTTTCTAATTTTTTTTCATAAAGTTCTCTCTGAAAATTCTCAAATGCCATGCTATCACTCCTTTTTTATTTAATATTTCTGTTTTTCTTTCACCTTTTTAAAAAAAACTATTATGTATTAGTAATTATAGCATATTTTATTTCTTTTTAAAAATATTTTTAAATTTTTACAAATTTTACAAAAATATAACTTCTAAGGAAAATATAATTTTAAATTGTTATAATAAAAATGATATTTAAAAACTAAAAAGAAGGAGCTATTATGTTAAAATTATTTAAGCAATCAAGAAAATCGATAATAATTTTATTTTCGTGCATATCTACAGGTATTTTTTCATCAGCTGCAACTGTAAATAAAAATATTCCTGTCAAAAGAAGTAGTGAATATACTTCACAGTCTTCACGCGCATTAAGTTCATATTACAGTACTGTTGCTAATGTTACAATTTCTGGAAATTATGCAACTTTAAAAGATACTGGTCAACCATTTACTGGAACATATGTTGAATTTAATAAAATTGGTCGAGCACAAGCAGTAAGAAACTACCAGAACGGAGCATTAAACGGACCTATGTTTTCATACTATGACAATGGTAATATATCAAAAGTGGCTAACTATATAAACGGTATAAGAGAAGGCGAAGATATTGATTTTTATGGGAATGGTAATTCCCGAACAATTAGAAATTACAAAAACGGTATGCTAAATGGGGATGGGTATGACTTTGATGAATTTGGAAGACTAACTTCATCAGTACAGTATGTAAACAACGCCAGAAATGGAAAAGAACTAAAACTTTCAAACGGAATTATTACAAATGAAAATACCTATGTCAATGGACAATTAAACGGAAAAACTAAATTTTATTATTCTAATGGAACCGTACGTGTGGATGGAAATTATACCCGAAATTTAAGAGATGGAAAATGGACTTGGAACTATGAAAATGGTACAAAAAAATTAATCGAAAATTATAAAAATGGTACAATTACAGATATTATAGGTTATTCCAGAACAGGTGTAAAAGAACGTGAAATGAAGCTAGATAATGGAAGTGGTACTTTTACTCAATTCTATGACAACGGGAAAATAAAGACACAAGGAACTTTAAGACATTATCAGCCTTATGGAACTTGGACTTTTTACAGTCAAGAAGGTTATGTAACCGATACTCAAGGATTTTATTAAAAAGACTTGATTTATTTATTTTATAGTGTATAATATTAGTGTGGTTTAACTGTTAATAAGGGAAAGAAGAAAAAAATTTTACTTAGAAAAGTGGTGATAATTATGAAAAAAATGCTATTTATTTTAACATTTTTAATAAATGTTCTAAGTTTTTCAGCATTAAAAAATGGTATTTATTCTGTTGAAAAAAAATATGACGGTAACTGGAGTTCATTTGTAAAATTAACGATAAAGGACGGAAAAATAATTGGTGCCCAATATGACAGAAGAAACCAAAATGGAGAATTATTCTCAATGAGTCAATCTTCATTTAGAGACGTCTCTCTTGAAATATCAAGAAATCTAGTAAATACTCAAAATGTAAACTCCGTAACAGGAAAAGATGCAAAAGCTCTATCAGAATTTAAAGAATTGTCGAATTTTTTGATTAACAAAGCTAATAACGGAGAAGTTGGAGAATTTAAGATGTAACAAGAACCATCGCATAAGGTAATAAAATTACCAATTATAAATTTTGTATACTTCACTATTTTTATAAAACTAATAAACTAATCTAAAAAAATATACGATAAGATACAACAAGATATAATAAAAAGGAGTTTTCTCAATCTTTTCTGAGACTGCTCCTTTTTTAATTAATTATTTTTTTCTAAAAATTTTTTCTATTTTAAAGCATTTAATCCTGCTAAATTCAAGAAGTTCCAAGGCTTGTTATAATGAGGCTGGAAGAAGAAGTCTACAAATGCCAATTCTTCTACAGTCATTTTATTTTGAATACATACTGACAATGTGTTAATTGATTGTGTTAAGTCAATTTTAGAAGTTAACTGTGCTCCTAAAATTCTTCTGCTATTTTTTTCAAATACAACTTTTAAGGTTACTTTTTCATAAGTCGGCATAAATTCAGGACGATAGTTGTCAACTGCAATTACGCTTTCCACTTCTATTCCCTCTTCTTTTGCACTGTCCTCTGTTAATCCAGTTGCAGCCATATTGTTTTCATAAATTTTAATTCCTGAAGTACCTTGTGTCCCAAGATGTTTAACTTTATTTTCAAGCAAGTTTATACCTGCTAATGTTCCCATTCTT
>ERZ772766.779-NODE-779-length-18175-cov-4.933057_pt1 | contig 18175 bp, 24 predicted proteins | sample MGYA00511379_ERZ772766 | MGnify/ENA primary metagenome ERZ772766 (study PRJEB29015, sample SAMEA2737895) | human oral metagenome | biome: human oral; feature: human-associated habitat; material: dental | place: China | collected 2116 ...
GCGGGGAAAGGCTGCGGCATTCGGGGTGCGTCGGCGCGGCATGGAAGATGCCGCGCCGCACATCTTTTTCACGCCGCTCGACGATCTTACGCCCGAGGAGCGAACCGACGCGCTTCTCGCCGCACCGCCCGCGAGCCTTCTCTTTCGCCCCGGCCATGTGATGCTCACGCTCGGCTCGGTCGATGGCAAGACGTATGTCATACATTCCTTGAGCGGCTGCTGGGAAAAGACGCAGGAAGGCCTCAAGCGCTGCCGCATCCGCCGCGTGCTCGTCAGCGACGCCTACTTTTTGACGAGCACGGAAGGCAGGAATCTCGACGATTGTACGGGGGTGGGCAGTTTCACCGCAAAAAATTGCGCCAGATCGTAAAAGCTGCGAAGGCGATGAGGAGGAAGAAAACGAAGGGGCGAGGCGGCTCTTTTCTTTCGCCGTGCAGAATCCAATGGAGATCGTCGCGCAGGAGAAAGATGCACAGAATCGGGCCTAGGATGAATATGGCTTCATTCGCATGGAAGGCGGCAGCGAGGTCGCCTTCGGAGAGCGAGAGCATCAATCGAGTGATGCCGCAGCCGGGGCAGTCGAGTCCTGTCATGGCGTGGAAGGGGCATGGCAGGCTGAGCCCCGTCGTGCGGCAGAAGATGAGATAGGCGATGCCGACGGCGAAGAGCAGGGCGTAGCGCTGGAAAATGACCTTGGCGCGTGCTCGCTGCTCGGCAGCAAGCCATCTTGCTGCTCCTTCTGCATTGCCTGCGATATTTTTTGCGGAAAAAAGAAACCGCCCGAGAGCGGACGGCTTCTCTCTTTTCGTATCGGTCATGATTTAGAAGGCCTGCGATATGCCGCCATCGTGATCGATGATGTCGTTGAGCGCACTCTGCATCAGGGCGTAACTGATGATGCCGAAGCCGAAGAGGGCGAGGACGAGATAGATGATGGGGAGGTTCGTGTCTGCCGTCATGCCTCGTTTCTGCTTCGCCATGACGATGGTCTCGCCCATCTTGTAGAGCCAGTAGAAGCTGTAGATGCCGCAGGTGAGGAAGGAGAAGAGGATGACCATGCCGCCCGAGGCCGTTGTGCGCTCGCCCGCTGCTGCGTGCGCATCTTCGGTGAGCGTATAGACCCAATAGAGGGCATAGAGACCGACGGTAATGAAGGAAAGAACGATGGCAAGGGGAATGCTTCTTTTTGTCATGATGAATCTTCCTTTCTGGTTGAATAGGATAAAAACGGTGGCTCTTGGCGAGCGCTAGGCGTGCGGCTTTTGCAGAGATATGCGCGGTGCATCTGCCGAAAAGATGGGCTCGGGCGGTGCGCCGCAGTTCTTTTGCTGCAGAAAATCGTTGAGAGAGGCTTGCAGGAATGCCATGGTGAAATTGTAGGTGCGCAGAATCGCCATGAGCAGGTAGACGAGCGTCGGACTGTCGTCCTTGCGCTTGTAGACCGCCCAGAGGACGATGCCGGAAAGGATGGCCTGAACGATGGCGGTGACGAGAAGCCCGATGATGAACGCGAGGATGACAATGCCGATGGCCATGGCGTCCTCGGTGGAATCATGATGCATCGGGGCGGCTTCCGCAGCGGCGCTGAGAATGAATTGGAAGGTGTAGTCGAGCATTGTGAAGACGAAGTAGATGATTGTCATGACAATGGTGACGATCGTATACGTCTTGTTGCTCACGGAGTCGGGAGACAAGCCGTTTTCGCGGCGCAGTTCGACGAGTTCGCCGCCGATCTTGTAGAGCCAGTAGTAGAAGTAAAAAGAGCAGGTGAGGATCGTATAGAGTACGGCCGTGCCGCCGTCCACCGTGCGCGGCTTGCCCGAAAGAGCGTGGATCTCGTTCGTCAGCTTGTACATCCAGTAAAGTCCGTAGATGCCGCAGGTGATGACGGTCAAGACGATGGAGAGCGCGATGTCGCGCTTCTGTATCTGCATGAAAACCTCCTTAGCAAATATTAGAGTTCCTTCAAAATGGCTCTTTTACGAGAGAAGCTCCATGGGGCGCCTGCCTCATGGAGCTTCTTTCTTCAATGCACGCGCGTGGCCGGCTCTTCCGGCTCTTCCTCGGGGAAGACGACGCCTTGCACCTGCACGTTCGTTTCGACGACCTTGAGACCGGTCATGGACTCGATGGCGCGACGCACGTTCTTCTGCACGTCGGTCGCGACGTGGCGGATGTCGACGCCGTAGGTCACGACGATGGAGAGATCGACAGCGGCTTCCTGCTCGCCGACTTCGACCTTGACGCCCTTCGAGAAATTCTTGCGGCCAAGCATTTCGGCGATGCCGCCGATCAGGCCGCCGCTCATGCCGGCGACTCCGTCGACGTCCATCGTCGCGAGTCCGGCGATGACGCTGACGACTTCATCAGCGACGCGGATGGAGCCGAGTCCTTCGTTGCTCGTTACGAGCGGAGCGGTATCTTCTGCCATAGTGAGAACCTCCTTGCTTACCATTAAACTACATGTACAAACGTCCACAGAGTGGGCATTGTGCGCCGCCCTTACAGAAGCCTAGCCGATCAGTCTGCGCCTTCAGCTTGATCTCTCGTGACTTCATGGTAAAAGCTTCTTCAACATCTCTGCTATTTCAGTATAACAGAAAATGACATGCGTGGCAATGATATCGGCTTGTCAGATGTTAAAGTGAAGCAGCTGCTCTTTGGGCGATTCGTTGAAAGAGCGCGATCGTCTCTTGGCGGTCGCGGCAGTTCTCGTCCATGACGACGAGAATCAGGTCGCCCGCGTCGCTCCACGCGATGCCGCCGTCGGCGTAGACGCCTGTGATTTCGCCCGTCTTGTTCGCGACGAGGAAGGCGGGGAGCGCCGACGGCAGACAGTCCTTGTCCTTCTGGCGCGAGAGGATCTGCAGCATCTCTTTGTCGTGCTCGTAGTCGACGCATTCGCCGCGGTAGATGAGCGAAAGAAGCGTGCCGATGTCCTTGACGCTGGAGAGGTTCGGCCGGCCTTGGTTGGAGAGCATCATCTTGTGCTGCAGGCGCGTGTCTGCGTAGCCTTTCTGGCGGATGTAGCCGTCGATGTTCTCGATGCCGAGGCGGTCGATAAGGATGTTCGTCGCAGTATTGTCGCTGTCCGTGATCATGCGCTCTAAGAGCTGCTCGATCGTGAGCTGCTTGCCCCTGTCGTACCAGTTGAGCTGTCCCGCGCCGCCGACGATGTTCGCCTCGGTGATGGAGAGCGGTTCGGCAAGGGAGAGCGTTCCGTCTTTCGCCTGCTGCATGGCGTAGGCGAGAATGAAGAGCTTGATCATGCTCGCAGGCTGCATGGCATGCGACTGGTAGAGAAGCGGCTCTTTTTCTTCGCGCGGACGCAGCAGGAAGATCGAGCAGTCGGGAGCTTTTTGGGCGAGGATGGCGGAGAAGTCGGCGCGCAGCGCTTCCTGGTCGCTGCCGCGTTCGGCGAGCTTCGGCACAGGCGGTGCGCTCTTAGCCGCAGCCGAAGAATCCTGCTGCACGCTGCGTTCCGCCGCCTCCGCCTCGCCGCCCCTTTGCTTGGCGCGCACGGCGCTCGTAAGGCTCTGCCAATGCTCTTGCAGTTCTTTTTGCGCGGCGTCGCTGCCATCGAGAAGGGCGACGAGGAACGGCGAGGGCTTGTCCGGGTTCTGCTTCTGCCACATGTATTCGGCGACGCCGAGGCAGAGGGCAGTTTGCACGAGGATGAGCAGGGTGGTGCAGAGCATCGCTTTTTTCAGCCACGAGGAGGACTTCTTCGGCGTCTTTTTATCCGCGTGGAGACGATCGAGCTTCCTTTGCAGTTCTGCACGTTCGCCGGCTTTTCCCGATTTTTGCGTGCGCTTCTTTACCACGGCTGCGCCGTCCGCGGCGTCATGACGCCGAAGGTGAAGCCTGCGCCCTGCAGCATGTCGATGATGGCGGGCAGCGCCTCGACCGTCGTTTCCTTGCCGTCCTTGCTGTGCATGAGGACGATGGCGCCGCGATCCTTGGGGCGGTTGGCGCAGGTGTAGCTGATCGAGCCGAGGATTTTCTGCACGCTGACGTTGTTGCCCGTCGCATCTTCGCTGCTGACGTTCCAGTCGTGGTTCACATAGCCGTTTTCCTTGAGCATGGCGCTGTAGCCGGGCTTGAACATGCTGGCGGCGCCGCCCGGGGCGCGGACGATGAGCGGACGCACGCCGAGAATGTTGTAGATCACTTCATCGGTGTGGACAATCTCTTCGAGGAAGTTTTCCTTGTTCGGATAGAGAATGTCGTAGCGGTGGCTGTAGCTGTGGTTGCCGATGGCATGGCCTTCGGCGAAGATGCGCTTGAGGACGTCGGGGTGCGCTTCTGCCATGCTGCCGATGACATAGAAGGTGGCGTGTATGCCGCGCTCCTTCAGGATGTCGAGGATGGCAGGCGTGTTCTTCGCGTCGGGGCCGTCGTCAAAGGTCAGGTAAGCGACATTGGGCATCGTATAGGGGATGAGGTCCGGCATCTCGGTGGAAAGTCCCTTTTCGCGGCGCTCGGCGAGCGTATAGATGTCGTAGACGGGCGTCTGCGCGTCGGTGATCTGGAGGTTGCTGAAGTCGTCACTGACGACGACGTAGTTGCCGCTTGGCGGCGTCTTTTTCGCGGGGTCGGCTGCGGGAGCGCCGCTGTCCGTTGTCTGTGCCGTCGAGGGTTCCGCAGCGTTGTCTTCCGTATGAAGTTCGCTCCATGCGATGCGCCAGCCTGCGATGCAGGCGATCATGAGGCAAGCGATGAGCACGAACATCTTCGCGTGGCGGTTCTGCAGGAAGTTCTTGCCGCTGGTGTTTTCCGTGTTCTTTTGCAAGACAAAATCATCCTTTCCGTATGTTTCGTGATTTCTTACATTCCATTTCGCCGTCCTGGCGCATTTTTCATCTTTTGCTGAGGCGGCGGAGTTCTTCGAGAAGCTGCTTCATGTCCTCGTCCGTGCCGATGGTGATGCGCAGGTGTTCGTCGATGCGCGGTTTCTTGAAGTAGCGCACATAGATGCCGCGATTTCGCAAGGTTTCGAAGAGCGTTTGCGCCGGGATGTCGGGATTTCGCGCGAAGAGGAAGTTCGTCTTCGATTCCGTGACGGAAAAGCCAAGCTTTTGAAGAGACGCCTTCGTTTCCTCGCGCGTCTTGATGATTTTTTCAAGCGTTTCCTGAAAGTAGTCTTCGTCCTCGATGGCGGCTTTTCCTGCGGCGAGAGAGAGCGTCGTCATCGTGTAGGAGTTGATCGACGCCTTGACGTCCTCCAGGGCACGGATGAGCCGCTTTGATGCGAAGGCGTAGCCGATGCGCATGCCGGCGAGAGCGCGCGACTTCGACATCGTGCGCACGACGACGAGGTTCTCGTATTTTTTGAGCAGCGGGAGCGCTGTTTCTGCGCCGAAATCGACGTAGGCTTCATCGACGATGACGACGGATTCGGGATTCGTCGCGAGGATCTCTTCAACGCCTGAGAGGGGAAGCGCGAGTCCCGTCGGCGCGTTGGGGTTCGCGAAGATGACGCCGCCGTTTTCACGCGCGTAGTCTTCGGGGCGGAGCGTGAAGTCCGCCCCGAGCGGCACGGTCTCGTAGGGGATGGCGTAAAGCTCAGCCCAGACATCGTAGAAGGAGTAGGTGATGTCGGGGAAGAGCACGGGCTTTTGCCCGGCAAAGAAGGTGAGGAAGGCGAGCGCGAGAACGTCGTCGGAGCCGACGCCGACGAAGACTTCGTCCGGCTTGACCGCGTAATGCGCGGCGATCGCTTCCTTCAAAGTGTGGCAGTCCGGTTCGGGGTAGAGGCGCAGGCGGCTGGCGTCGCAGGCGGCGATGGCTTCGGCGACGCGCGGCGAGGGCGCGTAGGGGCATTCGTTCGTGTTCAGTTTGATGACCTTGCCCGCAGGCTGCTCGCCGGGGACGTAGGGGGTGACGCGGCGGATGTTATCGTACAGGCTCATGGCTTTCCCTCGTTTTCATTATGCTATAAGCGGTTTCTTAAGGTATATTTCCTATTCTACGTCCTTTTTGCTCGAAGGGCAAGGGGGCGGCAGGAAAGCGGCGGCTTTTGCCGAAAATTTCTTTAGGGTAAAGAGGGGATTTTCCGCGTGTTTGACGGAAGGAGAGAAAGTCATGACGGAAGATGGAAAAGTGCGTGAAAAGGAGCGCATTGAGCGCACGCTTGAAGCGTTTCGCCGCAATCGTTACGACGTATCGCTGTTTCAGACGAAGGAGGAGGCGGCAGATTACTTCGCGCGGGAGATCGCAGGAAAGCGCGTGGGCTTTGGCGACTCGGAGACGCTGCGAGCGCTGAGGCTCTACGAGAAACTCAGCATGAAAAACGAGGTCATAGATCCTGCGAGGAGCGGTCACATCGGCGGTTTGGAGGCTTTCCTCGCGGCAGGCAGGGAGGCGCTGATGACCGATGTCTTCCTATTGTCGGCGAACGCCATCACGGAGACGGGGCAGATCGTCAACATGGACGGCGCGGGAAACCGCATCGCAGGTTCTCTCTTTGGTCATGAGAAGACGTATTTCGTCTGCGGCGTGAACAAGCTCGTCAAGGATGTGGAGGCGGCAATCGAGCGCATCCACGCCATTGCCGCGCCGCAAAATGCAGCGAGGAAGAAAAAGCGCACGCCGTGCGCCGCGAAAGGTGACAGGTGCTACGACTGTAGCAGCCCCGAGCGCATCTGCAACGCACTGACGATCCACTACAAGAAGATGAGCTATCGACCGATGGAACTGGTTTTGATTGAGGAGTGTTTGGGGCTTTGAGGTGTTGACGATGGAAAAGAATATAGATTACTATACGGGATTAAATTACCCTGTGACATTCGAGCGAATCTCAGAAGAAGACGGCGGCGGTTTTTTTGCATCGATTCCGCTTTTGCCGGGGTGCATGAGCGACGGAGGAACGCTGGAAGAGGCTTATGACAATATTGAGGACGCAAAAAAAGAATGGCTGATGAGCATGTTGGAGCGCAAGATGAACATACCGGAGCCGGCGGATCAGGAAGAGTTCAGCGGCAAGTTTCTCGTACGCCTTCCAAAATCACTGCATAGAACTTTGGCGCAAATATCTAAAAGGGAGGGCGTCAGTCTCAATCAATATGTTGCAAATGCATTGGCGTATAGTGCAGGGCAGAAGGTCTGACAAAAGAGCTGCCGCACGAAGACGTGCAGTCTTCATGCGGCAGCTCTTTCATGTTTGTCTTGGGCATAAGCATGTGTCATTTGGGGATTTGATTGCAAGCACCTATTCGAGATATTCGATCTTTGCCTTGACGATGCGCCGGACGGAAGCGTCGAGGCGGTCTTTGGAGATCTCGCCGCTCTTCACGGCTTTCAGGAGGCCGTTGTAGACGGCGGTTTCGTGCGCGTAGTCGTGGCAGACGAGCACGAGGTCTGCTCCCGCCAGGATCGCTTCGACGCCCGCGCGGTCGAAGCCGTAGTGGCGGGAGATCGCGCCCATTTCAAGGTCGTCGGTCACGATGACGCCGTCGTAGGAGAGCTCTTCTCGGAGGAGGCCCTGCAGGATGGCGGGCGAAAGGCTGGCAGGATTCTTGGCATCGAGCGCCGGGTACATTGTGTGCGTTGCCATGACGAACCAGCCGCTTGCGCCCTTCGCATTCTTTGCAGCGTTCCTCTTGGCAATCATCTCGCGAAACGGCACGAGGTCACTCGCTTCGAGGGTGGCGCGGTCGGCGTGCACGGTGACCGTGTCCTCATGCGTGTCGCTCTCGCCGCGTCCGAGACCGGGGAAGTGCTTGATCGTCGCGAGAAGCCCGGCGTCGGAGTGACCTTCGAGGGCGGCGGCGACGAACTTTGTCGCGGTGGCGGCATCGTTGGCATAGGAGCGCCCATAGGTCGCACCGAGGTCGGCGACGGGAGCGAAGTTCAGGTTGAAGCCCATCGCCTTGAGTCCGTGCGCCGTGTCGGCGGCATAGCGGTATGCCGCTTGGGGGTCGCCCGTGCGGCCGATTTCTGCGGCGGCGGGCGGCGGCGGGAATGCCTCCTTCATGCGAGCGACGGCGCCGCCTTCCTCGTCGATGGCAAGAAAAAGCGGCAGTCCTGCATCTGCGGCATTTTTCTGCAGGGAATCGTTCAGCGCGCGCACCTGTTCTTGATTCTTCATATTGCGGTCGAAGAGGATGATGCCGCCGATGTGGTACTCCGAAAGCATGAAGCGGCTGTCCGCATCGAGCTCCGTTCCCTGTATGCCGATCATGAGAAGCTGCCCGACCTTCTCGGCGTCGCTCATCTTCTGTACAATGGCGGCCGCTTTTTCATCGGGCGAGAGGCTTTTTTGCGTATGGCTCGCAGCGGAATCTTTCGAGGCGGCATCGTCAGAGCGCGCAAGGCAGCCCGCGAGGAGCAGGCTGGTGCAGAAGATGGTCAGACAGAGGAGCAGAGGAACGAGGGAGGTCTTGCGGTTCGCGCGATTTTTCGTCATGGATGATTCCTTGCTGGGAGTGTGTTTCATAGCAGTGACATATACTTGCTGCGAGCCATGGCGTCAATGCCGAGCAGATCCATGGCTTTCTCTGCCGAGACGCCCGCATTCTTCATCAGATTGCGGATGCTGCTGAGAAAGGCGCTTTCTTCGCCATGTGCTTTGCCGCGAGCTTCACCACGAGCTTCACCACGGGCTTCACCGCGAACCTCGGCTTCGGCTACTTCGGCCTTGAGAATGTGTTCCAGGTCACTCTTGACGAGGTCTTCAATCAATTTGCACATGGTGGAGGCTCCCCTTTCGTTTTCTTTGAAAAATCTCGCTCGATTTGCTAAGACGCTGTAATGCATGTCATCATCAAACGCAGCTTCTTGATGATGTCACGATAGATTTTTTGCCGCTCCGGCGTGTCGAAAATCGTCATGTGCCGCTCCTTTGAAACGAGGCTTCGCTTACCTAATATTTTATAAAAAATCCGTCCCATTGGCAAGCATTCGCGCTTCTCAATGCAGGAAAAGCCGAGTGCAGCTTTTCCTGCATTCGGCTTTGGCAGTCTGTTTGATTCCGTGCCTTACTTGAGCAGCACGCTCGCGTTTTCGAGTACGGTTTCGCCTGCCTGGCACGCGGGGCAGAAGCAGATCTTGTTGCCGGCAGCTTTGAACTCTTCGGCCTTCTTTGCGAGGTTTGCAGCTTCTTCACTGCCAAAGATGCTTTTCGCTTCGTCGGACTGGAAGAAGGCGAGCGAGGCGTCGATGCTGGAGACATCTTCCTTGAGAGCGGCGATGAGCTTTTCGGAGAGCTTCTTTTCCGCGTCCGTGCCGATGGCGGCGAGCCAGTCTTCGCCGAGCTTTCGGAGTCCTTCGTAGCAGCTCGGGGCGCTGACGATCTCTTTGACCTTTTCAATGAGGGTTTGCTTGTCCATGAACAACATCCTTCCTTTTATCGTTGACATTGCCTATTACGACTATAGAAGAAATGGGGCAGAATTGCAAGCGGTTATTGACAAAGCGCGGAAAATTTACATAATATGTAGTATAATCATGGAAGAACGGTGGAAGCGCGGCTGAGATGGAGTCGTCCGGATATGCGAAGATGGGCGCTTGAGCTTATTCGTGCTTCCTTTGGAACGGAAAGGAGATTCAGGCATGAAGCATCTTCTTGTCATCGGACAGGGGCCTGCGGGCATTTCGGCGGCTGTTTACGCGAAGCGCGGCGGGGCGGCGGTCACGGTCGTTGCGAACGGCGTCGGTGCGCTCGAAAAGGCGGAGCAGATTGAAAACTACTATGGCTTCGGTGAGCCGCTGACGGGCAGGGAATTGGCCGCGCAGGGCGTCGAGGGCGCGAAGCGCCTCGGCGTGGACTTCGTCGAAGGCGAGCTTGTCGGCCTGCGCTTCAAGGATACGATGGATGGCTTCGTCGCCGAGCTCGTGCATCGAACGCTCGAAGCGGATGCGGTCGTTCTCGCCATGGGAGCTTCGCGCCTCGCGCCGCCGCTCGCAGGACTCAAGGAGCTGGAAGGGCACGGCGTGAGCTACTGCGCGATCTGCGATGCCTTCTTCTATCGCGGCAAGGAGGCCGCTGTCCTCGGCGCGGGTGACTATGCGCTTGCAGAAGCTGCGGCGCTCCTGACGCACGCGGCGAAGGTGCATCTTTTGACGAATGGCGAGGCGGCGCCCGCGCATGTGCCGGCAGGGCTTCTCGTGCATACGGAACGGCTCGCCGCGGTCGAGGGCGAGGGCAGGGTCGAGCGCGTCGTCTTCGCGGGCGGCACGGCGCTTCCCGTCAGCGGCGTATTCGTCGCCGTCGGCACGGCGGGCAGTACGGCGATTGCCAAGAAGCTCGGCATTCTTCTCGACGGTGTATATCTGAAAGTGAATGAGAAGATGGAGACAAACGTGCCCGGCGTCTTTGCCGCGGGCGATGCGACGGGCGGGCTCCTGCAGGTGGCGAAGGCCGTGCACGAGGGCGCGGTCGCGGGGCTTTCGGCGCTGAAGTTTTTGCGCGGCAAAAAGGCTTGAATGGAAGACGTGCGACTGAAGGAAAGTTTTCTTTGAAAAAATTGGGAAGAGACGCCCCTTCCATGCTATAATGATGGTCAAGGTATGTACGGCAGCTGGGCGCGGGCGTGTCCGGTTGGTTTCTTTGGGAAATGATGATAAGTTGAGGCCGCATAGAAGTGTAAGGATAGGCGGCCGAATTTATCCGTGCTTCTTTTGTCAGGAGGTTCGAAGGTGTTTGATTTTTTGAAGAGCAGAAAAGACGGGGAAGGGAAATCTTCTCTGCGCGATCGCGTGGATGCGAAGCCCTTGCCGCAGGTTCAAAAGGCGGCCGCGCAGAACGGAGCGCCGGCAGGCAGAGACTTGCAGGGCGCTGATGTCGCCGTCTGCTACCTGCATCGAAGCGAGATCGCGCGGGAAAACCTCGCGCCCATCGCCTCTCTGCCCGATGGCGTGGCGCTCGTCCTCGGCTTTGTCTCGCCCGATCTCGACTTGACGGACGTCGGCAGAGCCGTGCAGCAGACGCTCGGCAAGGAGGTGCGCGTCGTGCTCATGACGGACGCGGGCGAGCTTTGTCGTCCGCAGGGCAGTGCGACGCTCTACCAGGAAGCCGGCGAAGGACGCGCACGCGTGCTTCTGCAGGGATATTCGCGCCGCATGATCGAGGGCGTCTTCACGATGAGCGTTCCGCTTCACTCGCAGGACTTGAAGGCGGATCGCATCGACATGAGCCTTGAGGCGCGTCTCCAGGCGATCAAGGGCGAGCTTGAGCGGCATACGCCGCCGTTTCGCATCAGTCTCTACCACACGTTTGCGCTCGTCTACATCGACGGGCTTTCGCGCTCGGAGACGTTCCTCATGCAGGCGCTCTACGAGTCGCGCAAGTTCCCGTGCCCTTATATCGGTGGCTCCAGTGCCCCCGATGCGCATGGGCGCGCCTGTGTCTACGACGGCGAAGCGAGTCTTGAAGATCATGCCGTCATCACGCTCGTACGTCTCAGGCGCGGCTACCGCTATGGCATCTTCAAGACGCAGGCGGTCGAAAAGACGGATACGTCCTTCATCATCGACAAGGCCTCGACGGCGCTTCGCTCCGTCGAGACGCTGCAGCTTTCGTCGGGCGAGACATTGCCGGCGTTGGAGGCTTTGAAGCGCACGCTTGGCGTGCATTCTGCCGCCGATCTTGATGCGGCAATGCAGAAGTACACGTTCGCTTCCGATATCAACGAAGAATTCTTCATCCGCTCGGTCAGTGCGCTCGACCATGCACGAGGCCGCCTGAATCTCTACTGCGACATCGTGACGGGCGAGCGGCTTCATCTGATGAAGCGCGGCTCTCTTGCCGACACGCTCGCCAAGGGTCTCGCTGATTTCCAGCGCGGCAAGCCTGCACCGCTCGGCGGCATCCTGAACGACTGCATCCTGCGCCGCCTCTGCTATGCGTCGGAGACGGCGCACATCGACGAGTTCCGCGATGTGCCTGTCGCAGGCTTTTCGAGCTTCGGTGAAATCGCGGGGCTGCATGTCAACGAGACGCTGACGGCGCTCTTCTTCTATCATGTGCCTTCGGGCGTGAGTTTCCGCGATGATTATATCGATAATTTCGCGAGCATCTACGCCGACTGCGACGCCTTTTTCTTCCGCCGCATGATCGACCGGCAGGCGCATGTGGGGGCACTCAAAGATGACCTTGTCGCCATGTTCCGCGACTATCAGCAGAAGATTCCTGCGATCATCGCCTCCATCACGCGCATTTCCGATGAGGTCCATGCGATTCAGGCGGCGCTCAAGAACCTTTCGGACGGCTCGGCCGAGCAGAAGCAGCTCTTCGCGCAGATCGTGCGCCAAGGCGAGGAGATCGGGCCGACGCTCGACAAGCTGGCGCAGGACACGAAGCGCATCGACGAGGTCATCCGCCTGATTGCAGGCATCGCTTCGCAGATCAACTTGCTCGCCTTGAATGCGACCATAGAGGCGGCGCGTGCGGGCGAGGCGGGACGCGGCTTCGCCGTCGTCGCGCAGGAGGTCAGCAAGCTCTCGGGCACGACGCAGGAAAACCTCACGGCATCCGACGAGGCGGTGCGAAAGCTGCTGAACGAAGTGCGCAAGATTGACGCCATCATGGAGGCAAACGAGGAAATGGAGAAGAAGATTCGTGCTTTCGACGCGCAGTTCAACGAGCAGATGACTGTGCTGCAGAAGACGCTCGAAGGAAGCCTCGTGCACATCGCCGAGTCGGCGCGCTCCGTCAGCGAGCTGGAAAAGGTCAGCGAGTCGGCGAATATGCGCATGGAGGCGATCAACCTCCTGATCCGAAACATCGAGCGCGGCGCGTAGGGGGGCGGCTTGACTCTTCGCGGCAGCGGGGTGAAGGCGCGCGCTCTTCGCGCGGCATTTCCGCGCACCGTGCCGATTCTCGCGGGCTTTCTCTTTCTCGGCATGGCGTACGGCGTCTACATGCATGTGCTTGGCTTCTCCTTCTGGTATCCCGTCGTCATGGCCGTCGTCATTTTCGGCGGCTCCTTGGAGTTCGTTGCGGGGACGCTCCTGCTCTCGCCCTTTGCGCCCGTGCAGGCGTTCTTCATCGCCTTGATGATTCAGGCGCGTCACCTCTTCTATGGGCTTTCCATGCTCGAAAAGTACAAGGGGCTCGGCGCCAAGCGCATCTATCTCATCTACGGCCTTTGCGACGAGACGTTCTCCATCGCCTATACGACGCGCCTGCCGCAGGATGTCGATCGCGGCTGGTTCTACTTCTTCGTGACGCTTCTCAATCAGCTTTATTGGGTCGCAGGCACGGCGCTCGGCAGTCTCGTGGGCGGTCTGATGAGCTTCGACACTTTGGGACTCGGCTTCGTGATGACGGCGATGTTCGTCGTCATCTTCCTGGAGCAATTCCTGCATGAAAAGCAGCATATCAGCGCCGCTGTTGGCTTTCTCGCCGCAGGCGTCTGCCTCTTCTTCTTTGGCGCGGATGACTTCCTCATCCCGACGATGGCGCTGATCTTGCTCTTTTTGACCGCGCTGCGCCGCCCGATTGCGCGGAAGGGCGGATTTCGATGAGCTTTTTTGAGGAAGCCGCGACGATTGCCCTGTGCGCACTGGCGACGCTCCTTACGCGCGCTGTGCCGTTCCTCGTCTTTTCGGGCAGGAAGCCGACGCCCGCCTATGTGCGCTACTTGGGCGATGCGCTGCCCGCTGCGATCTTCGCGATGCTCGTCGTCTACTGTCTCAAGGATGTCGCGTGGCTCGCCGCGCCGCACGGCTTGCCCGAGCTTTTGGGCGTCGCCGTGGCGGCGGGCTTGCATGTGTGGCGCAGGCAGTTCCTTTTCTCCATCGCGGGCGGTACAGTCTGCTACATGCTGCTCATACAGTTCGTATTCATCTGAAGAAGCACGGATGGATGCAGCGCCTATCAAAAAAAGAGCCGCCACGGCTGCAAAACCATGGCGGCTCTTTCTCGTACGTCTTGAGGAAGTGCGGAATTTATCCGCGATCCCTTCAGTTGAGCAGGCTCTCGACCATCTCGCGCGGCACGAAGCCGACGGATTCTTTCGTCTTCTTTCCGTCCTTGAAGACGATGAGCGTCGGAATCGACTGCACGCCGAACTGGACGGCGAGATCGGGCTGCTCGTCGATGTTGACCTTGCCGACCTTGAGGTCGGGATGCGCTGCAGCCACCTCGTCGATGACGGGCGTGAGCATGCGGCACGGGCCGCACCACGGCGCCCAGAAGTCGAGCAGCACCGTGCCCTTGGCGGCCGTGACCTCGCTCTCGAAGTTTTCCTTTGTAATCTCTATTGCATTCATGTTTATCCCTCGCAATCTTTTTTTGATGGAGCTTCTACTCCATTATATCACATCTTTTTCCTCGGAAAAAGCGGGAAAGCGTGCGATTTCTTCCGTCTTGCCGTCAAATCTCTTGCAATATCGCGCTTTTTCCACTACAATGATGAACGAAAAATAATGATGGGGGAATCGCTGAATTTATCCGTGCTTCCCTGGAAAGGTGGATTCCATGACACGATTGGAAGAGATGCTGCAGGCGAATGAGGCGTACTGCAAGAACCCGCCCGTCGACTACACGGGGGAGGATGTGCACGAGAGCAAGCTGCCGAAGAAGAAAATTGCCGTGTTCACCTGCATGGACACGCGCCTTGTAGAGCTTTTGGAGCCTGCCTTGGGGCTAAAGCGCGGCGACGCGAAATTCGTCAAGACCGTCGGCAACACGCTCGTCGGCCCCTTCGACGGCGTTGTGCGAAGCCTCATGGTTGCGACATACGAGCTCGGCATTGAGGAGATCTTCGTCGTCGGGCACGACGAATGCGGCATGGCGAAGACGACGGCGAAGAGCCTCATCGAGGCCATGCATGCGCGCGGCGTTGACGATGCGGCGATCGCGCCCCTGCGCGAGGAGCTTGTGCATTGGGCGGACAGCTTCAGCCATCCGGCGGAAAATGTCAAGGAAGTCGTCCAAAAACTGCGCGAGAATCCGCTGCTGCCGAAGGATCTTAAGATTCACGGACTGATGCTGCACCCGAGGACGGGCAAGGTCGACCTGATTGAGAGCGGCGATGCGTGAGGGCGGCATCGGATATGAGGAGAAGTTTTTTGCTGCAGGTATGCCGAAGGAGGAGTCATGATGGCCGCTCGAAGAAAGAACCGTGACTTTACTGCGAAGGATCTTGTCTTGACCGCGCTGATGACGGCGATCGTCTTTCTCGCCACCTTCGTGCCGCACATCCCGATTCCGCTCGGCTACGCGCATTTGGGCGATGCCGCGATCTTCCTCTTTGCGCTCTTGGCGCCGCGGCGCTCGGCGCTCTTTGCCGCGTGCTTCGGCTCGGCGCTTGCCGACTTCATGAGCGGCTTCGCGCTTTGGATTTTGCCGACGCTCGTCATCAAGTTCGTCATGGCGGAAATCGTCTGCCGCATGGCGGATGCGGCGAGTCTCGTTGGACGCATCGGCGTGGCGCTCACGCTTTCAAGCCTCTGGATGGCGGCGGCCTACACGCTCGCAGGCGCTGTCCTTTACGACAGCCTCGCGGCGGCGCTGGCCTCCTTCCCCGGGCTTTTCGTGGAGGGCGTCGTCAACAGCGCCTTGGCGCTCGCCGCCCTGCCGTTTTTACGCGGGCGTTTTTTGCGCAAGGATTGAATTTTATGGATGAGGAAAGAAGTGACGGAATTGCTCGCTCCCAAGGGCTATGAAGATATTGAAGAAAAGGTGCTGGCGAAAGAGCGCCTGACGCGCGAGGACGGCATCCGCCTCTTTGACTGCAGGAACATCGCTTGGCTCGGCGCACTCGCCGACCATGTACGGCGCGAAAAGTGCGGCGACGTCGTCTACTACAACGTGAACTGCCATGTGAACCTCACGAATATATGCCGTGCGCACTGCAAGTTCTGCGCTTTCGGACGTGACGCCGAGGACAAGGGCGCCTATGAGATGGCGGCGGACGACGCCGTCGCCGTCGTCGAGGACGCGATGAAGGATCCGCACCTTGCAGGACTGCACGTCGTCTCGGGGCTGCATCCCGCGTGGACGTTCGACGACTACCTCGCGCGGCTTCGTGCGCTGCACGAAAGATTCCCCAAGCTCTACCTCAAGGGCTTCACGGGTGTCGAGATCACGCATTTTTCCAAGATTTCGGGGCTTTCCGTGCGCGAGGTGCTGCAAAAGCTCAAGGCGGCTGGACTTGACGCCATCGCAGGCGGCGGTGCGGAAATCCTCTCCGACCGCATCCGCGAAGAGCTGTGTCCGAACAAGGCGACGGCGAAGGAGTGGCTCGACGCCGCGCGCACGGCGCATGAACTCGGCATCAAGTCGAACGCCTCGATGCTCTACGGGCATATCGAGACGCTCGCCGAGCGCGTCGACCATCTGCTCGCGCTGCGCTCTCTGCAGGACGAGACGGGCGGCTTCCAGACCTTCATCTGCTTCCCGTTTCTGCCGAAGAACACGGCGCTCGCCGCGGAGAGCGGCATCTCTCAGACCTCGATGTGGGACGACCTCAGGACGATGGCGATCTCGCGCCTCATGCTCGACAATTTCACGAACATCAAGGCATATTGGGTCATGCTGACCGTCCCCGTCGCCCAGGTAGCGCTCGCCTTCGGCGCGAACGACATCGACGGCACGGTGCACAAGGAGACGATTCTGCACGACGCGGGCGCGAAGAGTCCGCGCGCGCTGACGGAGGACCGCATCATTCGCATCGTCAAGGAAGCCGGCCGCATCCCCGCGGCATGTGACTGCAACTTCAATATCCTTCATGTGTATGAATGAGGTGGAAAAATGAAAAAACTTTTTCTAGCATCTTATTTGGCCGGAGTGAAGACGTTGGTTGGAACATGGTTGGAGGAGAAAAGGCCGGAAGAGATTCTCTTCGTTCCAACGGCGGCGAATGTCGAAGAATATACCGACTATGTGGAGGAAGCGGCGGATACATTCGCCGCTCTTGGCTACCGTGTGAAACGTATGGATTTTAGCAAATTCGCACGGGAAGAATGTGAACGAGAATTGCAAATGTGCGATAGCCTTTATGTTTCAGGCGGTAATACCTTCTATTTGCTGCAGGAGCTGCGCCGCAAAAATCTTCTGGGGGCTTTGCATGAGAGAATTGAAGAGGGGATGCTTTATATCGGAGAGTCGGCAGGAGCAATGATCACGGCTAGGGATATTGCCTATGGTCAAATCATGGACGACAAAAAAGCCGCACCGGACCTAAAAGACATGAGCGGCTTATCTGTTGTGGATTTTTATATTTTGCCTCATCGAGGAGAAGAACCGTTTGTTGAAGCTGTGGAAGAAACGCTTCGTGTATACGATGGGAAACTGGAATTTTTGACAATGGACAACAGTGAGGCAGTGATTGTTGATGGTGCGGAGCACAGAGTGGAGAGAGAAGCGTAGGTGCGATCGGCTCCGCTTAGGCTTATAGGGACTCACTGTCGTCAAGTTTTGCAATTCTGCGTGCAGCGGTTTTATATACGGCAGAATCGCTGCGCAGACCAATGACGATGATAAGCATGTGATCGCGGTCTTGCACCAGTTTGTAGACGATACGGATGCCTGAGCGCTTCAGCTTGATTTTTAATAGACTGACGCGATTCGTGTCGGTGTGTGCGCCCAATGGCTTGCCGTAGCCGCCCTCACTTGCAGGCAGGGGATTTTGAGAAACCTTGCAGATGGCTTTTGCCGTTTCCTGCTTTTGACTGCCGTCAAGACGCTCGAAATCTTTTTGCGCTGCTTCCAGAAACTGTACCTGCCACGTCATTCGATTTCGACGCTCTCAAAATCGAGAGAAGGAAGGTCGATGCCGTTTCGCTTGCAGACTTCCTCAAAGGGAATAGCCGCCTGCTCTTTGCTGTCGAAGTCTTTCAGTCTTTCGGAAGCGAGATGCAGAAGGTCAGCGTCTTCTAAGCGCTCGACAAGGGCGTTGTAATCGGCAGGCGACAGCAGGACGCACTCCGGTTCATTGTTCTTCATGACGACCGTCATGCCGATTTGTTTTACGTTGGAGAAAATTTTTCCGGCTTGGCCGCGATTGAAGGCGGTGATGGGAATCGTAGGGGGGAGCGGGCGTATTTGCGGCATGATGAACCATCCTTTCCAGATCATGCAGGTACTCTGCGTTCAGTATAGCAAGATGTCGATAAAATGGCAACGAATTTGTCGACACCTCTGCTGCGGGGATCGGAGCAGAGTATCCATTGGTATAACGCATGGTCGAGAAAAGAACTGTTTTGTGCGTGTAGTTTACCATGAAGC
>ERZ772766.782-NODE-782-length-18146-cov-2.871317_pt1 | contig 18146 bp, 30 predicted proteins | sample MGYA00511379_ERZ772766 | MGnify/ENA primary metagenome ERZ772766 (study PRJEB29015, sample SAMEA2737895) | human oral metagenome | biome: human oral; feature: human-associated habitat; material: dental | place: China | collected 2116 ...
GGACTGTGTGGCGGGGCCCCGATTCTTGTGCCCGCTACGCGGTGGGATGCTGGATCTCCGGACCGGGGTCCAGAGTGAATCTGCGGCCCTGGAGCATGATGCCCCGGGCCCGCAGGGCGTGGAGGGGGGTGTCGGCGGGGAGCACGGCCACGGGCTCCCGCCAATGCTGGTTGATGACGGCGGCGGGCACGCCGAGCGCGGCGGCCTGGGTCTTCACCCAGCGGAGCCACTGGGCCCACATGTCGGTGCAGGCCCCGGCGGGTGGCGTGCGGCGACCCGTCTCCCAGTCCCGGGCGGTCGCCTCGCTGACGCCCAGGGCGTCGGCCCACTCGGCGGTGGTGAGGCCCGCGCCGGTGCGGATGGCCTCGATGACGCGGCCGGGCAGGATCCGGCCGTCGAGGACCTGCTGGCGGTGGGCCAGCCACCGCTCGTGCGCCTCCTCGTGGGCCAGGGTGAAGCGGCGCACGAGCTCCCTGTGTCGGGGGTCGCGGCCGGTGGTGGCGGCCTCCATGGCCACGAGGGCGGCGCGCATGGCGTCCAGGCCCTGGATGTCCTGGATGTAGGCCAGGCGCACCACATCGGTGTCCGCGCCGGGGATGATGGTGCCCGTGGCGGCCAGCGCCGCCTGCAGGCTGTCGCGGGTGAGGCGCTCGACCTGGCGGCGGGTGAGGACCCGCCGGTAGTCGGGCCGGCGCGGGCCTGGGGGTGTGCGCATTTCGGCGTCGATGCCGAGGTACGTCAGTGCCTCGACGAGGCCGCCGCCGTCGCGGGCGGGGTCGTGCGCAGTCGCCCACCGGACGACCACGGTGACTGCGTCCTCGGCCTGGGGATCCGCGTCTAGGGTATCGGGCGGGAACCACTGGTCGAGGACGTCCTCGACCTCGGTGGCGGGCACAGTGACCGTGCCCCCGTCGCCCACCGTGTCCGTGAGTGTGACCATGGTATCGATGCTCATGTCTGTGTCCTCTCCTGTGAGGTGGGGCCCCGCCCCCGGGCTGGGGGCGGGGCCGGGGGGTCAGTCGGCGGCGGCGAGGATCGCGTCGATCTCGGACAGGCGGGACTGGAGGCGCTCGCGCTGCGCGGCCCCGTCCGCGTCGACCCGCTCCCACCGGAGCGAGTCCCACCGGGACGAGTCCTCAGCTGCCAGGGCCTCGACCGGGATGTCCCGGATCTCGAGGGTCACCTCCGCGTCGGAGGGCGCGGAGATGACCAGGGGCCGGCGCATGGATCCGCCGGAGCCGGGGAAGCGGCCGGCGACGATGACGACGTTGTCAGCGAGGCGCACGGACTCGTCGCGGCCCCTCCGCCAGCAGATGGGCCGGCCGGCGAAGCGAACCTCGGGAACGTTCCCGGCCCCGTCGTCGATGGTGACTCGGACGGTGGCGAGCTCGCCCGAGGGTGCAGCCACCCACCCGAAGCACTGGGTGAGGATGTCCTCGACCCGGGCGCGGTCGCGGGGGTCGAACGTCCAGGCGTGGCTCTTGGGGGCCCAGCGGCCGCCCAGGCGCTTCGCGGCGTCCACGAAGCGGGCGTTGTAGGGGGTGGTGACGGCCAGGCGTCCGCGGCTGGTCTCGGTGATGTCAATGTCGATGGTGCTCATCGTGGGTCCCTCCTATGGGGTCATGGGCCTGTGAGCTTCTCCCTGGCCTCATGACACCTACTCTACCCTAGCGGCGCTAGGGATGCAACACCGTGGAGAGTGAGCTCGGTCACCTGAATGGGTGGATCACCTCTGCGCCGAGGCGCGCGGCCTCGTCCGCGTCCCGCACTATGCGCAGCAGCGGCGCCCTGCGGGCAGCGCGCCCCGCGGCGATGCGCAGCCACCGCAGGGGCCGGTCCGCCCCCGGGTGGAGCGCCGCGTACTCCTCCTGGGTGCGGGGCACCACCACCGCCGCGCAGGTGGCGCGGGTGTCGCCGGCGCGCTCGACCAGCAGGTCGACCAGGTCGTCGTGCTCGCGGGCGAGATCCGCGAGCAGCCCCCCGATCCGCACAGGCGCGGGCTCGCGGCCGGCCTCCCACCTGTGCGGCGTCTGCGGGTGGACGCCCGCGATGGCGGCGAACTCCGCGGTGGTGAGGCCCAGGACCTCCCTCGCGGCCGTCACCTCCGCGCCCGTCATCCGCAGAGGGTCGTCGGCGCCGACCTGGATACGCACCTGGTCGGCGTCCACGCCCAGGGACCACGCGGCGTAGCCCCGCAGGTCCTCGACGGCAGCACGCGGGCAGTGGCGCCCGTAGTCCTCGGCGCCGTCGTAGCCGAGCCAGCACTGGGCGTCATCATCCCAGGCCCAGAGGGGGTAAGCGCCGAACGACTGCCGACCCATGAGCTGGTCGGCGGCGGCCTCCGCGCCCTGGGCGTCGATACGACCGCCCGGGTACGTGATCGTTATCATATCTTCTCCTTTGCGTGTGGTTGTGGGCCCCACCCCCCGGCCGCTGGAGCCAGTGGGATGGGGCCTGGTGGAGTCTGTCACGCGACCCCGGCCGCCTCCTCACCGTCGAGGAGCTCGCGCTCCCACTCGGGGAGCACATCGAGCTCGGTCAGGTCGCGGGGCTCGTAGTCGCCGGCGACGAGGTGGCGGGCGCACTGCACGGGCGCGCAGGTGTCGAAGTACGCCCAGTTTCGGTAGCCGCTGCGCACCTGGCACGCAGCCCGCAGAGTGGACTCATCCGTCACAGCGAGGACACCCTCTGGGGTGTAGCCGCCGTAGACGCCCCCACAGAGCATAATCACCTGGTCGATCGCGTCTGCGTCGACGCCGTAGACGACGACACAGTAGTCGTGGTATCCCTTTGCATACCACGAGTGCCGATCATCGGCCCTGTAGTGGGCCTGCGCCGCCTTACGCCGCGTCCACTTGTCCCGGGTCAGGCCCGGGAGCTGGAGGTCGTACGGCATGGTGACCACCATGCCGTCCAAGCCGTCGACACTATAGGCTGCCGGGTGGCACTCCGCCGGGGTGAGCGGATCGTAGCCACTGCGGTCGATGATGCACTCCGCAGCCCACTCTCCGAGCACTCGGGGGACGACCACGGGCGAGTCGGCCCCGCGCTTCCAGTACAGGGCCGCGGGGACCTCATCCCCGAGCCAGTCGGCCGCCTCGTACCAGAGGCGGTCCCGCCGCCCCGGCAGGAGCACCGACCCGACCTCGTGCCAGGGCTCGTCCTCATCGACTGCCGTCACGAAGAGTGCCCCGTGATCGAGGTTGGCGATCTTCCCGGCCCGGTGGTAGTACCTGATCGACTCCAGGTCCTGCACGAGGGCCCGCCCCTCGGCGGTGAGGGACAGGGCCGCGATCATGGCGTGCGCGGCCCTGTGATCGACGGTGATGTTGACGTTACGCATTTCTGGGTTCCTTTCCCTACTGCGGCTGGGGCGTCTCCCCTGCCTGCACCCCCAGTATACACCCTAGCGCCGCTAGGGATATAAGCGGCTAGAATGTATATCGGGTCACACATGGGGGTATGGGGCGGCGCCGTCGCCACCAATCCCGCGAGCGCGCCGCCGTCCACGCCGCATCCGCGCGATCACGCGGGAAACCCGCTACGGGGTACGAGTGGCTACAAGAATGGCTGCAAACGCCCCCATACGGGCTCTGGTTCCGACTTGGCATACGCGGGTGGTTTCCCCAGTCCTCACGGGAAGCATCAGCCACCGTCCCGCCGGGCCCGCCCACCCCTGGCAGCACTGGTTCTACACCAGCCGCGCAGGCACGGCGGAAACGGCGGAATCCCGCCAGTCCGCACACCAAGGCGGCGCACTAGGATATCATAGTGATGGCTACACGATTGGCTACAGGAGAAAGGGGGGTGGTGGGATGCCGAGGGCCCGGAAGTACGAGCTGCCCCACGGCGAGGGCAGCTTCTACCAGCGCGCCTCGGACGGCCGGTGGGTCGGCACCATCGAGGCCGGCTGGTCGTCGCGGGGCACCCGTCGGCGCATCACGGTCACCGACCGTGACAAGCAGCGGGCGTGGGACAAGTTCCAGGCGCGCCGCAAGGAGGTGAAGCTGGAGGGGCTGACGCCCGAGGGCGTGCGCGCCGGCGCCTCCGTCGAGTCGTGGATGCGGGAGTGGCTCGAAGGGCGGCGCTGCACGGTCAGGCCGAAGACCTCGGCGCTCGAGGAGTCGATGTCGCGCACGTGGATCGTCCCGGTCCTGGGGCGCCGCAAGCTGGCCGGCCTCGGCCCCCAGGACATGCGGGCCCTCACGACCGCGATCACCAGCGCGGGACGGTCGACGACGACCGCGCAGACGGCCCAGCGGATCCTCCAGCAGGCCCTCCGCGCCGCCGTCGTCGAGGGGCACCAGGTGCCGCAGCGGGCGATCATCGCGCCGGCCCCGCGCCGCGCGGCGCCCACCCGCGCCGCGATCCCCGAGGCCGACGCCATCCGCCTCCTCGACCACGCGGCCGGCACCCCCGACGCCGCCCGGTGGGTCGCCGCACTCCTCCAGGGCATGCGCCAGGGCGAGGTCCTGGGGCTCACGTGGGAGTGCGTGGACCTGGAGGCCGGGACCGTGGACGTGTCCTGGCAGCTCCAGGCCCTCCGCTACCTGGACCGCGCCTCCGGGACTTTCGTCATGCCCGACGGGTACGAGGCGCGCCGCGTGTGGGGCGCGCTCCACCTGGTCAGGCCGAAGACGCGGAGCGGGTACCGGGTGATCCCGCTGGTGCCGTGGATGCGGGCGGCGCTCGCGGATCTGGCCGCGGCCCCGCGCTCGCCGACCGGACTGGTGTGGTACGATCTGGCGCGCCCGGAGCGGCCGCGCACGTCGGAGGCGGACAGGGCGGCCTGGAGGCGCCTACAGGCCGAAGCCGGGGTCGCCCGCGCGGACGGCCGGCCCTACGTCCTCCACGAGGCGCGGCACACGACGGCGACGCTGCTCCTGGGCGCGGGCGTGGACCCGGAGGTCATCAAGGCGATCATGGGGCACTCGGACATTGTCACGACGCATGGCTACCAGCATGTGTCGACGGACATGTCGCGGGCGGCTCTGGAGCGGGTCGCGGAGCGCCTGCGCCTCGGGCCCGGGTGACGCAGATGCGCGCGACTGCTGGTAGAATGGCGGGTACCACGTAGATCCAGTGGGGTTCGGCTCCACCGGATTGCCCTCGCGCCTGGGGTCATTCAGGCGAAGAGGCCCCTGGGGTGCGCGTACGGCGCCCCGGGGGCCTCGACCTGTACCCTCCTCCTCTACGCGCGCAGGGCGGGGATGCGCTGGGCCGCGCGGCGCTGCCACGACTCCACGAGTCCCGGCGTGACCTCCAGCTCGACGGCGAGCGCCCTCGGGTCGCAGCCGACCAGGCGCTCGGCCCGCGCGTACTCGTCGGCGCCCAGCAGCAGTCCCGCGGCCTCCTCGTCGACGTGGGCCTCCACTGCCCGCGTCTGGTGGCCGTCGTCGCCGCGGCGCGCGTGGACCAGCTCGTGGGCGAGGGCGCTCACCCTCTGGCCCTCTGTCATGCCGCGACGCAGGACGATGCGCGCCCGGCTCGCCTCGTACTTCCCCCTCAGTGTCCCGGGCAGGTCGCCCATGTGGACGGTCACGCCGTAGGCGTGTGCTGCTGCGAGGAGCATGGCCTCGCGCGGGGTCATGGGGTCGATCATCTAGGGTGCCTCCATCATCTGCACTGCCTCGTCGCCGGGGTCGGTCCCGGTGTCGAGGGCAGCATAGGGCACCTCGTACGCATCCTCGGTAACTGCGTCGACGTCGGCGCCGTACCCGGGGACCACGGCGAGGCCCCCACCAGGGGCGGAGGCCCCGGTCTCCACTTCCTGGACGACACGCCACATCTCTAGGCTGAGGGCGTCGCACAGGGCCTCGAACGCCGTCATCGAGCACGACGCCTCGCCGGCGAGGATCCGCAGTGCGCGCCCGACACTGAGGCCCGCCCGGCTCCCCAGCGCGCGCCGACTCACCCCCTGATCTGTGGCCTCTGCAACAATCCGGGCAATGAGTCGCCTCTCGAACTGGCTGATTTCCAACGCTTTCAGGCCCATGCACCCAAGCCTACCGCGCCAAAAGTGGGACGCGCGCGCCAAAAATGAGTTGACAGTGATCCAAAACTGGATCATCATTGGTGGCGGATGATCCAGTACCGGATCACCATACCCCACATGGATAGGAGGTCACCCATGCGCGGACCCGTCCTGGAGATCCGCGCCGAGATGGCGCGCCAGCGACTCACAGTCGGCGCGCTCGCGGACGCAGCAGGCATGAGCAAATCCACGCTCTCCCGGAAACTCAACGGCCACGGCACCCTCACCCTGACCGAGTTCGGGAGGGTGTGCGAGGCCCTGGGCGTCAGCCCCAGCGGCATCCTCATCGCCAGTGCGGGGCGCGCAGCATGAGCCAGCCTCCCGTGATCTACTCACCGCTGCTCATGACGGTGGCGGAGTTCGCCCGCCTCCACGCGGTGAGCGAAAGCACGGTGCGGCAGTGCATCGCCGGCACCAGCACCGCGTACCCGCCCCTGAGGGCGAAGCGCACGAGGGGCGGCCAAGGCCGCCTCTACATCACCGCAGAGGCAGCCGCCGAATGGCGCGCCGCGCTCGCGGACGCCTGAAAGAAAACCAGAGGCCCCGCCGCACCACAGCGGGTGGGCGGGGCCAATCCTGAAAGGAATCCTGAGACTCCCATGAGAATCCTACACCGAATCCGCCACGCAATCGCGTGGGCTGTCATGCCAGATTGCATGCGAACCCCATACGAGCTCGGATCATTCTTCAATGTCGCTACGGAGCGGCGCATCAACGAGAAGGAGAAGGAGGAGAAGTCCGATGACTGAAATCGTTGTTTCTTCTCAAGAAGAGCTTGTCAAGGCTCTGAATGACGCAGATATCAGAATCATCAGAATCAAAGCTTCAAAAGATTTCAATATCCCGTATGGGAAATGGGAAGAAAAGGGAAAGCGGATCCTGGTGTACGGCCGCGCCACGGTCGAGGCGCACGGCCACGTCTCGATCACGGCGTACGACTACGCCAGTGTTACGGCGTGGGGCGAAACAACGGTCGAGGCGCACGGCCACGCATCAGTCACGGCGTACAACCTCGTCAGTGTCGAGGTGTACGGCCGCGCCACGGTCGAGTTGTGCCTCCGCGCCTCGGTCACGGCGCACAACCACGCCAGAGTCATTGCGAACGATTTCTCCAGTGTCACGGCGTACGACTTCACCAGTGTCACGGCGCGTGGATGCGCCACGGTCGAGGCGCGTGGATGCGCCACGGTCGAGGCGGACGATCGTGCCGAAGTAATGGCGGGGGCCTACGTCCCCGTTCACATCCTCAGTGAACAAGTCTCAGTCGTGGGAGGAATGCAGATCCTCGTTGAACCGACAAAGACGATCTCGCCGAAGCAGTGGTGCGATGTAAACATCATCACCGTCGACGACGACGGGATGGCGCATCTGTACAAGGCCGTCGGCGAGGACGGCCGGTCCCCCCGTGGGGGCCTGTACATCGTCGGTGACACCACCGATGACACCGAGCACTGGATGGACACCCGAAAGTGCGGGCGCGGCCTGCACGCCAGTCCCACCCCAAAGATGGCACGCGAGTACTTCGAGGAAGCCACACGCTTCTTCGAGGTCACCTGCCCGGTAGAGGATCTGCGACCTATAGACAACACGAAGTGCAAGGCTCCGCGCCTGCACGTGTTGCGCGAGGTCGACATCGACGGTAACCCCCTCGACGGGGAGGGCGATCGGCGATGAGCGAGGAAATGCTCGACCCTGCCGCCGTCGCGTTTGTGGACCAGCTAGAGGCCGACACACTGGCGCTGGTCCGCATCGGTCGGAACGGATTGGCGGACGTGAAGCGCTTCCACATGTCCTACGCGGACTGCGCGTCGGCCCTGCGCGATATCGCTGACGGGCTCGACGAGAGAGCCGCTCAGGAGCGGGGTGGTGACAAGTGACCGCAGAGGAACTCGAAAACCGCCTCGTCGCCGTGCGGGCCGCCCTCGACGCCACCAGCATCAGCACCCTCGACACGGAGACCAGGAGAGCTCTCACCCCCAGGGGGAGGGGGAACCTCGTCAAGGCGCACGCCGCCCTGGAGGACGCCCTGAGCGCGCTCGCCGCGATGCTCAGGCGGTGCCAGACACAAGGGGGTGGGGACAGGTGAGGCGCGCCCAGGCCATCACGGGCAGTGGTCTGGCCACGCTCGGCCTCATCGCCCTGGCCGCCGCACTCGACCCGGCCCACGTGGCCGACGCCGCGGCCCTCGTCCTCCTCGTCGCCGCCATCGCCCTGATCGGCCAGGGGGCGCGCATGCTCCACTGCGCGACGCGGCCCCGACGCCGTGGAGGTGATCGGCAGTGAGCATTCGGCAGGTCGCGCTCCCGGGGCGCCAGGAGCGCTCCAAGGACGAGGCGTTCTTCTACACCATCACCACGGCGCAGGAGCGCCACGTCATCCAGTCGGCGGCTCCCACCCCCTTCCAGGTCGTCAACGACCAGGAGGAGGACGGCGCGTGGTCGCGGGCGGACGCGGCCACCCTCGCCCGGTGGTGCGCTGCGAAGCGCGAGGGCTGGCGCGTCCAGTCCCGCGCCGCCGACACCAAGGCGCGGCGCCGAGTGTGGGTGTCCTGGGACCCCGACTACTGGAAGTACGCCAAGAGGGGGGCCGGTGAGGGACGCCGATGATTGGTGCCCCCGCTGTGGGGACCTGATTCCCCGCTACCAGCGGACCCGGGTCTGCGGGTGGTGCGGGTGGGATATCGACAACCCGCCCGCGCCCCCGGCCCCCCCCCCGGGGGGGGGTGCCGCTACTGCCACGAGCCCGGGCCCAGCGTGTGCGCGGACTGCGCCTACAAGGTCAGGGCCGAACGAATCGACTGGGGCCTCGACCCCATCTAAGGAGATGTAACGAATGAGTAACGAAGAAGAGAACAACGGGGGCGGCCGGGGCCTCGTCCCAGCCGCCCCCGGAGGGGGATTGAGCCTCGCCCCCGCCGACGTCCAGGCCCGCCTCCAGTACGCGAAGGCCCTGGCGGCGGCGAGCATCATCCCCACGCAGTACCAACGCAAACCTGCGAACGTGTTAGTGGCCATCGAGACGGGGAACGCCCTGGGCATCCCCGCCATCCAAGCCCTCAACAGCATCGCGGTCATCAACGGCCGCGCCACACTGTCGGCGGACCTCATGGCCGCCGTCGTCCGCCGCGCCGGCCACCGACTCCGCGTCCGGGAGGACGGCCCGGAGTCGGTGACAGCGACCCTAATCCGCGCCGACGACCCCGACGGCGCGTTCACAGCGACATGGACCCGGGAGAAGGCCACGAGGGCGGGCCTGTGGGGGAACCGGGGCCCGTGGACCCAGTACCCCACCCAGATGCTCCGGGCCCGCGCCATCACGGAGGTCTGTAGGCAGGGCGCTTCGGACGCCCTCATGGGGCTGGTGTACACGCCCGAGGAGCTGGGCGCCCGGCTCGACGACGCGGGCGCCCCCGTGGTCGACGCGCGGGGGCGCGTCATCATCGACCAGCCCGCGCAGTCCGCCCCGCGCAGCCAGGAGAGGCCCCCCGCGCCGGCGGCGCCCGGGCCCACTGCCCGGCGCGGGGGCTACACGCGCGCGCAGCAGGCCGTGATCCGAGGCATCCGTAGCCTCGACCTCAACGAGGCCACGTTCTCCGCACTCGTCCGCCGCGTGTGCGGGCAGGTGCTCCGCATCGAGGCCCTGGACGACGACAACGCCCGGCGGGTGGTCGACGAGATGCGGGCCATCTGGTCCAGCATCCACGACCAAGCGCCCCAGCAGCAGGCGCCGACGCGGCGAGGGGTCATTTCCCTGGAGGAGGCCACCGGCGGTGGCGTCATCGCCACCGGGGAGGACGCCGCGTACTACGCCGAGGCGCTGGCCATCGACGAGGACGACGACATCGACGGCCCGGACGGGGGTGCGGTATGAGCATCCCCAGGCGCGAGCCGTGCCCCGATTGCGGCACATACCACGGGGACTGGGACGTGAGGGCCCGTGGGCTCTTCCGCCCCCAGGGCCCCTACTACGAGCTCACCATCCCGGGGCGCGAGGGGGAGACCTACACGACGCGGGAGGCCGCCGAAGCCGCAGCCAGCGTCCCGCACCCCACCAGCCGCAGGGGCACACCGTGAGCGTGCCCTACTACGTCGACAGCGCCGCCACCGTGTACCACGGCGACTGCGTCGACGTCATGCGCGCCCTGCCCGCGTGCAGCATCGACACAGTGGTCACCGATCCCCCGTACGGGATCGGCTTCATGGGGGAGGCGTGGGACGCTCCCCGCGTCACTAGGCGCACGGAACGGGGTCGGGCCACGTCCCCCATGCCCCCCGGACTGGGCGGCCCCCACGGCGGCTACCGCAGTGCTTCAACAGAGGCGGGCCGGTACAACCGCGCGCTCGCCGCCAGCCTGGCCTTCCAGGAGTGGTGCACGGAATGGGCATCCGAGTGCATGAGGATTCTCAAGCCGGGCGGGCACCTCCTCGCCTTCGGCGGATCCCGCACCTGGCACCGCCTCGCTGCGGGAATCGAGGACGCGGGATTCGAGGTCCGCGACTCGATTGCGTGGCTGTACGGGTCCGGATTCCCGAAATCTGTGGATATCTCAAAAGCGATTGAGACGTTAGCAGTGACCGGCAAAACCAATAGCAGAAGCCGACGGATAGCAGAGCTTGCCAGCGACGGCGACGAGTATGTGACGAATGGCCGGAACAACGGAATAATGGGCGAACCGGTCACTCGCGTGCGAAAAACGTTCAGTCCGAAATCTGAGGAAGCTCAGAAATGGGGCGGCTGGGGCACGGCATTGAAGCCGGCTTTCGAGCCGTGCGTAGTGGCCAGAAAGCCCCTGCGCGGGACAGTGGCGGCCAACGTCCTCGCCCACGGGGTCGGCGCCATCCACGTCGACGCGTGCCGAGTCCCCATGAGCGAGAGGGACGCCGAAGCGATCAACGCGAAGCACGCAGGAATGGACGTGGCCTCGTACAAGCGCCCAACCGGTGCGAGCCTCAATCTCAGCATCCGCCCGATGCCCCTACGGCAGGCCCGCGCCCACCAAGGCGGCCGGTGGCCCACCAACGTCGTCCTCGACGACCAGGCGACCCGCGCACTGGACGCCGAATACGACGACCCCGACGGCCCCAGCAGGTTCTTCCCCGTCTTCCGCTACGAGTCGAAGGCCCCGGCATCCGAGCGGCCCACCGTCGACGGCGTCTCCCACCCCACGGTCAAGCCACTCGAGCTCATGCGGTGGCTCGTGCGCCTCACCACCCCGCACGGGGGAACCGTCCTGGACCCCTTCGCAGGGTCCGGCACCACCCTCGAGGCCGCCATCCGCGAAGGCATGCGCGTCATCGGCGTCGAGCGGGAGGAGTCCTACCTCCCCCTCATCATGTCGCGCCTCGCACGCGACATCGACATCCCCCTCTTCACCTGAAAGAAACCTGAAATGAACCCAAAGCTCTTGTACACGCTCGCAGCACTGCCCGGCACCAGCACCTACCAGGCGCGCACCATCGTCGTCGCCCACCAGATCACCCACGACACCATCCACGCCCTCGTCGAACTGCTCGGCAGGGACTACACGGTGTGCGACCAGACCATCATCCACCGGGGCGTCCCGTGGGCGGGCGTCGGCGACGTCGTCTACACCCACCCCGACGACCTCGTGCCCCGGTTCCACGCCCGACACCCACACGACTTCTGGGAGGCGTTCACCCTCCCCGGACGCAACATCCCCGACGGGACCCTGAGGGAGGTGGACCCGGAATGAACGGCACCGTCACCACCTACAAGTTCGGCGTGACGCGGGTCCGCGTCCACATCGACCCCAGCGGCGACCCCTGGTTCGTCGCCTCCGACGTGGCGTGCATCCTCAGATACCGCATGGCGTCCGACATGACACGCCGCCTCGACGACGACGAGAAGGGTACGCGCGAAGTGCGTACCCCCGGCGGCCCCCAGGCAATGACCGTAATCTCCGAGGCCGGCCTCTACACGGCGATCCTCGGATCCCGGACCACGGCGGCACAGGCATTCAAGCGGTGGGTCACCCACGAGGTCCTCCCCGAGATCCGCCGCACCGGCTCCTACCAGGCGCGCCCAGCCCTCACAGGCCCGGAACTCATGGCCGCCGCACTCATCGAAGCCCAGCGCACCCTCGACGCCGCCCAGCAGCGCGCCGCCGAAGCCGAAACCGAACTCGGGCACGCCAAAGCGAAGATCGAGGCCGACCGCGGGAAGGTCCTCTTCGCCGACGCCGTCGCCGCATCCCACACGAGCATCCTCGTGGGGGACCTGGCGAAGCTGCTGCGGCAGAACGGCGTCAACGTGGGCGCCAACCGCCTGTTCGCGCGCCTCCGGGACGACGGGTACCTCATCCGCAGGCGCGGAGCCGACTGGAACATGCCCACCCAAAGAAGCATGGACGCCGGACTCTTCCAGGTGAAAGAGACCACGGTCACGCACGCGGACGGGCACACCACGGTGAGCCGCACCCCGAAAGTCACGGGGAAGGGCCAGCGGTACTTCCTCGAGCGCTACCTCACCCCCGGGGGCGAGCAATGACCCCGACCATCAGGCTTGGGAGCCTTTTCACAGGCTACGGGGGCCTCGACATGGGCGTCGCAATGGCGCTCGCGGGCGCCCGCGTCGACGTCCAGTGGGTCGCCGACGTGGAGGACGGGCCCCGCCGCGTGCTCGCCCACCACTGGCCGGACGCCCCGAACCTCGGGGACGTCACCAGCGTCGACTGGGCGCGCACGCCCCACGTCGACGTCATAGCGGGCGGGAGCCCCTGCCAGGACATGAGCCTGGCGGGCGAGCGCCGCGGAATGCGGCCCGGCACCAGGTCGGGCCTGTGGGACGCGATGGCGCGTGCGATCCGCGCGCATCGGCCGCGCCTAGTGGCGTGGGAGAACGTGGAAGGAGCGCTGAGCAGTGCAGCCCATAGCCGTATGGAACCCGGACCGGGACGTGTGGGAGACGGGTCAGGGCGACCTGCTCTCCGGGCAATCGGACGTGTACTCGGAGACCTGGCCGCCGCGGGGTACGACGCTCGGTGGGCGGTTGTACGCGCCTCCGACGTCGGCGCCCCCCACCGCCGCGCCCGCGTCTTCCTCATCGCCCACCCCCACGGGGACCAGTGGCAGACCCTCCTCCCCCTACTTGGCGACGCCGACGGCGAACCTCGCGACGTGCGGAGGGAGCCAGCCGCCGGCGAAGCGCCGCAGGGGCGGCCACAGCGTGAGCCTGGCGGACCAGGTCGAGCACCTGCACCTCACCTGATCCCCACGCCCACAGCGTCGGACCACAAAGCCGGCTACTACCAGGCGGGGAAAGGAATGAGCCTGTCGCAGGCAGTGCGGACGCTGCCCGCAGTGACCACCATGGACGTCGCCTACTCCTCCCAGGGGTACGGGCCCACGCTCGGGCAAGCCGTCCGCAGCCTCCACGCCGAGGGGACGTTCGGCCCCTACGAGGCCGCAGTCCGCCGGTGGGAGACCGTCATCGGCCGCCCCGCGCCAGCCCCCACCGAGCCGTCCCCCACCACCGGGCGTCCCCGCCTCTCCACGCGCTTCGTGGAGCACATGATGGGCCTGCCCGACGGGCACGTCACCAGCCCAGCCCTGGGGCTGACGCGCGCGCAGCAGCTCAGCCTGCTCGGCAACGGCGTCGTGCACCAGCAGGCCGCCCACGCGGTCCGCACCCTCGTCACCGAGGGGGCAGCCGATGAATGACATCCTCCGCAGGACGCAGCCCCGCAGCCGGGGCCAGGTCGCCTGCAGCATGTGCGGCGCCCGCATCCCCCGGGGCGCTAGGTACGACCGCATCGAGATCCCCGACGCGGGGACCATCGTCACCACCCGCGTGTGCGACGACTGCGCCGAGTGCGCCCACCTGTGCGCGGACGGCACGGACCCCGCAGCGTGGGACGACGGCGTCGGCGCCGACGACATCCACGACTGGGCACTGCACTCCGACCACGATGCGGCCGCGCGCTACCTGGAGCGCCGCCAGCGCGCCGAGGCGGTGGAGCCATGACCGCGCAGGAGATCACCCTCACCGTCCCCCAAAGTGAATGGCTGACCGCGAACGGCCGCTACCACTGGGCCCACCGGGCCCGCGCCACACGCGCCCTCCGCTGGCGCGCCCACACCACCGCCCGCAGCCAGGGAATGCGCCCAATGGACCCCTCCAAGGTCACCGTCGCCGTCGCCTACCCCACCGGCGCCCGCGCCGACCCCGACAACGCCGCGCCCACGGTGAAGGCCCTCATCGACGGCCTCGTCGACGCCGGCGTATGGCCCGACGACAACAGCAGGTGGCGCACCCACACCGACTACACGCGGGCCCCCGGGAAAGCCCCGAGGGGAACGCACACAATCACCATCCGAATAGAAGAGGAGGAATAGTCGTGAAAAACGCGGAAGACATGATCGGACAACAGTCCGACCCCGGCATGTGGATCATCGCCGCAATACCCGGAGAAATGCGAGTGGGAGAGCTCATCCAAAGGCTCTCCAGGCTTCCAGCCAGCGCCACCATCAGCATCAGCCACACAGTCGTCGACGACCACGACACCCGTATCCCCCTGGTCGTCACCGACTTCCTCCCCCACTACCCCTCCATCGACGTCCTCACCTTCGAGGACATCCAGAGGGCGTGGGTGGAATCCCTGCGCCGCCCCCTCGACGACGAGAAGACCCAGGGCATCCGCTGCCCCTGCTGCGGGAGCGACTGAGATGCGGATCAGAACGATCAAGCCTGAGTTCTGGAGGAGCGCCGACGTCGCGGCCCTCAGCATCGAGGACCGCCTCCTCTTCATCGGCCTGTGGTCATACGTCGACGACTACGGTGTCGGACGGGACGAGCCCCAGCTCATCCAGTGCGACCTGTTCCCCCTCGACCCACTCACTGAGGGCTCAGTGAGGGTTCACGACGGCCTCACACGCATCGCACGGAGGGGTCTAATCACCCGCTACGAGGGCCCCGACGGACGCAAATACTTCCAGGTGGTCAACTGGTCGAAACACCAGAAGATCAACCGCAAGTCAAAGCCCGTTTTTCCGCAGTACGACGCGGAAAACTGCACCCTCACTGAGCCCTCACTGAGCCCTCACGACACCCTCACTGAGGGCTCACTCCCGGAACAGGGAACAGGGAACAGGGAACAGGGAACAGGGAACCCCCCTTTCAGACCCCCCGCCGCGAGTGACGGACCCGACCCCGAGCAGACGCCGGGCCCCGCCGCCCCGCCCGCTGACGCGGACGAGGCCGACCCCGGGCCGTCCAAGAAAGCGAAGAGCCCGAAGAAGAAGCCCGCCGCCCGGGGAACGCGGATCCCCGAGGACTGGCAGCCCAGCCCGACCCTCGTGGCCTGGACCCGGGAGCACGCCCCCGCTGCGGCCACCAACGCCGAGGTGGCGCGATTCGCGGACTACTGGCGCGCCATCCCCGGATCCCGGGGCCGGAAAACCGACTGGGCGGCCACGTGGCGCAACTGGGCGCGCCGGGCCCAGGAAGACCACGACGCCCGCCAGCGCCGCGCACCCGCACCCGGGGCGCGGAGCGGGAGCACCACCGACGACCGCGTCGCCGCCTGGATCGCCCTGGCGGACACCCTCCCCGGCCCCGCGAGCGCCGGGGCCCCGCAGGCGGCGCCGCTGCTCGCCATCGAGGGAGGCGCGGCATGACCCCCGCCGAGGCCGGCCGCGTCCTCGCGCTCGCGGCCGCGTACGACAACCGCCAGGCTGGCCAGGCCGCCGCCCTCGCATGGGCGCAGGCCCTCGACCCCGAGACCACCGTCGACGACGCCCAGGCCGCCGTCGTCGCCCACTACCGGGACTCCCGGGACTGGGTCATGCCCGCCGACGTCAACCGCCGGTGCCGAGCCCTGCGCGCTGAGCGGATCCGCGCCGCCGGCCACCTGCCCGGCCCGCAGGCCCTCGTCGACGACCCCGCCGCCTGGCAGGCGTGGCGCCTGGCCGCCACCCGCGCCATCGGCGACGGCGCCACCCGGGAGCAGGCGTCCGCCGCCGCCTGGCGGACCATCGGGCGCACTCCACCGCCCTCGCTCCCCGAGACACGGAGGAGGCGCCTCACCCCCGAGACGAAACACAGTGACTAACCCGGGTTAGTCGGCGCCCTGAGCGCCGAACGCCCACAACCCCATACCCGGACCCGGGGGGGGCCCGGGGGGGCCCGGGGGACCCAGACCAGGACCAGAGGCGCCACACGGCGCCCAGACGAAGGAGAACACGAAATGGCCGGAGAAACCACCATCACCATCATCGGCAACCTCACCGCCGACCCCGAACTGCGCTGGACGCAGTCCGGCACCCCCGTCGCCGACCTCACCATCGCCAGCACCCCCCGCGCCTACGACCGCCAGGCCGGCCAGTGGCGCGACGGCGAGACCCTGTTCATGCGCTGCAGCGCATGGCGCGACCAGGCCGAGAACATCGCCGAGACGCTGCGCAAGGGCATGCGCGTCATCGCCACCGGCCGCCTCGGCCAGCGCCAGTACGAGACCCGCCAGGGCGAGCGCCGCACCGTCGTCGAACTGCAGATCGACGAGATCGGCCCCTCCCTCCGCAACGCCCGCGCACAAGTCAACCGCGTCCAGGCCCCGGCCGCCCAAAACAGCCAAGCCACCGACCGCCACACCGGGACCACGGCCTGGCCCGACACGCCCCAGCCCAACCGCCACAGCGAATACCAGGAAGAACCCCCGTTCTGACAAGGAACACCAGAAATGAACGTCAAGGAATACCACATCAAGCCCCGCAAGTGCGAGGCCGTGCAAGTCACCCAGGAGAACGCAGCAGAGGCCGCCAGGTGGGCGGGCGGATACGTCACCACCATCAACAGGGACAACAGCATCGCCGTCTCATTCCCCGGGAAGTACGGCGCCAACTACATCGCCACCATCGGCGACTACATCACCCGCCACCCCGACGGACACCACGAGCTCGGCGTCCGCAGCCAGTTCGAGGCCATCTGGGAGGAGACAGCATAATGAGCAGCCTCCGCACGATCCCATGCCGTCCCCGCGCCCACGAGTACACGGCCATCCCCCTCACCAACGACAACCTCGCCGAGGTCGCGCGCCAGTACCTCGTCGTCCACCTCACCAAGAACCGCGACGCACTCCACGTGCACACCCGCGACGGCCTCGCCATCGCCCGCCCCGGGATGGTCCTCCTCGAGGACCCCCACGGCGAGTACGACGTCCTCACCCTCGAGGACTACCACGACCAGTACGAGCAGCAGGAGGACGCATGAGCGCAGAAACCCTCGAACGCCTCCGCGCCGCCATCGAAGCCCACATCCACGACGAACAACCAGGCCACCACCCCCTCGCCTGGCTCCTCGCCACCAACACCCTTGACGTGAGCACCGGAGACGCAGACGGCTACCGCTTCGACACCGACGGCAACATCTACACCACCATGGGCCTCGCCCACGCCTACCTCCACAACCTCGACAGGGAGGCCACCAATGACGACTGACCCCAGCGTCCGCCGCGCGCGCCGCATGCTCCACGACATCGTCCGCTACGCCGCCCTCCTCGACGAGCGGGCAGCAGCGGCCGCCGCAGCCACACCCACCAGCACCGGCCCCGCCAGATCGAGCGCCCACCCCGCCCCCGGGCGCCTCCCACACGGCCTCGACCGCATCCTCGACGACACCGACCAGGGCCCCACCGGGATCCGCACCAGCGGCGGCGTCCAAGAGATCCTCGGCCCATGGGCCAGGCAGATCGCAGACGACACCGGCCACCCCACGCCCCCACCCCACGCCGCAGCATCCGCCGCGTACATCGACCAGCACCTCGAGTGGGCCCACGCCCACCTCGACGACTGGGACGCCCTCACCAGCGTCATCCACGAAACCCACACCCACCTCGCCAACCGCACCGGCTACGCCACCACCACAATCGGCCGCTGCCCCAAATGCGGCGGCCACATCACCACCACCCCCACCCGGCACGGCATCCCAGACTACGGCGCCTGCGAAACCTGCGACACCTGGTACCCCAACCGCGCCGCAGTCCGCCACGCCCAGCGGACCCGCCTCGCCACCACCCTCCGCAACACCAAGGACCCAGGAATCTACGTCGACTGGGACGCCCTCAGCCTCGCATACCCCACACTCGCCCACGACACCC
>ERZ772766.784-NODE-784-length-18126-cov-37.341320_pt1 | contig 18126 bp, 15 predicted proteins | sample MGYA00511379_ERZ772766 | MGnify/ENA primary metagenome ERZ772766 (study PRJEB29015, sample SAMEA2737895) | human oral metagenome | biome: human oral; feature: human-associated habitat; material: dental | place: China | collected 2116 ...
GGACTACTTCTTGGAGCCCTTCGCTGATCCCTTGACCTCCGACTTGTTTCCCTGGCTGACCACGCAGCTGATCTTGCGGTCGCCCTTGGCCCAGGTGTCGGCGCTTGGGGAGAGGTACTCAATCTGATAGCTGGACTTGCCGGCCTCGACTCCGACGTACGCGGTGAAGTCCTCGCCCTGGCAGAAGCCCTCGCCCAGGGACTTGATCGAGTCCTCATTGGGGAGTTCTTTGACGTCCTCGCCGAACGTGGTCTGGGCAACGACCTCATACGTGTGGGTCTTGGCGCAGTCGACGACTGTGACCTCACCGACCGGCTTGTCTCCGCCGGACTCCTTGCTCACGGTGTTGTAGCAGTTCCCGACCTCAAGATCCTTGGTGGCGGTGGAGGTGCCTGAGGAGAACAGGCTGCAGGAGGACAGCCCCATGACGAGGGTGGCGGCGACTGGGAGAGCGAGGAAGGTGGTCAGGGTGCGCATGTACCGAACCGTAACATTCGCTCTGGCGAGATTATGCCGGTTTTCCGCGGGATTCTGATTGCGGACGGGGAAGCGGCTAAAAAATCTGGGATAAGGACCGGGTGGCGACGTGAGACGGAGAGACGGATGGTCGCCACCCGGCCGGAGTGGGAGGCAGGCCGGATCGTGCCAAGAGGCTCAAGGGATGAGCCGCTGCTATCGCGCGGCAGCTTGTCTGCCGGTTGACCTCCGGTGTCCTGCTCGACGGGGACAGACTAGGAGTTCTTGATGGAATTGTTCAATGGGGAATCATCCGCGTTCTGGGCGAAGCAGGTGAACTCGTGATCGCCCTGGTCCCACGCGGACTGCATGGGAGTGAGGGCGGCCACCGTGTAGTCCGCGGCCTTGGAGGACGACCCCACATAGGACTGGAGCACCGGCTCGCAGACCGCGGAGATCTCCTCGGCGGTGTTCGAGTCGGCGTAGCTGGAGGCCTTGGACTTAGCCGTTCCAATCATCTCGTACTGATGCGGGGCGGAGCAGTCGACGACCTTCGCCTCGCTGGTGCCTGTCTCGCCGCCCCTGGTTTCGTCGACCATCTCGGTGACGCAGTCACCGGTTTTGAGGTCGCCGATGGCGACGGTCTTGCCGTCGGCGCTGGCGCTGGAGCCGGCTTTGGATGAGGGGGCGTCCGAGGCGTCGTCGGAGTCCTTGTCCTTGGAGTCCTTGGAATCCTCATTGTCCTTCGAGGAGTCCGTTGAGTTGTCGCTGCTCGACGTTGAGGAGCCGGTGGGGGTGGTGCTCACCGCGTCCTCGTCACAGGCGCTGAGGCTCAGGGCGAGCAGGAGTGCGGTGGGCAGGGCGATAAGGGCGGGGGTTCTTGTACGCATGCGATAACCGTGGCAGGTGGCGCGCAGTGGCGTCCATGGGGAGAGGTACCACTTGGCCGCTTGCCGGGGGTGACTCAGGGGGAGACGGTGCTGGTCGAGGCTCGCTCCACCAGGTGCGGTACCAGTACCTGCTGGGTGGGCAGGTAGCGGTCCGCGGCGCGTCCCTCTGCGCGTTCCAGTGCCAACTGGGCCATGAGAGAAGGATTCTGGTCGATGGTGGTCAGCGGCACGAGGCCGGCGTCGTGCCGGCGGGCATTGTCGAAGCCGACGACACTCACCTGCTTGGGGACGTTGATGCCTGCCATGAAGAGTCCCTGAATGATTCCGAAGGCGAGCCGATCGTTGAAGGCCGTGATCGCGGTTGGCAAGGGCCCACCGGCCAGGATCGCCTCGGCCGCGCGGACGCCGTGGGACTGCTCAAGGCCTCCTGGGATGATGACTGCCTCCCCATGCAAGCCGTGCACCTCCATCGCCTTGAGATAGCCGTCGCGTCGTTCGCTGCTCGACGGGGCGGTCCCGCCGTCGACGTGCACGATCCGTCGGTGCCCAAGGCTGACGAGATGGTCGACCGCCATGACGATGCCGCCCTGGTCGTCGATGCGAACGACGTCGACGCCAGGGCAGGACAGCGGGCGTGCGACGGCGACGATGGGGACCTCGTCCGCCAGCACTCGTAGCCGTCCCATCCCCAGGGAGGGGGCGATCATGATCAGGGCCTCACAACGATCCCGCAGGAGCGTCTCCGCAGCCCTGCGGTCGTCGACTCCTCCGACGACCGCGGAGAGCACCAGCTCGTGCCCGCCGGACTCGGCTGCGGAGTACAGGCCGTCGACGATCTCCGCGTGGAAGGGCTGGTGGACGCCGAAGGTGACGCCGATGAGGCCCGATCGCGCTGAGCGCAGGGCTCGGGCCCGTTGGTCGGGGCGATAGCCCAGGCGGGTCGCGACGGCCTTGACCCGGCGTCTGGTCTCCTCCGACGCCCCGGTTGCGTCGCGCATGACGATCGAGGCCAACGAGACCGAGCAGTTCGCCTCCTTCGCGACGTCGAGGAGTGTCACCCGTTTGCTGCGCCCTCGTGCCATGGTTCTCCCTCCTCTCACGGTGGGCCCGAAGTGGGTTGTAACACCTAGAATTCTAGAACGTTCTTTCGAGAAATGCTTGATCAATATGGTTGCAATACATGGATTATGTCGCCATCCTTGTGCAGTCTTGTGATCTTCAAGGACATTGAAAGACTAGAACGTCATAGTCTCCTTACGTCAGGAGGCGGCGCAGAAGCCGTCCACAGCCCTCATGACGAAGGAGTCATCGTGCCAATCGTCCCGCCCGCTTCACCCACCCGCCTGGCCCTCATCGGTGCCGGTCGGATCGGTTCCCACCACGCCGCCGCCATCGCCCATGATGTTCACGCTGCCCATCTCGCCGCCGTTGTCGATCCTCGTATCGACACGGCGACTACCCTGGCCGAACGCCTCGGTGCACGCGCCGAGGCCGATGCCTCTGGTGTACTCGCGGACCCCGACATCGACGCGATCGTGGTAACGACTCCGGCCGCTCTCCACCGAGACCTCATCGTCGAAGCCGCCGCAGCCGGCAAGCACGTCTTCGCGGAGAAACCCATTACCACCGATCTCGTTGAGGCCGATGAGTGCGTTGTTGCGGCCAGGCGGGCCGGCGTCGTGCTCCAGATCGGTTTCAACCGCCGCTTCGCACCCGGCTTCGTAGCGGCCCGCACCGCCGTCGACGACGGCCGCATTGGAACGCCGCAGCTGTTGCGGTCCCTGACCCGCGATCCCGGCCCCTATGGCGGGGATCCCGACAAAACCCCGCAGTGGACGATCTTCCTGGAGACCCTCATCCACGACTTCGACACTTTGCGCTGGCTCAACCCCGGATCCGAGGTTGTCGAGGTCACCGCCCACGCAGACGCCCTCATCCGCCCCGACGCGCGTGAAGCCGGTTTCCTCGACACCGCCGTCGTCACCCTCCGCTTCGACAACGGCGCCTTCGCCACGGCAGAGGCCAGTTTCTCCGCCAGCTACGGCTATGACGTGCGCGGTGAGGTCTTCGGCGATGGCGGTATGGCCACCGCCGGAAGCGCTCGCACGAGCGACATGGACTACTACGGTCCGGCCGGCGTCAGCTATGACACAGCCCGCGCCGACACCGAGCTGCTTCACGGCGCCTATGTGGCCGAGTTCGCCGCCTTCGTCGACGTGATCAGGAACGGCTCCGATGCCTCCGCCATCCCGACCGGCGAGGACGGGGTTCGATCCCTGGAAATCGCTTGCGCCGCCATTGTCTCCGTCTCAGAGTCCCGTACCGTCACCCTGGAAGAGGTCGCCCGATGAGCCCCGTTACCGTTCCCGCCGACAACGCCTTCACGCTCGCCGCATGCGCGGAGATGATCTACCTCGACAAGCCTTTCCTCGAGCGCGTCGATGCCATCGCCGCCCGAGGTCTCAAGGTGGAGATCTGGGACTGGACCGCCAAGGACCTTCAGGCGCTCGCCGCACGACGCGGTGACGGCGTCGAGATTGTCTCCATGACCGGCTATGTCGAAGGTGACCTGACCACTGACGAGGGGATCGCCCAGATACTGTCCACTGCGGAGGACTCCCTTAGGGCGGCTGAGATGATCGACTGCCCTCGACTCAACTTTCACGGGACCGGCCTGGGCGAGGGCGGCATCCCGGTCGTCACCAACCCCCGCCCCTCCCCGAGCGACTGGTTGCGCGCAGTCGACACCTGCCGGCTCCTGGCCGAGTTCGGCGAACGGCACGGGCGGATCTTCACCCTGGAGAATCTCAATACCGCCGTCGATCACCCCGGCTGCCCCTTCGCCCGGGCCGGTGACACCCAGGCCCTCGTCGCGGCGGTCGACTCTCCACACCTGCGAATGAACCTCGATCTCTACCATGCGCAGATCGGTGAGGGGAACCTCATCGAGCTGTGCCGGCAGAGCCTGCCGCTGATCGGTGAGATCCAGGTTGCCGATGTTCCCGGTCGCGCCCAGCCCGGCACCGGGGAGATCAGTTACCGGGCAGTGGCTAAGGCCCTCGCCGCCGTTGGGTACCGCGGCACTGTGGCCATGGAGGCCTTCGCCGTCGGAGACGGCCAGGACGGCTCGACGGCCGTCTCTGAGGCCGCTCTCGACGAGTTCATTGCCACCTTCTCCGTCCCCGCATCGGGGGAGGAGCTCTCATGAGCGCCGCAGCCACGGTCTCAGACCGTCAAAGGGTCGATAAGCGCCTGTTCACCGTCCGCACCATCGCGACCCTTGGCGGTCTGCTCTTCGGGTACGACACGGGCGTCATCTCTGGCGCGCTTCCCTTTCTCGCCAAGGGGCCGTCCGAGGGAGGACTGGGACTCAGTGCCTTCCAGCAGTCGATCGTCACGTCCAGCCTCACCCTCGGGGCGGCCTTCGGGGCCGTGATCGGCGGGCGCCTGTCCGACCGATATGGTCGCAAGAAGAACATCATGACCGTCGCGGTCATCTTCCTCCTTGCCTCCCTGGGCTGCGCCCTGTCTCCGAACTACGCGGTGCTCGTCTGTTTCCGCTTCCTGCTCGGCCTGGCGGTCGGAGGCGCCAGCGCCACAGTTCCCGTCTACCTCTCCGAGATGGCGCCCGTGACCATCCGCGGCACGATGGTGGCTCGCAACGAGCTCATGATCGTCACCGGCCAGCTACTCGCCTACTCCTTCAACGCCTTCATCGCGATCATGTGGCCCCAGGCCCACGTGTGGCGCTGGATGCTCGTCATCTGCTCGGTGCCTGCGATCGCGCTTTGGATTGGTATCCACCTGCTGCCGGAGTCCCCGCGCTGGCTCGCCAACAAGCAGCGTATCCAGGAGATGTGGGCCGTCCTCAACGAGGTTCGTATGCCCGATGAGGTGGAGGTCGAGGGGAAGGACATCGTGCGCCGGGTCGAGGAGGAGACCAGGATCGGCTCCGGGTCATGGAGCGACTTCGAGGTTCCGTGGATCCGCAAGATCACGCTCATCGGTATCGGGCTGGCCGCCCTGTCCCAGCTGACCGGGGTCAACGGCATCATGTACTACGCACCGACGATCCTGGAGACCACCGGTCTGGGAACGCGGGCTGCGCTCGTGGCCACCATTGCCAACGGGGTTGTCTCCGTCGTCGCCGTCGCCATCGGTATCGGCTTCCTCAAACGGTTGCCGCGCAAGCGCATGATGATCATCGGTCAGACCGGCGTCGTCGCCTCCCTGGTGATGCTCGGATTCATGTTCCTGCTGCAGGCGTCGACGGTCCGGAGCTACCTGGTGCTGCTGTTCATGCTGACGTTCCTGTTCTCCATGCAGTGCTTCATCGGCCCGACCTTCTGGCTCATGCTGGCTGAGATGTTCCCAATGCGGGTGCGCGGGTTGGCCAATGGTGTGGCTGTGTTCTGCAACTGGATGGGCAACGTCATCGTGGCCTTCGCCTTCCCCAACCTCATCGCGGCGGTTCAGGGCAACACCTTCTTCGTCTTCGCGGTCATCAACGCGCTCACCCTCGCCTTCTACGTCCGGTTCCTGCCCGAGACCTTCGGGCACACGCTGGAGTCCCTCGAGCGTCACTTCGAGGAGAAGTACTCCTGAGCGCTGCGCCGTCGAGCGCCCAAGGATCCTGCTGCTCACGCCACGACAAAACCCCGGAATCGCACAGATTCCGGGGTAGTGGCGGAGGATGGGGGATTCGAACCCCCGAGGGCTTGCACCCAACACGCTTTCCAAGCGTGCGCCATAGGCCACTAGGCGAATCCTCCAGGCGCTCCACGCGGCGACAACCACGTGCAACGAGAAAGGAATATATCGGACCGCCCATCTCCGGGGCCAGCCCGGGGCGGTGGGATCTGTCACGCGAGGCCGGTTTTGCTGCATCGGTCCCCGTATGGACGCACCGTGGGGCTCGAGGACGTACCTCCCAGGACAGTCCTCGAGCCCCACGGTGCGTCCTTGGGCTCAGGCAGGGGCGGGTGGAATCGGTCGGGGGCCGGTTCGCAACCGGGGACCGGATCGGGTAGTCTCTCGCTCGGCCCCTCGTGCGGCGTCATCCAGCGAATCCCCCAGGACCGGAAGGTAGCAAGGGTAAGCAGGCTCTGGCGGGTGCGCGAGGGGTCCTGACGTGCCCGACGGAGGAGAGGGCGGCCTGCTGCGCCCACCGGCCTGTACCCGGCCTGTACTGCATGAGGGTGGGGGTGCACTGGCCACGGGGTGTGCGTACTGCACCAGCCCCCGCACCTCGTGCAGTGCCCTCGCGGATCAGGCCCTGGCGTCGTCGACCTCCGCCAGGCGGCCGGTGGCCAGGTCCAGGACGAAGCCGCGCACGGCGTCGGTGCGAGGAACGAACGGTGACGCTTTGATACGGGCGATCGACTGGCGCACGCTGCCGGCCAGGTCGGTGAAGGAGCCCGGCGCCCAGGCCGGCCGTACACCCGTCTCCTCCTCAAGGGCGCGGCAGAGCTCATCGTCGGTGAAGGAGAGCATGCCGCAGTCGGTGTGGTGGATGAGGATGATCTCCTCGGTGCCCAGGAGGCGCTGGCTGATCGCCAGGGAGCGGATCGTGTCCTCGGTGACGATGCCGCCGGCGTTGCGGATGACATGGGCATCCCCCGGGGTGAGCCCCAGGGCCGCGAAGACGTCCAGGCGCGAGTCCATGCACGCGACGACGGCGACCTTCTGAGTGCCCTTGGCCGCCAGGCCGCCCTGAGCGCGGACCTCGGCCGAGTAGGCGTGGTGCCGGGCCAGGAGTGACTCGGTGACGGGCATGGTTCCTCCGTTTCTCCAACTGACGATGTGCCGGCTCTCCCCATCGTGCCAGATGTTCGTGAGTTCGCAGCGGTATCCGGTATCCGTCGAGAATTGGTGTAGCGGATTGTTGTCGTTGGTGCCCGGTAACCTGATCTCCATGAACCTTCTGGAACGCGCCGCCGCCCGACGTGAGACGTCTCTGGCTGATCTGGACATGGCCAGCCAAGCCGAGTTGGGGCAGTTCTTTACGCCTGTCGCTGTCGCTCGGATCATGGCGGATCTCGCACGTCTGCCTGAGTCCGGTACGTTCCGAGTACTGGATCCAGGTGCGGGATCGGGGGTGCTGACTGCTGCGGTGGTTGATCGCCTGCGGCGGGAGCGGCCGGATCTTCAAGTGGAGCTGACTGCGGTTGAAGCGGATCGGAACCTATGGCCTGTCCTGGCCGAGACTCTTTCAGACTGCGAGACAGGGGCGAGGGTTGTCACTGCTCTGGTGAAGGAAGACTTTGTCAACTGGGCGCTGCGCACCGATGAGCGCTTCGATCTTGTGATTCAGAACCCGCCCTACCACAAGATCCGTTCGGGATCGGCGTTGGACAGGAATCTGCGTGGCGCCGGGATCGGGGTTCCCAATATCTATGCGGGATTCATGGCACTTGGTGCCCTTTTGCTGAGTGCAGATGGGCAACAGGTCTCGATCACGCCGCGTTCTTGGATGAACGGTACCTATTTCAAACAGTTCCGTCGAACTCTGCTGGCATCCATCGGTATCGATGGCATCCACACCTTCCATTCGCGTTCTGAAGTGTTTGGAGATCTTGGGGTGCTTCAGGAGACGATTATCGTTGCTGCGACACGTGGGGTTCAGCCCCCGATAATCCGTCTCTCCTCGTCAGTGGACCACCGTGATAAGCCGATGGTTCGAGACGTTCCGGCTTCTCAGGTCGTTACTGACGATTTTGTCTTCGTTCCCGCCTCACGTGAGGATGCTGAGGCTGTTGAGTGGATGCAGCGTGCTCACTACAGCTTGGCTGATCTGGGACTAGCTGTCTCAACTGGACGCGTGGTGGATTTTCGCCTACGTGAGCATCTCAGGCACCGCCGCGACGACAATGTGGTGCCGATGGTGTACCCGGCCAACATTGTGGAGAACACGGTTCTCCATCCGCGCCTCTCAATCAAGAAACCCCAGTGGTTCCGAGTGTCGGAGCCGCTGAGATCGAAGTTGCTGCTGCCTGCGGGCACCTATGTGCTGGTGAAGAGGTTCTCTGCCAAGGAGGAGAGGCGTCGAATCGTGGCCGCAGTCTGGTCAGATGATTTATGTCAACCGGCTTTTGACAACAAGCTCAACTACATTCACTGCTCCGGGCGTGGGGTGGAGAGTGGTCTGGCACTCGGTCTAACCGCTTGGCTGAACTCCAAGCGGGTCGATGACTTCTTCCGTGTATTCTCCGGACATACGCAGGTCAACGCTGGCGATCTGCGACAGATGAAGTTCCCTAGTCTTGAGCAGTTGCGTCTTCTGGGGCGGAGTGCGATGGATCCCGATGCCGCTGTTCGCCAGGTGATGGGCGCTGAAAATGTGGAGGCAGCGTGAGTACTGTCCAGGAAGCCCAGGATATTCTTCGAGCATTCGAATTCGATCGGAAACGAACAAATGAGGCCTCAGCGCGCACACTCCTGGCTCTTGCTGGACTGGATGAGAGCAATACTTGGGCTGATTCCACTAATGAGCGCATGGGAGTCCGGTCCATCTTGGACTGGATGCGTGGGCCGTTAAACCATCCTATCGCCGAGAATACGCGCGAGACTATTCGTCGCTTCGTCCTCCATCAGTTTGTAGATGCGGGATTCTGCCTCTACAATGACGATGATCCGGCTCGACCAACCAACTCCTCGAAGAACAACTACCGTCTCAACCCGGAGGCCCTGCTGACTATCAGGCTTTACGGGACGCCTGATTTCGTCCCAGCCGCCGAGGAGTATCTGGCGGAGATTGGGAGCCTCGAGGCGAAGTATAGAGCTGCTCGTGATCTCGCACGCATCCCGGTTACGACGCCGGATGGTGAGGTGTTCACGTTGAAGGGAGGAGGTCAGAACATTCTCATCAAGGCGATGGTGGAGGACTTCTGCGCTTACTTCGTCCCTGGTGGTGAGATCCTCTATGTGGGTGATGCTGACGAGAAATTGGCGACCTTCGAACGTGATCGCTTCGCCGCACTCGGCATCGTGATCGATGAGCATGGGAAGATGCCAGACCTGGTGGTCTACCAGGCCAGCAAGAACTGGCTGTTCCTAATGGAGGCCGCCTCGACGCACGGTCCTGTGGACCACATTCGCTACAGCGAGTTGTCCCGCATGTTCGCCGGTTCGTCTGCTGGGGTTGTTTATGTCTCCTGCTTTCCCAGCCGATCGGTCATGAGAAGGTTTCTTGCCGATTTGGCCTGGGAGACTGAGGTGTGGCTGGCCTCGGATCCCACGCACATGATCCATCTGAACGGTGACAGGTTTCTCGGGCCTCATGCTCGCTGACGGATGCCAGAGGCGCTGTACTGATGTCGAAGGCTGTCTCTCGGGCTCTCAGTAGAAGCGGGATGCTCATATGAAACCCGACTCGCCCGGTGCCTCGCACGGGGTCGGCCCGGCCGATTAGGCTCGGCCCGTGACCACCGCTCTGTACCGCCGCTACCGCCCCGACGCCTTCCAGGAGGTCATCGGGCAGGACCACGTCACCGCTCCGCTCATGGCGGCGCTGCGGGCCGACCGCGTCACCCACGCCTACCTCTTCTCCGGCCCGCGCGGCTGCGGCAAGACGACGTCGGCGCGCATCCTGGCCCGCTGCCTCAACTGCGCCCAGGCCCCCACCGACACCCCCTGCGGCACCTGCCCGTCCTGCCGGGACCTGGCCACCGGCGGCCCCGGCAGCCTCGACGTCGTCGAGATCGACGCCGCCAGCCACAACGGCGTCGACGACGCCCGAGACCTGCGCGAGCGCGCCGCCTTCGCCCCGGCCCGCGACCGCTACAAGATCTTCATCCTCGACGAGGCCCACATGGTCACCGCGCAGGGCTTCAACGCGCTGCTTAAGCTCGTCGAGGAGCCGCCCGCGCACGTGAAGTTCATCTTCGCCACCACTGAGCCGGAGAAGGTCATCGGTACCATCCGCTCGCGCACCCACCACTACCCCTTTCGCCTCGTCCCGCCCGACGTCCTCGAGGGCTACCTGGGCCACTTGTGCCGGGCCGAGGGCGTCGAGATCGGCCCCGGCGTCTTCCCCCTCGTGGTGCGTGCCGGCGGCGGCTCCGTGCGCGACACCCTCTCCGTCATGGACCAGCTCATCGGTGGGGCGCACGACGGCGGCGTCGACTACCAGCGGGCCGTCGCCCTGTTGGGCTACACCGACACCACCATGCTCGACCAGTGCGTCGACGCCATCGCGGCGGCAGACGGCGCCGGTGTCTTCCGGGTGGTCGACCGGGTCGTCTCCTCCGGGCACGACCCCCGCCGCTTCGTCGAGGACCTGCTCACCCGGCTGCGCGACCTCCTCGTCATCGCCCTGGCCGGCTCCGAGGCCGGCGCGGCGCTCGGTTCCATGCCTCTCGATGAGCTCGAGCGTATGGACCTCCAGGCCCGCACCATGGGGACCGCGGCCCTCTCGCGTGCCGCCGACACCACCGCCCAGGCGCTGACCGCCATGGTCGGCGCCACATCCCCGCGCCTTCAGCTCGAGCTGCTCGTGGCCCGCCTGCTCATCCCGGCCGGCGGTGCTGCCAGGGCCGGTGGTGCCGCGGCCGCGGGAGGGCCGGCCGGACCGGCTGGGAGCGCCGGACCGACGTCGTCGCCCGCCCCCGGTGGTGCGGGCGCCGGGGTGCCTGGCAGTGCGCCCAGCGGCATGCCCGCAGGCTCCGGACGCGAGATGGCCGCCCAGATCGCTCGACAGGCCTCCGCAGACGCCGCCGGGCGGCGCGGGGGCCAGCGGCCTGAAAGTGCCGGAGGCCCTGGGGGAGCAGGGGCCGCAGCGCCCGCCTCGGCCCCTCAGGCTCCCCCGTCCGACGCCGGTCGGGGGCCGGACTCGAACTCGGGAGGCTGGAGTGGGCCCGGTGGCGCTCCGGGAGGGGCGGCGTCGCCGGTGTCGGCATCAGCTCCGGCCGCGGCCTCGGCACCCGCTTCGGCGCCGACGTCGGCTGCGCAGGCCCCGCAGACCGGACCCACCGTCAGCTGGGACGGTCCGAATGGCGGTGTCCCGTCCCAGGGGCCGGCAGGCTCCGCCGCCTCCGCTGCGCCCGGTGTCTCCGCGCTGTCGGCAGCTGCTGCCGCACGCCCCTCGCGACCTGTCGAGCAGCCCTCGCGCGGAACCGGTCCGATCGGTGCCCCGGCGGCCCCGAGCGCGGCGGCACCTGCGGCCCAGGGAGGCGTCGGCGCCGCCGGCGGCCCGGGCGGGGCCGAGGCGGCCGATGCGGAGATGATCCGCACCCGCTGGGAGGAGGTTCTCGAGGCGGCCAAGCGCTCGCGGCGCGCGACCTGGGCGCTGGTCGGCCCCAACTCCCGGCCGGGCACCGTCTCCGGGGGCGTCCTCACCCTGCTGTTCACCGCGCCCGGCCTCGTGGGCGCCTTCGACAACGGTGGACACGGCCCCATCTTCTCCGCGGCCCTTCACCAGGCTCTCGGTCTGCGCCTCGAGGTGCGTGCCATTGTCGCCGGCGACGACGGGCTAGGTGGTCCCGGAGGTGGTTCTGGAGGTCCTGGCGGTGGCCCGCAGGGACCTGCCGGCCACCTCGGCTCTCCCGGTCCGAGTGCTCCCGGCCACGACGTCGGTGACGCCGGATCGCAGGGCTCCTACGGTGGCGTAGCGCCCGGGGCGGGGCCGAGTGGTCCTACCCCGCAAGCGAGAGCCTTCGACTCGGCGGCGCAGGATGCGGCAGCCGTGCCGGCTCGGCCCGCTGCTGAAGAGTCCGCTGACCGCGTCCAGGAGCACCGGCCCGCCTCCACCACCTGGGACGACGGCTCCCCGATTGCCGAGCCGCCCCCCGAGGACGACTGGGGTGGAGATCCCTACGCCGAGGACTCCGGGTACGTCGGTGCCGATGAGCCCACGGGGTCCGCTCAGCGCACCGATCCCGCCGGACACCACGGCGCACCGGAGCCCGGCGGGCGGGACTCCATGACCTCCCCCGATCCGCACACGGCGCCTGAGGGTCCCGCGCCCACCGAGTTCCAGGCGGTTTCCCCCGAGCCTCCGGCGGTCCTCGCTTCCTCTGCGCCCCCGGCACCCGTAGCCCAGGCCGCCCCGATGGCGTCGGCGGCTCCCACGAATCCCGCCGATCCCGACGACGGCTGGGGGCCGGTCGCGATCCCCGGCGGGGGCTCGGCCCCGGCGCCCGTTCCCGCCGCCGACAGCACCGACGCTGACGACGGCTGGGGACCTGTGGCCGTCCCCGGCGGAGGAACCGTGCCCACCCAGGCCGAGCCGGCCTCTGCGCCGTCGGCCCCTGCGATCAGCGGTTCCCCTTCCTCGCCAGCGCCCGCAGCCCCCGCGCCCGAGGCATCCTCCCCCTACGCTGCGCAAACCGCCTCCGGCTCTTACCCCAGTCCCGCCAGTCCTCAGTCCGTGCCGGCCCCGCTGTCGGCTCCGGCGGCCTCGTCCTCTCCCGCGCAGTCACGTTCCGCTCCCGCCGCCGCGCAGGCGCCCGATGAGGCGCCCCTGGCCACCGTCCACCGTCTGCGTGCCCTGCCGGAGATTCCCGGCGGGGCCGCGTCGACTCCGGCGGCACCCCAGTCCTTCCAGCAGACTCCGTCCTCCCCGTACCCGCAGGTGCCGGTCGCCAGCAGTGCGTCCAGCAGTGCGTCGGGGGCGCCCGGTGCCCCCGAGACTGCCGCCGGATCCCCTGGCCTGGCCCCCGTCACCTGGGAGGGGACGCCGTCGAGCCCCTTCAGTCCGGGGCCGGCGCCCGAGGAGCCCAGCGCCTCGAGCGCCCCGCCCGAGGACGACGCCACCTGGGCGCCGTCGGGCATCGCGGGCTCGCGCCTGGCCGCCGCCATGGCCGCCGCCCGCGCCGCCGCTCAGGACACCGACACTGACTCCCTTGCCGACGACACCCCCAGCGAGGACGACCCCGACGCCGAGGACGCCGGCGTCGTCGGGCTGGAAGTCGTCAAACGGATCCTCGGCGCCCAGGTCATCGAAGAGGTCACCGTGACCCAGGAAGGACGCTGACATGCCCGCCGTCTACGAAGGCGCCGTCCAGGACCTCATCGACGAGTTCGGCGAGCTGCCCGGCATCGGCCCCAAGTCCGCTCAGCGCATGGCCTTCCACGTGCTCGCCGCCGACTCGGCCGCCGTCGAGCGTCTCATCGAGGCCCTGCGCGCCGTCAAGGCCAAGGTCCGCTTCTGCGAGACCTGCGGCAACATCGCCGAGGCCCCCCAGTGCGCCATCTGCCGCGACCCCCGCCGCGACCAGCGCGTCATCTGCGTCGTCGAGGAGCCCAAGGACGTCGTCGCCATCGAGCGCACCCGCGAGTACCGGGGGCTCTACCACGTGCTCGGCGGCGCCATCGACCCCATCAACGGCGTCGGCCCCGACGACCTGCGCATGCGCGAGCTCTTCAGCCGCCTGGGGACGGGCGAGGTCGAGGAGGTCATCCTGGCCACCGACCCCGACGTCGTCGGTGAGGCGACCGCCGCCTACCTCACCCGCATGCTGCGCACCATGGCCGTGCCCGTCTCCCGGCTCGCCTCCGGCCTGCCGGTGGGGGCGGACCTGGAGTACGCCGACGAGGTCACTCTCGGGCGGGCCTTCGAGGGCCGCCGCCGCGTCGAGGACTGATCTTCTTCACCGAGCCGGGCGGTTGAGAGGGCGAGGGGCGGGGTGAGGGAAATCAACCAAGACGGCTGATAAGACTTGTAAAACAAGTTATACGGTGTGATCATAGGAGATGCGAGGACGCACAGAACCCTCCCTCCCGCTGAGGCGATCCACCTCGACGGACACCATCAACCAGGAGTCCCGATGAACGCCGTCACCTGCACCCACGTCACCCGTCGCTTCGGCAGCCTGACCGCCGTCGACGACATCAGCCTCCAGGTCTCCGATGGTGAGATCTTCGGCATCATCGGCCCCAACGGCGCCGGCAAGACCACGCTGCTGTCCAGCATCGAGGGCCTCGACGAGCCCACCTCCGGAGAGGTCGCCGTTCTGGGCCTTCACCCCGTCAAGGACGCCGCCGAGCTCGCCCGCCGCACCGGCATCCAGCTCCAGCAGGCCGCACTCCTGCCTCGGCTGCGGGTCGGCGAGGCCCTGGAGCTCTTCTCCTCCTTCTACGACCACCCCGTGCCCTGGCGCCCGCTACTGGAGCGCCTCGGCATCGCCTCCAAGGAGAAGACCGACGTCGCCCGGCTCTCCGGCGGGGAGCGCCAGCGCGTCTTCATCGCCCTGGCCCTGGTTCATGATCCCGAGCTGCTCTTCCTCGACGAGTTGACCACCGCCCTCGACCCGCAGGCGCGCCTGGCCATGTGGGACGTCGTGCGTGACATCCGCGAGCGCGGTAAGACGGTGGTCCTGACCACCCACTACATGGAGGAGGCCGAGGCCCTGTGCGACCGGGTCGCCGTCATCGACCACGGGCGCCTCATCGCCCTCGATACGATCCCGGCCCTCATCGCGGCCCACGGAGGCCAGGCCACGCTCCGCCTCACCCTCAGCGCGCCGGCGCCTAGGACGCTGGCCGACGTCAAGGGAGTCACCTCCGTGCGGACCGACGGCGCCGTGACCGTCGTCGGCGGTACGGGCGCCTTCGCCCAGGCGGTCCTGTCCCATCTGGCCCAGGCCGACGTCGTCGTGCAGGGCATGGAGACCCACTCGCCGGGCCTGGAGGAGGTCTTCCTCAACCTCACCGGACGCGCCCTCAGAGAAGCCTGATCGGCTCAGATCCGGCTGAGTAACCACTACCGACAAACCGAGCGCCGAGAAGAGACACGACCATGCCGACCACGCCGACCATGCAGACCGCGCGCACCCGCCGAACCTTTGCGACCCTGCTCGTCATGCTGACCCGCTCGACCCTGCGCGAGCCCGTCGGGCTGTTCTTCACCCTCATCCTCGCCCCGCTGCTGGTGGCCGTCCTCGGGGTGCTCTTCGGCAATGACCCTAGTCCCCAGTTCGGGGGCCGCGGCTTCATGGACGCCACGCTGCCCGCCTGCGCCTGCCTCGTGGTGGGGATGACCGGCATCATCATCCTGCCCACCAACCAGCTCCAGCTGCGCGAGAGCGGGGCACTGACTCGTCTGCGGGCCACACCGCTGAGCCCGCGGGTCTTCGTGGCGGCCGACCTGACCGTCAACTTCCTCATCAGCATGGTGGGAATCGTTCTGGCGCTGCTGGTGGGAGCCCTCGGCTTCGGGGTGCGGCTCCAAGGCAGTCCGTTGGCGGTCCTGGCCGCTGCGGCCCTGGGGCTGGTGGCCTTCCTGGCGCTGGGCTACATGTTGGCTGCCGTCTACCCCTCCTCGCGCGCGGCCACAGGCATCGGCAACGGACTGTTCATCGTCATCATGATGACCTCCGGGGCCTTCGTCCCCCAGAGCCAGATCCCGCAGGGCGTCCAGCGCGTGGCCCGGTACTCGCCCTTCCACTACCTGGTCGACCTCCTCCAGGGGATGTGGGCCGGCCGGTCCTGGACAGACTACGGAACGGCGCTCGCGGTGCTCGTCGGCATGACGGTGATCTGCGGCCTGCTGGGGGCGAGGCTGTTCCGGTGGAAGACGGCCTGATGCCGCCCACGGCACGATGAGGTGGTTAGGCCAGGCGCACGCCGCGCGGCAGCCTGCCGGCCGGCACGCGCAGGCGCCTGCTGGCCGTGACGACGCCGCCGGCCCCCAGGGCCATGAGCGCCACCAGGCTCGCGGGCCAGAAGGCCAGGTGCTTTGCCACAGGGCCGTGGTCATCCGAGGAGGTCAATGAGCTGGACGGGCCGTCGTAGGAGTCGTCCCGGTCCTCGCAACGGTTATAGACGACCCGACTGGGCTGGGGGTTGCGCATCGTGTCAATGCCCTGTCCGGTGAGGGACAGGAAGGAGTCCGGGGCGCCGAAGACGGCTGAGGCCGGTTGCAGCGGCGCGTGGGCGGTGGCGTCGCCCAGGGCTACGAAGGGGTTGGGGGTCAGGATCCACCAGATCTGGTCGGTGCGGGTGACCTCATGGGTCTCAATCTCGGGTTCTGACTGGCAGACGATCTTGTCGTCGGTCGATTTGTCGTAGTCCACGTGGTAGGTCACCTCGGTCTGCGTACCGGTGACCACGGAGGAGGCGATCGCCGTGGCCAGGGGCGTCCCGACGGTCAGAGCGGCCACCACGATGTAGGTCAGGACCGCCGAGGCTGAGGGCCGCGCCGTCAGGCTCGAGAAGCCCAGGCCGATGGCGCACACCGCGCCCAACGTGAAGACGAGAATGACCAGGTGGGCGACGAGCGCCTGCCAGTGCGAGCCGCCCGCCACCGTCAGGATGACGAGGAAGGGCACCGCCACGCCCAGGAAGGCGATTGCCGCGACCCAGGCCGCCAGCAGCTTGCCGACGACGATCTCCTGGCTGCGTAGCGCCGTGGCCTGCAGCAGCGCGAGGGTCGCGTCCGCCCGGTCTCCGTTGATCGACGTCGCTGACAGCGTGGGGGCGACGATGAGCCCGATCCCCAGGACGAAGCAGACGACGACGTCGTAGAGGGGCAGAAGGTACTCGTTGGTTGCATTTTCGGGGCTCGCGGTCTCCACGGCGATCGCCAGCCCGCCGCACAGCAGGATGAGGACGGCCACCCAGATTCCCAGCATGACGCGCCAGCGCGTGGCCCGCACCCGCTGGCGCAGCTCGAGCACCATGATGGTGCGGATACCAGTCCAGGTCATCGGCGTTCTCCTTCCAGGGCCAGGTAGGTCTCCTCCAGGGTTCCGGACAGCGGGGCGAAGGAGACGACCTCCACCCCGGCCTCGACGGCCTCGCGCAGCAGGTGGGCCGCAGCGGCGTCGTCGGCGACCGGGATGCGCAGCTGTCCGTCCCCCTCCGGCATGACGGTCAGCTGCGCGGAGTGCGCCCACTCACCCAGGCGTCCGGCGTCAAGGGCCCGCATCCTCCAGGTCCGGCGCACCGGGGCCGGGCGGACGGCGCCGTCGGGTCCCTCCGTCTCGGCCGGGACCTGGTCCGACGGCGAGGCGACGGCGGTTCCGCGCGACATGAAGACCACGCCGTCGACCATCTCCTCCATCTCGGACAGGATGTGGCTGGAGAGCAGGATCGTGGTGCCGCTCGCGGCCAGGTCGCGCAGCAGGACGCGCAGGTCGGCGCGCGAGCGCGGGTCCATGCCGGCGGCCGGCTCGTCCAGGAGCAGGACCTTGGGGTCGTGGATGAGGGCTCGGGCCAGGCCCAGGCGCTGCTTCTGGCCGCGGGAGAGGACCCGGGCCGGCGTGCGCGCCAGCTCGTCGAGATGGACCAGGGTGAGCATCTCGACGGCGCGGGTGCGGGCGGCGTCGGTGTCCATCCCCTGGGCAGCGGCGAAGGTCAGGAGGATCTCGGTGCAGGTCAGGGAGTCCCAGGTGCCGAAGGCGTCGGGCATCCAGCCCACGGTGCGGTGGACCTCGCGCGACTGGGTGACCGGGTCCAGGCCGGCCACACGAATCGTCCCGGAGTCCGGCGCCAGCAGGGCCGCCAGCATGAGCAGCAGGGTGGTCTTGCCGGCGCCGTTGGGGCCGACCAGGCCGGTGACGGAGCCGCCGGGCACCGACATGTCCAGCTGGCGCACCGCCGGCGCTCGACCGAAGAATCGGGTGAGCTGAGAGACTTCAATGCTCATGCGAGCAGGTTACGTCGTCGGCCGGGGTTGGTGGGCGGAACTCGGGGACGACATGGGCGGCGGAGATGGGGCGTGCCTGAGTCAGCCCCAAGCATCAGCCTCAAAGATCAACAAAAACTTCAGAAATGACGCGGCTCCGGGTGGTGGGGTCAGGTGGTGTTTGCACCGTTGATGATGTCGTTGAGTTTCTCAGTT
>ERZ772766.786-NODE-786-length-18087-cov-20.539707_pt1 | contig 18087 bp, 10 predicted proteins | sample MGYA00511379_ERZ772766 | MGnify/ENA primary metagenome ERZ772766 (study PRJEB29015, sample SAMEA2737895) | human oral metagenome | biome: human oral; feature: human-associated habitat; material: dental | place: China | collected 2116 ...
AAAACGCCGGAAACTGCTCCGTTATTCATTCCCTGCTTGCGCGGTGATTCTGCTGATTGCTATTAAATTGACGAGTTTTCCTCTGCTGTCGCTAGCAGCGCATACCGCCTATAAAGACGGCGACAACAGCCAGGCTTCTTTCCGCTTATCGCCAGTTTATGCCGTGAATTTGTTTGAATCTTATAAAGTATTTTTTAACGACGGGAATGCTCTATATAAGCAAGCCCGCTACGACTCGGCAGAAAAACAATTCCGCCAAGCCTTACAAAAAGCGCCGAAAACGCACGAATGCCCTGTCCGCATCAACTTGGCGCTATCAATTGAAGCGCAAGCAGACGCCCTCGCCAGCGAAAAACGCTACGACCGAGCAATCATCCGCTACGACGAAGCAAACGCCGTACTGCACGACGGCGAGGATAGTTGCGGCGTGCAATTTGCCAGCCGGACAGTCGACGCGAACAATGACGACGGCAAAACGGCAATCGTTATTGAGCAGCGAATCCGACAAAAGTTGGCGCAGATAAAACAGCTCAGAAACGGCGACCAAGGTATTTCAGTCACCAACCCTGGCGATAAAGAAAAAGTTGACGCAGGCAACACCGACAGCAAACTCAAAGAATTGGACAAGCGATTCATCGACGCCTACAACGAACAGCGCAAATCCCAGGAAAGAAGCCAGCACCTGGAAGATTACAAAGATGCCACGCCAGATCATACGAAGAGAAATTGGTGAATAATCATACTATCTAGGCACTATATTAGATTTCGCCACCTAAACAAAATGCCGCCATGGGCGGCAAATAAAATTTTGATTGAGCCTATACGGTAGCTTTACATTCCGAAGCTAGAACCTACTTTGAGCAAGATAACTGAGCCACACAGACTCAATCCCAGCACCTGCAGATGCGCACATCCGCTCACTCCACTAGAAAACCCTTTAGATTTTTTGAATTTCCCCCGCAAAATTTCTTTCTGAGAGTTGAAAAGGATATTTTTCTAGTGAGGACAACTAGCTATTGATTAGCCTTCTTATCTGTTAATCACACGAAAAGAGTGCTATAATTACCCCTAATATGTCTTCGCTAAAAAATCGTATACTGCAGGCTATCAATAGCCTTAAGAACAACCATACAATTTATATTTTGAAAGGATTCAGCTATTGGATTGATGAAATTGATGGACAATTTATCTTCTCAAAGCACCCAATTCTAACCGAACAACCAAATCTCAGCAAAGTCACTCAACGTTTGTCGGGAAATCCTCTCTTTGCACTTCATGAAGATATTACATGGCTGAATGACAATTCATTGGGTGGATTACCCCTAATCCAAGGCTATAAATTAATTGTCGTTGATAACGATTTATATTACATACACTACCCATACGGTCGATCTTCGCTAGAGTTGCAAAATCTATTTCACAAAGATACTGATAATATTGTTCAAAGATATTACGGAGATGTTTCTGAAATTGAGGGCGTTCTATATATAGCCTATAATGATCTTCCAAACGTCCAATTCTCAATTCTTAAACTCTCAGACCTCATAAGTGATACAATCATAGATGACTTTTCCAGCAATACGATTGAAATACCAGAAGAATACGACGCCATAAATTTTTCTAGTATCGTGACTAGAATCATTGAGAAAAACATTCCAGAGGTCAATGTACTGATTGATAAAATTAGCTCCGATCAAAATGTAAAAAACCTCAAAAATATTCTCGAACCTATAGGCATCAAATTCACAACGCGCGATTATTCTGTTTTGCAAAGCAATCTTAACGACAAAAGATTAATTGAATATAAAGAAATATTAAAACGCAAGAACGCGGCGTACGACTTTCGTGATCTAAAAATATATAGCAACCCATATGAAGGAACTGATCTATCAAACGTTAATCAGTCTAGAATTATTGATAATATTGTTTCGAATGCCTTAAGCGCGCAAAACAATGAGCCATTTCGAGATGTATTCACAACCGCACCTACAGGCGCTGGAAAATCAGTTATGTTTCAGATACCGGCAATTTATCTTGCCGAGAATCATAATCTATTGACCATCGTAGTTAGTCCACTGATAGGTCTAATGAATGATCAAGTCGCAAATATAAAACCTATGTGTAAATCTGCCGCAACGATTAATTCCGACTACACGCCTATAGAAAAAGAGAATACGCTTGAACGTGTAAAATCTGGTGAAGTATCCATACTCTATCTCTCTCCAGAATCACTACTATCTAACTCGGATATCACAAACCTTATCGGCGATCGTAAGATTGGCCTATTAGTTGTCGATGAAGCACATATTGTTGCAACATGGGGTAAGAGTTTTCGACCAGATTATTGGTATCTTGGCGAGTTTATTCATCAACTACGAAATGACCCGAAAACAGAGCATAGATTTCCTATAGCTACATTTACTGCTACTGCAACTTTTGGCGGTAGCGACAATATGTATCAAGATATTATTGAGTCGTTAAAGATGACACCTATAAAGTACATAGGTAATGTCAAACGTGACGACATTACGTTTGACATACGAAAACACACAAAAGACCATGCTTACAAAGAAGAAAAGTTGGCGGTCGCAGCAGAGTCTATTAATTCACTTGCTAATAGCGATGAAAAAACTTTAGTCTATGTTCCATACACTCGACACATATCTGAGCTTTTTAGCAAGATGAAAATACCTGAACGGGTAGGTAAATACGCTGGTAATATGTCACCTGGCGAAAAAAACGAAACTCTGGAGTCTATCAAAAAAGGCATAAAAAATGTTGTACTCGCAACAAAGGCATTTGGTATGGGCATAGACATTAATGATATCAAGAATGTATACCATTTCGCACCGACAGGTAATGTTGCAGACTACGTGCAGGAAATCGGGCGCGCCGCACGTAAGCAAGGTATGACTGGTATCGCAAGTACTGATTTTTTCAAAGAAGATTTCCGCTATATTAAACAGCTTCATGGAATGTCAAGCATCAAGAACTACCAAGTAAAGGCTACCTTGAAAAAGATACACGAGCTATATACAAAATATAACAAACGTAATTTCCTTGTTTCACCGGATGAATTCTCATATATTTTTGCTGACCTACCGCCAGACCAGATCGACGCAAAACTAAAGACAACATTACTCATTATCAAGAAAGACTTTGAACTAGATGCGACCTTAAATTATGTACCATTAATATTTAAGCCGAGAAGTATGTTTACGTTTGGCTATTTTATGATTAATGACGACTTGATACCCGATCTTAACAAGCATGGTCTACTCCGTTTTTTCAAAAAACTTGATTTACCACGTACTACTGAAAACCCAGACCCCAAAGGCGGCGCAATCGTTACGACTAGATCACCAGGAGATACATATCAACTTGATTTCAAGTCCATGTGGGAGCAAAAATATAGAGATATGTCATTTGGAATGTTTAAGCGTAACTTTTATACAGGTAAGCTTCCTGGATTTGACTTTAAGATTAATGGGAACAATAAGAAAATGATCGTTAGAGTTGTGCTTAAAATTGATAGTGGTAACAAATTATTTGGTGAACTTAAACGTGAGTTGTATAATTTTCTCGATATCATGAAAGAAATACTCGATGATCTTAAGCAGGAGGGTCGACATTTTTCCGTTGATGATCTCTCTCGCCGCATCATAGATAAGCGCGGAGTGAGTAAAAAACACATCGCCGATATGGTTGCCGCGTCATTAATGCATTTGCTCGCTCGAGTAGACGCAAACAACAGCCTCTTCTCTATCAATTTTTTCGAGTATAATTCGATAACCAACAAATACGTTCTTAAAAATAACTCATACGAAAAGCGGCTATACGCTCTAAAGAAAACTACACGCATGATGCTTGCTGATGACACAAAAACAAAAACCGTCCGTTATACTACAAAGGTATCTGATGATAAGCAGATCGTTATGGCTCAAATTATAGAGTTGCTAGAATCTGCGGACTGTAAAATACTGTCGGGCAGTAACCCCGAATTCTTTGTACGCGTAAACAACCCTTACGCCATCGAACACATTATCACAAACCCATCTTACGTGAGTAGAACCGTGTCTTTGGTTAGCAAAAAACATAAGGAATCGTGTGAGTTAATGGGGCACTTTTTCGAGAATATAATAACAGATGATGATCGTTGGGATTTTATAGAGAAATACTTCCTTGGCCAATTGGACGATGTGTTGCACAACGCAACAAATAATCAAGAAGTAGCGGGAACAGAATAACTACAAATACAAAAAGTGTGTAACCTGCACAGCTCAGCTTTTACACTCTAGAAATAGGTTTGGGTTTTGGGATATAAAGCCCCTAAAATGAAGTTATCTTAGATTTGGTCACCCGAATAGACAACTTTTCTAGACTTTGACAAAACTAAAGCCCAGAAAAAGCCGCCCAACAGGGCGACCGTTCCGTTATAATTCCTAAATGGTGCGGGTTAGGAGACTCTAACTCCTGGCCTCTTCCATGGCAAGGAAGCGCTCTAACAACTGAGCTAAACCCGCATAACTTTTGTTATACATCTACTGATAAGACACTGTGTTTTCCGTGAGCTTATCTATATTTATGATGCAATGTTCTATCTTTCGATCATGAGCTTAGTATAGCAAACAAAGCCGCTTATGTCAATAAGCAGCAGAGGTTTTATGTAATTGTCCCTTATATTTCGCCGTGGGCGCGGTCGTAGATAGCTCGTAATTGCGGATTTGTGTAGTGCGTGTAGACCTTGGTTGTATTTAGATCAGCATGTCCCATGAGATCGCCAATGTAACGTAAATCGACACGCTTGTTTAGCATCTTCGTGGCAAAACTATGGCGCAGGGCGTGCGGTCTAACGCCGACAAATTGTCCATCAGAGCGAGCGCAAGCTGCTTCAAATGCATTGCGAACATTGCCTGGCGTCATTCTCTTTTCGGTTTGGTATGAAATGAATAATGCTGGATTATTGTCGGTGCGAATTTTTAAGTAGTCTGCGATACATTTTTCGGTCTGAGAATCAATAAAACATATTCGTGAGTCTCGGCTTTTACCAACGATAGTGAACTGGCGGTTTTTGATTGAATTACGATTCAGAGAACACACCTCACTAACGCGTATACCTGATGAGAATATTAGTCTGCCAATGGCAACATTACGCAGCCTATTAGCATTACAGTAGTCGCGCCGCTTCATGGCTAAGATGGAAATAAACTCTTCAACTTCATCTTCGGTTGGAATATCTAGGGTGCGTTTTTCACGCTTAGGTATCTTAATGTCTTCGGTGTCGAATAATAGCTGGCGACCCTTGCGCTGGCAATATTTGAAGAAACACTTGAGGCAAACTATATAGCCTCTGACAGTATCTGGCTTCTGGTATGAGTAGAGCATCTCACGCCATTTTCTGGTATCTTCTAGAGATACGGAATTGATAGGTTTGTTTCCTAAGAAATTAATCAGTAGTCTGCAAAAGCATTGGTAACGCTCTATGGTTTTGCTACTCCTGTCGCATAGTATGACTTCGTCTCGCAAAAAGTCACTAAAGCAATCTGAAATATTATTCATCATAAAAAACTCCACTGGTCTCTTTATAAAGATCGTTATAATGAAAGATTTACTAAAATAGTTCTTTATAGAGCTGTTTATTGGCTAAAAAATATAAAAATCATGCTTAATACCCACCTTTCTTAAAAAATAATACAAGAATCGGTTAGGATTCAGTGCGACAAAGTCTTATTATTTGAAAATATAAGCATTTTGTTATATAAAAACAGAGGTCAGACAGCAAGGAACACACGGTCGTCGCCGTGTTAGAGAAGAGAATCAGCCAGCTCTATAGCAGTAAATTACCAGTTATAGACTTACGCTGCTTTTTAATTTCAGTCAGCTTCAATAGTCCAGTTGGATTTATCCGCTTCAACTGTTTAGCCACTTTGGCGTCATGAACCTCCTTAGCGTGTTTAGCTATTCGCCGTGCGATGTATTTAGCCAACATCTTCACAGAGGCTATCATGTTTTCGCACGACCATACCTTAGCTAGCCATCGCTTTGGGTCTTTCTTGCGTGCAGCTTGAATCAGGCTCTCTTCGAACTCTTTGGGATAGCGTATCTGCCGGTTTCGAAACATAGGTAGGTACGCGTCGTTTGTTATTAAATCTGATGCTTTGCCAAGTCTCTTACGCAGGGTCTTGACACGAGGATCAGAATCCTTATTACCGTCCACTAATTACCCTCGCAGAAAGTTACGTTTTATAATTGGGACATTAGAAAATCCCGCACCAGATGACTGGCAACGGGATTCTCAGCTAAGGCTTTAGGACTTCAGAATATCACAATGTGTAATTGTTTGTCAAGCTCTAATTGTGAAGTAAAAGAAAACCGCCCTTGAGGCGGTTCTTTGTTAGGCTGCCGTCCCTCAATAAACGTTTTATTGTCTCTTATCCTTAATAAGCTCTATGATTGCACTAATCACAGGCATTAAACGGCTGATCCCAGCGGCTATTGCTGCCGAACCGCTTGAGAATACGAGAGACCCTGTCAGTGTGTCTAGGCTTCTCATGAACTCGGTAAACTGCGGAACGCCGTATAAACCAGTAAACGCTATCATCGTTCCTAAGAATCCCTGTAAAAGAGTTCTCATAGCTCGTCCATTTTTAGTTTCTGGACTGAATAATAATTTAATCTTTTCCATATTTCCTCCTATTATTTTTCCTCAGTGCCATACACACCGCGAGCTTCACGCTCAGCCTTACGGTTAGCCAACCACATAATAGCTTCCTCAATTTTTGTAAGAGCCACACTGTTTTCGCGACAAGGCAGCCCTCGGTTGTAGCCTGCTAATTTTGCGTAAGCGATAATAAGCAAGTCTTCAATAAATACACCGTTGCGTTCTGTGGTAGCTGTACCGCCAGTTTGAAACTTGATTTTCAGCACCTCTTTGCCGCCGATATTAAGAGAAACTTCATCACCTGGCGTGCCGCGATTCAGCTCGTTGTGCAATTCTTCTAGTGCGTTATAGCTTGGTTTGTTCATATTTCCTCCTTTGTTAAATCTTATTTTGCAAAAATGTTAAGAAATTATTACGGACTATTCACTGTTAATTGTTAAATCCTTTGAACATTCTAGTTAAGAATTCAACTAAAATCTTCAGCAATTTTCGAATTACATCGGCAGTATTATATTCAGGCTTTGATTCTGGCTGTTCTGGCTCTTCTGGTGGTGTCGGCGTGGTTACTTTACTCAATGCCTTGAGCTCGTCAATTGATACTTTGGCTGTAGAGAAATCTAAGCTGCCACCATAGCCATCAATTTTGCCGGTGTCGGTGAACTGATGGATTAGCGCACCGTGTGCGTAATTGTCTTTCGTACCGTAATTTGGATACCAGTCAACATGGTCTAGCCCCAACTTTTGAATAATCATGTTGCCACCATATATTAGTACTTGTTTGCCAGTTCCCTGCAATACTAGATTGCGGAATGTCTTTAGCTCTTCAGGTGTACCATCAAATTCTGGCTCTAGGTCAACAAACAGCAATGGTGCGTTCACTTGTCTTTGGGCTTCGATAAACCGCGCTGCCTCAGCCGCTACACCACCTTCGCTGAAATATGGCAGCCAATACAGTCCTAGTAACTTGTCTCCAGCGGCTTTAGCAAATTGCACCATCTTTGGTTGGTGTTTGTTGGCGTCACCGCCATGGCTTGGCCCAACATGGCCTGCCTTGATAATCACGCCAGCAAACCGACTGAACACATTTACGACATCATCGCCCTGCCAGTTTGACACGTCAAGAATGATCTTGCTGTAGTCGGCAGGGGATGGGGTAGGTGATTCTTGCTTGATTTCTGGTAGGTCATGTGTACCTACATCAGTAAAAGCGCCACTCCAAAGGAACAATTCGTTCAGTTTTGAAACAAACCAGATATCGTTACCCTCAATGCTTTCACCGTGTGTCCAGCCTTTCATATCAACAACGCTACCACCATCGATTACCTGTGCTACGTCACTTGATGTATTTGGTGCTTTTCTGGCCCGCACACCCTGAGATACGGCCTGACGCTCTGTGGACAGTAACTGTATCTGCGGCGTCAGATCTGGTAGATCGTGCGTTCCTTTGTCGCTAAAAGCTTCAGCTGTCATGTATTTACCACTATTAGCCGTTACAAACCACATGGTATTTCCATCAACTGATTCGCCATTTGTAACATAGCCCTTCATAGCAACTGTTGCACCAGCGTCAATCTGCTGGAATATACCACTAGAGGTATTAGCTTCTTCACGGGCATTGACTGTAACCGAAGTCGTCCTAGATGTCTTATCTATTACATAGCTCAGCACACGATGAGGCCCGACACTCTCTGCCCAACCAATATATTGAGCACTATATTTTCGCTCTATTTCTTCTATAGAACCAAATATATCTGCTGTAGGTTTATGAGATAGTGGAGAGCTATAAAATAAGCCATCTTTATATACAGCAATATGTCCATAGTTCTGATAACCATACCCGTAATCACCCCAGTGATCAAAGTATATTGGTACCGCCACGCCTGCTGGTAAATTTCTATCCGTATGCTTGCCCTCTGCTCTGTTCCATGCATCGGCCGCAGTTCTCCCAGCCCAACCCGCACCAAACATGTGCTGTACGACTGCTAGGCAGTAACTATACCAATCCATGAGAACGCTACCCTCCTGATAGACGACAGGATCAGGATTAAAAGGCTTTTCCTGTTTCCACATAATTACTTTGACACCTCCTTTACTTCTTTTATTACTTCACGCATCTCTGGTTTGGTTTGCTGTATTGAGTTAATAAATTGGGTTATAACAAAAAACGCCACCGTACCAATAAGGATGGTAAGTCCGGTATATTTGACAATAATTCCTATAAGCTTCCTCTCGCCGAGAATGATTGCTTTGATAAATACATTGCCATCAAGTTTACTGTTGCGGTCATTGATGTTTTTTATAGCAGTCTCAATTTCTGAAATCTTATTGTCTACATACTCATTCCGCTCATGAAATTCAGACCTATTGACTAGCCATTCTAGCTTATCTAGTATCTGCGTGAGTGATGGCTCGACGACTTTATCATTAAATGTCTCTATACGAGCTAGTCTTTCATTCTGTTCGGTATCTGATTTTGGCATATAAAAAACGGAAGCCTTTCGTGATTACGAGTGCTTCCGTTTTTTTGAGATCACACTTTGTTTAACTTATGGTTATATTTTACCACTTATACGATAGACAGACAAGGTTGATTTCGCGTCGCTACCGATGTTTTCTGCATCAGCCTCAGGCTGGAAGCTTTTAGACAAAAGCGGAGGCGCTGCTACATTAAGCGAATTCAGCATGAGACTAGTAAGTTATAAATTAAACTAAACCTATGAGTCTCATGCTAAACTCACTAACAGTAGAGTCGCCGCCATAATCACGCTGATCATCGCAGAAGGCACGTACATCAATAACGTCATTCTTTTTGAGCAATAAATTTACAGATAAACTAGGCCGAGGTAAATGTAGTGAATTATCTGTACCACGAGTGTGGGCAGACTCCTTGACTAGCTTGTCGTTTTTGAAGATGCCCATATAAGCAGTATACCCAGAAAAGAAGCCGCTGGAGGCTATACCCACGCGTGCATCAATATGATAAACGCCATTCTTAGGTATTGTTACTGTGAACGAGTTAGAGTCATACATGTTGCCTATGTTATAATCTACTGTATCATATTTTACCTTATTCCATTTAGGATTGTTGTCACTAGTTCTTTCTAAAAGTATCCATTTAGATGTCGTTGCAGAAAACATCGGTAGCGACGCGAAATCAACCTTGTCTGGAGTGATAGCTTTATCCTTTATGTTCTTAGTCTCAACTATACCCTCTTTTAATTTTCCGTCTGTATCAAGGGATTCTAGTAGAGCTTGCGCCAGACGATCAGCCCACGAAGCAGAGGCGCATGGTTGAACGATGTCACCGACATTGCTACCATCATCTTCAGGACCTGCCAATAGCTTCAGGTTTATGATACTGCTGTTTGCTTTGTTGGCCACTCCTGTCCAATCGCGAACAGTCCCCTCAATTACGTTGCCAGCAGAGTCGGCTCTATAGGTTATGAAGTTCATTGCCGTTTCTGTACTCCAGCCGCTTAAGCCGTCAGTTATCAACGTGTCGGATCCTGCTGCGCGCGGGCTTACTACGCGCGCTACATTTGGATAAGAGCCGTCCATTACTCGTGTAATTTTATCTTCTATACTTGCCATAATTTCCTCCTTTAATTTAAGTCTTTCGCACCAATATTTACATATTCAAATACCACTCTTGATATCGCATAGCTCACTCCTGGCTCGGATGACGACCACCCATACTGTACCCACTGAGCATCTTCATCTACTTCTATCTCTACATCCTCGCTGGATGAGTTAAATACATTCGGGGTTTTCTTTACTCCGCTCCACGGCACACCCGGCGTACTCCAATGCACTCCTGGTTCACTCCAGCCAGTACGGCTTGATGATGCGCCGAAAAATCTTGTTTCAGAAAAGTTCTGTAGCTCACCATCTTCATTTTTAATAGTGGCATTCAATGCTATTCTTCCTTGCGGTCTGAGTAGTGTAAATATAGCTTTTAGCACTCGACCCCAATCACGACCAGTTTCCTCAAATCGCAGCTGCCCGCTTTGACCACTAGTATTAAACGCTTTTCCATCATCCATTGTTTTTACACTCTTTGATATCTCAACAATCTTATCTCCTTGAACAATGAGAAAATGAGTTATACCAGAATTATCGTTATACAGCGTCATCCAGTCAGCGCGAATATTCCACGGTGTCATCCACGCACCCTTGCGCTCAGCATCATAAACCCAAATTTGATTATTATAGTTAGCTGCGACTGGCAATGCCCAGTACACACGCCCCTCAAATGCTAATCCAACAGCTTTCTCAATAGCTTTGGTGTTCAGCGTACTAATTGCATCTTGAATAGTGTTAGTTATTCTCTTGGTAGATAATACGTTTTGCAATTGCGGCAGCGTACCTGTTGTTTTGAATCCATCGCGGCTTGGATAGAGTAAATCATTGTTATAGATCACTACGGCGTCGGGGCTATCTGTACCATCAGCACCAGTATCCTCCTGTACTTGCCAGACGGTGATCGTATCCTCACCATAGGTGATATTTGTTGGAGTGATATAGAATCGCTTACCAGTACCGTTTGTACCGTTAGACAGCACAGTAACCTTTGGGTCTCCCTTGCCATCCCGGTACGGTCTTACCGCAAATGGGACCTCCTTTGTGCCGCTACCGACCGGTGTGTATCCACCGCCGTATCCTGGTGAGAAATCTAGTTCATGACCATAATCACCACCACGCCAGACATAAAATGGATTGTCTCTATCTCCTGTCATCCAAATACGACCATTGATAACGTCAGCTCTTGTTGCCTTTGGACCGGCTGTATTGTTATCTTTCGGTAGCGGTACGGACATATCTAGACTACGGGAACCATTATCAATAAATATCGTCTGATCCATCGGTAGTGCAGCCGCTAATCGATACAGTGTCGGCTCACCCCCGCCGTCTACGCCGACACCACAATAAATATTCCACGACTTTGCCTCCGTACTATCTGGCCGTTTGATAGACAAATTCTGCTTTTCAGCATTCCACATATCACGATCGGCAGATATTGCCTGAGATAATAGCGACGACCCTGCTGTTTCGCCGACAGTAGAGTTAAAAGTGACCGCATAGAATACCTTAAACCCCGTACCGGTCAGACCTACATTCTTATCCAGTGTTGGCTTCGCTGGGTCTGCTATCTTTTGAAATGCCACGATCTTCATAGTAGGGATGTCTAGGTAGCTTAGCGTATCTTCGCCATTCATAATCAGCAGATTGCCTCTTATCTGCTTGAAATGCCCGCGGGCAGATTCATGGTACTCCTTGCCGTCAATTACTCGCCAGGCAACATCTTCACCTTTGGCAACGCATAATTTTGTCTTATCGTTGATCCGCTGGAGGCAAGCTAGCCAATTTATCGAGCCTTTACTAGTTGTACTGCGAAACTCTGCTAACTCGCCCAATACTTTACCCAATGGCTGCGGACCGTATTTCGCTGTACCGCACCTGGATGTAATAACCGAATCCTGATCTAGAATCATATTTTCAGATGATCGCAAGCCTCTTAGCGGCGAACGTCCGTCATCAAAGGCTGTTACTACGCCGTTTTCCCAATCTTGAACTACCAAACGCTGTATCTTTGGTGATTTCATGTTTTGGGTTGGCTTCAGCATATATCAGACACTCCTGGTATCATGTGCAATGGTCGATAGCTTGCTTGAGCACCATTGTTTTCAATCATCTTCTGCATCAGCTGATTTGCCTCTTCAATGAGGTTGCCGTATTGATTTTGTAGAAGAACATCGTTACGGGCATACTCAGCTGCGCACATTGTTACTAGCCACATTGGATTGTCTACTGGGATAGTACTGCCAGCTCCAGTGAGCAATGACGCTTTTAAGTAGACAGGTATTTCAATCTCCCCGCCCAGCATTGGATCGTCATTTCTAATGGTGTCGATAAACACCAATTTATTACCAGCGATTGTGCAGCAGTCTTGTCCTTTATACATTCCTGCTTGCTCTGGCGGTACTGTAGTGTACTCTCTTACTTGTCTATCTTTTCGGACTTTAATGGTGTCACCCAGAATATTGCTTACTTTAGCGACTTCACTTGTATCGATATCGTACGACTGCTCTGTCGATAGTGTTCCTATAAAATAGGATGGCTCGTATAATGATTGCCAATCAACATTCGGCTCGCTTTGCCATACAGGAATATACATATTAGCGATACCTACTATCTTTTGGTATTTCTTATCGGTGTCTGGTAGGTTTCGTACTTTACCAGTAGCTTTCAGTATGACGGCTGATACGAGTTGTCTAGTGTTCATAGCGTTTTCCTAAATTAAAAACACGGAGCCGGCTTATTATTGCCAGACGCTCCGTGTTTTTCAGGTCACGCTGTTTTCTTACCTACTATTATAGCATAAACTTGATAGTTATGCTCGTGCTTTCGTAGTACGGACTCGCGGTTTTTTACTGCTATTTCCACCGTTCCATTGCTTCAGAGCAGTATTTACCTGTTTTTGAGTGTTCATCCTACTGATTAAGTTTTTACCTATCTGGTCAATGCTCCTGCCGCTACCCGACGTCTTGTTTGCTTTTGGCGCAGCTGAGGACAGGCTGTTGATACTTTTAACCGCCGCTGATATTAATGGCGACGCCGTTGACACACCGCTCCTGCCCCTGCCGCGTCCAGAACCACCTCGTTCGCTTCCGCTGCCGCCAGAACCCTCTTTGGTGATTCTGTTACCATCAACATCAAACTCAGCAGCATTGAGGGCTTTTGCTTCCTGCTTGGTAATGTATCCCTCGGCTTTCAATTTATTGACAATACCATTCTTGGCAAACATCTGGCCGACAATACTCTTGCGCCTTCCGTTTGTAAGCGCTTGCATCAACTCTTCATGGGATGATTCTTGCGCCTTCTGACGCCAGTAATTATCCATCAAGCTAACCTCCTTGTGCGTTGTCATTGCACCATACTCGATTTGCTCTTTACTGTAACCAGATTCTTTATAGTAGCGCTCCTTTGCCCAATCTGGCAGGTCTTTATGTTTGCCCATGAGGATATCTACGGCACTCTTGGCTTTGTCGTCTTTCTTCTCGCCGTTCTCCAACTTATTGAGGATATCATTAGATGATTTGAACTCTTTTTTGAGAGTTGAAACATCGTCGATATTGTAGGCTTTCATCCAGTTAGAGTAGGCTTCATCGCTTTCGCCTTGGCTTTCGGCAAGTTTTTTATAGACAGATCGTTCTACTTCACCGCTTTTACTGACGAGTAATCCGTCTTTGAACTGGTAATCGCCCTTTTTCAGTTTTTTCTTTATCGACAGTGCATCTTTTTTATTTAGCCCCTCCAAGTTCAACTGTCCGTCGGCTGTTTGCTGCTGAGCTTGCTGGTTATTCTGACTATTGCTGCCCGGCATGTTTATATGAATACCGTCAGAGGCGTTTGCCGTTATACCGCCAAGCTTGAGCAGCTTCAGCCATGAGCTGTCGCCATTTTCTACTTGCACCGGCAGAATTGCATTTTTACCGAACAGCGCCCCCTGAGTTAGATAAAATGGATTATCTTTTTCAAATTCAGCCTTCACCTCGCCATTGCCGTCTTTTGCTTCGCCGGAATGAGCAGCAGTCAAGCCCTGTATAGTTTTCTTCAGCTGATTTCCTGCTGGCAACTCGCTCAGCGCCCTGTACATGGCAGCTTTTGTTTTTGCGTCTGCTTTATCGTCGTCACCCTCTTCGCTTGCTGCGCCGGCTTCATCCAAGTTGCCTTTAATGCTGGCTGTCGTGCGGAGCAGACTGGCAATAGGTAGCGTGCCGTCGTATCGACCCAAAGAACTTTCCTTGCCAAACAGTTTCTGGCGGTCTTCCTTTGTAGTCGCAGAATTAACTATACTCGATACTATTGGAGTGGCGCTGATAGCTTCGCTGGATACCTTTTGTAGGGTTCGCCCCAGCTTAGCCTGCACTGACGCATCTTTATCGTCGTCATCCTCATCATTATCCATCCAATCAGCAATTATCTCTAGCAATGCTCCCATCGGATCAGCTCCTGGCTTATTGCCCGTCACTGCTTCCAGGATATTGTACATAATAGCCACGTTAACAAAGAATGCCACTTTTTGCTTGCCAGTCATTTGATGCCAAACGTAACGGTTTTGCTGCGATACTTCGCGGCTAAACTGTAAGAACGACGCCATCCATAGTCGGTTGTAGGCGCGTGGAGTACTTATCTGGTCGCGCAGGGTTACCGTATCATTAATAAAGCGCTCTGCGTATCTTACGGCGTCAGCGTCGCTTAAACCGTTGTTGATTGCCTGATTATATTTAGCTAGGAAGGTGTACTCAATGACGTTTTTCTCGATAAACTCCATCGGAATGCCAGCGACTTTCATGGTTTTTTCAAACTTAGTATCGTCAGATAAGTTGTCGTCGGCGTATCTGAGCGCCAATGCATTTGATTTTTGCAATATCGCCTCGCGATTATTGCGCTTAAATGCTTGGAGTAACGATTTTGCGTCGGTTGTTGCCAGCAGGGTTGGCATCGATGCTGTCTGCGCAATTGCTGAGTTTACGTTGCCGACAATCTTTGACAAGGCTGCCTGCTTCATTAGCCCGCGGGTTACTGTATCGGTAAACTTGCGTATCTTACTTGGCTCAGTGTCATTAACGACGCGTTGGAATGGATCGGTCTTGCCGGCCAACCTGTTGGCATGCTCCTGAACGAATCCGACAAACTGCGTTAATCCATTAGCGCTGTCGGTCATTTGCTGCATAAACTCCACGTCTTGCAACATCTTATCCAAACTATCTGCCATTTTGTTAGTTGCCTCTTTCAGGTTGCTGACGTCGTTTTTAGTTAAGCCCTGTGCGCCTAGCTTATCTATTTTCTTAATAGCCTTATGCAACTCTTTAACTCCGTCAATTTCGCGGCCGATTGCCCGCGATAGTCCATACAGCTTATTTCTCGCCTGGATTAGCTCTTCCTGATTAATCTCGCCAGCCTTAATTGATTTGTACAACTCGTCTATTCTGTCAGCCAGCTTCTGTATACCATTCGTACCCTTACCAGCAAATTCTTGCCTCGCCTCGCTAGCGGCCCGTACTGCCACCTCCAGAGACCGGTTCATGGTAATAGCATCGGTCATGTGTATATTATGAAGAGCAATTTTACTATACTCCATTAATGGCGTGAATGGGTCGGTAGGTTTTACGTCGCCGACGCGCTGCATAGCAAACTGATTAAACTTCTGATTCGGCTTAAACAATCCTGTGCGCCCCGCTAATTTAGCTGGCAATGACTTGCGCGATGCGGTTGGCAAGTCGCCAGCCGACATTAAGTTTTTAGCACCGTTGTACATTGAGGCGATTGCACCCTTACTGGACTGTAATTCACCCAGATGTGTAATGTAGTCCTTCCGCTCCATGATTGGATCTTTGCCCAATGCCACTCGAATCTCATTTTGTCGTATGAGCAGGTTTTTGTATACCGCGCGCAGGAATCCATTGTATTGATCAAGAGCTTCAGCGGCAGGTTTACCGTATACCTCCTCAAACGCATGTAGTCGTTCTTTATAGGACGGTACTTTCTCGCCGCGCGGCACTCGGGCAGGCTCAATCACGAAGACCGCGTCTTGCAACATCTGTCGTTTTAGAGGACCATGTTTTTTAGCTTGCTTTAGAAAATTTTTACGATAAGCCTTTATCTTTTGGCCAATAGCATTACCCTCTTTAACTGCGGCAGCGTTAGCTTGGCGCGGCAGTTCGGACATGATACTCATCAATGCCTCTTTCGTCTTGTTGACGCCGCTCTTAAAGTAGTTCAGACTGTTGCTGCGACGTAATGCGCCAGTTACGCGGTCGATGGTACCCTCGGTCGTCCACGTCTGCCCAGCGCCAGACTTCATTTCTTTCAGCTGGCTAAAATCGATATCGCTCATATTCAGGTTCATCTTCTTTTTGCCAGCGTATATTGTAACGTTGCCTTCAGGTGTCATTTCGATGTAGTTACCCAGAATTTGCCCAGTTGCTGAATCGACCACTCGTCCGGATTCAATGTGGTGCTTGTTCGGATTAAATGTTACCAGCTTATCGCTTGGACGGTACTCTTTCTTGTTGCCAGTCTTCATATAGCCATCAAACGTACTCACCAATTCAGCGTTTATTCCCTTAGAGTTTTCGCGCCAAATATATTGGATAGCTAGTCCGTCTTCGTATGCTCGCTTCGCTTCCTCATTGACAGTCTTATCCGATCTAATTTTATCGATGAATTTGTTTTGCAGCGGTGACGTCACTCTCACTGCTTCCTGCCCAGTCCTCTGCCATTTCCCGTGTATGTTTCGATATTCATAGAATGAATGGTACGCACCGTTTTCATCTTTATAGATCATCTGACGCGTATTATGCGCAACTGTGTTAGAAGTAGTTGTAGGCGCTGGCACCGCATGCTCTGCACCTGGTAGTCTGATTTTCTTCTTTACGTCTGGAGCGATTTCGTCAATTGGACGTAAACGACCATTTTCGTCTAACATACTGCCAGCATGCGGATCGACTGTCAGGAATGCCCGCTCGCCAGTGATATCATAGCCCTTCTGTTCGGCTATTTTTGCAAACCGCTTCGCGACCGTTTTCTCATCAATGCCAACTGCTAGGCTGGCATTATGTACGATATCTACTATCTTATGACGCGGACCTTCATCCAGTCCTCGGACTAATACCTCGTCTAACGCCTGCTGTTTCTTTAGCCGTTCGTTATGCGCCTTTACTTCCTCTGCCTTCCGTTTTGCTTCCGCCTGTTTTTTGGCTTCCTCTGCGTGCCTGGCGTTAACTATTTTCTGAGCTTCCTCAATAACATCCGGGTCTCTGCGCCACTCGGCCAGCTGCTCTTTACGTTCTCTTTCCGCTCTTCTGGCTTCAGCCACCCGAGTTACTTCGTCGATAAACGAATCGATATCGTCATATCCCATCTCCTGGGCGACAGTATCGATATCCCGCTTGCCTGTACGGCGTTTATATGCAGATGGCAGGTCTTCTGTTAAATCGCCTAAGTAATGACGGAGGTCGTCAACATGTATACGCGGTATACTCCATTCTGAGCCATTGCTCCCCTGGATATCCGTAGCGGTATTTTCTAGAAATAGATTTTGGTCAATGTTTTCAAAGATAAAGTTATCAATAGCTTGACGCAACTCCTTGGTCATCTTTGGTTTTGGATTATCTTGGATGTTATCAATGGTTTCCTGAAGTGGCTGTTGGCGGCACTGTTTGTCGACTCTGTATTTATCCATAGCGTTGTTGAGGTTATCAATGGCGCTTGGCTTAGACTGATTTTGTGATTGGTTTAGTTTGTAACGGGGGTCGGTGTTGACATTTTGAGAGGCGTTTGGTATACTTTCGTCATTAGCCTCTCTGGGCCGTTTCGGACGTGAACTGGTCGGGACTTCGCTGAAGTCTGCATCCAGCCCC
>ERZ772766.790-NODE-790-length-18054-cov-4.795155_pt1 | contig 18054 bp, 16 predicted proteins | sample MGYA00511379_ERZ772766 | MGnify/ENA primary metagenome ERZ772766 (study PRJEB29015, sample SAMEA2737895) | human oral metagenome | biome: human oral; feature: human-associated habitat; material: dental | place: China | collected 2116 ...
GAGATGGTCAAAATCCTTGTAATGGCGGAAGCATTGGAAAAATGGGATGAAGCATGTGGACAGTCTGCATAACTTCTATTAGTCATGTGTTAAAACTCAATGGATATGGGGGACCACAGGCAAAGGTGAATGAGAAAAACCAGGGTTTTAAGGGGTGGGAAACTTTAGTAAATAAAATATTTCTGAAACACGGCAAAACAGGTTTATGATGCAGCAATTCTGCACGAAACATGCACCTGGCCAAGCAAATGGCGGACTACAAACACACCAAGAAAAACAGCACAACAGCGCGTTGGGGCATTTATCGTTAGAAGGGATTGATTTTAGAAAGCTGCTCACCTACCCTGCTTTGCCAGCAATGTATCAGCACAACAACGTTTGCAGTGCAGCGAAAAACGTTTTGCACAGGCACTACAAGATGCTTGTAGCGTCAGTACAAGATGCTTTGTAGTGTCAGTACAAGATGCTTGTAGTGCCAGTACAAGGTGCTTGTAGTGCCAGTACAAGATGCTTGTAGCGTCAGTACAAGGTGCTATGTACTGATGCTTTCGCCCAATATAGGCAAACTCGTCCATAAGACAATATACTTCTTTTTGATGATATTTCTTGCGCCAATAGCCGCAACATAAAGCATATAAAAAGCCAATCAGCCAACCATGCAACCCACTTACACACAAGGCATAAGCCTGCGCGCCACTTGTTCAGTTACCCAACATTTATAACCTGCATGCAGCCTGTTAACATTCTTTTAGATAAAAATCGGCCAACATCACGCAAGTTTTCATATAATTGCAGTTTAAAAGGCAAACATCAAACAAAAAAGACGAATTATGAAGCAGTTACATTCATGGCTTGCAGGTGTGGGCGTTGTTGCCGCCGTATTCACATTCGTTGCTTGCCAAAACGACAAGGAAGAGGATACACTATCGTATCCAACGGCCTTGGTGACCGTGAAGCCCAAGGCTTTGGACAACTCGTTCGTGTTGCAGCTTGACGATTCAACGCAACTAATACCCAACAAAATGAAGACTTCGCCCTACGGGTCGAAGGAAGTGCGGGCACTGGTGAACTATACCGTGGTGGAAGGGCCTAAGCCTAAAAAAGAAGATGGACGCGTAGACGAAAGAACATACGTGAACATTAACTGGCTGGACAGCATTCGCACCAAAGCAATGGTGAAGAACATGGGCGACGACAACGTGAAGGCCTATGGCAACGACCCTGTGGAAATTGTGAACGACTGGGTGAGCATTGCCGAAGACGGATACCTTACGCTGCGGTTTAGAACGCGATGGAGCAAAGGTCCTAAGCACATGCTGAACTTGGTGGCAACGCCTACGAAGGAATATCCCTATAAAGTGACGCTCTACCACAACGCATACGGCGACCTGTTTGGGCAAATGGGCGACGGGCTTGTTGCCTTCCGATTGGCCGGACTACCCGATACGGGGAAGAAATATGTGTGGCTAACGGTAGAATGGTACTCGTTCTCGGGAAAGAAAATGGCGAAATTTAAGTATGCAACACGTAAGGACAATGGCACGCCCAAAGGAAAGATGGCCATTCTTACCGCACCAGTACAGATTACAAGCGTAGACTAGGGACGTGCGGTTTTTTATCGGAGATAAGGAAAAGATAATCGTTAAGCGATTGCATGGCGGCGACAAATCCGCCATGCAAGACTTTTACACCCTTTACGCAGACTACCTTACCAGCGTGTGCGCTAGGTATATCGACAACGACGACGACCTAAAAGATGTGCTGCAAGACTGCATGGTGAAGATGCTCACCGGCATCGGCCAGTTCGACTATCGCGGGCCAGGCTCGCTGCAAGCATGGGCCACGCGCATCGTGGTTAACCAATCGCTGTCGTTCATCAAGCGAAAACGCACAGCGGCTATCGTGTCGCTAGATGTTGACCTGCCCGACGAACCGGAAAAAGACGACCCACCCATAGACCACATACCGCCCGAAGTTATCCACCAAATGGTGAGAGAACTACCCACGGGCTATCGAACGGTGTTTAACCTCTACGTTTTTGAAAACAAGAGTCACCAAGAAATAGCCCAACTTCTAGGAATAAAGAGAGATAGTTCGGCCTCGCAATTGCATCGCGCAAAAAACATGCTGGCCAAAAAGATAGAACAATATAACAAAACCACCCTTGCACAATGAACGAACAATGGAGAACTAACATGAGAGAGAAACTTGACGGGCACCGCCAAGCTGCTCCGCTGTTGTCGTGGGACGAGGTGGAACGCCGCGCCGCCGCGGTAGAAAAGTCGGCAAAGGTTGCCGCTTGGGGCCGTAGGGCTATGGCTGCCGCCGCTGTGGTGATTTGCTTATGCGGCGTGGCCGCTGCGCTGCTGCTGCTCAACAACGGGCAAAACGCACAACAAGTGGCCAACCTTGAACGCCATTATGCACCCCAACACAATACCACGAAACTTGCCAACAACACAAATGCTGCTGGACATTACACAGAAACAGGACAAGGAACGAACACGAACAACATGGCAGGTAGCTACAATAAGGCTAACTACTATGCCTGCGACAATAGGAACAACGTAAACACAAGCCACGCCACGAACCTATATGCTGCGGTGCCTGATGAGTACCAACAAAAGGCTACCCAACCGCAAACCAACATCGAAACCACGACCGACACCAAACAGCAAATAACAGACTACACCTCCAAAAACAGTACTGACAATGCCCCACGGGGGAAACAAACTACGGCTACACAACCTAAGCGCACCGAGAACTTGCCTGTTGGGGTTACGCTAACCACAACAAAACCCGCAAAGGTTGCGGGCACATGGATGGCCAAGGCCTACGTTTCGGGCGGAGCATTGGGTGCAAACAACAGCCAAATGCAACATCCCACATTGGCTACGGCACGCACTTACGGCGAAACTGCCGATGAGGCTGTCCGCAACAGCGAGTATGTGCGACTGGATAACGCATCGCCAACTGTGGAAACGAAGGCTCGCCACAGGCAACCGCTAAGGGTTGGGGCTGCCGTGCGCTATGCGTTGAGCAACCGATGGAGCATAGATGCGGGCCTAACCTATGCGCGCCACCGTTCGGACATAACGCGCAAGATGGGCAACGTTGTGAACGAAACGCAACAAACGCTGCATTATCTGGGCGTACCGCTGAACGTTAACTACCGCATTGCGGGCAATCGCCGCTTTAACGTGTATGCCGCGGCTGGCGTTATGGGCGAGAAACTGCTGAAAGGCAAACGCAAAACGGTTGCACAATACGAAGACATGCCCGACGACGTACAAACAGAATCTGTGAAGGAGAGCCGCGCCCAATTCTCGGTTAACGCCGCTCTCGGAGCCGAATACAAGATAGACGACAGGCTAAGCGTTTTTGCAGAGCCTGGCATAAGCCACTATTTTGACAATGGCAGCGAATTGTCTTCTATATATAAGGAGCGCCCCACAAACTTTAACCTCAATGTGGGCCTGCGTTTCTGCGTGAACAAGTAACCAAGCATAAGGCCCTTGCGGGCTGAACACAAACAAAGGGGCTTGCCAAATGGCTGTTTGCCTACTGAACACGTTGGCCGGACATGCCGTTTGAAACCCAGAAAGAACTGACAAAATAAGGATAAGATAATGTTGTTAATGGAAAAGAAGGCAGTAGGCCATTAGCCACAACCCAACGGGGTTGTGTATGGCAGACCTGTACTTCAGTGGTTTTTTGCAGATACTTTTACTCATTTGAAAGAAAATAGGTATGCTGATTGTTAGGATAACACGCTGCTTGTTAGGAGTAAGGCCGTATTCCACTAGGTTGGGATGCGGCCTTCCGCATTTCGTTTCGGGTTTTCGCAACTGGCCCTCCGATTAAGATGCTGAGGCCGTATTGACTTTGAATGTTTCTATAAATTGGCAGAGTTAGTTATCCTTATGATGCCAACATAGTATATCAAGTCTACAAGTTGACGAGTGTGCTGGTTCGTGAATTGATGAATTGGAGAGTTGGGGGATATGAATTGGGGTACTTATGAGTTAAGGAGTTGCAAGCGACAAGCAAACGAAAGATGAACAGGAAGTGATGGAAACAAACTAAAAATAACAGGTAAGCGGTCTAACGACCGATTGGGGTTTAAATTTACATGGAAACAGGAAACTTCGACAGGTTTCACATCATATTTTCAAAAATTCTTCCTATATTTGCAACATGCAAACGTATTGAAACGATTCACATAATCAGTGATGAAGACAAAAGCAACCAACAACCTTAATTCAGCCCAATTGCTGATTAACAACAAGCAATACACAACAAGTGTACATTGTTCGTATTATGCTGTCTTCCAGAGTATGAAGTATGTGTTGGCAAATACGTCAATAAGCCCTATTCCTCTCGCCACCCAAGATTCCCACATGGGCGAGTCCTCTCACGAGTATGTTCTTTTAGAAATAAAGAATAGGTTGCAAAGCTCACCTCGTAACGAACGGAGATTTGCAGAAACTGTGAGATTTCTGAAAAAAGAACGTGTAGATGCAGATTATAAATCCCGTGAATTTACAGACGAGGAAAGTCTAGATTGCTTGGACAGAGCAAAGAAAATTGTAGCAGACCTCAAAACATATTTTGGTGACTTATGAAAAAAGAGAATATTGAAAAGAAATTACGCTCTTGGCTTTCAGAAATGACCAAGAAGTATTGCTGGCTTCGCATTAAGTTTGAATTCAGCGAGGTCGAAGGCGTGTATATGGTTTCTTTCTCACCTGCAAGTGAAATAGAACGCTCTGATGATTTCAACAAGGATGCGATGCAATTTGCCGATGACTTGGACAACGAATTTGGCACAGATGCCCCACTCTTCACAGAAGAAGAGGAACTCTTTAAATTATCGGAAACAGCGGAGACAATGGTTGGCCACATCTCTACGACAACCATTGCTGTCGGCCCGGTAAAAGTTCATAACGACAACTCGTGGGCCTCTCCTATTGCACCACAGGTATATGTTGAGATTAAGAAGAATTTCCATCCCTCAGCTTCTTCAAAAGAGATTAATTACGCATCAGCCGCATAACAATGAAACAAATTCCATTTCGTATTGTAGGTTTGCAGGTTGAATCGTTTGTACTTAACGACAATCAGCTCCGAGATAAGGAGGCCGTTGCAGTAAACACCAGCTACGAGTTCGGTGTAAATGCCACCAATCATCTTGTTATGGTACGCATTGTTTACAAATATTTTCAAGACGAGGCAGAGTTACTTCATATGTCTCTCGTTAGTACGTTCGACGTTAAGCAAGAAGATTTCGACGAGATGATGATTGACAATAAATTTACGTTAGAGCCATTTTTCAGTCAATATCTGTCTACCATTAATATAGGAGCCGCACGTGGGGAAATACATGCCCGGTGCGAAGTTGCCAAATCAAAACTTGCTGAAATTATTCTTCCACCGATAAACTTAGTGGAGGCTTTACCTAATCCCATTGAAATAGAAGTCTAGGCGCGTTATAGGAAGTGGAAATCTGCTTACTGCAAGGTCTAGGCGCGGCTACCTATGGGCATGTCCTAGTAAACGAACACGACAAGTAAGCCTATATTGGTTGATGTACGTATTGAAAAAAGGCCATCGGCATTGCTGCCGATGGCCTTTAATTATATACTCGCCTTGAAAGGCGGAGATTGGGCGGCGGTGTTCGCGCGCTTACTCTTGCGTTGCCGCTTCTTTTTCAGAATAGTCGATAACGTTCTTGCGGTTGGCCTGCATGCGGTCGTACTCTTCTTTTGAGCCGACGATGATGCGTTCCCATTGGCGAAGACCCGTTCCGGCAGGTACGAGGTGTCCGCAGATAACGTTTTCTTTCATTCCTTCGAGGCGGTCTACCTTTCCACGGATGGCGGCTTCGTTCAGCACCTTGGTGGTTTCCTGGAACGATGCGGCACTCATGAAACTCTTCGTTTGCAGAGCCGCACGGGTGATACCTTGCAATATCTGCGTTGAAGTGGCAGGCACGGCATCGCGAACTTGCACGGGACGGAGGTCGCGACGTTTAAGCGAAGAGTTCTCGTCGCGCAGACGGCGAGCCGTAACGATTTGACCTGCGCGCATGGTTTCGCTGTCGCCGGCATCGGTTACCACCTTCTTGCCCCAGATGCGGTCGTTCTCTTCCGAGAAGTCGAGCTTGTCTACCAATTCTTGTTCTAGGAAAGTGGTGTCGCCTGGGTCGTTGATTTGCACCTTGCGCATCATCTGGCGCACGATAATCTCGAAGTGCTTGTCGTTGATTTTCACACCTTGCAGGCGGTAAACGTCTTGCACCTCGTTAACGATATACTCTTGCACAGCCGTGGGGCCCTTGATGGCCAGAATGTCGTTGGGCGTAATAACACCGTCGGAAAGCGGCGTGCCAGCGCGAACGGCATCGTGCTCTTGCACCAGGATTTGCTTGGAAAGGCTGACGAGATACTTCTTTTGGTCGCCCGTTTTCGAAGTGACAACGATTTCGCGATTACCACGCTTAACCTTACCCATGGTAACCTCGCCATCAATTTCGGACACAACGGCAGGGTTGGAGGGGTTGCGTGCCTCGAAGAGTTCGGTAACACGGGGCAGACCACCCGTGATGTCGCCTGCACCACCCACGGCACGGGGAATCTTTACGAGGGTTGTACCTGTCTTTATCTTCGCACCATCTTCAACCACCACGTGGCCACCCACGGGGAAGTTGTACGTACCCAGCACTTCGCCATTAGCCGCTACGATGTCGCATGTGGGCACCTTCGAACGGTCTTTGGCATCGGTGATAATCTTTTCGGTAAGTCCTGTGGTCTCATCAGTTTCTGCACGGAAAGTAACGCCTTCCACCACATCGTGGAACTTCAACGTACCAGCATATTCGGAAACGATAACGGCGTTGAAGGGGTCCCACTTGGCAATGAGTGTACCTTTCTTAACCACGTCGCCGTGCTTGTTGTAGAGCGATGCACCGTAAGGAACGTTAAGCGTAGAGAGGACGATGGAGGTGTTGGGGTCGACGAAACGGATTTCGGCCAAACGGCTAACCACCATCTCGCAGTTGCGTTCGCCGTCTTCGCCATCTTCTACGAAAGGCACGGTGCGCAACTCGTCGAACTCGATACGCGAGTCGTTCTTTGCCACGATAGAGGCGTTGGCGGCTGCGTTACCAGCCACACCACCAGCGTGGAACGTACGAAGGGTTAGCTGCGTACCCGGCTCGCCAATGGCTTGAGCAGCGATAACGCCCACGGCCTCGCCCATTTGTACCATTCGACTTGTGGCCAAGTTGCGGCCATAACACTTCATGCAGACGCCATGCTTGCTTTCGCAAGTGAGCACCGAGCGTATTTCAACACTCTCGATAGGCGAGTCGTCGATGATGCGTGCAATGGGTTCGGTAATTTCTTCGCCAGCCGAGATAATCAGTTCGCCCGTTGTGGGATGGATGATGTCGTGTACAGAAACACGGCCGAGGATGCGTTCGTAGAGCGTAGATATAATCTCGTCGCCGTTTTTAAGGGCGGTGCAAACCAGTCCGCGCAGTGTTCCGCAGTCTTCCTCGTTGATAATCACGTCGTGCGACACGTCAACCAAACGGCGTGTGAGGTATCCGGCGTCGGCCGTTTTCATGGCCGTGTCGGCAAGACCCTTACGGGCACCGTGCGAAGAAATGAAGTATTCCAACACCGACATACCCTCTTTGAAGTTAGAGAGGATGGGGTTTTCGATAATCTGTTGTCCTTCGGCACCAGCCTTTTGCGGCTTGGCCATCAGTCCACGCATACCCGAGAGCTGCTTAATCTGGTCTTTCGAACCACGAGCACCCGAGTCGAGCATCATGAACACGGCGTTAAAGCCTTGGTCGGCCTCGGTCATCTCTTTCATCAGCACATTACCCAAGTCGTTGTTTACGTGTGTCCACGTGTCGATTACCTGGTTATAACGTTCGGTATCGGTAATGAAACCCATGTTATAGTTTTCGGTAATTTGGCGTACTTCCTCGTGACCACGCTCAACAATCTCTTCTTTCTCGTTCGGGATGATGATGTCGTCGAGGTTGAACGAAAGTCCGGCAACGTATGCCATGCGGTAACCCAAGTTCTTGATACCATCGAGAAATTCGCAAGCGCGGGCCATACCCACACTCTTAATAACATCAGCGATGATGCCACGCAGGGTTTTCTTCGAGATAATTTCGTTGAAATAGCCCACCTCGTCGGGGATGATGCCGTTTACGATAACGCGACCCACAGAGGTTTCTACCATTCGGGGTTGCAGTTTACCGTCAACGAGGTCGGTTACAACTACCTTAACGGGCGCGTGCAAGTCGCAGCGGCCTTCGTTATGAGCGATGATTGCCTCTTCGGGTCCGTAGAAAGTAAGTCCAGAACCCTTTGCACCTGGGCGTATCTTGGTGATGTAATATAGTCCAAGCACCATGTCTTGCGAGGGCACGGTGATAGGCGCACCGTTGGCAGGGTTAAGGATGTTGTGGCTTTGCAGCATCAGCACCTGTGCTTCGAGAATGGCCTCGTTGCTCAATGGAAGGTGAACGGCCATCTGGTCGCCGTCGAAGTCGGCGTTGAACGCAGTACAAGCCAAGGGGTGTAGCTGAATGGCCTTACCCTCGATAAGCTTGGGTTGGAAGGCCTGAATACCCAAACGGTGAAGCGTAGGCGCACGGTTGAGCAGCACGGGGTGGCCCTTCATCACGTTTTCTAGGATGTCCCAGATAACGGGTTCGCGGCGGTCTACAATCTTCTTGGCACTCTTTACCGTCTTAACGATGCCGCGCTCGATGAGCTTGCGGATGATGAACGGCTTGTAAAGTTCGGCTGCCATGAGTTTGGGCAGACCGCATTCGCCCATCTTCAATTCGGGACCAACGACAATAACCGAACGTGCCGAATAGTCTACACGCTTACCCAAAAGGTTTTGGCGGAAACGTCCGGCCTTACCTTTAAGTGAATCGGAGAGCGATTTGAGCGGTCTGTTGCTCTCGCTCTTCACGGCCGAACTCTTGCGCGAGTTGTCGAAAAGGCTGTCGACAGCCTCTTGCAACATACGTTTCTCGTTACGGAGGATAACCTCGGGAGCCTTAATCTCGACCAAACGTTTCAAACGGTTGTTACGAATGATAACGCGGCGATAGAGGTCGTTGAGGTCGGAGGTGGCGAAACGGCCACCATCCAGCGGCACGAGCGGGCGCAATTCGGGCGGGATAACGGGGATAATCTTGAGAATCATCCACTCTGGGCGGTTGATTTCGGTGCTAGAACGGAAAGCTTCTACCACCTGCAAGCGTTTCAGAGCCTCTGTTTTACGTTGTTGGCTGGAGTCGTTATTGGCGCGGTCGCGCAGTTCGTAAGACAATGCGTCGAGGTCTAGGCCTGCCAAGAGGTCGTACACGGCCTCGGCACCCATCTTAGCGATGAACTTGTTGGGGTCGGAGTCGTCGAGGAACTCGTTGTTGGGGTCTACCTGCGTTTCGAGGATGTTGAGGTACTCGTCTTCTGAAAGCAAGTCCATTTGGTGCGAGCCGTTAAGGTCTTCGCCCTCGCTATCCTTGCGGCCTTCTAGCACGCCAGGCTTGATAACGATGTACTTTTCGTAGTACACCACGGTATCGAGCTTCTTCGTGGGCAAGCCCAAGAGGTAGCCAATTTTGTTGGGAAGCGAACGGAAGTACCAGATGTGAGCCACGGGTACCACGAGTTCGATGTGTCCCGAACGTTCGCGGCGCACCTTTTTCTCGGTTACTTCAACGCCGCAACGGTCGCAAACGATGCCCTTATAGCGTATGCGCTTGTACTTTCCGCAGGCACATTCGTAATCCTTTGTAGGACCGAAGATGCGTTCGCAGAAAAGACCATCGCGCTCGGGCTTGTATGTACGGTAGTTAATGGTTTCGGGTTTGGTAACCTCACCATACGAATTTTCCAAGATTTCTTCGGGCGAAGCCAATCCGATGGTAATCTTCGTGAAATTGTTCTTTACCTTTGTATCTTTCTTAAAAGCCATTTTACTTTTTCAATTAAGGGTGTGAATTAATCCATCTTGATGCTCAATCCCAGACCGCGAAGCTCGTGCAGCAGCACGTTGAGCGACTCGGGGATGCCTGGTGTGGGCATCGGCTCGCCTTTGACGATTGCCTCGTAAGCCTTGGAACGGCCAACAACGTCGTCGGACTTGATGGTGAGGATTTCTTGAAGGATGTGACTTGCACCGAAGGCCTCGATGGCCCAAACCTCCATTTCTCCGAAACGCTGTCCACCAAACTGCGCTTTACCACCAAGCGGTTGCTGCGTGATGAGCGAGTATGGACCGATGGAGCGGGCGTGCATCTTGTCTTCAACCATGTGGCCAAGCTTCAAGAAGTAGGTTACGCCCACGGTAGCAGGCTGGTCGAACTTCTCGCCCGTTTCGCCATCGTAGAGGTAAGTAGAGCAGAGACGGGGCAGTTCGGCCTTGTCTGTCCACTCGGAAAGGTCTTCAAGGTGGGCTCCGTCGAAGATAGGTGTTGCGAATTTCAAGCCCAACTTCTTACCGGCAGCACCGAGGATGGCCTCGAAAATCTGTCCCAAGTTCATACGCGAAGGCACACCCAAGGGGTTTAGCACGAGGTCGACAGGACGTCCGTCTTCGAGGAACGGCATGTCTTCCATGCGCACCACCTTCGACACGATACCCTTGTTACCATGTCGTCCGGCCAACTTGTCGCCCACGCCAATCTTACGTTTCTTGGCAACATACACCTTAGCCATTTGGAGAATGCCCGAAGGCAGCTCGTCGCCGATGGTGATGGCGAACTTGCGACGCTTAAGCTCGGCATCCAGCAGCTTGTACTTGCGGATGTAGTTCATGATGAGCTTTTGTATCAAGTCGTTCGTATGGGCATCATCGGTCCAGTCGTTAGACTGAATGCCATCGTATTCCAAGTTCTTGAGCGCGGCCGCCGTGAACTTGCTACCCTTATTGATAATTTCTGCACCCGTGTAGTCTTTAACGCCTTGCGACACCTTGTCTTCGGTGAGTTCGAGGAGTTTGTCTACCAGGATGTCTTTGAGGTCTTCGTTCTTAGCCTCGTATTCTTCGTCTATCTTGGCAAGTATAACCTTGTCTTGTTTCTTCGAGTCGCGGGTCTTAATGGCACGCGAGAACAATTTCTTGTCGATAACAACGCCACTGAGCGAGGGGTTGGCTTTGAGCGACGAGTCTTTAACGTCGCCGGCCTTGTCGCCGAAGATGGCACGAAGGAGTTTTTCTTCGGGCGAGGGGTCGCTCTCTCCCTTAGGCGAAATCTTACCGATGAGGATGTCGCCTGGTTCGATACGCGCACCGATGCGCACCACGCCGTTGTCGTCGAGGTCTTTGGTGGCCTCTTCGCTCACGTTGGGGATGTCGCTGGTAAACTCTTCCACACCACGTTTGGTTTCGCGGACGTCGAGCGAATACTCGTCTACGTGAACAGAAGTGAGCACGTCGTCGCGCACCAAACGCTCGGAAAGCACGATAGCGTCTTCGTAGTTGTAACCCTTCCACGGCATGTAAGCCACAAGGAGGTTACGGCCCAAGGCCAATTCGCCATTCTCGGTGGCATAGCCCTCGGTAAGGATGTCGCCTGCCTTAACACGTTGTCCCTTCACACAGGTGGGGCGAAGGTCGATGGTCATGTTTTGGTTTGTACGGCGGAACTTGGGTACGCGGTATTCTTTCAGTGCGGGTTCGAAGCTTACGTACTCTTCGTCTTCTGTACGATCGTATAGAATACGGATGGTGGTGGCGTCTACATAGTCGATAACACCATCGCCTTCGGCCGTAATCATGGTACGCGAGTCTTCGCAAACCTGTTTCTCCAAGCCCGTACCTACAATGGGTGCATCGTTGTGGAGCAAGGGCACTGCCTGGCGCATCATGTTACATCCCATCAGCGCGCGGTGACCGTCGTCGTGTTCCAAGAAAGGAATAAGACCTGCCGATACCGACGCAATCTGCTGTGGCGACACGTCCATGAGGTCTACCTCTGTGGGCTCTACCACGGGGAAGTCGGCATCTTGCCGACATTTCACCACTTCGCGGATAAAGGTTCCGTCTTCGTTCAGCGGCGCGTTGCCCTGTCCGATGATGTGGTCTTCTTCCTCTTCGGCGGTAAGATACACCAAGTTCTTGTTGTCGAGGTCTACCACACCGTTAGTAACCTTGCGATATGGGGTTTCGATAAAGCCTAGTTCATTGATGTTGGCATAAACGCAGAGCGAGGAGATAAGTCCGATGTTAGGACCTTCGGGGCTCTCGATGGGGCAAAGGCGACCATAGTGCGTGTAGTGAACGTCGCGTACCTCGAAACCAGCACGCTCACGAGAAAGACCACCAGGACCGAGAGCCGAAAGGCGGCGCTTGTGTGTTACCTCAGCTAGGGGGTTGGTTTGGTCCATGAATTGCGAGAGGGGGTTGGTGCCGAAGAACGAGTTGATAACGCTAGAAATGGTTTTGGCGTTAATCAAGTCGGTGGGTGTGAACACCTCGTTGTCGCGTACGTTCATACGTTCGCGAATGGTGCGGCTCATACGGGCCAATCCGATAGAGAACTGGTTGGCCAGCTGTTCGCCCACGGTGCGCACGCGGCGGTTGCTCAAGTGGTCGATGTCGTCAACGGTAGCGTTCGAGTTAACCAGCTGAATGAGATACTTGATAATCTCGATAATATCGTCTTTGGTTAGCACGCGTGTATCCATATCCGTGTCTAAGCCCAGCTTTTTGTTGATGCGGTAGCGGCCAACTTCGCCCAAGTCGTATCGCTTGTCCGAGAAGAACAGGTTTTGGAACACTTCTCTTGCGCTGGCATCATCGGCAGGGTCGGCGTTGCGGAGCTGACGATAGATGTAGAGCACAGCCTCTTTTTCAGAGTTGCTGGGGTCTTTGGCCAACGTGTTGAAGATGATGGAGAACTTGTTTGCAGCATCTGCATCCTTGTGTAGCAACACGGTAGAAACGCCGCTGTCGAGAATTTCGCCAACGTTTTCTTCCGTTATCTCCGTTTCGCGCTCCATAATCACCTCGTTGCGCTCGATAGATACAACTTCACCCGTATCTTCGTCAACGAAGTCTTCGTTCCAACTTTTCAGCACACGGGCGGCCAGGCGTTTGCCAAGAGCCTCCTTCATGTTCTTCTTATTAACCTTAACCTCTTCGGCCAGGTCGAAGATTTGCAGGATGTCGCGGTCGTTTTCGTAGCCGATGGCACGCAGCAGCGTGGTTACGGGCAACTTCTTCTTACGGTCGATGTAGGCATACATCACGTTGTTGATGTCGGTGGCGAACTCAATCCACGAACCTTTGAAGGGGATGATACGCGCCGAATAGAGCATCGTTCCGTTGGCATGCACACCCTGTCCGAAGAAAACGCCGGGCGAGCGGTGCAGCTGCGACACCACAACGCGCTCGGCACCGTTGATAACAAAGGTGCCATTAGAGGTCATATAGGGAATTGTACCCAAGAAAACGTCTTGGATAAAGGTTCCGAAGTCTTCGTGGTCGGGGTCGGTGCAGTATAGCTTCATCTTAGCCTTCAAAGGCACGCTATACGTAAGCCCGCGTTCCAGACACTCGTCGATGGTGTAACGCGGCGGGTCGATATAGTAGTCAAGGAACTCAAGAACGAAATTGTTCCGTGTGTCGGTTATGGGGAAGTTTTCTGCGAAAACCTTATACAAACCGTCGTTCTTGCGTTCCTCGGGGGGCGTGTCTAACTGTAAGAAGTCTTTGAAAGACTTTAACTGCACATCGAGGAAATCCGGATAGGGCATCGGATTGTGAACGCTGGCGAAATTTACTCTGTTATCAACAATTTTTGAAGCCATTCAATATTATGTTATATAATGGATATAGGCGTATTCTATATGTTATCCGTATCGGTGCGAGGGGGCTTTGCTTGTTCTTTTCTCTCCGCGAAGAGGGTACATAGCCTGCCTATGAGATATTGTGTGGGAAAAGGGAATGTGTCGTTAAATGTGATAAGACACAAAAAGGTTAGGACTCGCCTACTGGGCAAATCCTAACCGTATTTCGGAGTTGGGGGTTGTCTTACTTCAGCTCAACCTTAGCGCCGGCCTCTTCGATAGCCTTCTTCAGGTTCTCAGCTTCGTCCTTAGACATGCCTTCCTTCAAGGTAGAGGGAACACCGTCTACAAGGTCCTTAGCTTCCTTCAAGCCCAGGCCGCAAGCTTCCTTAACAGCCTTAACTACTTGAAGTTTAGCTGCACCGGCCTCAACGAGAACCACGTCGAACGACGACTTCTCTTCAGCGCCACCAGCAGCAGCACCAGCACCGGGAGCGGCAGCAACAGCAACAGCTGCAGCAGCGGGTTCAATGCCATATTCCTCTTTGAGGACATTTGCCAACTCGTTTACTTCTTTTACTGTCAAATTTACTAATTCTTCAGCGATAGCTTTGATATCTGCCATTTTATTCTAAATTTTTAATTGTTTTTAATATAAGTGTTGTTGATTGACTTTTAATTGAACTCCCTCACGAACATCTTCTTGTCTATGCCACGAGAGGAAGACTCAACGAATTATTCAGCACGCTCGCCCAAAGTTTTGAGCACACCATGAATGGTGCCGGCGCTTGATTGAAGAGCGGAAATGACGTTCTTCGCGGGCGATTGCAGCAAGGCCACAATGTCGGCGATAACCTCGTTCTTGCTCTTAAGAGCTACCAGCTCGTCCAGTTTGTCGGCTCCTACATAGAAGCTTTCTTCTGCGTATGCAGCCTTGAGAGCAGGAATTCCTTCCTTCTTATAGTCTTTCAGCAATTTTGCAGGTTCGTTCGCAACCGTGGTGAACATGATTGCGGTGGTACCTTTCAATGTGCCGTAAAGGGGTTCGAAATCGATGTCGGATGCCTCGAAAGCCTTGTGCAGAAGCGTATTCTTCACAACAGAAAGCTTAATTTCCTTCTTGAAACAAGTTGCGCGCAACTTGTTCGTCGCTTCGGCGTTAAGCCCGGCGAGGTCTACAAGATAGAAATGAGGATACTCCTTCAGCTTCTTACCGAGTTCTACGATGATAGTATCTTTTACTTCTTTCTTCATTTTACAAAACTTTTAGAGTTATTCAACTGATTTCGGATCAATCTTGATACCCTTACTCATTGTGCTTGAAATAAAGATACTCTTGATATACGTACCTTTAGCAGCGGCAGGTTTGAGCTTGATTACAGTAGCCACGAATTCCTTCGCGTTTTGGTAAATCTGCTCAGGAGTGAAAGAAACCTTTCCGATTGAGGTATGGATAATACCAGCCTTGTCTACTTTGAAATCTATTTTACCCGACTTGATGTCTTTCACTGCCTTGGCCACGTCCATCGTTACCGTACCGCTCTTGGGGTTAGGCATCAGTCCGCGAGGGCCGAGAATACGGCCTACGCTACCTACCTTACCCATTACCGAAGGCATGGTGATGATAACGTCGATGTCGGTCCAACCACCCTTAATCTTTTCGATGTACTCGTCAAGACCAACATAGTCGGCACCAGCTTCTTTGGCAGCAGCTTCCGCATCGGGCGTACAGAGAACAAGAACGCGCACGGTCTTACCAGTTCCGTTGGGCAGCGTACAAACGCCGCGAACCATCTGGTTGGCCTTGCGGGGGTCTACGCCCAAACGCACGTCGATGTCGAGAGAAGCGTCAAACTGAGTCGTGGTGATTTCCTTCACCAACTCAGCAGCCTCTTTCAGTGTATAGGCTTTCCCTGCTTCAATCTTATCAGCTACTGATTTTTGCTTTTTTGTCAGTTTACTCATTTTCTTAATTGAAGTTTTAATTATTTACCAGGGAACTCCCCATTTACAGTGATACCCATACTTCTAGCCGTACCTGCGATAAGTTTCATGGCAGACTCAACCGTAAAACAGTTCAGGTCTTTCATCTTATCTTCAGCTATCACTTTGATCTGCTCCCAGGTGACAGAAGCTACCTTCTGTCGGTTTGGCTGAGCAGAGCCGCTCTTAACCTTGGCAACCTCTTTTAGTTGTACAGCTGCGGGAGGCGTCTTGAGCTCAAAGCTGAATGACTTGTCAGTATAGTAGGTGATGACAACCGGAATTACCTTACCGGCCTTGTCCTGAGTCCTTGCATTGAACTCCTTGCAGAACCCCATGATGTTGATACCCTTCGAACCCAATGCAGGGCCTACGGGAGGAGAGGGGTTGGCAGCGCCACCTTTAATCTGTAACTTGATTAATCCAGCAACTTCTTTAGCCATTTGTTGTTAATATTAAAAATTGATTTTTGTTGAAAGCATCACGCCCGTAACTGCGCATCAGCCTTCCTTTTCTACTTGCATAAAACCTAACTCCAAAGGCGTTTTGCGCCCAAAGATCTTGACCATCACCTTCAGCTTGTGTTTCTCGGTGTTCACCTCTTCGATAACACCCATGAAACCGCTGAAAGGCCCATCCGTAACCTTCACCGTTTCGTCAACAGAATAGGGGATGTCGATGTCGTTCTCCAATTCCGTGTTCTCCGCGGCGCCTAGCATCCGGTTGATGTCTGCCTGCGGCACGGGAGAGGGATTGTCCAATCCGCCAAGAAAACCTAAGACATTAGGCATGAACCTCAGTGTGTGCGCAACGTCCCCTTTAAGGTCCGCCTCGACGAACACGTAACCGGGAAGACTAATCTTCTCTTTCTCCACGCGTTTGCCATTACGCAAAGACGCCTGTTTTTCCATCGGTATCAATACCTGAAAAACATGCGACTGAAGCATCGTGTTGTGTTTCAATTCGGCCTCGATGTATTCCTTCACCTTTGCCTCTTTTCCACTAACAGCACGAAGCACATACCAATTTTTCTGTGTTTCTGCCATCGTTCCTTAACAAATTAATGCGGATATATCCCACTCATGATGAACTTAAACGCGCTGTCCATGGCGAACACCACCAATGCAATGACTAGGGAAGCAGATAATACAACCATTGCACTGTGGGTAAGTTCGGCACGCGTAGGCCAAGTAGTATTATGCGCCAGCTCGTTGTAACAAGCCTTGCAGTAGTTTACTATCTTCTTAAACATATTATCTTCTTATTAGCACGGGAAGGAGGACTCGAACCCACGACCCTCGGTTTTGGAGACCGATGCTCTACCAACTGAGCTATTCCCGTAAGTAAGGGTTCCGCAACCGCATGCTGCGGAACCCCCTGGTATGCTTAATACTTAGCCGAAGCCAACCGTATTATTCAATGATTTCGGTAATCTGACCAGCACCTACCGTACGGCCACCTTCGCGGATAGCGAAACGAAGACCTACGTTCAGGGCAACGGCGTAGATAAGATCTACGGTGATTTCCACGTTGTCGCCAGGCATTACCATCTCTACGCCTTCGGGAAGAGTGATTTCACCCGTACAGTCCATCGTACGAAGATAGAACTGAGGACGATACTTGTTGCCGAATGGCGTGTGACGGCCACCTTCCTCTTTCTTCAGAACGTATACAGAAGCCTTGAACTTCTTGTGAGGCTTAATCTGGCCGGGGTGGCAAAGCACCATACCGCGTTTGATTTCGTTCTTGTCGATACCACGGAGCAACAGACCTACGTTGTCACCAGCTTCACCCTCTTCGAGCAGCTTGCGGAACATTTCCACACCGGTAACTACGCACTTCTTGTCTTCGCCAAGGCCGAGCAACTCAACTTCGTCGCCAACCTTTACCTTACCCGTCTCGATACGGCCAGTAGCAACCGTACCACGGCCAGTAATAGAGAACACGTCCTCAACAGGCATCAAGAAAGGTTTGTCCACTTCACGAGGAGGCAGAGGAATCCAAGTGTCAACAGCATCCATCAGTTGCATAACCGAATCAACCCACTTGTCAACGCCGTTCAATGCACCAAGGGCAGAACCGCGGATGATAGGCGTGTTGTCGCCGTCGTACTCGTATTGATCAAGCAGCTCGCGCATTTCCATTTCAACAAGCTCAAGCATTTCCTCGTCTTCAACCATGTCGCACTTGTTCAGGAACACAACCAACTTAGGAACGTTTACCTGACGGGCGA
>ERZ772766.794-NODE-794-length-18031-cov-3.590398_pt1 | contig 18031 bp, 11 predicted proteins | sample MGYA00511379_ERZ772766 | MGnify/ENA primary metagenome ERZ772766 (study PRJEB29015, sample SAMEA2737895) | human oral metagenome | biome: human oral; feature: human-associated habitat; material: dental | place: China | collected 2116 ...
CAAAACCAACCTTCGCGAGAATCGATTTTTTGCGGCAAGGTTGGCGATTGGTGGACAAAAAGGGCAGTATTCGTGTTAAAAATCATACTGAAAAATTGACATGACTTCAAGTCGACGGGTTGGCAAGTTGACGAGCTGACGAGTCGATGGACGTGTTGGCTCGTACGTTTTTGATTTGATGAGTCGGCGATTTTTTTAGTTGATGAATGTACGAGCTTTTGAGTAGGCAAGGATTGTCGGGCGCCCCATGCAGGTCATTGCACTTAACCCTTTAACCTCGGCATTTCTCTTTGCCCCTTTTTGGGGTTTATTCCTTTTCAACCCGTAACCACGTTTTGCCCCGGGCAAATGGGGTGGATTTTGGGCTTAACCGTATCTTTCTCCGCTACATTTGTACATGAACGGGGTGTTTGTCTTGGCTTTGTATCGCAAGGACAACAAACGATACAACACGTTTTTCTGAGGGCGTAATATGATAATTGCTCCTTTAAATCGTTGTAAGTTGGGGTTGTGTAAGTTGTGTCTCAAATTGACAGGTTCGGGTACGCTTAGTTTGTTCGTGGGTTGTTGGATTGTGCCGTTGCCATGTTCCCTCGGTGGGGAGCTGATGTGTAAGATAAGTAGGGCGCACAGAACCTCATCAGGGAATGATGGTGTGTGCTTGTCGCCGTGTGGGTGGCTTTCAATGTCGTAAACTTGCCTGTTTTCTCTGTGGTTTAGATTTCTTAAGCGTTGGCTTTGTGCTAGAAGACGTTTTGTTTTGTGTTGACACAATGGGGGAAGTGTAGGGCGGCAGTATCTCTTACCGTGGTATGGACTTTGCCGTATTGGGGTACAGCATGTGTGGTATCTTGGGTTCTGGTGACTTCTGGCTAGATGGGGTTACGACTGAACCACAGTAGTTAAAATAAGAGAAAATCGCGGCGCAACTTTGGAGGGAAACAAACAAATTGCTATCTTTGAAAGGATTAATTATGTTTCAAAAAATGGAAATCTTATGAAAAAGTTTATTTATTTTGCATTTGCTGTTTTGGCGTTGCTTGTTTCGTCTTGCAGTAAAGACGATAATGAGGGTAGCACCTCGTTAGACGGAGATTGGTATATTTACGTGGGCATTAACAATAACCGTAATGGTGGACGTAGTTGGTTCGCCCCCAACCAATGTTCCCAGAAATCGGTATGGCGCATCTCTGGAAACCGAATACATTACGATTGGTATGATGACAGGGATGGTACTTGCAAGCTTAAGTCCACATATTACGAATATACCGCCAACAATGGCGTGTTTGATATGATTGTTGCTGCAGACTCGCCTAGCGATAGGGGCAAGAGGACCTCCATTAACTATCGCATGATAGGTAAGGAACTTATACTTAGTTGGAAGGGCGGCTCATACGGAGACGAGACACAAGTGCTGCATAAAAAGGGAGTTGACTATGGTTACCTAGATCCACTTGTGGGCTATTGGCGGTTAACTAAGGCAAGCGTGGGCAGCACCACGGTGTTTGTGAAACCTAATGAGTGTTTGTATGGCTCTGTTGTGGCCAGTGTGTTGGGGCTTACCATATATTTGAATTACCCAGAGAACGGCAGGTGCGTTAAGACAAGAACGAATTTTACCTGGAAGAAGGAAGGGGGTACTTATTCTGGCGTTAGCGAGAGTGGAGAACACGTTACGTTCGACATGAATTTCGAAAACAACAACCAAACGTTGATTTACAGAGAGAATACCCAAAATGGGCTGATGACACTATACTTTAATAAAGTTAGGTGAGACGATTGTTGTTGGATCACCGCCTAGATTGACAAAAGGCGGACCGCACGATGGCGTGGGGTTCGCCTTTTAGCTGTTTATTGAAGATGTGCGCCCTGTTCGGACCTTGCATGGGATAAGCGATTAGGGCACGCAGATGGGCTATGGCTGCATTCGTTGCAAGTGGGGAATGTCTTGGTGGTCGTGTTGGCCTGCTGTTTTAAGGAGAAAAGATGTTGTGTGCCGTATGGGCAAAGCCGTTCTGCGCCCTGCCACACGCTTAAACCCCAATTGGTGGTTATACCGCTTACCAATTATTTTAGTTTGTTTCCTTTGTTTCCAGTACATCTTTCGCCTGGTTATCGGCATCTTGCTTGTTTTATTATCTTGACGTAGTTCGCCATACCTTGAAGGAGACAGACAAGATGCCCTACAAGACACAAAGCCTGCACAGGTTCTAGCGGCCAATTTAAGGTAAAGGCAACGGCCAATTTGGGATAAAAGCATGTTTGCGTTTGGTGGCGATAGCGGCTCAGCTACGATGTGGGCAAAGGAAAAATAAAAAGCGGAACGGGCTGATGTCCGTTCCGCTTTGATGTTGTTTTTAGCCCCAATGGGGCAGGCAAGGGTGGGGGGATGGTCCTAGTCTTGCTTATCTTTAATGGCTTGCATGATTTTTGCTTCCAGCTCCTCGCATAGTTCGGGGTTGTCTTTGAGCAAGTTTTTGGTGGCATCGCGGCCTTGACCTAGCTTGGCCTCGTTGTACGAGAACCACGAACCACTCTTCTTAATGATTTCGTATTCAACGCCAAGGTCGAGAATTTCGCCCACCTTAGATATGCCTTCGCCGAAAGTAATCTCGAATTCGGTTTTGCGGAAAGGCGGTGCAACCTTGTTTTTCACCACTTTTACGCGCACTTGGTTGCCCACGATGTTGTCGCCATCTTTGATGCTGGTTACTTTGCGAATGTCCAAACGAACACTGGCATAGAACTTCAATGCATTGCCGCCAGTGGTTGTTTCGGGGTTGCCGAACATCACGCCGATTTTCTCGCGCAACTGGTTGATGAAGATGCAAGTGGTGTTGGTTTTGCTGATGGTAGATGTTAGCTTGCGCAGGGCTTGGCTCATCAGTCGTGCTTGCAGGCCCACATTGTTGTCGCCCATGTCGCCTTCAATCTCCTTTTTGGGGGTAAGGGCAGCTACGGAGTCGACAACAAGGATGTCGATGGCCGACGAACGGATGAGCTGGTCGGCTATTTCGAGAGCCTGTTCGCCGTTGTCGGGTTGCGAAATCCAAAGGTTTGCCACGTCTACACCAAGCTTTTCGGCATAGAAACGGTCGAAGGCGTGCTCGGCATCGATAAAGGCGGCAATGCCGCCAGCCTTTTGCGCCTCGGCAATGGCGTGGATGGCGAGCGTGGTTTTACCCGACGATTCGGGGCCATATATCTCGATGATGCGGCCGCGGGGATAACCTCCCACGCCTAAGGCCACGTCAAGACCGATGCTGCCCGTGGGTATTACCTCTACATTCTCTATCTGCTCGTCGCCCATTTTCATTATCGAGCCTTTGCCAAAGTCTTTTTCTATCTTGCTCATTGCCGCTTGCAGGGCCTTGAGCTTGGCCTCATCGGGCGAAAGTTGTTTGCTTTCTTCTTTTGCCATTTGTTGTTGTTTTAGGTATGATGGGGTTGGTTTAAGGGTTACAATTCAAGGTCGCCGCCGAACTCTTCGTGCCACGGCAGTCCTTGTATGTTGAGCTGTTCCATGAATGGATCGGGGTCGAACTCTTCTACGTTCCATACGCCCGGCTTGCGCCAAAGGCCCTTGAAGAACATCATTGCGCCAATCATGGCGGGCACGCCCGTGGTGTAGCTAACGCCTTGCATGCCTGTTTCTTTGTAGGCTTCTTGGTGTTTGCAGTTGTTGTAAACGTAGTAAGTAAGTTCCTTGCCGTCTTTTACGCCACGAATGCGACAGCCAATGGATGTTTCGCCATCGTAGTTGGCACCCAAGTCTTGTGGGTTGGGCAGCACGGCTTTCAGGAATTGAAGGGGAACGATGTTCACTTTGACACGCTTACCCGAACCATCGGCTAGCGGTGCCTCGTATTCTATCTCGTCGATACGCGACATGCCGAGGTTTTGTATCACGTCGAGATAGGTGAGATATTGTTGTCCGAAGGTCATCCAAAAGCGTGCTTGGCGAATGGTGGGATAATTCTTTACCAAACTTTCAAGCTCTTCGTGGTGCATCAGGTAGCTTTCGCGCGGACCAATATTGGGGTAAGTGATGGGCTGATGAACGGCCAGCGGTTCGGTTTCGAGCCACTCTCCATCTTTGTAGTACAAGCCCTTTTGGGTTATCTCGCGTATGTTGATTTCGGGATTGAAGTTGGTTGCGAAGGCCTTGTGGTGGTTTCCGGCGTTACAGTCGACGATGTCGAGGTAGTGAATTTCGTCGAAATGGTGCTTGGCAGCGTACGCCGTGTAGATGCCGCTTACGCCTGGGTCGAACCCACAGCCAAGTATTGCGGTGAGTCCTGCCTCTTCAAAGCGCTGTTTGTAGGCCCATTGCCACGAGTATTCGAAGTGTGCCTCGTCTTTGGGTTCGTAGTTGGCGGTGTCTAGATAGTTGCAACCGCAGGCCAAACAGGCCTCCATGATGGTGAGGTCTTGGTAGGGTAGGGCTAGGTTGATAACTAGTTCGGGCTTAAAGTCGTTGAACAGGGCTTTGAGTTGTTCAACGTCGTCGGCGTCTACTTGTGCCGTCTTGATGTCCATATCATAGCCTTTGGCATGTATGGCATCTACTATTTCGTCGCACTTTTCCTTTCGGCGGCTGGCAATCATAAACTCGTCGAAGTGCGTTTTGTTTTGTGCGATTTTAAATGCGGCCACGGTAGCAACGCCACCTGCGCCAATCATAAGAACTTTTCCCATATCGTTTTGTTGTTTCTGTTTGCTGTGTTTGTGTTGCCGCAGGGTGTTGCGGAGGGGGCTGTTCGGGGCGAACAGCGTGTGTGCTTATTGGGCGTTTATCTCATCGCTCCTTATGCCGAGGGCGTTCATGAGCGAGTAACCCAATATCTCTTGGCGGAAGTTTCCGCCAGGGAGGGGCTGCATGGCGAAGACGGTTACGCGCTTGCTGTCGTCGTCTAGGCGGTGCATCTGGTGGCGAAGGCCCTCGTATAGTTCGGCGTTTTCGGCGTTTGGCACAACCATCACGCGCTTAACTTCGGACTGGGTGCAGACTGTTTGCACCACGTCGAGAAAAAAGTCGGTGGCGTTTACCAAGTCTTCCACGGGGTATGTGCCGATGGCGAACTCGCCCAAGCCGTCTTTGAAGGCCTTGCCGTTTAGTTCGTCGGCGAAGTTGGCTGGCGAAAAGTTCTCCATTTGGGTTTTCGCCTTGCTATGAACCATCACCACTTGCAGGCTGTTTTCGCCGTTGCGCACGCCTCCATCGAGGGCAATGCAGTCGAGCCAGCGTGCCAAGTCGGCCTGCGGAATGCGTCGGCCGATGATGCGTTCGAAGTTAACGATGAGGTTGAATGCCACATTGTCTACGTAGTCGGCATCAACTACGATGACGTTTTCGCTCCAATTGTTTTTTACGGCTTGTTCCATTGTTGCAAAGATAACAAGAACTTACGTAAAAAAGGCAGGGCGGGGCGATTATTTTTAGTTTGAGGAGGTGAGGAGGTTTTCAGGAGTAAGAAGTTGTTTTCAGGAGTTAAGGAGTTGTTTTTAGGAGTTAAGGAGTTATGGAGTTAAGGAGTTAAGCCAAATGCCTTGTTGCAGAGTTGCAGTTCTCCTTGTAAACTTGCTGGTTTGTGAGCCCGTTAACTAAGGTCTGACTTAATTTGGTTAGTTGACGAGTTAACAAGTTGACGACTTGACAAGCTAAGGGGTTAACAAGTTTAATGTGAAGAAGTTAACAATGAGCAAGAAAAGACTTACCGTTGTTCGCAAGGCACTTGGCTTAACTCCTTAACTTCTAGAGGTGAAAAGGTGAAAGAGTGAAAAGGTGAAAAGATGGCTAACGCCACCTATACATTTGGCTTAACTCCATAACTCCTTAACTCCATAACTCCTCAAAAAACTCCTTGACTCCTCAAATTAACTCCTCTCTTAATAGCATTTGATGCGATACATCAGACCCAGTTCTAGTTTGTTGGTATGGTAATCGGACAGGCCGCAGGCGTGGTTGTAGTCTATTTTCTGACCCATGTATGCCATGAAAAGGCGTAGGTTTTGCCCTTTTACGGGGAAATATTCTAGGCTTGCCACATAGCTGTAATACTTGCGATAGTTCTTTAACGCCTCGTATTGGGGAATGCTGGTGGTTTCGTAACTGCCCCGAAGTTTGAGGTTGCATCGCGGTGCAAACTGCCAATTGGCCTCGGTGACGAGGGCGTTGTAGTGCACGTTGCCGAAGAACACGTCTTTATCGTTGTTTACAAGGCTGGTTAATTCGCCCGATGCGATGCGCAAACGGTCTAGTTCGTCAACAGCCCCATAATAGTCTATGTACCATTGCAACTTAGGTAAGTTGAGCCTTTGACCAAAACTAAGCATGCGCGAATATTTGCCCTTGGTCTGCGTTTGCAGTCCCCATGCCCATCGGGTTTGTAGGCGGTCGTTGAAGAAGTTGCCGTTCCAGTTGGCGATATAGGTGAGGGGTATGTTGCTGGGTGTGAGTTGTTCGCGGTCGTTGGCAAGGTCGGGGCCAGCCATTTTGGCATCCTTGGCATACTCTTGCTCGAAGGTTCCGTTGTGCGAGTCGGTTATTTGTAGGCCGAACTCTTGGGTTGGCACGGGCTTGAACGTTACTTGCGCACCCGCAACGAAACATTCCATGTGCGCCACGAAATCGCAATATTGGTATATAAAGAGCGGATTTTCGTCATATTCGTAGCCTCCCCAAATCTGTCCTATCTTTCCAGCTTGCACTTCCCACTTGGGATTGAAGGTGTAACCCACCATCATCATGTCGGTGGCCTTGGCGAAATTGTCTTCGCCTTGCGGTTCGTAGCCGCTGTTGAGGTGCTGCCTGAGGCGATAGAAAAGCTTGTCCGTGACGTGTCCTTTAATCTCCAAACGCAACTGACGGTTGACAAACGCCCCCTTCCACGTGCCGTTATGTTCGGTGGCGCGTGCTGCTGCGGCGAAGTTGAGGTAGAGGTTAAAGGCGTCGGTCTTCTTTTCTAGTTTCAACACCCGTTCGGCAATCGAGGGCGCGTCGTCGTCTTCGCCGCCCATACCCGTGTTGTTTCCCTGCGCCAAAGCCGTTAGGGGCAGGCACAGGAACAGGGCGATGGTGGTAAGTAGATTGTTTACTTTCATGATGTTTTATATGATTTTTGGGGTGAGAGGCTGTTGCTGAGGGCTGCCTTTGCCAATTGTCGTTATGCCATGTGCCATGTTTAGTGTGCAAGGCGGTTTGTTGTGGCAGGTGCGCGGGGTAACGCATACATGACCCATGCAGGCAACTAGTGCCCAAGCCCATTAGTTAGTTTGTTGCGATTAGTATTCGTTAAAATATTGTTGTATCCTCTTCCAGTCGCGTGTTTGGGTTAAGGCGAGCATCAGCAACACGCGTGCCTTTTGCGGACTAAGGCAGAGTGCGGCAACAAAGTGGTGTTTCTCGTCGTCCACTTCGCCGTTAAGGCAAGTTGGCCCGAAAGGCACTCGCGAGGCCCTTACGATGTTGATGCCCTTGGCGCGAGCCTTCAATGCCACCTCGAACACATCCTTATAGAAATTGCCATCGCCCACACCAGCCAGCACAATGCCATCAAACTTCGCATCCATAAAGGCCTGTATGGGCAACGCAGAGCAATTGGCATAACCATATACGATGCCCACGCGAGGCAAGGTTTTCATGTTGTCGACATTGAAAGGGCTACGCATGGTGTGCAAATTGGTGGTTTGGCGCAGATAATGGGGCTGCGCATTGTACACATAACCCACCTCGCCAGCATTGGCTGCACGAAAAGCGGCCACGTCGGTGGTATGCATTTTCATCACGTCTTTGGCATCGAACAGCTTGTTGTTCATACAAACAAGTACGCCCCTGCCCATAGTTTGACTACTGGCAGCAGTGGCCACGCCAGCAAAGATATTGGCCGGACCGTCGGCACTGATGGCCGTAGATGGGCGCATTGCACCCACAAGCACCACGGGTTTGTTGCTGTGCACGGTGAGATTAAGAAAATAAGCCGTCTCTTCCATCGTGTCGGTGCCGTGTGTCACCACCACTCCGTCGTAGTTTTCTTGGTTAAGCAACTGGTTGATGCGCTTAGCTAGAAGCAGCCAAACGGCATCGTTCATGTCTTGCGAAGGGATGTTAACCAGCTGTTCGCCACTAACATCGGCCAGTTCGCTTACCTGTGGCACAGCCTTCAATAAGGCCTCTACGCCCACTTGGCCCGCATTATAGGCCGACGACGTAGACGAAGCACTTACACCAGCTATTGTTCCGCCAGTGGCGATGATGCGAATGCGTGGCTTGGCCGTGGCACCTAGCGCAGTGGCGAGGACTAAAAGTAGGGTTAAGGCAATGTTTCGTATAGTCATATATCTATGGTTTTTAATTGTTTACAATGTGTTTGGTCGTGGGCAAAGGCCTGTTAATGCAAGTGGGGTTAATAGGCAAAGGCGATGATGGCATAGCCCACACCGATGGAAACGAAGGTGGTGATGAAGCCCGCCAGTTGGAAAGAGTGGTTAAGAACGTACTTGCCGATGCGCGTAGTGCCCGTTCGGTCGAAGTTGATGGCAGCCACTTCGGTGGGATAGTTGGGGATGAAAAAGTAGCCATTAACAGCAGGGAACATCGCCAACAAGGCCAACGGACTGATTCCGAGGCCAATGCCAAGGGGATAAAGTGTGGTGACGGTGGCCGCCTGAGAGAAGAGCATGATGGACATGAAGAACAAAGCCACGGCAAAAAGGAATGGATATTGCGTAACTACGGCGGCAATATGCGTTTTAAAGAAAGGTAGGTTGCCATTGAAAAAGGTGTCGCCCATCCAGGCAATGCCGAATATGGCCACCATGGCATTCATGCCAGCACCAAACACATTGCCTTTAACGGCATGCTCTACATTGGCCTTGCCCACTAAAAGGATAAGGGCAGCACAAGCCATCATCACAATTTCTATGGTCTCGGGCATGCTAAGGGTGTGCGTTTGGTCGCCAATGGTGAACTGGGGGCGCAATTGTGGGAACAAACCGAACGTAACAACAAGCACTACCCCCAATAGAAACGCCCACACGGCACGCTTGGCACGCGGGTTGGGAGCAGACTCGGCCGCCTGCATTTTCTTAGCATCTTCGGTGGGATTGATGATGCCTTCGCGCACGCGGCGTTGATATTCGGGGTCGTCTTCAAGCTTTTTACCCACAAAGTTTTGCACAAAGGCAGCCGCCAAGATGGCTACAAGCGAGGCAGGAATACACACCAACATCACATCTTTAAGGCCAATACCCTGTGCACCAAGTAGGTTGCTGCTGATGATGGCAGCCGTGGCAGCCGACACCGGACTGCCTGTAATGCCCAGCGATGCAGCAATGGTGGCAACGCTTAGCGGGCGTTCGGGGCGTATTTTAGAACTGGTGGCTATCTCCGAGATGATGGGGAGCAGCGAATAGGCCGTGTGGGCCGTGCCTGCAACGAGGCAAAAGAGCCACGTAACAAGCGGCCCGTAGAAAGTGATGTGATGTGGATGTCGGCGCAAAAACTTAGCCGCCTGTCCCACAAGGTAGTCAAGTCCGCCTGCCGCTTGCAGTGCGGCTGCTGCCGTTATCACCGATACGATGATGAGCATCACGTCGATGGGTAGTTTCCCAGGTGGAAGTGAGAAACCGAAAACAAGTATGAATACCCCCACCATGCCATATATGCCCAAGCCGATGCCGCCCACGCGGGCGCCAATAAAGATGAGTGTGAGCACAATGGCCAGTTGAAAAAGGATGATTGCCGTAGCCATAGTCTGATTGTTTGATGGTTGCGTCGCACCCGTCTATCATTCGTTAGTATATGATGATTGTGCGTACCAATATGCAAATATAGGAAAGTTTGCGCTAGTATGGTGCATAGATGGGATGTTTTTTGAGCGTGAGGGGAGAAAAGAGGGTGCTGTTGCTATTGCGGAATGTTTGTTTTTTGATTGAAGTCGTCTTGACTTTTGATATTTCTATAAATTGAGCGGAGTTTGTTATCTTTGTGATGCCATCACAGATAAACACTCCGCTCATATATACGAATTGCAGTACAAATCAACTCACCGGCTTATAAACTCACGACAACCCAACAACTCCCAAATACATCAACTCACAAACCCATAAACTTAAAATTGTTTCTTTTATTTTACATTATCGCTTTAATTCCCACTCCGTTCTAGCGAAGATATTGGTTATAAAGTAGGAAAATATCCACTATTTCTAACCTTTCACGTCTTTTGTTTTGTCTATTTTTATGCTCAGGGCCTGCATTTTGCACCATTTAGCCTTTCTAGTTTGCTTGCCAACTCGTATTTTTTCAACTCCAATTACGCCCTTTTAGCCCCTAAAACCCCACTTTTTAATGGCCATTTTGCCCCTTTCAGCCATGTCTCTCATGTCCAGTAAGGGCTTTATTTATACAATTGCTGTGGATGTTTATGCTTTTCGACTCGCATTTAGCAGCATTTTGCCCTGCGTTTAGCACCAAAACGCGCTACATTTAGCACCAAAACACCTTGCGTTTAGCACCAAAATGCACTCCATTTAGCACCAAAACGCACTGCATTTAGCGGCAAAACGCACTGCGTTTAGCTGCAAATAGCCCCGAAACTGGTGCAAATAGCGGCTTTCTTAAATAAAAATTCATTTTGCTGCATTCATAAACTAACCCCTTTTTGCATCAAAACAAACCTTCGCGAGAATCGATTTTTTGCGACAAGTTGAGCGGTTGGTGGGCAGAAAGGGCACTCATAATGTTAAATTTCTTGCTGAAAACTAGACAAAGGCGGTTGTGCCGTATATGCACATGCATGGCAACGTCAGGGAAAGCACGTACGTTTACTACCGCCAGCGCGAGCGGTTGCAGGGCAGGTTGCTTACGGACAACGGATACTGCATCATGGAAACGCATAAGAAATCTGCCATTGACAGCCAGTTTTCAATTTGTACGAGAATGTATGTAATGACTTCCGCCAGGTCACTTTTTGAGATATAACCCTGTTTAGCAACAGACAAATGGGCCAGAATATCAGGTTACATCGCGTCTTTGCGGATTACTTCGTACATGAGCGGGGTGTTTATCTTGGTTTTACGGCACAAAGATAATAAACACCTCTCAATTTATAGAAACATTAAAAGTCAAGACAACTTCATTATGTAGTGTGGTTTTGGGGAAGATAAAGGGGCTTTTCAGTAGTAGGTGAGGCGTGTAAAAGATAGGCAGACATATAACGCCTCAATAGCTTTTGTGGGATATTGAGACGTTACATGTTTGTTTGTTGTTTCACTTCCTCAAAATATATCCAACATTGATTATCAGTGATTTATATTTGTATGGTACAAAAATGTTTTCTCAATTTGAGTAGCATTAATTAGAAAACATCTTGAAAGCTGATGTAAAAGTTATTAATAATAGCATCATAAACTGTTTTTTATAGCTTCTTCTACCTTTGGTTTTAATACATTACTTAAGAATGAGTTGTAACTGATGCTCTTATTTGTTATTAAGTTCTGAGGTACAATAGCCTTATAGTCACCACCGATATGAACCTGCTCATTTGAATCACGTTTGGTCGGGAGAATTTCTTCATTTAGCTTACCGATATTAGTGACAATGCGAATCCTACTAAAAAAGTCATTTATTGATTTGGGATAAATGTGCTCCTTCACATTCTCGTCATTAAAACCAATCATATTCACAGCAAATAGTGAATAACAATCCTTTTGCTCTACAGAACGTTCTAGTTGTGTTGAGGACATCATTACAGAATCAGCTACCACCCAACGGCTCTTAACCTCTATGTAGTAAATTGGTTCATCATTGATGGATACAATAATATCTTGACCACCTTGTACATCATCAACTTTTGCTTCAACTTTGTTATTCTTAAGAATGTCTTTTAATTCTTTACGAAGATAATCTTCCACATAGTTACCAAGTTCTTTCTTCTTATTAAAGTCGTGCTGTTCATTTTGCTTCTCTATCCAAGCGGCTTTTCCTAGTTCCCAAATATGAATCAAGTTTTCATTATTGATGATTTCTGCAGCTTTGTTTAGACGTGTCTTATCCTTGACTTTCATTATTTTTATCATAGACTCTCGGTTATCTTTATTGAGTACGAGTTTTGCAAGTAACGATGGAATATCTTTATATATAGTTTCAAAGGCTTCTTTCCATTTTGCCCCTTCAGATTCTTCATCAAAATTATTGATAATATCCATAATCAAATCTTTGTGCTCGTAAGAATCTATTTCATTGAGATATTTACCCGAATTTAATATTTCATCCATAATTTTTTTGCCAAAGAGTACTATTTCACATGTTGCATCCGTAGGAGCTATTTTACCAAACTCATGGTCAAATAGTTCTTTTCGAATTTCAATTGTTTTTTCTTGGGTAGATGTTATCGTATTATAAATGTTTTTCATCTTCTCAGGTATGCCTGAATCTTTCTTCAAATCCTTACAATAAGAGAAGTCTTCACTCTGTGAGAGGTAAACTCGATAATTTTGCAGCATCCCTTTGAAATCGGAAAAGGCATAGATGCAATCTATCATTCTTTTTATCCAGCTAATTTGTTCCTTTTTCTTTCCGTCGTCCAAAATTGTAAACTCTGTTAGAATATGACAAAGTAAAGTGCGAATAGCACCCCTCCATTCAAAAAAATCCGCGTCAATTTTATCTGTAAAATCGAAGGTGTAATTATAATACTCCCTTATGAGTTCCAATGCTTTAAATTGAAATGAAGTGCTATTTAAGGGGATTGTCATATAGCAATAATCCATCAGCGCATTTCTTTGTTCGTCATTTAATAAGTTGGCAGTTGTTTCAGCCCCCCTTCTGTTTGACTCCCACTCAAACTTCGCAACATCAGTTACAGATTTTATTTTAGTTTGCAATTCTTCAGTGCATGATGACAGTGCCTCTTTGACATTTTTATCATTAAATGAAGATAGTTGAATCAAATCTGCAAATTCATTTTTGACAAACTTACTAGTTTGTTCTGGTAAAAGCTTCTTAATACAGACTTTTAATTTATTTGATGAAATATCACTCCTGCGTCCCTCTGTCTTGTTAGTTAGGGCACCGTCTTCTGTTAGTAGAATTTTTTTATCAAAGAAACCTACCTGGTTACTATCTCTCAAATATTCACATATTTGCAACAAGTCTTTTTCGTTAACTACTGCCATACCGTTATTGGCAATATAATCAATAATATTGCTGATGCTAATTATTTGGTCACAATCAGTTCCTTCGTACCAACTGGCAAATATTTCACTCCAAAAAATCAAGTGTTCGGGAATAGGTATCGAATCATGGTGCATGTTTGAGAGTACATTGTAAATAGGCATTAATAGTCCTTCTTTTTCCTTGATTGCCTTGGTTAAAGCAGAGTCCAAAACATATATACATGAGGGATTCTTTCTTATAATACCATCTGTCGTTTTTACACTCACAATATCAAGCCTACTCATTTTTTGCAGCCAAACATCTTTAAGTCGCTTATAATAATCACTCAATTGTTTATTTGGATTAGATACGTCAAAATCAATTGGTGCCAAATAATGAACATCTTTCCACTCGGATAGATGCTGACTGATATAATCGAAAAGAATATCTGATGCCTCTTGAATATACTTGCGGTTTTCTATTGCTGGATCGTGTTCTGTTTGTCCATCTGGGATTAATCGCAAACTACTTCTATCGTCTGATGAGCAAGTAAACATAGGGGCGTGAATCACAAAATTGATTCCCCAATGCTCCGTACCAACAAGAGGGAGGTAAATAAATAGTTTGGAAATATTATCTGACAAATTGACAACAATATTGTTATGTATTGGTAGTATTACAGTCACCATGGTTTTATTAATTCCTTTTTTAGTAGTGACCGTTTTCTTACTTTCCAATGTTAAGATACTGAATTCTCCCGATTTTTCATTTCGGCTATCATTAATAAGTATTATTGTAGAATAAAGATATGATATGGAAGTTTCTTCCTTTAATATCTTTTCTTTACGATTAAAAGAAATAGACCTATCCGTTATTTCATCATGTAGTTGGATGGATTTTATATTTTCATTTAAGCAAAGAACATAGGGGATAGTTTCTATAGCTTGCTCAAAAGCAACTTCTACATTCTGTCTTTCTTTATCATATGGTTGGAAGTATGTAAAAATAGTCCACTTATTAGGTTTGTTGCTTCTATAATCGTCTTTTTCTAGCCAACTATCCTTCTCTTTAAATTGATTAGCTAGGCTTTCTATCATCTTTTCACGCGTGTCTGGCTTACGGTCAATAGTCAGTTTAGGAAAGTTATAATATAGTTCTTCTTCCTCAACAAGTTGAAGAGAACCTGCAAGTTCAAATTCACGCCCAAATATATGTGTTGTTAAGAACCCTGTCCCATATTGACCAACTTGATCACCATCGTTACGAGATTTTGCACTTGTTTGTAAAATGAGAGCATTGAGAGTATTATTGGTGAAAGGCATTCCGTCATGCTTAAATTCAAATAATCCTTTCTTTCGAGTAAAAATGATATTACTTTGATTTGTCGAAGCATCTCTAGCATTCTGTACCATTTCCCATATAGCACGTATTGGCTTGGCAGATGCGGAGTTGTCTCGTCCGTTGAGTATGTCATTGGCAGGTTTCCCCCATAGTGTATTATTTTTAGAGGCTTCTGCTTGTTTGTTAATCTCATCTTGCAGCTTCATGTCCATATTTAATCTGTTATTTTCTTATTAACTATAATAATATTTTCTTGGTTGAAATTCAGGTTTTTGATGATTACAATGTATAGATTATTTTGTAGATTACTTTTTTGTGCTTCAAATTCATCAACAGGAACTTGGCATAAAAAGATGTTGAGTTTCAAAATTATCAAGTGATTATATACCATCTTGTGATTAATCATTCTGTTCATAATAATACGAGTAATCAATACCTTTCATAAACATTTCTCTATCATCAATCTTTGTAGTGAGTGCTGGCAGCACCAAAGCCTTGATGTGTGCGCTGTCAGCTACACTCTCGCGCATGGCAGACAGATAATCGTTCTTATCTATTTGTCTCCAATCTACACACCGTTTAAGTGAACGCTTCAGCATGAGGTCAAGCCAAATGCGAGTGCTACGACCGTTACCTTCCATAAATGGATGCGCAACATTCATTTCAACATATTTGTCCATTATCTCATCAAAAGTAGTTTCGGGCATTCGCTCTATTGTTTGCAGGGTTTCAGGGAGATGCATACAATTAGCAAACGTAAAGCCACCTTTTGATATGTTCTTAGTTCGGATTTGACCTGCAAAGTCGTACAATCCTCCAAAGAGATAAGCGTGTATCTGTTGCAGACACTTTAAACGACCAGGTTCTGCCGTCTGCAAGATTCCACTTTCAAAGAGTTGATAGGCTTTCTTCTTGCTCTGTCCATCAATGGTGTTGTCGCTGTAGGTAAACCAATCAAGAAACTCATTAGCACGATTGTTGGGATAGTTCTTCGCCAATAATACAACACCTTCGCTGTTGAGAACATCTGCCAAACGTAGTTTTCCATCAGGTGCTTCAAATTTGAAGCCGTGAGTGGCACTCACGAGTTCAATATCTTCTTGCTTTAACTTCTTTTTCAACCATCGCCAATAGTTACCAGCTTTAGTATAGTCTGGCTCGTTATTAATGGCACGAACAATGTCTGTTGCTGAAAACCACCAACAGTTTTGTTTCTCATCCCATACCGCCCTTACTTCACGATCGTTGAAAAAGCGGATAGATTTTTTATTTCGTTCTTTATGTTCTGCCATAATGAAAAAGATTATTCATCTGGGGTGTTAATCAAATGTTTTGGACTCACCAATAAAATCTCTGCTATTTGGAATAACAATTTAAGACTTGGTTGGCAATGATTGCAAACGTATGGGTTCACGATAGTGTAGCTTTTCCCGTTTTTTGCAAGTTAAGCCAGCCTATTCTCATTCTTGGTTAAGCCCCATTTTGTTCTACTTATGAAACGCTTTATGAGTGTTATGTAGTTATTTGCAAATATAGTAAATATTTTTGAGTAAGAGGTTAAGAAGGAAATGTTTTGTACAAAGAAAAAGAGGAAGTGCCGAAATAGGCACTTCCTCTTTTACATTATTTGTTGTGACAGCTTTACTTCACTTCCTCAAAATCTGCGTCTTGCACATTATCGCCAGTGCTACCGCCTTGTGCTTGCTCACCGCCTGCGCCTTGGAAACCGGCGTTAGGGTCGGGTTGAGCACCGCCTGCGCCTTGGTACATCTGTGCGCTAGCAGCTTGCATCACGCCGTTAAGGTTGTTGATGGCAGCATCTATTGCGGCAACATCGGCAGCCTTGTGAGCATCTTTAAGCTGTTGCAGTGCGCTTTCGATGCCTGGCTTTTGGTCGGCAGGGATTTTGTCACCGTTATCTTTCAAGAAGTTCTCGGTTGTGAAAATCATCGAGTCGGCTTGGTTAAGCTTGTCCACCTTCTCACGTTCGGCCTTGTCGGCAGCTGCGTTTTGTTCAGCCTCGGCCTTCATGCGCTCAATCTCTTCCTTGCTCAATCCGCTGCTAGCCTCGATGCGTATTTTCTGTTCCTTGCCCGTGGTCTTATCCTTGGCAGACACGTTGAGGATGCCGTTGGCGTCGATATCGAACGTTACTTCAATCTGTGGAACACCGCGACGAGCGGGTGCGATACCTTCGAGGTTAAACTGTCCGATGCTCTTGTTTTGTGAAGCCATAGGACGTTCGCCCTGCAAAACGTGGATGGTAACAGCCGTTTGGTTGTCTACTGCTGTAGAGAACGTTTCGCTCTTCTTGTGCGGAATGGTGGTGTTGGCCTCGATAAGCTTGGTCATTACGCCACCCATTGTCTCGATACCCAACGTCAGAGGCGTAACGTCGAGCAACACGATGTCGCCCACACCGCTCTCCTTGTTGAGGATAGCACCTTGAATGGCAGCACCTACGGCCACCACTTCGTCGGGGTTAACGCCCTTCGAAGGCTCTTTGCCAAAGTAGTTCTTTACCAATGTCTGCACGGCGGGGATGCGGCTCGAACCTCCAACGAGGATAACTTCGTCGATATCCGATGTAGACAGCTTGGCATCCTTTATGGCGTTTTGACATGGTACGAGACAAGCCTGTATCAAGTCGTGTGCCAATTGCTCGAACTGAGCACGCGTCAAGGTCTTCACCAAGTGCTTGGGTACGCCGCCCTCTGCCGAGATATAAGGCAGGTTAATTTCGGTCGACGTGGTGCTCGACAGTTCAATCTTGGCTTTTTCGGCAGCCTCTTTCAGGCGTTGCATGGCCATGGGATCCTTCGTTAGATCGATTCCCTCGTCGGCCTTAAAGCCATCAGCCAGCCATTTGATTATCACTTGGTCGAAGTCGTCGCCGCCCAAGTGGGTGTCGCCATTGGTAGAAAGCACTTCGAATACGCCACCACCAAATTCGAGGATGGAGATATCGAAAGTACCACCACCAAGGTCGAACACGGCAATCTTCATGTCCTTGTTACCCTTGTCTACACCGTATGCCAGAGCGGCAGCCGTCGGCTCGTTAACGATACGTTGTACGTTGAGGCCAGCAATTTGTCCGGCTTCTTTGGTTGCTTGACGTTGCGAGTCGGAGAAGTACGCAGGAACCGTAATAACGGCATCGGTTACTTCTTGTCCGAGATAATCCTCGGCAGTCTTTTTCATCTTCTGAAGTATCATCGCTGAGATTTCTTGCGGTGTGTACTTGCGTCCTTCAATGTCAATACGCGGCTGTCCGTTCTCGTCTATCACGGTGTAAGGCATGCTTTCAGCCTCTTTACGGCATTGTTCGTAGGTTTCGCCCATGAAACGTTTAATCGAGTAAACGGTATTTTTGGGGTTGGTGATGGCCTGACGTTTAGCAGGATCACCCACCTTACGTTCGCCGTCTTTCACAAATCCCACCACCGATGGTGTGGTGCGTTTGCCCTCGCTGTTGGCGATTACCACCGGTTCGTTTCCTTCAAATACTGAGACACAACTGTTGGTTGTTCCCAA
>ERZ772766.795-NODE-795-length-18028-cov-7.312302_pt1 | contig 18028 bp, 29 predicted proteins | sample MGYA00511379_ERZ772766 | MGnify/ENA primary metagenome ERZ772766 (study PRJEB29015, sample SAMEA2737895) | human oral metagenome | biome: human oral; feature: human-associated habitat; material: dental | place: China | collected 2116 ...
CTCTTGAGCGCATTGAAAAACCTTATAAGGTTAAAGGTTTGTGGTTGACACCTCATAGTAGGAAGAATGAATTTAATTTGTTCATTGAGTTTGATTTAAGTTAGAAAGAAGTTGAAATATGGACACAATATTACTTGAAACATTTCCGTACTCTCAAAAACAGAAGGGTGCGTTTAGAAAGCTTTCAGCTTTTATCCAACAAGCATTGGTAAGCGAAGATTTTTACAATTCTGGTAAGCTTAACAACTATGAATTTGAGTTTAAGATTGAGGGTTCAATTAATCCTATGTCGGACGGTTATGTTTACCACACTTATGTTTATTTGAGAGGTAAAGTAGTAGCAGTAGTCCAAGCACTTGCACCTAATTGGGTAAAAGTTGCAGTTATTCCACCTACTGAGATTGAACGCGTAATGCGCAACCCAGAACACTTAGATTTCACAGAGTTGCAAGACACTGAGGTACATTTGTGGTTTAATGACTTGCTGCTTTTAGCTACAAAAGAAGTGAGACAAGCTTTGCAATTTCCACTTGGTTTCTCTGCAAGTTCTGAGACAATTACGATTACAGGACTTAGAGGAAGTCATACCGTATCCTTGGAATTTCAATTAGGGAAAGGGCTTTAATTATGTTTTGGTTGGGTTTTCTATTTGGAGATGAAAATCGTCAGTTGAAAGAATTGGAACAACGCAAGAAAGACCGTCAAGCAGAACAAGACAAAGAGACGCTGGGTTTTATGGTTGACGAATTGCGACCACAGTTGGACTTTATGAAGAAGAACAACTTGGAGAACTTGACTTTTACTTTGTTAGCTCCTTCAAAGTTCAACTCTAGTTTACTTTCACAAGCACTATCAAAAATCGGCTCTAAAATCGCGTACACGCGACTTGAAAAGTTCGAAGGTAAATTCATACTCACTCTCTACAAAAATCGACCAGAAGCGATTTCTCGGCTTCACAGAGCCTATATTTTGAGACTTCTACTTTGGTTTGTTTTTGCTTTGGTGTTTACGGTTCCCGTTTATTTGTTTTCAAAGACTTATTTAAACTTATTGCAACCTACTTTCTTTGCTTCAACTTTGTTTGGTTACCTACTAGCAATTATTGGGGTATCCCTAATTTGGATTTTCGCCAATATTAGTTCTTCCTTGGCTTTCCGCCACTTTAAATTGGCTGATGAGTTCAAGAATACGATAAGATTTGATAAGGTGGTAGAAAATGACTGATTTTATTCAAACTTATTTCGATGATGCTTATGTATTATTGCCTAAAGCTATTGTTAGCTCTCCTATGTCTCAATCGGTGAGAGATAAGGTTTTTGGTACAATGACTAAGATTTTGAGTTTTTCTCCTTCGTTATGTGGTTCTGAAAAACTAACTCTCCGTATCCTCTCAACTGAGCCTTTTAGTTTAGGTTTACTCCCAGAGGTTATTGAGGATTTGAACCTTGATTACACTTACTACAAGTGGACTAAGGCAGACAACGATTTTGAACTAACCCTTTACAAAAACAAACCCAAAGAAGAGTACATTCGGTATCTCCTAAAAGTTTTTGCTTTTATTCTAGGTTACATGTTACTTCCTATTCTTGCTTTTACTATAAGTTGCCTTGCTTTTTATGGTCTTTTTGATTTTTTGAGTGCGAACTTACCGACACCGAATCATCCGATGATACCTCCACTTAGTTCTATTTTCTATGTTTTCTTGTCATTCCTTTTGTCTGTAGTCATTTCTTTAGGCTCACTCGACTTATATGTGAATTGGTTCAGAAAAACTTCATGGGGCAAGAAGTTGGAGTCTACTTTATACTTCGAAACGCTCGATTCTATTGACAAACCGAGCGTTTTGTGATAAAATTGTAAGCGTAATTTATTTGAAAGGAAAGTTCTATGCAACTATTTAAAAACGATTCTTACTCAGCGTTATTGGTTAAATATCACTCTTTGTTGACTGACGACAGTGCTTTAAATACTGAGCGAGCTAAATTAAACCATCTAACTGAGATTATTCAACCAGAGGTTGAGAAAGCCAAAGAGCTTGACTCTGTTGAGTTTACAGTTGATGTGACTAACATTGAGACTATGGAATATGATTATTTAGGTCTCATCATGGGACAACTGGAAAGTCCTTACGTTTATTGCAAATACTTCAAGTTGAAAGACCGTTTGTACTTAACTTGTGCAAAAGAAAAGAGCAAGGCTTACAAACGGCTGAACCACCTAGAATACTGGTTCTTATTGATTTCCGGTATCCTCGCAGTTGCGATTAGTCCGTTGGTTCGATTGGTTACACTGTGGTTCTTCAAAGGTTCTTATGATCCAACTGTTCCGAATCCTTTTAATAGCACAACTGGGTTGGTAACAGGTCAACAATACGGAACTTATGTGACAACTTTTGGTCTTGTACCCGCATTTATCTTTTTCGGTAGTTTAATTATTGCTATGTTGATTGTTCTGTGGTTTGTTCGTTACAGTAAGTACAGTCCATACAACAAGAATGTCATTCGTTGGTCAAACGTTCAGAAAAGTTAAGAAAAGAGCAGATTTGCTCTTTTTCTATTGACTTTTTCTTTTTATTTTGATATAATATAGAAAATTAGAAAAAGAGGTTCAACTATGAAACAACCTAAAACGTTCACTGATTTGTTTACAACTACATTGATTCTGATTGAGAGAAACCCTTTAATTTTAGACTTTAATGGGGTGGAAAGTGTCTTACAGTCACAATTTGGTTACAAATCGGTATCCTTACTAGATTCTCAAATTTCTGATAAGCATTTCAGTCTATATGGTGGTAACCGAAATGATGATTATTTGCTCCCAGACAAAGAAGTTCGAGTGTATAGTATTCGAGTAGGTGAAGAGGTTATTCGTTTGACTGTTGAGAATACAGATAAGCAAACTAACAATAAGTTTTATGTTACAGATTTGTTTGCAGAGAGACCAGGTATTTCCTTGTTGCCTATTCTCCAAGAAAAATTGCAGAAGTTAGGTTAGGTGATATAATGAAACTTTATATTGTTAATTTGAATTTTGTAGATACAATCTCAGGTACTTTCAGCGCCCAACATTGCGTTTGTTTATCTACGGATAAAACATTGATGGAGTACCTTGCTCGTAAGTACAAGAAACGCACTAATACGGATTGTTTTCCAGCACAAGTTTATGAGTTTGAAACTTATGATTGGGATGATTTACAGGATAAATTTGACTTAACTCCACAACACGTTCAGGATTTTCTAAATCGTATGGAAGATAAACTGGTTGTAACTGAGTTTGAACTGAGCAAGTATGGATTTAGTCTTGCTAAATTCATAGCGCATTATGTAGACTAGAAGGGTGTGCTTATGTTTAAAAAGAAGCTAATTTTAGCAAGTTATCCCTTAGTGCACTTAGGTTTATTTGGGTTCACTCGTTTTGTTGGTTTATGTTTAGTTTATCAAATAAGTGAGACAGCCTTTATAAGCTCTATTCTTTTATTAGGTGCTTTCTTTACTTTAATTACCATTTCATTTCTTTCAAATGATTATTACCTTACAGAAAATTTAGCGCCTTTCTCTGAGTTAGTGCAAAAGAGGTGTAGGTACTATTTTGCTTACTTAGATAAAGGTTCAGTTGTTTTATATATTTCCTTAGTGGTATCTCTTATTTTGGGAGTTTCTGTTTATCTTTCAATTTCTGAGATTTTATTGTATGCTGCCTTGGGTTTCTATCTAAGTTCAAGCGCAGTAATTATGTTGTTTTTAAGTAGAGAGTAAGTGGAAAGATTAGATAAAATGAATGAAGGTTTCGTTTTAATAGAATGTCTAGTTTGTGGTTATAAAACTTTGACCCCTATGTTCACAGGAGAGTCCACTGAGGATTTGCACTGCTCTAATTGTGGTTCACATGATATTGAAACTTGGTAAAGGAGGGTGAGAAAATGAACTCAGTAATAGAATTTTATAAGTCTTTGAACTTCGGTCGCAAGGTGCAAGTGCTTCGTACTTTGGTACTTATTCCAGCTATTATCTCTCTTTTAGCTTGGCACTTTGTAAATCAGACTCAAGTACGGTTCTATTTGGAAACAGGGTTAGGAGCTTTATTGATTTTAGTAATTACCTTGCTACTAGTAGAAATTGTTTATGAGGTTAAAACTTTTGACCATTAAAGAGTTATATGAATTAGCGGTATCTTATAAAATCAATAAAAGTCAAAGTTATTCCTTGACTTTTTCTACTGTTTTTGATGTAATTAAATCATTAAATGAAAGGAAATAATAAAATGACTAAAACAGTACAACTATTTGAAATTCGTATCCCTAAAGAGTATTTCCCAGTAAACGACCCAATGAGCGTGTATGACATGGGTTTTCTCAACAAATTTTGGGACACTTTAACTCCTTTGAGTAAGGAGTCAGAACAATTTGAAGTTGGTCTTCTTACAAATATTGGAATTACAAAACCTCCTTACAGAAAAGAACTATCTGATGGTACAACAGAGGTTTACACAGTAGGGGTTCTCTGTTTTACTGATTCCTACACTAAAGTTTACGAACCGATTAAACCCTTGGCGCATTTGTGTTGGCAAGAGTTAATTACTTTTAGTACAAAAGTTCCTCTAAGTTTTGATGCTTTGCATCTGCGTACAAAACATGATTCACCGTTAAATTGGTTGCTGTTGACCACTCAAGGGTCAGTTTTTGCTCTAGCTCAAGAAAATTATTAGAAAGCAGGTTTGACACATGAAACTTCAAGAAGTACCAACAGTTCTCGGTATCCGAGACTTCAACCTTCCAACCGAAGAAGGAGTTGAGGTTCAATTAACCGCAGTTTTCCATAGCAAAGTAACTGCTTGTACACCAGACCACAGACCTCTAACAAGTGTGGTAGAGACTATTTACCTTCAAACAGAAAAAGGTCTCCGCCTTTTGTGGACGGCTCATAAAGACCGAAGATACATCAACCGCAGTTTTAAATCTTACCGCTAACATATTACTTGTGGTATCTCACATTTTCAACAAAAGTCGAGGGTATTCCTTGATTTTTTATTTTGTTTTTGATATAATAAAGAAAATTGAGTAAAAGAAGGTAATAAACATGACAAATTCCGTAGAATTAGATAAAGAAATTAAAGAGTTAGAGGACAAACTTGGTTCTTTGAGAGCAAGACAACAACTTGTAAAAGCACAAGAAAGTTTGGCGAAGGATAAAGCTTCCAGTTTGTTAGAAGATGAGACTCTAAGCCATCTGATTCAAAAACTTCAAAATGAATTGGTGAAATGTGAATTAGGATTGGCTTTAAGTATTGATTACAAACGTAATTGGGTATTTATCGTTAAAGATAAAGATTCAAAAGATGGTCTGTCTAGTTTTAAAGTTCTTGACCCTAAAGATAAATGTGTGTTCTATGGTTTGGTTGAATCCTTCAATCAAGAAATAACCTCTGAGGGTATCCAAACTTGGCTGCAAGGTTCCTTGAAATTGGTAGCTAGTTTGTCAAAGGTTAAGAGTTTGATTTACTTAAATGGAGCAAGTATTACTTTCAAATCCTATGACAATGTTTTAGATAAACTATATTTTACTTTAAAAGGTTTAGGTTTAGTAGATTATGAGTGTATATTAGTAGTAAAAAGACCTTACACATTAATTATGAGTCGATTGTTGACTTGTGACTCTGAATTTTCAGATATTTATTTCTTAGGTAGTGGAGTGTCACTCCAAACACGTGCGAACTTTTCTTACATCCATGATGAGGATTACAAAGGTGATTTTGAACAAAAAGTCTCCGTATATAATTCTTTTACAAAATTTAGTAAACTTACTGAGGTTGCTAAGGAGTTAGAAGATAAACTTGCTTTATTTTATGAAGCGATTAAACCTCGATTTGAGTAAATGTAACAAATTGAAAGGAAAGAATTATGCTAATAGAAGAGCTTGATTACACAACATTGAAGAAAGTTTTTTATGACGAAAACTCACAATCCCCTAGTACACAAAGATTTAATGAGTTACTTAGAGAGAATGATATTGACTTTGAAGTTTGTTTAAGTAGAGAAGATAATCACTTATACATGTACACTGAGTTTCTAAAGATTCCATTGTTTAAGTCACGTTACACATGTACGGATACTGACTGGGTATCCAAGCAAACAAAGCTTATTCCTCTGTACAAAGTTTTAGACAAGTTTGCTTCTAATGTTCAACACGGAGAATTTGAATTTTCAACAAAGTTGGAGCTTGCATTTGTTTATAATAAGAAATTTAATGTGAAATTGGAACTTCTTGAAAATAGTGATGTGAAGGTTAGTTTGACTTATTATCGTAAACGTGAGATTAGTTCTTATGAATTTGATGTTTATGGTGGTAAATTGACTGTTTATTCTAATGGTTGGGGAGGTTCGAACAGTTTTTGTTATGAATTAGAGGAGGTTGTTTCTTTGAGTGATTTTAGTGAATCTACACTTATTACTTTAAGAAACAAAGTTACAGAAATTTTGACACAGTTAGGTTATGAAATTTAGAAAAGGTGTTTAATGAAAACAACAGAAGAATTAAGAAAAGAACTAGAACAGTTGAAAAGAGAAGAATATGACGCTTGCTTAGATTTCTCACATAAAATCAAGCCTTTGGAAGAGCCGTTAAATGCAGCAGAAAAGGGCGACTTACTATTTGGAGACGTCCAACTACAAAGTAAATTAGCTTACGTAAATGATTTACTTACCAATAGTGGTATCCCAATGTTGGTTGCTCGCAAGTCTGAGGTGCTTGAGTTCACTTCTAAAGAACAAACAAATAACACTTATAAACAACTCGCTTTGTTTTATAAAAGAAGTCAAAACAAAGGACTACAGTTATTGTATACTTTTGAGGTTGCGAAGTCTATTGGAGAGCTTTTAGACCAACTGAATTTAGTTGAGCAACAACTAGACTTGTTGAAATTTATTTGCTCTTTAACTAGAAATAAAGATATTCCTCCTTATTTCCGAGGTGAATTAGGTGAGGGTGAAATTTCTCTATATTATTTTGAGTTAGATGGTTACTTTCTTGATGGTTCTAACTTATTTATTGCTTATGATTCAGCAGTAGATCGTTATAAACTTCGATTGGAGAGGGTTGTTAAGTGTTTCTGCAAAGACACTTCAGCACTGACTTCTAATGTGCGTGTGGGTAGTAACGCTAATGTTCGCTTTGATGGTTTAGAGAGGTTAACTTTAACTGTAAGTAAAGAAGACGTGCGCTCAAGTGACTTGCAAAGTGCATTAGATGAGTTGAAAGCTCGCTTGTTGGAACTTAATAAAAAAGGTAAAGTAACTGTACAAGTTAGTTTGGTTACTGAGTAGAAAGGAAAAATACATGAAACAAAAACTAAAACAATTCGCAACTTCTCAGTGGTTTGACTTGCTAGGGGTAGTCCTAGTTCTAACTATTGCAATTTCCGCAGGGTATCACACCAAATGGCTCAATCAATTAGTTGATTGGGGAACTTGGACAGTATTTGTTCCCTTTGGTTGGATTTCCGTAGTAAATGTAGCGATTTCCATGATGTCAACTCGATTTACTGGTAAATTGAGTAAGATAGGAAATTATCTAGGTATTATCAATGCAGTCTTGTCTGGTTTAATTGACTACATTTTAGGTAACAAAGCTGCTATTATAACTTATCCTATTACATTCCTTATTTACCTTGGAGCTATTTACTGGTGGAATAAGTCGCAAGAAGGTAAAGCCAACACTGTCTCTAAAGCTCGTCTAAATTGGATTGTACCAGCTTTGGTAGTTATTTCCTTTGCCTTTTCATACCTCACTAATTACATAGGGTATCAGGGAAATATGAACCCTCTCGCTTATGTAACAACAGTAGCTTTTGCTCTATCTTTGGTAGCTAACGGTTTGAATGCACTTAAACTCACTACTCAATGGAGTTTTTGGCTCTTCTACAACTTTGTACAGTTAGCGAAAGCTCTTATTCAAGGGAATTTTGCGAATGTTGGTAAGTACCTTTTCTATATCTTGAATAGTTTGGGTGCCTTATTTGTTTGGAAAGAAAGTGAAGAGTAAGATGAAAAAGCATTTGAAGTTGTTGTCTGTTCTAGCTTTAAGTCTCCTATCGGTATCCACGATTACCCCTACACTCGTTGAAGCAAGGGGTGGTCACGGAGGAGGTCACGGTGGTGGTCATGGCGGAAGTCACGGGGGTGGTCATGGAGGTCGAAGTGGTGGTGGCGCTAAGTCTGGTGGTGGATTTAAATCAGGAGGAGGTTCCAAGTCTGGTGGTTCCTCTAAGACAGGCGGTTCCAAGTCCGGAGGTAGCTCTAAAACAGGAGGTAGCTCTAAAACAGGAGGTAATAAGTCTGAGAGCGGATCTAAATCAAGTGGTGGAGGTGCTAAGTCCTCAAACAATGGAAACACACCTAAGTCTGACTCAGCGGTATCCCCAAAAACGCCCTCAAAGGCTGACCCTAAGACACATGTGGGAAAGAGAGTAGAAACTAAATCAAATGAGTCTAGTTCCTCTTCAAGTAAGTCAAGCAGTAGTAGTTCCTCTTTTAGAGGGAGTTCTTTCTACCCTCGTAGCGCTTTCCGTAGTGGTTATAATAACCAAAAAGATGATGAGAAAGAGCGCAAGTCTTTCTACACTACCAACAATTACTATGGAGGTGGTTCAACCTTTGGTGGTAACTCTTTCTTTGAGAACTTGCTTTGGTACAACTTGCTTTTCAATAACTCGAACCACAACACTTACAACAGTTATAACACCTACCAAACTCCTTTAACCAACGCTGCTTTGACTTCTACAACACAAACCAGTCAACCTCAACCAAAGGTGGAGGACACAGTTACTCAGAACAAAGGTTATTTGGATTGGGAGAAAATTGGCAAAATTATTATGGGAGTTGCAATAGTAGGTGCCTTCATTACAGGAGCAGTGTGGGTTTTGTACAAAGTGATGGGTAATTAGAAAGTGGAGTCTTATGTTTAAATTAGATAAAGATTGGAAAAAGGACTTAACTCTCCTTGGGTATTCAGCACTTTTGTGGGGTTTTGTCTTGGTCTTCTTGTTTAAAGTTGGTGTAGCTGATAAGTCTTGGCTTGTAAGTACACTCTTTGGAGTTTTCGTTTTTATTGCACTACTAGGAGCCTTGGTCTCAGTGTTGAGGGGTATCAATGTAAATCGCATGACTTTCTTGACTCTCTTAACTCAAATCAGCTCTCTGTCTCTTATTCTTTTCCTCTTAGCAGTTTATGTTGGAGGGGTTGAAGCAACTGAAAGTAGACAAGTTGTAGAAACAAGAGATTTCAATGGAACAGTTGATTCGAGAGCTTTCTCACGAGGTCTCCGTAGCGTAAATTTCCGCATCGAAGGAGAAGAAGAGCTTTTAACACTCGATAATGTTGATATGAAAGCAACTTTCACAGACGGCACACCAGTACACCACATAAACACAGTGGTTATTGAGGAAACACGAAAGGATTGGTTAGGTCACACTAAGATTGGTGAGCGAACTATTCACCTTGTGGTGGACTAAGATTTTTGGAAAGGGAAACTATGGAAATTTTCACAAGAAAAGACATTCAAACTGACATTTTTGAAGTTGACGGTTATTTAGGTAACGAAAAGGTTAAGTCTTTGGAAAGTTACCTCCTTGACTTAGAAGAAGCCGATTGCTACGTTGTAGACATTACCTTGTTGGATACTAAGCAAAGTGGTCTTGGTAACTATTCTAAGTACCTCATTCGCTTTGTTGCTCCTAAATATGAGGTTAAAGTTGACCGTAAAACTTGGGATAGAGTCCGGTCTGAATGGTGGTCTTTCGGTGCGAAAACTGAGAAAGTCTTCGATCGCTTAGATGAAGCCGAAGATTACCGTAAAAAGACTGAAAGCACAGGTACTTTAGTAGAGATTATTTGTCATAGTCCTTTGGATTTACCTTTATAAACACAAAGAGAGTTTACCTTTGCGGTATCCTCTCTTTTCACTTGACAAATTTAAAACTTTTTGATATAATTAAGTAAATAAATTAAGAAAAGGAGCTTAAAATGGTAAAACAAAGCACCACTTATGTAACGGAAACCGTCTACGGCAATCACACTTTCACGAGCGAAACTGTGGCTCAAGCACTAGAAACTATAGCTTACAAAGCCATGATTGATTACGATTTAGAATTAAAACAAGCAGGAGATGACTCTTTCAGATTTAAAATCAACAATCGTTATGATTTGGTTTATTCTGAGGAAGGTGGTTTTCGCTTAGTTGAAGATTACGCTCCAGAGCCTTTTGTAAACACTACTAAGGTTTTGCGCCTTTATAATAAAGGTTTGCTCTATGAACTAGATAGCGGGGTTGTTAGTTTGACTCTGAGCTTGAAACATTACCCAGTTTCAAGTTTCGAAGAAACTTTAGAGCGGTATCTTGAGCTTGCGAAAGGAATTTAAAGAGTATAAAAAAAAGAGATTTACCTAGCGGTATCCTCTCTTTTTCTTTGACAAATTACCACTTTTTTGATATAATAAAGAAAATAAATCAGAAAAGAAGGTAAACTAATATGGATTTAATTGATGTTATTGATAACCGCTTGTTGGACTTACAAAGTGAAATGTCTAAACTACAGACTTTAAAAGAGCTGGAACAAAAGAAACAAGCTCCACAAGTTGAAGTTCCTCTATTTAAGTTAAGTGAAAAGTTACAACGAGAGCTTGATAGTTTGAACTCTACACTACGTTCTAAATTGCAGATGGAGGTTGTAGTAAATCAATTTTTAGGTACATTGCAGTTGGTTCAGCATTACTCTGATATTTCGTACACTCTTGCAATTTATTCTGAGAAAGAAGTGCGAGCTAAAATGGACAGAATGTTGGGTACGACAACTACTACGAACCCTATTCAATATTGGTTTAATCATATTTCAGGGTTAGTAAACGCCTTGCAAGTTCTATTTGAATTGACAGGTGGTCGTTTCTATGAGTTTGATTTGAAATATGACTTTACAAAATCAAATATTACATTTGAGTTTAATCAATTTCAAGTAGTTGTGACTGTTATTTCTAGTGTCACGATTGAACATGTTGAGGTTTCCAAGAAAGTCACAGGGTTTCAAGCTCAGATATTTAATTTAGGTTCTGAGGGTTTGGTACTCGACTTTTCAAATTTTGCTAATGACCCACTTACTACGAAGATTTCGGTACCTTGTAAAATTTACTCTAACTCAGCAGTAATAACAAAGATAAATGAAGCTATGGAAAAGATTGAGAACTTTTTGCACAGTGCAAGAATACCAGTCTAACCTTACAAGAGTATCCCAAAATTTTTGAGGTTTCTTATATTTTAGAAAGGAAAATAGGAATAAATTTATGTTAGGTGATTTTATCAATTTTGAGTCGTTCTTAAACCCAGACAAGAAGAATTGGGATTTCGATCCTGAATCAATTTTTTACAACGGTTCTGAGCCTACAGTTACAGTTTCTCCAAAAGCAGTAGCTTTTGATATTGAGACAACGTTTGACAATTCGCTTACACCCACAGTTACGGTATCTTCAAAAGCACCTCTTACTTCGCCTTGTGATATTTGCCACCGTAAAGTAAAACAGTTGTTTACTTTAAATCAAAGAGGTCTAACCTTCTTTGTCTGTTGCTACTGTTACAAGGAAAGATATAAGAACTGCAGTAAGGTCACAAAAAGCTTCGTAGACCCAAAGACTTTAGAAATTAACCCACAACCTAGAGTAAAGTGGGATGATATTTGCACGTTCGGACAACAATTTACTCCGATACTAGATAAAGCAAGAAAAACAAATAGAAAGAACAAGAAGGTTTAAAACCATGAATTTTACAGATAATTTTTTGAATGAATTTCGCAAAGTGATAAAAGAGATTTTACTAGAGGGAGACTTAGAACGACTAAACCTCGCAAAGCAGTTTCTAGGTTTTGATAATAAAGTGTTTGGAGATTTCTTGGCTCCTTTACTTAAAGAAGAACAAGAGTTGGTCTTACATCATAGCTTAGCTTACTCAGAAACTCCACAGAACCTTGTAGCGGTATCCTCCGAAGACCACAATTCTTTGTCTCATGGGGAGTTTCCGTCCTCAGAGTTCTTAGATAATGTAGAGTATTCAGAGGTTGCACTTTCCTCGGATGAACTCCCAACTCAGACCTCAGAACCCACTTACAAGTGGTGTCCACGAACTTTTTCACAAGATGCAAGAGGTAGTTTGTGCGGTATTGTTCTCTTGACAGAGCGTGGTTTTGAGATTGAAGATGTGGAAACTGGAGAAGTCCTATACGATAATAATTTTGAGGTGTACAAACGGTTTGATTTAAGTCACGGTCTTGTGATTTCCTTTAGTGTTTCAGGTCCCCGCATTTATAATATTTCTTATGAAACCACCTTAAATCCTAAAACTGGCTTTACCTATGTTGAGGGTTGTCCTTTAAATAAAGATGAAGAGGGTTACTATGTTCCATCTGACGCAAATGGTAACTCTTTGAGAGACTATGGTTCACGTTGTGGTGTCTTCAACCTTAATGATTACCTAGTGAAGAATTACCGTCTAGCAACTGCACACTCCGTAGACTTAGTGATTAAAGAAGGTGAAATCCCACGACTAGCTTGGGTTCACCAAGATAATAAAATCACACCAACTTCAAACACCTACTATGCGGTATCCTCAAAACCCTCAAGGACTTTTGCTAAATATGACTTCGATTTAGAAGGTAAACGAATTGCTATTATTGGCTTACCGAAGTCTCAAGTAGACCGTTTTGAGTCTTTAGTTTTAGTTGATAAGAAAGCAGAAGAGCTTGAAGTGATTGATTCTAGCTCACATAATGATACAGAGCTTGTACCAGATAAGTTAAAATATTATGACATTGTAGTTGTTGTGAGACGTTTTGTGAGTCATGGGACGATTTACCATTTGAAGAATTTGCTAGATGGTTCCAATGCTCAGTTGGTCAGCTCTTCTTCACATGGTTTAGATGGGCTTGAGAGAGCTTTGTACCGTGGATTTAAAGGTTATCCGTCCGAAGAAGGTGCAACTGTTGTGGACTACCCTCTTCTTTAAACTGAATACGACTAGGAAGAACTTCGGTTCTTCCTTTTTCTTTTATCATCATTTCCAAGTCATTTTCACAAATTTACTTTATTTTCTTGACTTTTACTAAAATTTGTGATATAATAAAAAGAAAATAGAGATGAAAGGTAATTTAGAAAGTTATATGGTAGCAGAAGTAGGTTTAACTCGGAGTGAGTACAGAATTAAGTACCAAATTCAAGACTCGTCCTTTAACTATAACTTGCAAAGTGGTAGAATTGGAATTGCAAGTAAACCTGTTCAAGTGGGGGAGGTTAAGTCTCGCATTCGCGGTTTGACTTATGTAGATAAAGCGCCCCTCACAGATCGAGAAATTATCGAAAGTGACAAGTTTTTGGAGGATGGTTCCAAAATTGATAACAGTGATATTATTTCACTGCATGAACTAGCTGAGGTTACAGGTGTAACTCGCTTGTCTAAGTTGTCCTCTTTGGTTCACGCTTTTGCAAGTGCGGAGGGTATCGATGTCTTGCACTTCACTTGTTTTCCGTTCAAAGAGCAAACTGTTTACTTAGTTGGTCTTAAGCGTGGTCTTGAGGTTCCATTTAAGAAGTGGTTAGAAGCTCAAAAAGAAGTTAAAGTGCAGTCTCGTAAAAACAGAGTAAGTGGAGTTGTAGCTTACCAAGAAGCGACACCAGAGGTCTTAGCGAAGCTTTATCCTTACAATGTGGTTGCAAGTGCCTTTAAAGAAACTGAGGAAGACTTATTTAGAGTTTCCCCAACTAAGTTGAAAGGTTACTTGAAAGACAAGACAACAAAGCAGATGCGAGATGACATTAAAGCTATCTACTCTAAAGGTATTCCAGTCTTAACTTGGGCGGATAAACAAGGTATTTCTAAGGCTGCAATGTACATGCGATTAGATCGTTACACGGAGCAATTTGTAAAAGACAAAGAACAGTTTATGTTTAGTAAATAATTAGAAAGGGTTGTTGTATTTGAAAGAGAAAAAAGCAAATTTAGATTTAACTAAATTTCCCTCAACTCCTTTTGTAAAGGTCACGCAGGAGATTAAGAACTACTGGGAGAAGCAAGTAGTCAAAAACGTGTTAAAACAGTTGTATAACGATAAGAAGTACAAGTTTAACACTCGTTTATGGGGTGACTTGGAATATATTCAAGAAGGTTTAGATTTAGGGATTACAATTACCCGTATTCTTACTTTGAAGGTGGAGGGTATTGAAATTCCAATTCAGCTCCACTTGTGGATAACAAAAGATGTAGATATTTCGTTAAAGCCTTATAGTTTGAAGAACTTACCTTCATGCAATTTAGGAGCTGAGTTTATTCTACCAGAGCGTAATTATCATATTCCATTAGGTTATACGAGTGAAACAGAGAAAATCTTCAAGATTCAACTCCACCGTATTCACCAAAGTTTAGTGAAGATTCGCAAGGAGAATAGCTTAGTTGGTGAGGTTCGTGTCACTCGTACTTCTATGAACCAAACTGTTCAAGGGTATCTCGAAACTGGCGAGGTCGTGCGCCTTGTCTACTCTCAGTCTGGTATTTTGAGAGAGAAATATGTCAATGATGAATTGGTTGACTTATATAAGAAATTTGGTGACGTTGAAAAGCCAAAAATCATTCGCACAGGTTCAAGCAGTAAGAAGAAGAGCGCAGAAGCTACACCAAAAGTAGCTAAAACTTCTACACCTAAAGTTTCTGCTCGCACCTTGAAGACAAAAGAAACAAGAAAGTAAAGGAGAGTTGCTTTGAAGTCGAAAGAAGTACCTCCAACACAAGGTTCGTCAAGTGCTTACACTTCGGTTGTAACAGAGTACAAGCACTCTTGCAAAGACAACTCTTGTAAGGATTTACATAAGAATAAGGAAGAACCTAAGCCTGTTGAGGTTTAGTGTTAGTAGGTGTCAAACTGCATGGAAGATAGGCACTTAATTGTTACTATATACGAGAGAGATAAACTGCTCCAAGCCTTGAAAGAGCTAGGTTTCTTGTGGATTGAAGGTGAGGGTATCCTCGACCGCGTGCTGATTGCCTTGGCTCCTAACTCTCTTGTACAAACCAACAAGGTTTATAGATTAACTCCAAGTGAGAGCCTTCAGTTTTGCAAGTGGTTTCGAAATATGGGGTTGGAAGACGCCTTGTTTTATAAAGGTGTTTCCCACTTAGGTTCTCGCTTAGACACAGAGGTGTATCAAACGATTTACCCTCAGTTTGATTTGGAGACTTATATAAAGAACTCAGAGAATACTATAAATAAATTCAGCTTAGAAAGAGTTTTGAAGTTCTTTTCTAAGTTTACATGGAAAGAAATAGTTTTTATCGCTTTGGAATAAGGACTTTTCCTAGCTTTAAATAAAATTTTAGTGAGGTTCACAAATTGCGCGTTTACGTTGATTTAGACAATACACTCCTTGATTCAGCAAGTCGCTTGGTTGACTTCAAACCAACTTATGAACCGGAGAAACAGTTGTCTTATGGTTTGAAGAAGGAGTTGTTAAAACACTTTTCAAATCCTCAATTTTATGAATATGGTGAAATTGCAGTCAATGAAAGGGTTGAGGGGTATGTTCAAGGTCTTGTAGGCTCTAACTTAGAGGACATTTGCTTTATCAGTCTCAGTCCTAATAAGGAAATTGCTGAGAAGAAGAGAGAACTCCTTAACCATTTAGGTTATGGAAGTTCAGCCTTTATGTCTTTCTATAGCGTAAAGCAAGAAGAGAAAGTTCTAGCTCGTCTTTTACAGTCTGCAAAGGATAGTTCAGATAAGGTGGTTTTTGTAGACGATAACCCTTACCGTATCCTCAAATTCCAAGACAACCAAGCGGACTACAAGGTAGTTCGTCACCCTTACACAGTAGGGCGCTACCCTAGTCACGTTTATGTGGCTAGTGCTAACTACTACAGATAAAGAAACTCTTGCACGTTTAGATAGATTATGATAGAATTGAACAGTATTAAAAAAGCCTTAAAAATACTCGGTTTTGAGGGTGTTGTAACTGTAGAAAAGACCATGTTAAAACAAGCGTATAAAAAGCGCTCTAAGGAAGTTCACCCTGATGTTGAGGGTGGTTCTCACGAAGAGTTTAAAGCCTTACAAGAAGCTTATGAACTCTTGTTAGAATATGGTTTAGGTCAGACTATTGATTTAGTAACTAGAGAGGTTCTGGTTACCCAAGGTTCAGACTTATTGCGGTATCACCTCGCAGGGCGCGAATATAAATGTAGGCTTTAAGAAAGGTTAAAAACAATGAAATTTATCAACAAATGGAACTTACCATTAGCGATTTTAATGACGACAATGATTCTTACAATGCTTGCAGTTGTTGTACTTTTCGTTCTCCGTCTCACAGGTCTTTCCAATCTTGATGTGATTGTAGCTACGATTCCACTCGGACTTGTAGTTGGTGTTGTGACTATTTGGTACTTTGGTTTGTGGGTTTACTCTCTCCTCACTAAGAAGAGCTTCCGAGACGGAGCTGAAGTAGACTATGAGAGTGCAGCAAACTCAGATGATGGTTGGGAGTAAAGACTTTGTGGTTATTACTTGCAGTCCTTATGTTGGTTAGTTTGGGTTTCCTATATCGTTCGAAAGAGGTTGATTTCACAGACTGTTTTGAAGAAGAACCTAGACTAAGAGCTAACAAACGTAGAAGATAAGTAGAGATTTCGGTCTCTACTTTTCGTTTTCTCAAAAAAAAAAGCTCCAGATTGCCTCAGATTCGATTTTAACCTCTTATGGTATAATATGTCCAACTTTGATTTTAAACGCGACAAGGAGCAAATGAGAGCCTTTAAAATTGATTTTAGGAAAAATGTCTGCGGTTCGGTTTTGAGAACAGACCTCCCCAAACCCTCTCAGCGGTATCCTCAATTTCAAGACTTTTGCGTGGTTTATATCTTTTTCTCCCTTATTCAGCGCATTTAGTAGTGTGAAAAGCAGTAGTTATGAGGTGTCATAACTCTTTTTATTTTTGTCATACACTTTAGATTTTCTGTCCTAAGATTGAGTCTTTTTGTCATACACTTGTCCTAATTGTCCTAAAATTTGTCCTAAGATAGACTATTTTTGTCATAGATTTAATTAAAAATGTCATAACTCTTTGCATTTTTGTCATAAAAACGATTTTATTTGTCATAGAACTAGATTTATTTGTCTTAACTTTCTTTAAAAGTGTCCTAGATTGGATAAAGTTTGTCATAAATTCTTGCCTTTTTGTCTTAAAATCAATTTTGTTTGTCCTAAATTGATTTGAAAGTGTCATAACATACCTAAATTTTGTCCTAAAACTAGGTTTATTTGTCCTAACTCTCCTATTTTGTGTCATACTTTGGTTTATTTTTGTCCTAATTTGCCCTAGAGTGTGTCATAGGTTTTTCGAGTTTAAGGTTGATTTTTCGTTTTAAGGTTGGGGAACGCCCCAATTCCGTAAGGATTTGGTGGTTTTCTGTTTGTGTTTGTATTGTTTGTGCAGGTCTGAGGTCTGAGGTCTGAGGTCTGAGGTCTGAGGTCTAGCTCCCCAAAACCACCTCTGCGGTATCCTCGCTTTGCGTTTAATTTTTTTGCTTTTGAGTTTGACTTCCTTAAAGGGAACGCCTAAACTCCGTTTGGCTTCGTTTAGTAAGAGTCTTCTCTCATATTTAGTTACAGGTCTTTCTCAGTTCTTGCTACAAGTTCTTTACTTTACTTCTAAATAAGAGAACGCCCAACCTCCGTTGGGCTTCAGATTTGTTTTGCTGAGTTCCTTTTCTTGTGAGCCTAAATTAAGTAAATAGATTGAACTTCAGTAAGATTAAGTAGATGTTCACGGAGTGTTCAAATTCCAAGAAAATCAGATTAGAGTCCAACCTCTCTTGCGGTATCCTCAGTCCACGTGCGTTTTTTAAGATAAAAACTTTCTGCTCTAAAAATTGAAACACTTAGAGACCAAGCAGAAAGCAGAAAGCAGAAAGCAGAAAGCAGAAAGCAGAAAGCAGAAAGCAGAAAGCAGAAAGC
>ERZ772766.796-NODE-796-length-18009-cov-3.163251_pt1 | contig 18009 bp, 11 predicted proteins | sample MGYA00511379_ERZ772766 | MGnify/ENA primary metagenome ERZ772766 (study PRJEB29015, sample SAMEA2737895) | human oral metagenome | biome: human oral; feature: human-associated habitat; material: dental | place: China | collected 2116 ...
GAAACTTTTTCGCTTACAAGTTTTTGTGCAGCCGATACAGCCTCTGTCTTATCAGACTTGTTATCAACTTCCACAAGCTCTATTCTATATTCTTCACCACCTATATTTACAGTAGGATAAACTGTGTTGGCATAACGTATACCCATAGTCTCTTGTAGACCGCCACCACCGTTTTCACCGGTAAGGGGTTCAAATACACCGATCTTTATCACCTTACCACCACTTGCACTGCCGCCACAGGCTGTGATTGATGAAGCCAACATAAGAGCTGCTGCTGAAACAGCCAACAATTTTTTTAATTTCATAATACATACCTCTCTGTCCGTCATACATATACAACTGTCTTTTTAGAAAATACAAAAGATATTATAACAGAAAAAAAATAAATTTCAAGATAAAAATTTTTTTTCTGTTATTAAGTATGAGTATTTGCTATACTGTTAATTGATTGAACCGATAGATAAGCAGTCCCTGATTGGGGCTTAAAGTGGAGGAGTCTATGGCAAAGTCATCAAATCAGAAGTTAAAATTAATATACCTTATGAAGATTTTATCGGAGCTTACTGATGAGCAGCATAGTATTACCATGCCTGAGATTATTGATGCATTGAAGGCGTACGACATAAGTGCGGAGCGAAAAAGTCTGTATAGCGATATAGAAAATTTGAGGTTATACGGACTTGATATAATAGGTACTCAAGAGGGCAGAACCTACTCTTACCATGTAGGAAACAGACAATTTGAACTTGCGGAACTGAAACTTTTGGTAGACTCGGTGCAATCATCAAAATTTATAACCATAAAAAAATCAAATGAACTTATAAAAAAGATAGAAGGACTTGCAAGTAAGCATGAGGTATCCAAGTTACATAGACAGGTTTTTGTAGCGGGGCGTGTAAAGACCATGAATGAAAGTATTTACTATAATGTGGACAGGATACACACCGCTATAGCAAAGAATTCGAAAATAACATTTCAGTATTTTCAGTGGGATGTTAATAAAAAGATGAAACTTAGACATAACGGAGCTTTGTACGAGGTAAGCCCTTGGTCATTGTCGTGGGATGATGAAAACTATTACATGATAGCCTATGACTCCGATGAGAAAATTATAAAACACTTCAGGGTTGATAAAATGCTTAATATCAAATCAAATGATAAAAAGAGAGAGGGAAGACAGACATTCAAATCATTTGATATGGCAATATATACAAGAAAAATATTCGGAATGTATGCAGGTAAGGAAGAAAGAGTAAGTCTTGAATGTGAAAATTCTTTTGCAGGAGTGATAATTGACCGCTTCGGAAAAGATGTTACGATGATTCCTATAGACAATGAAAAATTTGTCGTAAATGTTGAAGTGGCGATAAGTAAGCAATTTCTTGCATGGGTCATAGGACTTGGTGAAGGAGTTGTAATTACCTCTCCTAAAAGTGTGGTGGATATGATGAAGACGGAAATTGAAAGGCTTGTAAAACAATATAAGATGATTTAGTGAAAGTGTATACTTATATATAATTGGCTTTAAGAATAGATAGTTTAGGTGTATGTGAAAGAAAAATTAAAAGGCTCGTATAATGAGGTGTAATATGCTATAATATATGTGTATATTTAGGAGGTGATATTTATTAAGGAGCCTAAAATTGCGCAATTGTGCTATAATTGTTCTATTGGTTCAACTGAGCCGAAATTTGCCGTTCTTGAAGATGGTACGCAAGTCATTACAAAACTAATGAATGGTCCGGAAGGAAACTTAGTGCTCTTTAATGAGTATTTATGTTATAGATTAGCTATTTTACTGGATATACCGATGCCTCATTCAGGTATTTGTATGTTTGATAGTACAACAGAGATTCAAGATTCTGAAATTGCTGACCATTCAAATTACGGTAGGGCTTTTTATTCTGAATTCATGCCGAAGACAACAAAACTTCTTCAAACGATTATTAGAAAAATGAAAAATAAAGAAGACTTTTTGAAAATCTTACTTTTTGATCATGTGATTTTTAATACAGATAGAAATTCAGGAAATCTGCTGGTAAGATTTCATAAGGATGATATATCTTTAAGGGTGATTGACCATACACATGTTTTTATTAATCAATCTTTATGGGATGCTGATTGTTTGAGACGAGCAATGGATGAAAATGACTTGTTGAGTACAAAAGTTTTTGAGTATAATGAATATTTGTATAAAATGTTTACACAAAATATTTCAGTTACTAAAAATAGTTTAAAAAAAGAGGGATTAATATTTAGAAATCGAATTAACAGCAATATGATTTTAGAATTTATCGACCAAATTCCGAATGAATGGAAACCAAAACAAAAGGATATTGATACTTTAGTGGAATATATAATGTATCGCATTAATAATATTGATGTGATTATTTCTACTATTTTGGAATATATTAAATAGGGAAGGAGGAATATTATGTATCACATTGAGTATGCTGTATTAAATTATTATCATTCTCCAATTTCAGAAGAATGTCTTTGCATAGGTGTATTATTTCATAATTTAACAACCGGTAAGCGTGATTTTAAATATATTTCTAACTTTAGGCGTTTTAATTCATTTGATGATGAGGCGGATACAGAATTTGTTAAATTATATTTAAAAGGTATAAAAGAGGAAGTAGAAACAAATATATTTAATTACGATAAAGATTTTGTTTTAGATTCATATATTAGAGTATACGCAAATGAGTTTAGATTTTCTAAGGTTAAAAAGTTAAATGTTGAAGAAGATGAAGATTATGTTTCTGAATTGATAAATGTATATTTAAAATATGATTTATCTAAAGCTCAAAGATTGAATGGAAATGAAGAAAAGAAATTAATTAAAAGAATATTAGAATCAAATGACCTTGAATATAGTACACAAAAAGTAGAGGGAAGGTATAATGATGAAATTAACTTTGATTATCAAGTAGGCAATATTTGTATAAAGTTATTTTCATTCAAAGGTAAGAACTTAAAAAGAGTGATTAGTAATGCCAGACAATGGGCTTTTGCGGCTGATGAGGTTGAAGATGGAAAAGATGTATTGTTTATTTATGATTCGGATTCTGCAGATACATATAATTTAGATATTATTATTAAAATCCTGTCAAAAAATGCAAAAGTAATGAAAATAGATGCAGGAATGGATTATGTTCTGAAATATTGTTCGTAAAAATGCCGCAGATGTTATAGTCTGTGGTATTTTTAATATTTAATAGTTAGGTGCCTGTAATAAATATTACGATAAATAAGAATTAAAATATATGAAGAAAGGCGGTACATAAAATGTGTGAAGAATGCTACTCAGGCAACAATAGGGTAACTCCTTTATTAAATCCTTCAGAGTGCCTAAAAAACCACACTCAGTATATTTGCGGAACTTGCGGACGCTGTATTTGCATAGAAGTAGACCCTGTAAGAAAATTACAAAGGTGGAACTTTCCTTTCAAATCTTTGGAAATAGCAAAACTATACTTGCGCAGTGCCGACTACAGTATGAAAAAGTCATGCGGTATTTATGAAATTGAAAGTGAAAAAGGAAGGTTGGCATATAAAATTTTTACAGATAATGAGGATATGAAATCATACTTAAAAAAGAATAAAGGAAAAAGCTGTAAGACTATGCAGCCTGTCTTTGCCGTAAAAGAATATAAGGAATATGAGAATACACAGGTGAGAAAACTTGAAGAAAAGGAAGTTGAAAAGTACATGAGGGATAGGGAAAGAGTATAGTTGTAGATAAAATATCTTGAAACTGTAATACAGGTATTTTAAGAAAAGTGCTATTAATATGGAAAAAATAAGCCGGAAAAGAATATAATTTTGTAAGAATTGGGGACAGTGTTATGGAAATGTCTGTAAATAAAATGGAATTTTTTGAACCGATCAATGAGACATCGTATTTGTCCGTACCGAACGCACCTACATATAGAAAGATTATGCGCTGCTTTTACCGTTAATATGAAAAGATGCATTTTCAGTTATAGAAAGAAGATATTTTCATGCTGCTTAAACAGGATGAAAAATTTGCTGATTATACAATGGAGCAGTTGTTAGCGGACTTGGAGTCTTTAGTCAAGTGGAAAAATCTTACTCCGATACAGGATCCGGGAAGGGTCTATACTATTGCCGATTATAAGAATAAGCAATATAGATACACTATGTCAGAGTATGCGGTGGAAATTGAGCGTCTTACCGTACGATTAGAAAATATCTTTGTAGAATCGGGGAATTTATCTACGAATTTTTTTGTACGATTGGAAAAGAGCCTTCAAAAGGCACAGGAAATAAAGAATAGAAGCAATAAAGAAATTAATGAGTGGTGGGGTATGATTCAGGAGGGCTTTAAGAGACTGAATCAGAGCTATCAGGACTATCTTAGGGATTTTTATTCCGGAAAAACAGAGCAGCTTATGAAGTCGGTGGAGTTTGTGCTGCATAAGGATAAATTTATTAAGTATTTAAATGAATTCGTGCAGGAATTACAGCGACATTCAAAAAGAATTGAGCAGATTTTAAGCAGCAATATTTTGGTGATAGAGGCAGATATTATTGAAAAGGTGATACAAAGTGAGCTGGACATTCCACATGCACTGTTACAACTGAATGGAAATGCAGAGCCCGGCATACGGGAAAATGTAGTTGGAAAATGGAACTCTTTAAAAAACTGGTTCATAGATTCTTCTGAAAATGAGTGTGAGTGCAAGAAGGTTCTTAAAATCACCAATGATGTAATAAGAAAGATTATTCAAAATGCAGCCTTGATTGTTCAGTTGCAAAACGGAGGAATCAGCAGAAAGGATGATTATCGTAAGTTTTTGGAGCTGTTTTTAAAGTGTGAAGATTTGGAAGAGGCACATAAACTGTCGGCTCATGCTTTTGGAGCACAAAAAATCCAACATTTTAAGATATTGAAACCTCGTGATGCAAATGGTATAAATGATAGTATCTACAATGAGGAAGCGGCAAATTTTCTTTTAAAACCCCACACCAGATCTTATCGTGAGAAAAAAGATAAAAGAGGATTTAGTGATAAGTCCATAGAAAAACAGATACAAAGAGAGCAATATCTGCAAAAAATAAAAAGGCAAAAAGACATAGTTATGTATTATATCAAAGACAATAAGATAACATTTTCAGAAATAGAAGAGGTTATTTCGGAAGAAACAAGGATCACATTTTTGCAATGGATCACTCGGGCTAATATGAATTCTATGAAAATAGGAAGAACAGAATATGGGCAGGAATATCATTTGACAAAGTCTAAGGAAAAGTGTGTGTTAAAATGCGAAGACGGAGATTTGATTATGCCGGCATTTGTATTGGAGTTTAAAACTTTATGAGTGAATTCAGAACATTATTAGAGAATTTTTGGATCTGTAAGGATACGGATAAGGACTTATATTATAAAGTAAAAAGAGATATTCCCAACTTTCAAAAGTTTATAAGAGAGCAGCTTGGCTGGAAACTTATACATACGGAAAATTTGTTGAAATTAGAAAAAAGACCCTCTAAAGCCGAGGTATTTATGGGGATAGGAGAGTTTACCGAGATTAGATACTATTGTATTTTATGTGCAGTACTTATGTATCTTGAAGACAGGGCGGAAGGGGAGCAATTTCTTTTATCGGAGCTTATAGATTATGTTGAAATGCAATTAAAGTCATATCTATCCATAGATTGGACTTCCTTTGCCCAAAGGAAATCTTTGGTTCGTGTTTTACAATATGTAGAGAAGTTAAATATGCTTAGGGTATATGAGGGGCGCAGTGAGGCTTTCGGTTTGGAGTCCGGACAGGAAGTATTATATGAAAATACCGGATATTCCAAGTACTTTGCCACAAGCTTTACAATTGACATCCTGGGCTTTGAATCCTTTGAAGATTTTGAAAAATCGGACTTTGACGAAATATTGGAAAATAGGGGCTCAATGCGTACTAATAGGGTATACAGGCAACTTGCCCTATGTCCGTCAATGTATTGGGATAGTGTTGAAGATGCAGACTCTTTGTATTTAAAAAATCAGCGTCAGCGTGTGGCAAAGCATATAGGTGATAACATGGGCGGTACTCTTGATTTATACAAAAACATGGCATGTCTGTCATTGGAGGAGGATGATTGTTACGGTGTGGTTCATCCCAAAGAGAGTATGCTTTCAGAAGTTGTTTTATTGCTTTGTACAAAGATACAAGAAAAGGTCTTTGAAGGAAGTTTGAAAAAACAGGAAAATGAATGTATTCATATAACGAAGGAGCAGTTTTCAGATATGCTCTTATCATGTCGCAAGGAGCATAGCAGCGGATGGAGCAAGGAATATCGTGAAATGACAGAGGGGCTGCTTATAGAGCATGTATTTGAATATATGAAAAATTGGATGATGATTAGAGTTTATGAAGACCATATTGCAGTATTTCCCTCTGTGGGTAGAACGGCAGGATCCTATCCAAAAGATTTTAACGGAGGTTGCGAAGAGTGAAAGAGCGATTTCAAATGAACCGCATAGGGTTTGTGAATTTTTGGTTATATGATGAAGAATATTTTGAATTTGTAGATGGTAAGCTTTTACTAAGAGGACAAAACGCATCAGGCAAATCCATTACGACCCAAAGCATTATCCCCTTTATATTGGACGGTGATCGCACCCCGAGCAGGTTAGATCCTTTCGGTTCAAGTGACAGGAGGATGGAATACTATTTTCTTGGAGATGAGGGGAAGGAAGAGTCAACAGGATACCTATTCTTAGAATTAAAAAAAGGAGAGGAATACTGTACTATCGGTATAGGTCAAAGAGCCAAAAAAGGAAAACCCATGGAATTTTGGGGATTTGTTATATCAAACGGAAGAAGAATAGGTTATGATTTAAAACTTTACAAAGAGCTGGGTTCAACCAAAATTCCTTTAGATAAAAGAGAAATGAAAGCAGAGCTTGGAGAAGACAATTTTTTTACCACGAATCAAAGCGAATATAAAAAGGCGGTAAATAAGCATATTTTTGGATTCAGAAAAGAAGAGCAGTATGAGCAATTTATTAAATTACTTGTGAAAGTGCGTGCTCCTAAACTTTCCAAGGAATTTAAGCCTACCAGAGTATATGAGATTTTGAATGACTCTTTGCAGACCTTGACGGATGAAGATTTAAGAGCCATGGTGGATGCCATGGAAAAGATGGATGAAATACAGGACAGTTTGGAGATTTTAAAGCGGGCTTTTGATGATGTAAAGATCATAAGAAATGAATATATCAGATATAATCAATATATGCTTGCTAAAAAAGCACAGGCATATATTGAAATTAAGCAAAGAATAGAAACGGAACAAAGCCGGCTTAATATGCAGGAGCAAAACCGAATCAAGATAGAAGAAGAACAGAAAATAAATACAGAGCGTTTATTTGATTTGGAAGAACAAAAAAAGCTTAAAAATGTTGAGAAAGCAGGGCTTTTAGATACAAATCTTGAAGAGATAGACAGCAAATTAAAAAAGGCAAAGGAAGATAACAAAGAGGCTGCAGGTAAGGTCGTATATTGGGAGCAAAAAATCGAGGGATTAAGAGAAATGCTCTTATTGGGAGAGCGTCAAATAAAAAATATTAAGTCGGATATAGAGCAAATAGAGCAGGATATAGAGAAAGAAAAATCCGAACTTATGGAGTGTCAGGAGACCTTGCAGTGGGATCAGCATAAAGAGGCACTTAGAATTATAGAAAAAGAAGAGGATAGTAAAAGCGGTGAAATTATAAAAAGTCTTGATCTATTAAAAAAACTCTTGACGGAATGTAAAAGCAAAATACAGGAGTATGAAAAGACATCCGCAGAATATGATGAGGCGGCAGCAGAGCTTGAGATACTTCAGGTTCAAAAAGCAAAAGAGTTACAAAAGTTTGAGCTGGCAGAAGAAGAGGTCGGTAAAAGTATAGATAAGTGGATCGAGGATATTTATACCGCTAAGGATACCTGTCTTTGCTGGAAACCGGATAATAAACTGCTTATAAAGTTGGAGGAGAGGATAAGAGAGTATCAACTACTTAAAGATGCAGAAGAAGTACAGGCACTTTTACGCAACGATTATGAGCAGCAACGCAATGAAATATTGGTTCAAAAAAACAATTTTGAGTATCAGCAAAAGCTCAGAAATGAAGAACTTGAACAGGAAAAGGAAAAACTTGCATATTTGAAAAATACAGAGGAGCTAAAGCCGCTTCGAAGCGAAAGTGTGGAGCTTTCAAGAAAGAAAATGGAGGAAGAAGGCATCAAGGCACTGCCTTTTTATAAAACCGTGGAATTTTCAACAGAGCTTTATGAGGCGGATTGTGCAAGACTTGAAGCACAGCTTGAAAGTATGGGGATTTTAGACGCACTGGTAGTATCAAAGAATGATTTTGAAAATATTACAAAGCAGCGCCCTGATTTTTTAGATACTGTTTTGTATGTGAAAGAAAATGCAAATTCAGGTTTTTCAAAGTTAAAAGCAAGTGAGGAATTGGAGCAGGATCTAAAAGACACTGTGGAGAGGATACTTGGAAATATTTTTGAAGATAAAGAGTTGGAGCAGGGAATATACCTTGGCAGGGATGGCGGTTTTAGACAGGGAATCCTTGCAGGAAGGGCTGACAAAACTAAAAGTGCAGAGTTTGTTGGGGCTTTGGCAAGAAAGAGAAAGAAAGAAGAAAAGATTCGTGAACTTGAAATGCGAATTTTTGATATTGAAGAGGCAATCAAAATTGCTGAAAAAGAGATCGAAGCTATATTGGAGCATTTGAAAAAATTACAGGAGGAATATCAAAAACTTCCAGGTTTTTCTATGCTCAATACCGCATTGGAATATGAAAAAGACTGTGAGTACAGGTTGCAAAAAATATCTGAGGAATGTCAGGAAAAAGAAGTTCAAAAGAGGCAGCTGCAACTAAAAAAAGATATGCAATACCAGACTGTACTTCAAAAATGTAAGCCCTTCCCCTATGGAAGAACTTATGATGCTTACAGTGAAGTTATTGATACGGCACAAGACTATGGTCGCATTTGGCAGGATATAAGGCAAATACTGCTGAAACTTAAGAGCAGGAAGGAATATCTTAGGGTAGAAAATGAAAGGTTTATTCAAAATGAACAGTTGTCAGACGATGCCTTTTTAGAACAGCGTAGCTGGAGCAGCAAGGAAAAGGAGAGTAGAATACAAATTCAAAAACTTGATGAGTATCTTAAGCGTCCGGAAATTGCAAAAAAAGCCGAACGCTTAAAACAGCTTAATAAAGAATTGGAAGAAATTGCAAATGAGTGTGATAAATTAAATAAAGATTTGGCAAGATTGGAGGAAAGGCGTAACATAATCCTTGAGGAGGAACCGAAACTAAAAGAAAGTCTTAGGAAAAAGATAACCGTGGAAAGCTATCTGAGGAAATATTTTGAAGAAGAACTGACACTTAAGCTGGTATTTGAAAGAGAGGGGCAGGGGCTTTTTGAATGTGCAAAAAAAGCTGTGTCGCTACTTAGGGAAGGTGATAAGAACAGAGAGGCGACAGAACTTTTGCAGGCATTACATCAGGTATACCAAAGACATAACGGAAGTTTGGTCAATTACGGAACAGCTTTGGAAGAATGTTTTGATGAATTGCCGGAGTCTGCCACGGAAATTGAGGCGGAAGCCTCTACAATACGAAAGAGGGTGCGTGTGGTTTCCTCATGGAACGGAAAAAAGGTGTATCTGGAAGAGTTTTACAAAATCATAAAACAGGCAATTGATGAGACTCAGTTATTGATTAGACAAAAGGACAGGGAGTTATTTGAGGATATTTTATCTCAGACTGTCAGCAGACAACTTACAGACAGAATTGCAGAAAGCAGAAAATGGGTTTCAGATATGTCAAAGCTTATGAAAGAGATGGACACCTCAATGGGACTGAGCTTTTCATTGGATTGGAAACCGTGTAAGGCGGAAAATGATATGGAGCTTGATACTGTAGAACTTGAACAAATTTTACTAAGAGACCATAGCCTTTTGACTATGGAAGACATTGAGAAGGTTGCAGAGCACTTTCGAAGCAGGATCCGTATGGAAAAACTTAAACTGGAAGAAAAGCAGGATGTAATCAATTATATGGATCTTGTCAGAGATGCTTTGGATTATCGTAAATGGTTTGAATTTCATATGTATTTTAAGCGTGGGGAAGGTGAAAGAAAGTTTTTGACCAATGCCGCATTTAACCGCTTCAGCGGAGGAGAAAAAGCCATGGCTATGTATGTTCCGCTTTTTGCAGCGGTCAATGCACAATACAAAAAGGCACAGGAAGACAGCCATCCCAGAATCATTGCCTTGGATGAGGCATTTGCGGGGGTAGATGATAAAAATATAAGCAGTATGTTTGAGCTTGTACACAAGCTGGATTTTGATTATATCATGAACTCCCAGTCATTATGGGGCTGCTTTGAAACAGTAAAAGGAATTAAGATTGCCGAGCTTTCAAGACCACAGGACTCACAGATCGTTTCAGTGATTTGCTATACATGGAATGGATATGAGAGGGTATTAGATGTGCAATAATAAAGAATGTGCCGATTATTTTAAAAGGCAGAAAGAATATCACAGATGTCTTATAGAATGTAAGAAAAAATGGCAATCCTACGGAAAGCCGGCAGGAAAAATCAAACTTTCAAATACTTCAAAGGAAGAAAGGCAGGCAATAGGAGGAATACTCTCTAAGGTGTTTTATGAAGAAAATATCAGCTTTTCCTTTGAGGAATTTGAGAGGGGACTACAAAAAACCCGCTTTGCACCGCTTGATATAAAGTCAGTACTTGAGGAATATTTTGGAGAAAAACTTATCACTACCAAGAGCCGTATTGAAGAAAAAGAAAAGAAAAAACAGAGGTTCTTTAAGAAAATATACAGGCTATTTGAAGAAGAAAGTGATAGGGATGAGACGGCACTTTTATGGCTTGGTGAAATGATTTCCGGGAAAAAGTACGGGTATAATATACTTATGAGGGAATATGAAAGGGATGAGATACAGGCGGAAGTACTAATTCAAAATATCAAAAAGGCATTGGTGAAGATAAAGGAGTTAAGTGAGGGCGAGGATGAATGTCCCTTAGCGGTGTTGGCTGCACAGATAAGTGATAATCCTCATTACTTTGACAAGGATACATCAGCCGGCTTACTTTTAATACATGCAATTTGTTATATTAAAAAAGAAGAACTGCCGCAAAATGCTCACCGGTGGAGGGAAGTGCTTGAAAAGGTGTGCATTGCACCGGATAATATATCATCCATGGTTCATGCTTTCGGACTTCGTTTGCTTACCAAAGACGGCAGACATCCGGCTTATGATGCATTCTGTGACAGAAGAGAAGCCTGTGTGATCACTATGGAAAATATGAAGGGGATAGTTGCTGCCAAGGTATACGAAAATAAATTGTATGTGGTGGAAAATGAAATGGTTTTCAGTTATCTTATCAACAATGTAAAATATTCAAAATACAGCCTTTTATGTACTTCCGGTCAGCCTCGTGCCGTAGCACAGGTACTTATTACATATATTTTGGATGCCAAAGTTAAAATCTTTTATAACGGAGATATAGACCCGGACGGTATCCGCATTGCAGACAGACTGTGGAAGAAATTCGGGGATAATATTCATATATGGAGAATGACGCCAAAGGATTATGAAAGGAGTATCTCAAAAGAAAAAATAGGAGAGCTTGGAAGAGCAAAGCTTGAAAATATCGCACACCCCGTATTAAAGAAAACAGCTGAGTGTATAAAGGAGCGCAGACTGGCAGGATATCAGGAAAATATGCTAAAAGAACTGCTTTTTGATATTGAAAACCGAGTAATGTATGATTAAATTGGTAATATTGTTATAAATCATTAAGTTTGTTGTTAGAAACTATAGTTGTAAGGCATTGCCCTCATAATATATAATGAGGGCAATGTTTTTTTGTATATCAAAAGCGGCTTAAGGGATCATTACCTTATATCAAAAGGTATCAAAAGCGGCTTTATAAGTGAATAGTGAGGCTAAAACACTCTACTTGATTTACATAAAAAGCTTAAGACAGCAATTGTGAAAAATACATAGCATAATGTGAAAAGGTGATAATTATGAGGGAAAATAAAACTTACTACAAGAAAAAAATATATCTTGTCGTATTCACTGTAACACTTATTTTTGGACTTCAAGGTCTTTACGAATATTATAAAGTCAAGATAGATGACCCGTTGCAACTTCTTTCTGCGGTCTTGTACGGTACGATAAAGCTATTTTTATTCGTATCTCCGATATCGGCAGAGGACAAGACCTCTATTTTTTATGAAGTGGCAAAGTGGATGGCTCCCATACTTACATCCACCTTTGTATTTACAAAGATTTCAAACACCTTGCTCAATCTTAAAAATACACTGTTTAACAAAATAAGCGCCAACCATATTTTGGTATTTGAAGACAGTTTCATGGGAGAGACATTAATCAATAATTTAATAAACGGAAAAAACTCATATAAGATTTCACTTATTTCAAAGAATTTTATTGATGACAACCTAAAGAATAAATATGAGAAAAAGGGAATAGCCACATATCAGATAGATTTTGAAAACAGCGATAGTAATGAGATAAAAGAGCTTTTTGGCACTGTAAATATCAATAATGTAAAATACATGTTTTTTTGCTCGGATGTAGATTTGGAAAACTATGCCCTCTACACCAATGTTATAAAAAGAATTAAACCTAAAAGGCATATTACCTGTTATGTGAAATGTGAGTCTAAGACAGTGTCTGCCTATATTGAAGATATGCTAAGCCTTGAGAGGCAGAAAGAAGAAAAGCTTAAAAAAATAGACACCGTACACTTTGATCAAACAGACTTAAGCATAAGAATGCTTATATCCGATAAATGTGTAAGTGAGATTCTATCAAATAATTTAGACAAACTTTCACATATAGGAGATAAAATATCGGCAGAGCTGATTGACGAAAGCATAAGAAAAATCCACATCTTAATAATAGGCATAAATGAACTGACACTTACATTATTAAAACATATTGCCAATGATATGACCATATCCTTAAAAGATAACACCAAGGTCAGTATAATAGATGTTGATGCACAGCAGCATATGGACAAGCTTTTATTTGACAATGAAGGGCTTAAAAAAGCATTGGATATAGAAGTAATAGACCTTGGATATGAAAAAGGCTTATTGCAGGAGCATTTAAGAAGTATAAAAAATGATGAGGATTTATCCCTTATATTTTTAATGAATGAAGATGTGGTTAAAAGCCTTGAAAATCTTAAGTTGTTAAACAGGTATTTTGAAAATGTACCTAAGATAATAAGAAATGTATCCAATATAGACCTAAGCCATATACTGCCTAAAAATTATGATAAAATAAGGATCTTCGGTGATGTTTCACAAATAATGACTGAAGATGTCATGATAAGAGAGGCACTTGATAATCGTGCAAAACAATTTAATGACAGTTATAACAAGTCTTCCGAGGCGGCAGGTATGGGAGAAGGCAAAAAATGGAATGAACTCTCCTATGTAAAGAAGACTTCTTCCAGATTATCGGCTGCCCACGACAGAGTTAAGGAAGAAATAGTAAGAAAAGTCTTTTTTGATAAATCACAAGAGGATATGGAGACTTATTTACATAAAAAATTTGAAGAGTTTACAGGCCTACAGGAAATCAGAAAAGATGATAAGGAAGAGTTTAGAAGGCAGTTTTGTAAGTATTTAGAAGATGCTCCTTTGCTTGATTTTTTATCAAGACTTGAGCATAAAAGATGGTGTAACAGTTACTATGCGATGAATTTCAGATATGGAGAAAAGAAGGATGAAAACTTAAAGACACATCCTTGTTTGATAGATGATTGGAAAATTATAATAGGTGAAAAATTTGAGATTTGCCATCCGGAATATGATTTATTGTCGGTATTTACTCTCTTCAAAAAGGAGGATTAAAAATGGAAAATGAACAAATGCACAGACAAACATCTGATGAAATGCAAAAGGCTGCTGATGAATATAATGAAACAAATTACAAGTATGATGCTTTTATAAGTTATAGGCATGTAGAGCCGGATCAAAGCATAGCCAAGCAGATACATCAGATGATAGAAACATTTAAGCCTCCTAAGGAGTTTTACAAAAACGGTAAAAAACCTACATTTAGGGTATTTAGAGATAGGGAGGAGCTTGCAGCAAGGGATCTTAGTGCATCGATAAAAGAGGCGCTGGCAACAAGTAGGTATCTTATTGTCCTATGCTCAAAGAGAACACCTTTGTCGGAATGGTGTCAAAAAGAGGTGGAGATATTTAAAAGCCTGTATGGAGGCGAGAGGATAATACCTGTACTTATAGAAGGTGAACCTGATGAAACTTTTCCGCAGGCACTTAAGGAGATTAAAAATAAAGACGATGAAAGCTTGCATGATATATTGGCAGCGGATATAAGACCTGATGAGGTATTAAGAAAGGATTTTGTCGGATACGAGCAGCTGCAAAATAATAATAGGCAAAAACTAAAAGACCTTACCAAGCAGTCCTTAAATATATTAAAAACTGAAAAATACAGAATAATGGCAACGATTCTTGGTTGTAGTTTCGGAGATCTTAAGCAAAGAGATAAGGAAAGAAAAAACAGACTTATTTTGAGCATTTCATCCTTGTCCGGAGCGATATTTTTAATATTCGGTTTATTTATGGCAAATGCTTATCAAAAGGCGGAGCTGGCAAGGCGGGATGCGGTACAGTCCAATGCAAGAATATTGATGAAAACTGCCAAAGATTTTTTGAAAGAGGGTGATTATATAAAGGCGGTGCTGGTAGCCGAAGAGGCTATGAAGCCCATAAATAAGGAAACTAAAGATTATGAGACTTTGAATGCCGACAAACAGTCAATATTTAATGCTGCTGTATACCATAACGGAGCATCTACCCTTACTGCAATATCTACTAAAAATAAATTTACATTTATGTCTGTAAGTGCTGATGAAAAATATGTGGCTTACGGTCTTGAAAATAATGATACTGCTGTGGCAAGCGTGGAAAATGGAGAGGTTTTAAAGAGATTTTCAGGGCACAGTCAACAAGTTAAATTTGTGGATTTTTCAAAAGACGGCAAATACTTGGCATCATCTTCATTTGACAATACCTGCATCATATATGATTTGGAAAAAGGAGAGGAAAAGGTAAAACTCGAAATAGAGGGTATACCAATGCTTACTAGGTTCTCAGATGATGACTCCAAATTGTTCTATGTGACATATGCTAATGATGATACCTGCTTTTATGTATATGATACCAAAACATGGCAAAAAGAAGGAGAATTTGTAATTAACGAAAGGGTAAGGTATGCCGATATAAAACAAGACGGTAGTGAGGTACTTACAGTTTTATACTCCAATAAAGAAGAGCAACTTACTAGAAGAAGCCTAAAGGACGGCAGTATAATAGAAGTGATCCCGAGGTTAAAAGCCGACGGTATAGATGGGACAGAATATGACAGACCATATAAAGCGGCAAATTATTCTAATGATGATAAAAGTATAATATTGCTTACGGATGCCGAGATGGTAAAGGTCTCACTTGAAGATAAAAAAGAGATATTTAAGAAAGAGATGTATATTAATGCCGATGATTCAAAAGTAATGTCGGAAAGTGATAATGGCGAAAAAATAGCAATAAAAGCAAATGCCAATATATATCTTGTAGATGGAAATAGCGGTGAAATAACGGATGAAATATATTTCGCAGATCTAAATATGAAGTATTTTACCTATAATTATAATACCAATACTGTAGTGGGATTTGGGGAAAACGGTAAATACTCCATATGGAAAGATAAGTTCATAGTGGAAGACAATTTAAGTTACGGCGGTGGTGTGCCTATAGAATTTATATTCCTAAGGGACGGAAGCAGGATAATTGCAAATTCACATGAAAGTCAGACTATAAAGATAATCGACTTAAAATCAAGAGTTTTATCCGAGCCTATATATGCAAGAATAATGGGAGTATCCGATAATTTTTCATATATGCTACTATTTAATGGAAATAATTTTTTGGTTTCAGGTGATAACGGAAAAACAAGCAAAAAAATCACACCTAAGAGTGCAACAAGCTATGGTTCCATGTCGGCTGCAAGGTATAATAAAATATCAAATGACGGTAAGTATTATGCATATTTGAGTATGGAGGAAGGGGACACAGCAAAATTAAAGCCGGTATTAAAATTATATGGTATAAAGGATGATGCAGATAATAGGGTATTCATAAATACAACTTTATCATCAATTACTTTTACTGATGATTCAAAACAAATACTTTTGCTGGACAATATAGACGGACTTAAAATATATGATACAAGAGATTTAACACAGGTAAAAAGTTACAGCAATATAAAGGATGACTCAGGAGATGTAAAATTATCAAAAGATTCAAAAATCCTTGTAATAAACAGATTTGCAGGTATAGCATCAGTCTATGATCTTGAAAGCAGTGAGCATATAGATGATATCACCGGAGAAGTTATAAGTGTTCAAAACGAAGGTGATGAAATAAAATTAAAGGGTATACAAAATAACACCGCCTTTAGCTGGAGCAGCAAGGAAGGTTTAAGCACTTGGGAAATGGATGAGGAATGCAGTCAGACAGCACTTAGTTTTAATGATGTAAATTTATACAATGAAAATGCAGACATATTGATGATGATAAGAAATAACGAGACTGACAGAAGATGTTATGTAGTTGATTTTTCAACAGGCAGGCTGATGATGACACTTAATACCTCAGTTAAAGACTACAATGTCAATGGCTGCATTTCACCTGACGGAAAACTCATAGCTATAGATCAAAATTATAGTGCCCAATACGATAAAGAAAGTTTGAGCTCAACATACCATATAATATCCACTGTATACAAGGTCCTAAATGAAGAAGAGGTATCGAAAGAAGTAGAAGAGATTATATCGGGCAGGACGCTGTCACAAGAAGAAAAAGTACAAATAGGTATAAGTGCCGAGTAATAAAGGCAAACAAAGGATATTAAATGTGTTGCCCTTATATTAATAAGTGAATATAATATAAAAATAATAAATTATATATTTTTAAAATAAACTTATTAGATTGATATACGAGAGAGGAAGACTATGACAGTACAGACACATTTAATAGCCACGACAACTTCCTATGCTGTTTTTGCATACCTGTATAGGAAAGGAATCAATATACCCGTTATAGGTAGCGAACCGCTAACCATCTATCCATTACTGGGCATTCCGACAGCCATTGTCGGCTCTATGCTGCCCGATGTGGATATTGAAAATTCAAGAGTAAGTAAAAAGTTTCCGTTTGTATCACCGTTTTTAAAACATAGGGGAATCACGCATACCTTAGTCTTTGTGGCAACTTGCTACCTTTCAATGGCAGTAAATTATTCACTTAATACAAAGCTTATCATATCGGCTATATTTGGATTAATATTCGGTATTTTAACACTTAAGGGCAGATTTGCATTATTAAAAACCTTGGCAGTTGCAGGCATTTTTGCAGCACTGTCATATTCCGGAGAAGAGGTACTGCCCTCCTTACTCTTCGGTATGGGATTTGGCTGGCTGTTTCACATAGTAGAAGATATGTTTAATAAAAAAGGTTGCCCCATACTGTGGCCTCTTACAAATAAAAAACTGCATTTGCCGCTGGGACCTTTTCTTGTAAAGACAAGAACTTGGCAGGAGGCAGTATTCCTTATTATATGGGAAGGGGTAAATGCAGCTATCTTATTAATATATATGAATGTGCTTAGGTTCTGATTTTGATTTTTATGAAAAAATGAGAAGATTCACAATACAGTGGATATCTTCTCATTTTTTTATGGTAATTTATATAAGTTGTTTTATTTCAGTTATGGTTCAGGTAGTTTAGATATATGTTCTTAAGCGGCTTTTACTTCAAAAAAGTTTTTCTGACACTAGCCAAGCTTCATATCCCCTTCCTTTACCCAGCCTA
>ERZ772766.799-NODE-799-length-17980-cov-3.121953_pt1 | contig 17980 bp, 13 predicted proteins | sample MGYA00511379_ERZ772766 | MGnify/ENA primary metagenome ERZ772766 (study PRJEB29015, sample SAMEA2737895) | human oral metagenome | biome: human oral; feature: human-associated habitat; material: dental | place: China | collected 2116 ...
ACAAGTTGCAAGGTCTTGCCTGTTGTTGTAGTGAATGTATCTGTAGTACCCTTGGTTGTGGTTGTCCCTCTTGTATTGCTTTGAGAGTTTCCCTTAGAAACACTCTCAGAGGTGCTTTGTGAGCTACTTTCAGATGTTCCTCTTTGTATACTTTCAGATGTACTTCGCCCCAAATTCACAGAACCTACAGGTAAGCTTATAGGAACACTCACACTTTTTGACTTCGATTTTGATCTTGACTCTGAAGTTGTATGACTTGTTGAACTTCCGACTGTATTACTTGTAGTATTACTTATCGTATTACCCACCGATTCCGTAATTGCATCAGAAATGCTCTCTGCCAATGAACTGCTGTCGGATTCGGAGTAAGTTTGTGTTATTTTTGCAAATGGAGATAACTGTGAGAATATTTCCTCATAATTTTCTTTTATCTCCAAAAGTTTATCCGGTTGAACAGGCTCTGCAATTGTAATCAATGCATACTTACATCCTGACATCGAATCAATTAACTTCTCCATACCTTGAATGAATTCATTGCTATCCTCACTTCTAAATCCCGGAATACCGCTTACCACACTTACGATTCTGTTTTTTTCACCTAAACTTGATGTAAATACTTTATCAAGGCAATCCATCAATCCGTTTTTATCTTTTGTAACCATTCTTGAACCGGGAAAGTTCCCTTCAAATGTACCTACAAGGGCAGATTGACAGGTTGAAATCTCATTGATATTGTTTGTTTTTGCTCCGATATAATGCTCTATACTTTTACCGTTACTTAAAATAATATGAATAAGAGTACCGCCACACAGTGCAAGAGAATTATACACATTCATTAATTTATCCAAGTTATTCTCATCAGTATCATAAACAATTTTTGTGATTTGGTTTATTCTTAAAACACTGTTTATGTTCATATTTTCAATGTCAGCGGGAATTGCCTTAATAGGATAGGTAGAAAGCTCTGACATATATTTTTTCATAATTATATTATCTGCTTGAGCAAATGCAATATTAAGCTTTTCTTGGCTTTGCTCAATAACTTTTAATTGTTCCGACATATATTACTTTCCCTTCCTTAGAATTGAGAAGAATTCTTTAATTATATCAATAATCCCCTTTTTTTTTTGGATCCTACTTTGATGTTCAACTTTATATTTTTTCTTATCTTCATCTGTTAAAATTCTATCACCATAATTATTATTTAATGTATTTTTTTTATTTCTGTTAGAACCCAAGTTATTATTAATTTTACTTTTTCCTTCAAAATTCTCAATCCTTCTTGTCATCTTATAAACCTTTTTACCAACCTCTTCAAGATGTGCTATTCTCTCTTCACAGAAATTATCCATTAGTGAAGAGGCTATTAAAGCCCAGTATCCCTCATTCCACTTATCTTCCGTTTCGAACTCTTCACCATCATATTCCTGCATTAATCCTTGAATATTCTTTGTCTTAACATAGGCTAGAGTCTCTTTAAACTTATTGGTTGAAAAATTAGGATCTCCATGAGCTATAGTATAAAAAACACTGTATATTCCCACTAAACTCTTTTTTTCTATAGCCTCTTCCAATGCTGCAATTTTTTCCATAATCCACCTCTCTATATTTCCAAGACTGCATCAAGTCTTGACAAGAAATTTTCAAGCCATGTGACTTTTTCTTTTTCAGCTTGAATTGTCGCTTCTATGCTACTCTTATTTTGTGTTAACTTTTCATTTTCCTCTACTTTTTTCTTCAGTGCCTTCTCTAAATCATCAAGTTGTCTTAAGAAAAATTGCTTAAACTTCTTAGCCTCTTCTACAGCTGTATTTTGTGCACTTTCCAAGTTTTCATTAAAACTGCTTATAATAGGTGTAAGGAATTCATTTTCTACAGTTGAATAATCAACCATCTCTCTATTGTCATATTTATGTCTGAAATATCCACTTTTCTGAAGCCAAGTAAATGGATTATACCATCTTTTACTGGTATTTTTCACCCACTCCATCTCACCGGTATCATACTTTTCATCATACTTATAGTTATCTATTATTTCCTGAGCATTAGGGATAGTCATTTCAAGAAATCCTACACCGACTTTATTACCGGAAACATCATATTCTTGATTATTTACCACACCGTTTTGAATCAAATCATGGATATGCACTGTATACTCTTTCATAATACTTTGTGCATTTTCAACAATTACATCATTAATGATGCTTTCCAACTCTGTTTTTACATCACTTTGCAAATAGCTTACTTTATTGCCAACATTTGTTATTAATTGCTGAACTTCCAGCGTAGTCATAGCCCCCTTATTCGTTGAAGGATTAAGTTCTGTAGAAATTTTAGCCCTTACCTTCCTTATTCTACTCTTTGCATCCTTCATCATATCCAAAGCTTCAATACGATTTCTGAACTTCTGAGCTTCCCTTCCGTCATTAATTATGCCTTTAATCACAGTTAACTGGTTATGAACCTCACTCCTTAAACTTTCATTATTTTGTATGGAAGAAATCATTTTAGCATGCATATCCTTTTCTTCCACCTTTTTCTTAAATGTATCCACTGCCGTTTTTATTTTTGCGGTATATGCGTATCTTTGTAGGTATTCATTTATGGCTATTTCAACTGCGGGTATGCCTGTATACCAGATTATCTCTTCATAAATATCGCCATTTTGCTTTGCCTTTTCAATAGCTGAGTTTACCTTTAAAAGATTATTTTTACTTAAGCTTGCCTGCTCTGAAAGATGTAATTGCTTTTCTTCAATAAACATATTGCAATTATCCAATGTCTTTTTTTGACCCTTGGTAAGTTCCAGCCCGTTTTTATGCATTCTTATAACTTTTGCCGTTTCTGCCGAAGTAGGGAATATATTAGGATTTTCTATATCAAACTTTTGCAAATACTCTCTTACATGCTCAAGCGCATCCTGTACCGATTCTTTATCAGGGTCAAATTGATCTATCTTATTCACCGCAAATATAAACCTGTCCTTTGATTGTTTTCCTCCGACTTTCATAGCCTCGGCAACAGTTCCAAGTAGTGTATAATCATCATTTGTCTGTAATTGTGTAGCATTTAACACATATAAAACCATGGGTTTTGTCTTTTCTTTTATTACTCTGTATGTATGATTTTTATGCTCCTCAGTGCGTGAGTTATTGGGACCCGGTGTGGCTACCAACACTAACTTAATACCGGAAGAGTCTATATTTGGAATATTCCCTTCAATATCAATGTAAGCTGTAGCAGGATTTGCATTCATTTCATCCATATTAGCCAAAGTAAGATTGGGATAATTTCCAAGTATATTATTTTCTTTATCTCTGTACTCCGCAGTAAAAACATCGGCATCATTTTTATCTTTTATTTTTGCTATAGTTGCTGTGCAGGCCTCATTTTTGGACGGCATAAGTTCTCTTCCAAGTAATGAATTTATCAAAGTTGACTTACCTGAGCTCATTGTAGCAATTACGCTGACTTCAAATTCTGAGCTGATTGCATTATAAAAATTATCTTGCACTTGCTTGGTTTTCAAGTCTTCAAAAGGACAATCTCTTTGCATTTCTTTAAATAATTTCTCAAGTTCGGCAAGTCTGTCTTCAGAGCCTTTTGACTCAGTAAACTCAAGAGATACTTCTATATCCTTATGATTTGAACAATACTCCTTTACGGTTTCATACAAATCATCATAATCAAGTGCCAATCCGTAAAATTCAATATAAAAAGATTTATCATTACACAAATCAATTAATGTGGGCATTAATTGGTCGATCCATACTTGAATTCTTTCATTTTTCCAGTCATAAAATTTGTTTGGCGGCTGTACTAAATTCCCGTCAATTGCAATAGTTGATTCTACAATGTAAGGATTATATTTAAAACTTACCTTTGTGGGATTGCTGTTATTGTTTTGCGGATTAAATGTCTCTTTTGCATGTAGTACTTTTTCTACCTTTTTAGCAGGTATTTTTTGTATACTCTGTTCTTTCAGAATACTGGAATTATCAATAATTTGCTCATTAATATTTTTTTCTTCTATACCTCCAAAATAATTAAGCAAAGCACTTAGTCCGCCATTAAAACCGTTAGAAATAGCCGCCAATCTCCAAACATCCTTTATATATATCTCTGCTGAAATAATTGCGGCTTCTTTTCTAAAGTCTTTACCTGTATTCAATATCACTATATCTTCTTTTCCACTTTGTTTTATAGTAAAGGTAAATTTATCAATTTCAGACATTGTACCCTTTCCATCAATACTAACCGTAAAAACTAATTTTACGATTTCTTTCGGTATATTACTTAAATTAATTTCAAATATGTCAATATTACCGCTCTTTTTGTAATTAATGTCATTATTAGGAGTGGAGGTTTGATTATAAAAAATCATATAATTCTCATTTGATAATTTTCCATCTTTATCTACTCCAAAACAACAACAGTCATAAGTAGCTTTTCCAAGTACTGTCATCTCTACTATAAATGCCTTATTTACATCTATATGCTTTTCCAGCTTATCTCTCATTCCCTTTACAAATTGCATTTTCTGCTCCTTAAAAAAATAGTCGTTTTATTTACCAAATGCTATACTTTATTTTAATTTTATCTTATGATATTTTAATTTTAATGAACAAGAAAGTCAATAAATAAACTACATTTTATCTTATAATATATGGTAGCTCCACATACGAAACCACTGCCTCTTTTTTCCTCTGTACCCAGTCAACTTCTTCACCTAAAAGTTTATTAAGTGCAATGCTTGGTATGTTTACATCCGCTGCCAGACAGCTCATTTGCAGACCGCCGGACATTCTTGTATTGATTTCAAGCAGATACGGCTTACTTTCTTTATATTTGAATTGCACATTAAAGGGGTATTTTATATCTATATTAGCTGTAATTATCCCAACCATATTTAGGATGTCCTCATCATAAAATACTCTTTCGTCTCTTGAGTTCCCTTTTTCTCTGGGAATTGCAATAAGCCCTTTTTCAGCATTAAGGCAGTCCACACTGATTTCATTTCCCTCTAAGTAGGGCATCAGTATGATGTCATCAAAGTCCTCTACACCTTCCAGTACAGCCAAGTAATCATCATAACTTATACCCACGCCGGCATAGCTTTTGATCTTATTTAAGCCCTTACTTTCTTTGCTTATTTTCCTAAAGCTCTTACCGCCCTCATCTCTTACAAACTTTGCACATACAACTTCGTTGTCTAAACTAAGTTTGGCATAAGCCTCCTTAAACTCCTCTACACTAGCCACCTTATAGTAATCGGGTACATTTATACCGTCTATACCCTTAAAAAAATCATAGGTTTTGACCTTATCTTCCAAAAGTGAGACAGTTTCATAATTATCCAAAAGAACTTTTACACCCATATCATTGAATTTATCGATATTTTGACTGATGCTTAGCATATTTCTTCTCGGTACCAATACATCCACCTGCCTGCTTTTACAAAAGTCAAGACAGTAGCTTATATACTCCGCTCCTTCACAGGTCGGCTCCTCATACCATTCATCACAGACCTTTTGAATTACTGAGTTCTTCCTCATATTGCTGCCTATAATATAGATTTTTTTATTTGCATCCGCCTTCATCAGCTCAATAAGTCTGTATGAAGTGCTGAACCAATGGTTAAACCAAACTCTTATCATCCCAATCTCCATTCTTAAAACAAGCCGCCATACAAGCAGCCTATAACATATTTTTTACACTATCTCCATTCTGCGAACAAGTCGCAACAAAAACAGCTATGAAAGCATTTTTACTCTATCTCCATTCTGCAAACAAACCGCAATACAAATATCATGTAATATGTTTTTTATCAACTTGTAAAACCTGCCGTAAATAGTTTGATATTCTCATAGCCTACCGCCAGATTAATATTTTGCCCTCTGTCGATTCCGGCAGTACTTATGCCTATGACCTCTCCGTACATATTAAGCAGTGCCCCTCCTGAACTTCCGTGTGATATGGGAGCGGTAAACTGTATCATATCTACATTATCTATATTTCTAAAACCTGAGATAATTCCGTCGGATACGGAATTAAAAAGCCCCAGAGGACTTCCTATCGCAACGACCTTTTGCCCTCTGACAAGGGCTTTTTCACCCCTGTATATGGGAATAGGCTTTAACTGCCTTTTTATTCTAAGCACTGCCAAATCGGTATTTGAATTATATTTGATAAGTTCGTTGGTAGAATATACCTTATCCTCTTCCTCTACTCTGACGGAATAAAATCTTCCTCCTGCTGCCACATGGTGATTGGTTAATATAAATCCGTCTTTTCCGATCATAATACCCGAACCCGTACCTATGACCTCTCCCTTGGCATCATGTATGGCAATAAGCACTACGGAAGAAGCCAATTTTGCAAGTTCTTCAAAGCTTAGTTCTCTTCTTACACTGCTTGCTTGTTTTACGGCAGCTACAGAAGGCACATGGGAAGAAGGCATATTATTTACCAAGGCTTGCTGAGCCTTTTTATTTCTTTGCGGTCTTGGCGGAATCACCACTTTTTTACTTACGCCGGCATTAACAGTGTCGGAACTAAAGTCCTCTTTCTTAACAGCGGCATTTGGTACTTTTTTTATATAGGACTTGATATCGGTATTTCCATAAGCACCCAGCCTAAGTTTTTTAGAGTATTCCAAAAGCCCGTCCGCTGTCTCTATATCGGCTTTATTTTGTATCAGCAGCACATCGCAGCCTATAAATGTCAAAAATAAGTAAAATAAGTATTCCTGTTCTTTTGTAACATTATCCGCAATAACTTTTATCAGGCTGTTTTCATTCCAATCTTTTAAGGCTTCGGACATACTTTCATCAAGCCAGAAGAATAATTTGATTATAAAGTTTTTAATAATTGAATAGCTTGTATTTTTCCCAAACTTATTATACTCATCACTTACCCTTCTTAATGCTTGTAAAAATGTAGCTTTAAGTCTATCATTTAATAAAATATTTCTAAAAGCCCCTATAGAGCCGCCTTCCCATTTTGAGTAAAGATTCTTATAATACTCCGAGTCTTCTATTTTAAGCAGTTTTGGAAGTGCGCTTATTCTAACATATTTAAGCCTATTATTCGCCGCTTCTTTATCCATTTGCCTATCTGCATCTTCAATCAAACTTTGAATATTTTGCGGCTCACCGACCGCCCTTATAAAGTATACATCTTTTATACCGTTGTTATATCCGCCCTTTATATTCAAAAATGCTTCTACCGAGTCTACACTCAAAATATTGTGCCTGTAATTAACTGTTTCCATAAAAGTTACTACCACCTTTTTGCTGTCTGTTCTCTAATCTTTCTATAGTATAAAGTATATCTTTTTTTTTCAATAAATGATATACTTTATTTCGTTGTTAATCTTTTTGCAAAGGTGTGAAAAACTATGAAAGATAATGTTCTATATTACAGTGTAGGTGCTTTGTTATACTGCCCTGCCAACAAAGAATCAATTGCAAATTCAATTATAAATGAAAAATTCGGCACAAAATTCTCACTGGCTCTTTGCCTTGAAGACACTATTAATGATGATTTTGTGGCTGAAAGCGAAGAGCTTTTAATTGCATCTATTAATAAGATTTATATAAGCTATCAAAAGCAGCCCTTTTATTTGCCAAAGATATTTATCAGGGTAAGAAATCCCGAGCAGATCAAAAGATTGACCGAGCATCTTAAAGAAAATATTGAGATAATTACAGGGTTCATTATACCTAAGTTTAACCTTGGTAATGCTAAGGATTATATTAATGAAATTATCAGGGCAAATGAGCTTGCAAACAAAAAGCTTTACATGATGCCGATCTATGAAAACTCCACTATTATCGACCTCAGATATAGGATAGATATACTTTACTCGTTAAAAGAACTCTTATCACAGGTGGAAGAGCTGGTATTAAATATAAGGGTAGGGGGCAATGACCTTTGCCACATGTTCGGTTTCAGAAGACAGGTTGACGAGTCTATTCACAAAATAAGACCCATCTCCAATATTTTCTCAGATATAATTACGGTATACGGTTTGGATTATATTGTGTCCGGTCCGGTTTGGGAGTATTATGCAGGAGAGAACTGGGAACAGGGCTTGATAAGGGAGATTAGAGACGATAAACTATGCGGCTTTACCGGCAAAACGGTAATACATCCGAATCAAATACCGGTAATCAACCAAGCCTATAAGGTATCAAGATATGACTTCAACGATGCACAGGAAGTGCTTGACTGGAATAAAAATTCCAATTCCTTCGTACTGGGCAGTCTTTCAAAAGACCGTATGAATGAGTACAAGACCCACATTAACTGGGCAAAGAAAACTATTTTTTTGGCAGAGTCATTCGGTATAAAAGATTAAACAGCATAATTAAATAAAAACACTCCCTATTTCAATCATACTTGCGCTACTGTTAATAAAGTTTTGACTTTCTTTTACAAACTGTGGAATTTGTAAACAGCAGCGAACGATGCACTAGGGAGTGTTTCTTTAATCGGCAACCGAAAGGAATTATTTACCAAATAAGCAAATGGCTTTTGCAAGCACTGATTTTTATAGAAGACACTATGGGCTTTTCATGTTAAACCGGCAAAAATCACTATAATCAGCTTGTTTATAGCATCACAGCACTATTACTATGGTGTGATTTTTAACATTCCGTTGAAGAAATGTTCAGCCTCAATATTCTCCGGTGGGTAAATATCCAAACTAAACTCTATATCATTTATCTTCGATTCATCTATATCATTTTCTTTAAATGTTTCTTCATACCATTGGATATTGGACAAAGATACCTTACCTGCACTTACATCTTTGAAAAAATCTGCTCCAACCATATATCCGTTTATAGACATATCATCTCCTGAAACTGTGATATCTTTATCTGTTTTATTAACAATGTAAAGGTTTATGGAATAACCCAATTCATTTTCTTTATTATCTCCGGTATAAATAACTGTAACATACTCATTGTCAACAAGTACCTGATCCCCTGCCTTTGCTTCATAGACGAACTTGCCGGCATTTTCTTTACCGTACGGATAAATATGTATAGACTCGCTCATTGTATAAGGCTCATCATAAGTGTATTTACCTTCTGTGACATTTACAATAAGCTCTATATCAGTATATTCTTCAATGCCGTATTCTTTAAGATTCTCAATAAACACTGTTATATTTGCTTTTTTACCCGGGTTGATAAAAATAATTGTATAAGGATCAACCTCTACTCCGTTGACCTGTCCTTTTTGTATGCCGAATGTATAAGTTTTATCCGGAGATTTATTTTCAATCAAGAGATTAACCAAATATCCATATTCACTATCTTCATCTATACTTTTTGCTGTAATCGAAAATAACTCATTATCCAGCACTACTTCATTTTTAAGTGTTATAGGTCTTGTACTTTTAGATGATGATTTCTTCCCCTCTTTTGTTTCTTCTTCATTATCAGTTTCATCCACCTTATCTTCGTAATCATCAGCTTCATCTTCCGACTTATCCGACTCATCTTTAGACTTATTTTTTTTGCCTTTTTTTGTATCTTTTGTACTTTCAGTTTTTTTATCTTCTTTTGTACTGCCGTTTTCAGATGTACTACAGGCAACAAGCAGCAGGCTAAGGACTAGAAACATTAAAAACTTTTTCATAAAATACCTCCTGTGAAAAATATGGTATTAAAGTTACTTATAGTATAACAAAGTTTTTGCCCTACATCTCTATTTTGTAAAAGTTACACTTTCTCTAAAAAAATGCTCGTCATTAAGGTGCCCCGGCTCATATGTATCTACAATAAATCTTACACTTGATACATTATCCGGATCTATACCTTGTTCCTTAAGAGAACTATTAGACCACATCATAAGATCAAAAGTATTTCTTTGCGGTCTGATAGTCAGTGGAAAAACCGGATCTATCATAGCATCATTTACATAGACATCATCAATGTGAAATACCATATCTTTATCTGTTTTATTAACAAAGTACAGTTTCAAAGCATAGTCGGTACCGTAACGCTCCCCTGCCCCTATACAAATAATAGTACAATACTCGTTATCAAGAAGTACCTGATCCGTATCCTTTGGCTCATACACATATTTAGTAGCATTTTCTTCGCCATAAGGATAAATATGAACTGTTTCGGTATCTACTTCAGGGTTTGTATTATCATTCATCTCATAAATATGGAATTCTATTTCTAAATCTGTAATATCTATATCGATATATTCTTTCAAGTAATCAATAGGCCATTTCATTTTTAATTTTTTGCCTGCATCAAGAAACTCAAACATAGAGTCACCTACTTGTACCCCATTTACAAAGCACGGCTCTGCCTGAAAACCGTATCTTTTATCAGTAGACTTATTTTCAAGTGTAAGATTAAGATATTCTCGCTGAAATTTTTCTTCCCATTCCATACTGTCTACAGTAATGGAATAATTATCTTTATCAATCGCAACATAACTTTTCAGTGTATACGGTCTTCTGTTTTGGGAAGATTGCTTTTTTTCACTATCTGTTTCTTCTTCAGTTTTATCAAAAGACTCATCATTCTCGGTCTTATCTTTAGATTTCTCTTCTTTTTTAGTTTTCTTTTTAGACTTTTCCGAGCCTTCTTCAGTCTTCTTATCTTCCTTTTTACTTGAGCTCTCAGATGCACCGCAGGCAACAAGCAGTGTACTAAGCATTAAAAACATTAACAAATGGTATAATTTCTTCATTAAAAAACTCCTATTTCTTGATTAAACTTTATATTTGTGAACATCCCCTGTAATAACCGTCTTAGTACATAGCCTAAAATACTCGGGCAACAACTCACTATATCTTATAAATTTATAATACAGGCTGACTACTTGACTAAAAACTTGTCAGGCAGCCTGTATAAATAAGTAATTGTTACTTTATATACTTATGGATTTATTGTTATGGTTTCAGTTGCAAAATGAGCCTTATTATAATCATCACCGTCATAAACATCCATAGTAAATTCTATGTTTGATATATTATTCTCGTCTATATTATTTTGCTCAAAAGTGCTGTCAGACCAACTCATACTTATAAAATCGCTTTTTCCGGCATATACAGATTCCATAAAGAAAGGATCAGCCATATATCCGTCTATAGACACATTATCGGCATTAAGAACCATTTCTACATCCGTTTTATTGACAACATAGAAGTTGAGCGCATATCCCCAAAAATCTTCCTTATCAACTCCGGTATAAATAAGTGTCAGATATTCATTATCTATTAGAACTTTGTCCGTACTTTTTTGCTCATAGACAAACTTAACGGCATTTTCCTCTCCGTATGGATATATGTGAATAGTTTCCCCTCCAAATTCATCGCCACCTAAGCTTGCATCGGAAACCCCAATATAAATTTCTATATCGGTATACTTTTCAATGCCATATGCTTTCAAATCATCAAAAGTAATTTTTGTGTTTGCTTTTTTTCCCGCAGCAACATCGGAATACATTAAAACTCCTGTTTGTACTCCGTTTATTGAGCAATTATCTGCTTCGAAGGAATAGTCTTGGTCAGATGATTTATTCTCAATTGTAATATTGACGGTAAAGCCCAATATATCATCCTCTTCTATACTATTTACTGTTATAGAATAGTCCTCACTGTCAACGGCTGTGTAACTTTGAAGAGTAGCGTCTCCACCGCCCTTGGAAGATGACTTTTTCTTTTTTTCCTTGGTTTCTTCCTCGGTTTCTTCTTCCGACTCATCCTTATCTTTTGATTTCTTATCTTTTTTCTTCTTCTTTTTCTTTTTTGATTTCTTTTCCCCCTCTTGAGTCTTCTTGTCTTCTTTCTTACTTGTGCTTTCGGATGAGCCGCAGGCAACAATCGATAGACTGAGCATTAAAAGCATTAAAAACATATAAAACTTTTTCATAGAGCACCTCCTGTTTTTTGATTTATTATATTTATCAAAACGCAGTTGAAAACCTTTACCTTTTAATTTGTAAAAGATAAGCTCATGTCCCGACGATTAAAATCATAGGACTCCCCCCTATGAGTGCGTTATTGTCAACCTACTTTTCTACGGTGTAATCTTCACAGCGTCACTACTAAGCTCCTTATAAGCCCCGTCCCTAACCTTTATGGTACCTTCAATATTCTTTATATTTGAGATATCCACACCGATTTGTTTAATGATATAATCATGCCAGTACATTTTTGCAAATGTACTTTTTCCCGCCTTAATATCTACATAATAACTGGCATCTGCCATATAGCTGTCTATAGAAAATGAATCGGCTCTAATTGACAGGTCTTTATCGGTCTTATTTACAACATAGGTATTTAGTACATATCCGTAGATATCATCCTGTGTGTTTCCTATGTATGTAATAGTAACATATTCATTATCTACAAGAACCTGATCCGTAGCCTTAGCCTCACGGGTAAACTGTGTTGCGTTTTCCTGACCGTAGGGATATACATGTATCGCTTCGTCTAATATATCCTCCGCCCCAAAATCATCACTGTCAACAACTTTAAAGAAAAGCTCTATATCGGTACACTCTGTAATTCCATAGTCCGTTAAATCTCTAATTCCGATTTTAGCGTTAGCTTTCTTTCCGGCGAGAACATTTGAATAAAGGCTTGGCTCTACCTGTACTCCGTTTACAACAGCGGCTTCCAAAGTGAAATTATAATTAACATCGGCAGATTTATTTTCTAATAAAACATTGATATCATAACCTCCACTCCACTTATCCTCTTCTATACTGTTTATTGTAATAGAACATTTTTCATTATCAATAGCGGTATAACTTTCAAGTGTCATAGGTCTTTCACTTTTAGAGTTTGACTTTTGTTTTTTAGCCTCTGTCTCCTTTTCCTTCTTTGTTTCTTCTTCCTCAGTCTCATCAGTTTCATCAACTTCATCAGACTGGTCTTTATCTTTGTCCTTACTCTTTTTATCTTTTTTTGATTTCTTTTTCTTCTTTGATTTTTTTGTACTTTCTTCAGTCTTCTTGTCTTCCTTTTTACTTGTGCTTTCAGAGGATCCGCAGGCAACAAGCAGTATACTAAGCATTAAAAGCATCAAAAAATGATAAATTTTTTTCATAAAACCCCTCCTATTGTTCCGTTTTTTATATAAAACTTTATGTTTACAAATACTGAGCCAAAAGACTTCATTTACTTATCAAAACAAATCCTTATTTTTATAAAAGCAGTTTATTATTAATATATTACTGTGGTGTAATAGTTACTTTATCATTAAAGAAATGTTCTCTACTTGAGTCCTCTTCATCATAAATATCAAACTCTATCTCTATATTTGATATACTTGATTTATCTGTCTGTGCTTCCTCAAGATCGCTGCTTAACCAATTCATAGTTGTAAAAGCACTTTTTCCCGCATCAACGCTTTCCATATAATAAGGATCTGCCATATATCCGTTTATAGATACATTAGTTGCATCGACCGTTATCTGAGTATCCGTTTTATTAACAATATAAATATTTGCCGAATATCCGTCATCCTCATCTTCCTCACTACCCAAATAAACAACTTTAACATATTCATTATCCACAAGAACTTGATCCGTAGCCTTTATCTCATACTCAAACTTACCTGCCTTATCTTTACCAAGCGGATAAATGTGTGCAGTTTCGTTAGGAAGCTCCTTTTTTGTAATATCTTCACTATTGTAAGCAAGGACTTCAATTTCTATATCGCTATAATCACTGAGCCCGTATTTTTTCAAATCTTTAATATGAATTTCTGTCTCGTTCTGCTCGCCGGCATCTACTACAGAATAGAAGTCAGCCTCTACCTGCACCCCATTTACATAAGCCTTTTGAGCAGTTAACACATAATCTGTATCAGAGGACTTATTCTCAACCAACACCTTAACAGTATAGCCGTTGACACCATTCTCATCTATCCCCTCCACAGTCATAGAGTAGCCTTCGTTGTCAATTATTTTCTCACCTTTAGCTTCTTTAGTTTTAGATGATTTTTTCTTCTTTTTATCTTTACTTTCATCTTCATCCTCAGAACTTTCATCTTTGGATTTTTTATCTTTTTTAGACTTCTTTTTTGATTTGTCTTTCTTCTCTTCGGTCTTTTTGTCTTCCTTCTTACTTCCACTTCCTGATGAACCACAAGCAACAAGCAGTACACTTAGCATTAAAAGCATTAAAAGAGTGTAAATTTTTTTCATTAAGTTCCTCCTGTTTTTAGCATATTTCTATATATTTTTTTTATTTGCAAAAAATATATTAAATACTTTTACAGTGTAAGAATATCATGAAAAACAAGCTTTTACAAGTAATTATCCAATATTGAAACTATATTAAGACAAGCCTTTACAGTAACTAAATCTTCTTAATTAATCTGTAAATATCAATAGTTTACTGTGTAGATATGTTCAAAAGGAAGCTTTGTTATTATTAATAATTCAAACTTCCCACACAAAGAATTTCGGTAGTGCAATAATGGTTTATCTATCACATAATATGATGTACTCTAAGAATTTACCCTACCTTATTATGCCAAATCAGTGCAGAGACGGGGTTATACATTCGCCATTATAAAAACATCTGGAGTGTTGCAAAATAACTGATTTACAGTTATAATCCGATGCTCTCTTTTCTTTTTTACATAGAAATTGAGCACTGCCACACTCCCATCAAGCTAAGGTTATTCCACTTTTTTAAATATTTTATTTTCCACAATTACTAACTTTTCATCACATAGGCGTTTGAGCCATGTCTTCATCTGCCCCTTCGCTATGTGAAATTTTTCAGATGCTTCCTCTAAACTAAGACCATTTCCCGGATTTACTCCCCTACAAAGCCTGCCAAATGCTCTCTGTAAACTCTGCCCACCGGCAGTCCCATTACATTATAGTAATCTCCTTCTATTCCCACTATATATCTTGAAAAAAGCCCCTGTATAGCATAGGCTCCTGCCTTATCATAGGCTTCATCATCGGATAAATAAAAGTCTATATCCTCTTTTGAAAGCTCCGCCACCTCTACCGCAGTTTCCTCAACAAAGCTTTTATGTGTTTTTAACCTGCTGTTAAAAACACATACCGCAGTATATACCTTATGTTTTTTACCGGATATCCTCTCAAGCATAAGTCTTGCATCTTCTTTGTCCTTTGGCTTGCCAAGTATGGTGTCTTCCAAAGCCACTATGGTATCGGCAGCTATTATAATATAATCTTCCTTGTATTTAAGTGCCGCCTTTTCTTCTATATCAAGTGCCTTTTGCATTGCCTGTTTTTCACAAGCTTTTATAGGGTCTGTGCTGTCTATATCGGTCTCCTTGTCCGATATCATTATCTCAAACTTTACACCTATTTGCGTAAGTAATTCCTTCCTTCTTGGTGAAGCCGAGGCAAGAATTATCTTAATACCATTCATAACTAAAATCCTTTCGGTTATTGTATAATACTACCCACTGCCGCCTGACAGTGGGTAATTTTTGTAAAACCTATGATTAACAAAACTATATTTACTGCTTGGGATTGCTTCACTTTGGCAGTGGGCAATTTATAAAAACGACTACTGCTGCTCTCTTTTATCTTCTACTTCTTTTGTATCTTTATTCTCGTTCTCCGGCTCTTTTTTCATAGCATCTAAAATCTCCGATACTCCTGAAATATTGACATTCTTATTAACCTTGGCATCATAGCTTTCAGCCCTTACTATCTCCGCAAGGTCTATTCCGGTAGCTTCTTTTACCGACTCAAATGTCTTTTTCATCATAAGAGGTACATTATCCGCTACGCTTGACAAACCGTTGCTATCCGCTCCTCCACCGACAATAGTGATTTTATCAATTTGCTTTAGAGGCTCGGCAACCTTACCTGCAATCTCAGGAAGAACCTTTATAATCATCTCAACCATAGCGGCACGGTTATACTTATTGTACGCCTCCGCCTTCTTTTCCATAGCCTCAGCTTCCGCAAGTCCTCTTGCCTTTGCAGCCTCCGCCTCAGCCTTTCCTTTTAGAGCTATACCGTTAGCCTCAGCCTCATACTTTGCTCTTATACCTGCCGCTTCCTGCTCTGCCGCATAGCGTGTAGCCTCAGCCTCTCTTTGCCTTTTGATAAGGTCGGCTGCCGCTCTTTGCTCTGTAGCATACTTTTCCGCATCTGCCTGCTTATTGACCTCGGCTTCAAGCTGTCTTTGCCTTACGGAGATTTCCTTTTCTTTAAGTTCCGATTCTCTCTCAGCCTTAGCTATTTGAGCATTGACAGTCTCTGTCTGTATCCTTTTTTCCTGCTGCTGTTTTTGGATCTCATAAGCCGCATCAGCCTCTGCCTTTGCGGTATCGGTCTGCACTTTGAGTTCCGCCTTCTTTATTTCAAGGTTGGTGATTCTTTGTGCGATCTCGGTCTCAGCAGCCACTCTTGCAGCATTGGCTTCTTTTTTCGCTGCCGCATCTGCTATTTGCACATCTCTTTCAGCCTGTGCCTTTGCAATAGAAGCACTCTTTTGTATCTGGGACATATTGTCCTGACCGAGTGCTACGATCAAGTCCTTTTCATCCTTTATCTTTTGAATATTGCAGGAAATGATTTCGATACCGAGTGCCGCCATATCATTTTGGGCTTTTTCCTGTACCTGATCACCGAATGCCTTTCTGTTGGTACAAAGGTCTTGAAGTTTTACCGTACCTATGATTTCACGCATATTTCCCTGTAAGGAGTCGGTAAGTGCAGTTACTATCTGCTCTTCTCTCATATTCAGGAAGTTTTTTTGTGCAAGTGCTATACCCTCGGGATCGGTCTTGATTCTGACCTTGGCTATGGCATCAATATCAACGCCTATATAGTCGTTTGTCGGAATATAACCGTTGGTCTTTATATCAACCGATATCTGTTTTATCGTAAGCATATCCACTCTTTCCAAAAAAGGAATCCTTACTCCTGCCTGACCGATAAGCACTCTCGGTTTTCTGTAGCCTGAGATAATAATTGCCTTATCAGGCGGAGACTTGATATAACCAAGCATAATTACAATAAGTACAAATATAACAATTGCTGCAATTAAAACCATTGTTGTAACTTCCATAAAGTAACCCCTTTCTTTGTAAATATTATTTTTAGGCGTATGCCATTATTACCGACTTGCAGAAATGCTTTGTTTTATTGACAGATATTCTGTTAAAAAACAAGGTATTATGCAATTAAAAGTTTTAAGACAGAGTTTAATTATTATAAAAACTTTGCCAAATCCCTATCACTCAGCCAAGCCATGTATTTACCGCTGTCTATCGTAAGTTCGGTCTTTTCTTCGCTTTCAGAAAGAAAGGCTTTAAGTTTTAATATATCTTCCTCCCATGCCACAAACTCCAACTCTTCATATACATCATAATCGCCGTCTAAACAAGAAATTATATCAACAAATACCGGCGTTTGGCTCATAGGGTCTGTAAAGTCAAAAAGCTGTACGCTGTAAGGCCAAGCCCAGTAGCATCCCTCAACTGCCAATATATTATTTAGAGGATTATAATGAATACCTGTCCATATAAAAGTCTCTCCCGTATCAAGCGAGTACTCGGGGAAAAATTGCATAATACTTCTTTTTTCTATATCCAGTACACTATAGCCGTACAGATCCTGTCTAAAAACCAAATATTCTCTACCATCTTTGTGTATTATCAGGCTATAAAACTGTGCATCATCATTAATACAATACCACTCTTTTATAAACTCCTCGCCTTTAAAGAAAAAACACCTGCTTCCTCGCCTGTTATACTTTCCTATCTTAGCCGAGTACTTTTCTATGCTTATATTGTAGGTACCGGAAAGTTGCAACTGCTCTTTTTTACTTAAATTTTCTGTCTTAAATAAGGGCAGAAACTCTTCTTGATATTTTTTATACTTTATGGTGGCTGCTGCATTTGCCATAAAACCTCCTATAGTCTTATCTGTGCATCGTCGTGAACTACCCATAGTCTAAAGCCTATGGGCTTCCTGCTTCGCTGACCTCGCA
>ERZ772766.806-NODE-806-length-17898-cov-36.093706_pt1 | contig 17898 bp, 12 predicted proteins | sample MGYA00511379_ERZ772766 | MGnify/ENA primary metagenome ERZ772766 (study PRJEB29015, sample SAMEA2737895) | human oral metagenome | biome: human oral; feature: human-associated habitat; material: dental | place: China | collected 2116 ...
TCTGCGGATGGTGACTGCTTCTTGGGCGGTCTGGAGGGCTTCGCGCTGTTGCCCGTTGCTCTCCATATCGATGGCGAGGTTGTTGAGGGACATAGCGAGGTCGGGGGTGTGGGCGGCTGGGTTGTGCTCGGCCAGGGTCCGGTAGAGGTTGGTGGCTTCCTGGGCGGTCTTGAGGGCCTCATCGCGTCTCCCTGAGGCAGCCAAGCATCTGCTGAGTGACAATATCCGTGAAGCGTAGGTCGCCCGATCGATTTCAGGCGATTCATCTGTCGGAGGGGTGATGTCGGCCGCGCGCTGAGCAAGCTCGCATTCCAAGAAGATGGTTAAGTAGCCAGCATTGGAGAGTGACTGTTCCGCCTCATGAGCCTCGTCTGGCTCGATGTGGGAGCGCACAGCGCTGAAGAGTTTGGCGAAGGCTGCTGCGAGGTCTGGGCTCTGGGAGTTGACGGTCTGTGCGTGAACTGTCTGAGTGACTTCCACTAGCATATCGTTGAGGATTCGTCCTACGTGCTCATTGAGGTGAGGATCTGTTGATGTGCGTTCGAGGACCGTCCAGGTTCGTAGGGATGACGTTCCCACTCTCCTTGGGGACAAAAGCTCTTGGAGAAGAGGTATTAGGTGGTTAGTTTCGGAGACAATGAGGTGCTCGCCGATGCGGTCCGGCTCAAGATGCTCGCACCACAAGGCCGAGTGCCCGTTACCATTCATGTGAGGTGGGTAGCACTCTCGCAACCACTTAGCCAGGTCCCTGGTGTTCTTGCCGGGATGATTGGCTGGTAGAAGATTGAGAAGGTTGATAGCGTCCTCCTCGTCCTGAATGTCGGTGAGTGTAGCGGCGGCCACTGCCTGGCGCGCCAGCTCCCGATTGAGGGATTTTCGCTTCTCGTCCTGAGCGGCGGCTGGAGCCGCTGCAGTTCTTCTCTGTTGATCTCGGTCAGTATTGATGGAAGAGCTCGATGTCCAGTGTTCGGCCCAGTAGTGTTCCTCGTGGCATAGAATTTCCTCGAACAGCTCATCCGGAGAGCAGCCGTGCTGGGTGTGCGGTAAGGGGCGTGCGTTCAAGAATGCGTCGACTGTGACGAGGAGTGGCTGCGAATAGGTGGGGTTGCAGAGTTGCTCAAGGAGATGAGGTGGCGGCAGTGACCCAGGTGGTTCAGTGAATGAACTGTATGCGGATTTGAATAGATCTTTTCGTTCTTCTTCGGACAGTTCTTTGTCGTTGAGGACGATTGTTGAAGTATTGTCGAGAAGGGAGTTTATGGCGTCGTTTCCATCCTTATGTTCTTCTTTACTGAAGGAATCCTGTGGACGAAGAACATCAATCCACTCGTTGGAGCTTCGACGGGTAATGGCAAGTGGTGATGGTCGGCGAACCAGGAAGATAATTCGCACTCGTCGCCTCTCGGGATCCTCGGCTGCGCGGAGAGCAATGTTGATGACCTCTGTGGCCACTTCCGGTCGAGCCTCGGCGTAGTCGACCACGAGTAGCAGCGACGAAGCGTCGTCGCTGGAAGAAGTGCTGTCGGAGTGCTCGATGTTCTGAAGGAACCCTGCCTGCCAGACCTCAGCACCTCGGCGATGAGTGTTTGGCGTGGTGAGGCGTCGGCAGAGCTCTACGCCGAGGCGAGTCTTCCCAGATCCGCCGTCGCCGCCCAGCACGTAGATTGCAAATCGTTCCTCGCTTCGCGCCCACATCTCCAAGCGGGTGAGTGCCTTCGCGCGGTCAAGGAAGGGAACTGGGGTCGACTTAGCGCTCAGAAGTCGGACAATGCTCATGCATTCAGTTGTGTCTTCCCGCTGTGGCTGGGCAGGTGCCAGAGTCAACCGTTGGTGTCCAGGCTCGACTGTGAACGGAAGGCGAACCGACGGGAGCTGTTGCCTGCGAGCGGCGACACGTTGTGAGTGCCGCTTCCGTTTCCATGTCGTCCACGCTCGCTTGCCAAGCCAGATCGTGAGGGGGATGACTGCCGCTGTCATGAGCAGACCGGCGATAAATGCGACGAAGGGATGGTCCTTCCACAGGTTGTCCAGTGGACTGATCCAGTCGAGCCACGACTGACTTGAGGGCATCGTCGGTATGGGTGAAGGAGACGGCTCTGTCACGGTACGGACCTCGAGGAGAAGAGGAGGACTGATGTAGGGCAGTCTACCGAGCAGCCGCTCGGTTTCTCACGGAACCCCGAACACTGGTTCTACTGAAGGCATACAGCCTCTCTGCGCAGGGCGGTTGCGCAGGTCAGTTACGGTTGTTCCCTTCGGCCTCGGTCGATGGGTGACGGTGGCGAGCCTCTGGTGAACTCGGCCCGCTTGCGCCAGCTCCCCGCGCCAGCCGACGCTGACCGGCCAAACATCCGGTGACTGGGTGAGGCTGATGAGAGAGCTGAGAAGATCAAGGAGGACTGGCAGATTGGGGCCTTTCGTGCCGGACAGTCTTGATCGGGGACGTACTTCTTCCACGAGAACTGCGTTATCCGGCAGATCACTGGGGACGGACCGCAGTCGTTTGTGGGAGAAGTACGTTCTGGACGGAGAACGCAGTTCCCGATCTGCTCGGCTTCGCGTCCCACGCTGGTACGGCGTTCAGGCTAGCCAGGCCGTGCGCTCCGGGCTGGCTCTCGCAGATGATGACTGGCAGCGTCGTCACCGACCAGGTCTCGTATCAGGGGAGTGTCCGGCTGAGGGGGCGGGTCGCTACTCCACGAGGTCCGGGTCGTATTGGCCAAGGGGTGTGCATACTGCACGAGCTTCCGAACCCCGCGGAGTACACCCATCTCCCGATCAGTGGTACCCGACCCTCGTGCAGTACCAGCAGTTGCCACCAGAAGCCGTCGTCTCGCCATATGCGTCCGCGTCACCGACCGACACGACCTCTTAGAAGCCTCAGACGGAGGTCTTCAGTGCCATCTGCTCCGTCACGTCCTCGACCTCCTGGCGGATGCGGGCGGCGTCGGACTCCTTACCCACCCACTGGAGGACTGAGGCGTAGGTGCCGAGGGTATCGGCCAGCCCCTGTCTGAAGGTCTCCGGGCGTTTGCGGGCCAGGCTCCGGTAGAGGTCGACCGCCTCCCGCGCGGTCTCCAGCGCCTCGCCCCGGTGGCCGGCCTCGGCCAGGCGCTTGGCGAGCCGGTGCAGGCACGGTGCCAGCGCCGGGGCGTGAGTCGCCGGATCGCGTTCGGCCAGCTCTCGGCGGATCGTCGTCGTCTCCCGGATCGCGGCCAGGGCGGCTGAGCGGTGCCCGGTGTCGCCCAGGCACGTGGCGACATTGTGCAGGCATGCGGCCAGGTCAGGTTTGTAGGCCGCCGGATCGATCTGCGCCAGGCTGCGGTAGATGGTGACCGCCTCCTGAACGGCTGCCAGGGCCTCGTTCATGCGCCCGCCCCGGTTGAGGTTCAAGGTGAGGATATTGAGCGCACGGGCCAGGTCGGCGGTGTAGGAGGCCGGATTGGCCCGGACCAGGCGCCGGTAGATGTCGATGGCCTCCTGAGCCGCCGTGAAGGACTCGGGCAGCTGCTTGGCCGAGTACAGGGCAACGGCGAGGATGTACAGGGACTCGGCCAGCGCCGGGGTGTAGGTGGTGGGACTGCTGCGCACCAGGGTGCGCCGGATGCTGACCACCTCCCGAGCCGCGGCCAGCGCGAGGTCCAGTCTGTCGGCGTCACGTAGGCAGGCGGCGTGCGTCTTGAGGGCGTCGGCCAGATCGGGCAGATGGGTATCGGGGGCGCTGTGAGCCAGAGTGCGAGCGATGCCGACCGCCTTCTGGGTCATGGCGAGGGCCTCATGATGTCTTCCCACATCGCTCATGCGCCGGGCCAGGGTGCCCAAGGAGCTGATGACCTCGGGGGAGTAGAGGGCGGGAGCGCGGCGGGCCAGCCCCCGGAAGAGCGCGGCAGCCTCCTCGGCCGCGTCCAGGGCCTCGTCGCGGCGCCCGACGGCGGCCCCGCAGGCGGCCAGGACCTCCAGGGCCCCGGCAAGATCACGGGTGCAGGAACCGGGTTCGTCCTCATCGAGGCCGCGGTACAGACTGACGGCCTCCCGGGCCTGGTCAAGGGCCTCCTCGACGTACCCCACCGTGCGCAGGCGCGGCGCCAGGCTGCTCAGGGCCGCTGCGAGCCGGCGGACCTGGGTGTCGGGGGCGAACTGGACCAGACGCCGTCGGACGCTGATCGCCTGCTGCGCGGTGATGAAGGCGTCGCTCGGCCTCCCGGACTCACCCAGACAGCAGGCGAGCGTGGTGAGGGCCCGAGCCAGGCCGGTGTAGGTGGCGGAGGCTTCCCGACTCAGGCTCCGATAGAGGTCGACGGACTCCTGCGCGGTGGCCAGGGCGTCGCGCAGCTCACCGGCTGCGCTCAGATCGACGGCGAGTCGGCGCAGCGACTCCGCCAGGCCGGGCGCATGCGCGTCGTAGTCCTGCTGGGTCAGGCGCCGTCGGATCTGGGTTGTTTCCCGCGAGATGCCGACACCCTCGCGGATCCGGCGGGCCTCGCGCAGGCGGATGGCCAGGACTGTCAGTGCGTGGGCGAGGTCGGCCAGGTGGAGATCCGGGTTGACGCGTGCCAGACCGCGAAGGATCTCGCTCGCCTTTCGAGCGGCGTCGAGGGCCTCGCCACGGCGCCCCGAGCCCGCTAGGCGCCCACTGAGCTCCAGCAGCCGGCCGGCACGGGCCGCGCCCTCGGGGCTGACATGGGGTGAGAGCGACACGGATTGAAGACCTCAGGATCGGGAGAACGGTGGTGACGGCACGTTACGCGGCGCGGGCTCGCGCCGCGATGGGGAGAGGTCACCGAGGACGCGTCCCACTGGACCCTCCCTTAGAATCGGCGCAGGACCAGTAGTGCGGGTATCGCCATCGCAAGGAAGGGGGACGATGTGGGCGCGTTGTTCAGCCTGAATCACGTGGGGGCCCAGGTTGTCGCCATGACGGCGACCTTCATCCTGTGCCTGACGCTCGGCGCCGAGCGCCACCTGCGCCACAAGGACGCCGGCGTCAAGACGCACGTCCTGGTGGGACTGGGCTCCTGCCTGTTCACCCTCGTATCCGCCTACGGATTCGCCCCGGTCACCGGCGCGGATGTCGCCGTCGACCCCAGCCGTGTGGCCGCGCAGATCGTCTCCGGCATCGGCTTCCTGGGCGCCGGGGTCATCTTCGTCAACAACGACACCGTCCGGGGCCTGACCACCGCCGCGACCGTCTGGCTCAGCGCTGCGATCGGCATGGCCTGCGGAGCGGGCATGATCCCCCTGGCGGCTACGGCCGTCGCGCTCGACTACGTCGTCGTCCTGCTGCTGGGCCCCCTCACCTCGCGCCTGCAGCGCCGCCGTGGCGAGGTGACCGTGCGCATCGACTACGAGGTCGGCCGCGCCATCATGCCGGAGATCCTCCAGGCAGCCACGGCCTCCGGCTTCACGGCCACCCTCGAGGAGACCGAGATGATCCGTGGAGAGCGCGGGCGCACCATGAACGCCGTCATGCGCTTCCACGGGCAGCGGCCCGCCGCCAACCTCATCGAGTCCCTGTCCGGGCTCGACGGGGTTGACGGCGTCGAGTGCCTCGAGCGCGGCCGGCTCGACTGACCCGAGCGGTTCCTGGATCCCGGCGCCTCCTACTCCAGGGCGCGGATGATGGCCTCGACGGTGTCCTTGGCGTCGCCGAAGAGCATGGAGGTGTTCTCCCGGAAGAAGAGCGGGTTGTCCACCCCGGCGTAGCCGGTGGCCATGGAGCGCTTGAAGACGATGACCCGGCCGGCCTCCCACACGTGCAGCACCGGCATGCCCGCGATCGGCGAGCCCGGCTCCTGGGCCGCCGGGTTGACGGTGTCATTGGCGCCGATGATGAGGACGACGTCGACGTCGTCGAAGGAGTCGTTGACCTCGTCCATCTCCAGGACGATGTCGTAGGGGACCTTCGCCTCGGCCAGCAGCACGTTCATGTGTCCGGGCAGGCGGCCCGCCACCGGGTGGATGCCGAAGGTGACTTCCACGCCCTCAGAGCGCAGCATCTCGGTGAGGGTGGCCACCGGGTACTGGGCCTGGGCGACGGCCATCCCGTAGCCGGGGGTGATGACCACGCGTCGGGCGTTCTGCAGCAGATGAGCCACTTCGCCGGCGCTGGTCTCGTCCACCGAGCCCTGGTGCTGAGGGCCGCCCGCGGCGGCGCTGGTGGAGTCGGTCCCGTAGCCGCCCAGCAGCACCGAGACGAAGGAGCGGTTCATGGCCTGGCACATCAGGTAGGACAGGTAGGCCCCCGAGGAGCCCACCAGCGCCCCGGTGATGATGAGCAGGTCGTTGTCCACCATGAAGCCAGTGAAGGCGGAGGCCCACCCCGAGTAGGAGTTCATGATCGAGACGACCACCGGCATGTCGCCGCCGCCGATCGCCAGCACCAGGTGGGCGCCCAGAGCCAGCGCGATGACCGTCATCACCGCGAGGAAGGCCCAGCCGGCACCGGATCCGGACGGCACCATCATGAAACCCACCATAAGGAGCAGGGAGACGATGAGCGCCCCGAGGTTGAGCAGGTTGCGACCCGGCAGCGTCAGCGGGCGCCCCGGTACCCGGCCGGCCAGCTTGAGGGCAGCCAGGACCGATCCGGTGAAGGTCACCCCGCCGACGAACACGCCCAGGAAGACCTCACCGAGGTGGAAGGCCCCCAGCGAGGCGGACAGCGCGTCGGGGGAGACGTAGGAGTTGTAGCCCACCAGGACGGCCGCCAGTCCCACCAGCCCGTTGAGCACGGCGATGAGCTGGGGCATCCCGGTCATGGCCACGCGCCTAGCCACCACCAGCCCGATGACCGAGCCCAGGGCCAGGCCCATGACGATGAGCAGCAGGGTGGGCAGCGCGCCCCGCGCGGGCCGGTTGCTCAGAGCCAGGCCGATGGCGGCGAGCACCGCCACCCCCATGCCGACGGCGCCCGCCACGTTGCCGGCCACGGCCGTCTCATGGCGGGACAGACCGGCCGCGGCCAGGATGAACAGGATCGCGGCGGCGATGTAGGCCAGGACCACCGGCGAGGGCAGCGAGGGCACAGCGGCGATCAGTGTGTCCGACGACGCGGCCGGCATCAGCATGTGAGTCATCATCTGCTCCTCACCTCAGTCCTTCGTGAACATGGCGAGCATGCGGTGGGTGACCGCGAAGCCGCCGACGATGTTGATCGTGGCCAGGACCACCGCGGCCAGGCTGATGGCGCTGATGAGCGGATGGGGGTGGCCCACCTGCGAGATCGCCCCGACCAGGATGATCCCCGAGATCGCGTTGGTCACCGACATGAGCGGTGTGTGCAGGGCGGGGGTCACGTTGGAGATGACGTGGAAGCCCAGGATCACCGAGAGCATGAGCACGATGTAGTGGCTCGTGGCGGCCGACGGCGTCACCAGCACCAGGGCTGCGGCCACGAGGCTCGCGGCGGCCAGTCCCAGCCACTGCCGGGAGCGCGAGCGCGCCTGGGCCGCGCGGGCGGCCTCCTGGGCGGCTGCGTCCTCGGCGGCAGCCTGCTCCGGGCGTCCCGGAGCGGGAGTGGCCGAGACCTGGATCGGGGGAGGGGGCCAGAGCAGCTCGCCGTCGTGGGTGACCGTGATGGCCCGGACCACCTCGTCGTCCAGGTCCAGGGCGAGCTCTCCGTCCTTGGCAGGGGTGATCAGGCCCAGCAGGTTGACGATGTTGCGCCCGTAGAGCTGGGAGGCCTGGGCGGGCAGCATCCCGGCCAGGTCCGTGTGCCCCACGATCGTGACGCCGCCCTCGGTGGTGACCACCTCGCCGGGCACCGTCAGCTCGGTGTTGCCGCCGGTCGCCGCCGCCATGTCGATAATGACCGATCCGGGGCGCATGGCCTCGATCGCGGAGCGGTCCAGGAGCATCGGCGCGCGGCGGCCCGGGATGCTCGCCGTGGTGATGACGACGTCGGACTCGGCGGCCTGCTGGGCGTAGAGCGCGTTGGCCGCGCTCGCCTGATCGGCGCTCATCTCCTTGGCGTAGCCGTCGGAGGACACCTCCTGGGCGCTGGGCAGCGGCACGAACTGCGCCCCCATGGAACGAACCTGGTCGGCGACCTCGGGACGCACATCGGAGCCGCGCACCTGCGCGCCCAGGGAGTAAGCGGTCCCGATCGCTGACAGGCCGGCCACTCCCGCACCGATGACGTAGACGGTGGCGGGAGGGAACTTGCCCGCGGCGGTCACCTGACCACTGAACAGCCTGCCGAGGTGCGCGGCCGCCTCGATGACGGCGCGGTAGCCGGCGAGGTTCGCCTGCGAGGAGAGCACGTCCAGCGACTGCGCCCGCGAGATCCTCGGGACCACATCCAGGGCCAAGCAGGTGATGCCGCGTTCCCGCAGCTGCTCAAGGAGGTCGGGGCGGCGCGCCGGGTCCAGCCGGCAGATGAGGACCGCGCCCCGGCTCATGAGCGCCAGGTGCTCCTCACCGGGGGCCGAAGCGCTCAGCACGACGTCGCAGCCCCACACGCGGGCGCCGCCGGCCGGCTGGGCCCCGGCGGCCTCGTAGGCGTCGTCGGGGAACTGCGCCCGTTCTCCGGCGCCGCGTTCAACCAGGACCTCATAACCCAGGCGGATCATCCGCTCCACCGTCTGCGGACTCGCAGCGGCGCGCGGCTGATCCGCCGGCTCGCGGGGGACTCCGATACGCATAGCGCCTCCTTGCACGACACGGGTGCCGTCGTCGGCACCTCACAAGAAACTATCGGCAAGATAGAAGGTCATGAGGCCCTCGGCAAGGGACGGTTGGTGCCGGCCCGGTGATGCGGGTGGAGAGACGAGTCGAAGAAGCGGTCTGCACGTGGCGCGGCGAAGACGCCGACAGTGGATGGAATGAGGGGAATTAAGGTGAGTTAGGGACGGGCCATGTCCCAGCAGCGGGCGCCACCGGTCATACCGGCCTCGTTGGGGACCACGACGACGTCGTCGCCGATCTTGGCCAGCTGGGCTGCCGTGATCCGGCGCGAGTTGCCGCCGCCCAGGTAGAGGCGGTCCCACAGGTACATGGGGCGCAGGGCGTCGACGACGCGGCGCACCCGGCGCGACCAGTGGGCGTCGCCCAGGCGCAGCCGCTCGTGCTCACCAATGTAGTCGTCATAGGTCAGGCCCCAGCGCACCGGGCCCTGGGAGACCTCCACATGCGGGGCCAGGAGAGCGTTGTCGAAGACGGCGTTGCCCAGGCCCGTGCCCAGGGTCACGATCATCTCCAGGCCGTGGCCGGTGACGACGCCGGCCCCGGCGACCTCGGCATCGTTGAGGACCAGGGCGGGGATGCCCAGGGCCTTCGAGACGCCGGCGCCCATGTTGAAGCGGGCCCAGGCTTCCACCAGCTCGGGCAGCACCTTGGAGCGCGGACCGTCCCGAGTGATGTAGTGCGGCGTGGCGATAACGACCCCGTGGCGAATCATGCCCGGCATCCCCACCGTCACCCGGTCCGCCTCCGGCAGCTGGGAGGCCAGTGAGGCGATGGTCTCCACCAGCTTTGTCGGTGGCAGCGGGTAGGGGGTCGGGGTGCGCACGGCGCGGGAGATGATGTTGCCCTCGGCGTCCAGCACCGAGGCCTTGATGCCGCCGCCGCCGCAGTCCACGGACAGGGTCGTTGTGCTCACGGCTGCGAGCCTAGTGGAAGCGTGAGGCCGGTGCGGTTCAATGGGGCCATGCCACGCATTCGCCTCGACCTGGCCTACGACGGCACCTTCTTCTCCGGGTGGGCCGCCCAGCCCGGTCTGCGTACCGTCGAGGGAGTCCTCACCTCCGCCCTGGCCACTGTCCTGCGCGAGCCCGTCCGCCTCACGGTGGCGGGCCGCACCGACGCCGGTGTCCACGCCGCCGCCCAGGTGGCCCACTTCGATACGAGCCCCGAGGCCTGGGCCGCACTGCCCGGACGCTCCGACCGCCTCCCCGAGGCCGCTCTGCTCACCCGGCTCACGGGCGTCCTGGCGCGCGAGGCGCAGACCAGCCTGCCGCGCACCCCGCGCGGCGCCGGCGACGTCGTCGTCACCGGGGCGCGCAGTGTGCCGGAGGCCTTCGACGCCCGCTTCGGAGCGCTGAGCCGTCGCTACTCCTACCGGATCGCCGACGCCGCAGCCCCGCGCGACCCCGCCCGGCGCGCCACCGTCCTGTGGCTGCCGGACCGGCTCGACGTCCGGGCCATGGAGGCCTCCGCCGAGCCCCTGCTGGGCGAGCACGACTTCCTGTCCTACTGCAAGCCCCGCCAGGGCGCCACGACCATACGCACCCTGCGCACCCTGACGTGGCGACGAGCCGCCGCCGGGCCGGATGCCGGGCTCGTCGTCCTGACCGTCGTCGCCGACGCCTTCTGCCACTCCATGGTCCGGTCCCTGGTGGGGGCCGGTCTCGCCGTCGGGCAGGGACGCAAACCGGTCACCTGGCCAGGCGAGCTCCTGGCGGCCCGCACGCGTGACGGTGCTGCTCCTGTCGCCCCGCCGCACGGGCTGACCCTGGAGGAGATCGTCTACCCGGCCGACGGCGAGCTCGCCGCTCAGGCCGAGCGCGCCCGGACCACCCGACGTCTGACCTGCTGACCGCGGGCTCAGTGGCGGGTGGTCCGCGTGGTGCGATTCACGGAACTGGAAAGCCGCACCTTTTGACCCTCCCGCAGACCGCCCGGTACTGTTGGCAATCGTCGTGCAGCACGCGTGTGCGTGTCCGCGGTGCCGTCCCACTCGCCCCGGATCGCCTGTGCTCCGACCACTCACCTGACCATGGTGGTCTCGCCGAACCGCGAACGCTTCACCGCGCTTCGGCGTGCCCACTCGCCAAGAGAAACGAAGGCAACGCCCGTGCGCACGTACACACCGAAGCCCGGCGACGTCGAGAAGAACTGGTACGTCATTGACGCCACCGACGTCATCCTGGGTCGACTCGCGGCTCAGGCCGCCACTCTGCTCCGTGGGAAGCACAAGCCCCAGTTCGCTCCCAATGAGGACTGCGGCGACTACGTCGTCATCATTAACGCCGACAAGGTGGCCCTCACCAACGGCAAGGCCGACAAGAAGTTCGCCTACCGCCACTCCGGCCACCCGGGTGGTCTGACCGCCGTCTCCTACCGCGAGCTGCTGGCCACCCGCCCCGAGCGCGCCGTTGAGAAGGCCATCAAGGGCATGGTGCCCCACACCAAGCTCGGCCGCGCCCAGCTCAAGAAGCTCAAGGTCTACGCAGGTGCCGAGCACCCTCACGCCTCCCAGAACCCGAAGCCGTTCGAGATCACCCAGGTCGCCCAGTAAGCGCTCCAGCGCTCGGCACCTAGCGACAAGCAAAGGACATATCGTGGCTGAGACCACTGTCGACATCGACGCGCTGGACGAGGAGAACGCTCCCTCCAGCTACACCACCGAGACCGAGGAGTCCGCTCCGGGGCGCGGCCAGTCCATCACCGCCCCCGGCTCCGGCCTGGGTCGCCGCAAGGAGGCCGTCGCCCGCGTGCGCCTCGTTCCCGGCACCGGCCAGTGGACGCTGAACGGTCGCTCCCTGGAGGACTACTTCCCCAACAAGCTGCACCAGCAGCTCGTTCGCGCTCCCTTCACCATCCTGGACCTCGAGGGCCGCTTCGACGTCGTCGCCCGCATCAACGGCGGTGGCGTCTCCGGCCAGGCCGGCGCCCTGCGCCTGGGCATCGCCCGTGCCCTCAACGAGATCGACCGTGAGGCCAACCGCGCCACCCTGAAGAAGGCCGGCTTCCTCACCCGTGACTCGCGCATCGTGGAGCGCAAGAAGGCCGGTCTGCACAAGGCCCGCCGCGCCCCCCAGTACTCCAAGCGCTGATCCGGAGCGGTACCGGCCGGGCAGGTCGGAACCGCCCGTCCGCCTCACACGACGGCGGCCGTCCCCGTCACCGGGGCGGTCGCCGTCGTCGTCATTCGTCAGGGTTCGCCGCGATCGGCTCCGACGTCGTCGGGAGATCCGGCGGATCGCGACGAATGGGTGAGATCCCGGCCCGGATCTCGGGTGCAGGTGACTCACAGGACATCAGACCTTGCTCGAGCTTCGGCCGTCATGTCACCGTATCGGGCGGCCCGTGGCAGGATGGGGCTGTTTCGTCACCCCTCAGGAGGATTTCCATGGCTCGTCTCTTCGGAACCGACGGCGTACGCGGCCTGGCCAACGATCTGCTCACACCCACCCTGGCCGTGCAGCTCGGTGAGGCTGCGGCGCGCGTCCTGACCAAGGACACTTCCGCCACCCGCAGCTCGCGCAGCGGCCGCCCCCGCGCCATCGTGGGTCGCGACACCCGCGCCTCCGGAGAGTTCCTCGACCACGCCATCAGTGCGGGCCTGGCCTCCTCCGGCATCGACGTCACCCGAGTGGGCGTCCTGCCCACCCCGGCGATCGCACACCTGACGGCCACCCAGGACATCGAGCTGGGCGTCATGATCTCCGCCTCCCACAACCCCTTCCCGGACAACGGCATCAAGTTCATCGCCCGCGGTGGCTACAAGCTCGCCGACGCCGTCGAGGACGAGATTGAGGCCCTCCTGGGCAAGGTCAACGACCGGCCCACCGGCGCCGACGTCGGCCGCGTCATCAAGGGCGAGACCGTCGCCGACCAGAACTACATCAACCACCTCGTCGACTCCGCTGCCACCGATCTGTCCGGGCTGCGCATCGTCGTCGACGCCTCCAACGGCGCCGCCTCCGTCGTCGGTCCCGCCGCGCTGCGGGCATCCGGCGCCGAGGTCATCGTCATCAACGCCTCCCCGGACGGCCTCAACATCAACGACAACTGCGGCTCCACCCACCCCGAGCAGCTGCAGAACTACGTCACGGCGGTCGGGGCGGACATGGGCGTGGCCTACGACGGCGATGCCGACCGCTGCCTGGCCGTGGACGCCGACGGGAAGCTCGTCGACGGCGACCAGATCATGGGCATGCTCGCCATCGGTATGAAGGCCGACGGCACCCTCGGCTCCGACACTCTCGTCGTCACCGTCATGAGCAACCTCGGCCTCATCCTGGCCATGCGCGAGCACGGCATCCGCACCGTTCAGACCGGCGTGGGCGACCGCTACGTGCTTGAGCGCATGCTCCAGGGCGGTTACACCCTGGGCGGCGAGCAGTCCGGGCACGTCATCGACACCCTCCACGCCACCACCGGCGACGGCGTGCTCACCTCCCTGCGCGTGGCCGCGCGCGTCAAGCGCACCGGCAAGACTCTGGCCGAGCTCGCCAGCGTCGTCACCCGCCTGCCCCAGACGCTCATCAACGTCAAGAACGTGGACAAGGCCGCCGCCAGCACCAACCAGTCTGTGCAGGATGCTGTCGCCTCCGCGGAGAAGGAGCTGGGCGAGACCGGCCGCGTCCTGCTGCGGCCCTCGGGCACCGAGCCTCTCGTGCGCGTCATGGTCGAGGCCGCGTCCCAGGAGGAGGCCGACCGCGTGGCCCGATCCCTGGCCGACACCGTCAAGAACAACCTCAGCCTGTGAGCTGACGGAAGGTTCCTCGTCGGCCTTCAGAAGGCCATTATGTCCAACCTATGTGCCCCGCCCAGAACCTATGGGCGGGGCACAGGGTATTGAATCTTCTGGGACTGCTGGCACACGTCGTAGCCGTGTAGTGGTCGACGGCTATGCCTCAGCCTCAATGTTATTGCCGATCTACTTCTGATATAACTTTTGGGATACAGCGTCTATCAAATCGAGCGGAGCGAGCATGGAGTTGCCCGATGGCAAATACCGTCCTCCGCCGATCCACGTATGTGAGGACGAAACCTACCCGATCGATGTTGGCCCGATCTCCGGGCCAGGGTGCCACCGAATAGTCATACGGCTGAGGACCTACAGAGGGCGAGTGGTTGACTATGCGCTCCAGCACGAGTGGCGCTCCGGCCCGGATGATGACTGGCAGCCCGTGTTTCGGATTGACACACGTCATGGTTGCATCCACTCTCACCAATACCATCGGGACCGAGACCGTGAGACCCATCCCATCCAAGTACTAGGGAGGAACGACCATGCCATACTGGGGGCGTCTTACGACGAGTCATACAAGCAGGTAATCGACTGGATGGAACAGCACTTCAGGAGCTGGCAGAGATGAGTGACACCAAGACGACGCGGCGTGACGCGGCGCGCGCTGTGGGGCTCTTCCTCGGTACGACTCAGGGGCGGGAGTTGTTCAGGCGCAACCACTACCTCAATGACACCAGGATCCTTGCGGTCCCTGAGTCCGAGCCCATCGACTCCGTGATCGCCGATCACCTCGACCACGGTGCTGACACGATAGTCGCCGTGTTCTTCCCCGACCGTCAGGGCAGCAAGCGCTTCGGCTTTTTCAGGTGGGAGATGCCTTCAAGGCAGGCCCCCGAAGGGTGGAGCACTGCCGGAGGGGTGACGCTGGGGACCGGACCTCAGGGCCACACATCGTCCATCGGTGCTGTGATGGATACGATGAAGGCTCAACGTTTTACTCTTTCTGACGATGGTCCTCACGATGACGTCCCGGATGTGTCTGCCCTCCTCAAGCGCATGTCATCCAAAGCCTTCGCTGCTTCTTAGCACCTGAGCCTCACTTGAGGCCCTCGGAGCCGGAGTACCGTCATGATGGTGGTGGGCCTAGCGGCTTACTTTGACCGCTGGAACACCGCCTCACGGTAATGGGGGGAGAATAGACCCGTGACCTCCCCGTACCGCCTGGCTCTCCTGACGGATCCTCCGACCTGGTGCGGTATGGCCCTGAGCGGGAGGACCCTCGATCTGCTTGCCGTGTTGGCCGCGAGCCCGCAAGCCCGGGTGAGTGACAGCGCCCTCATTGAGGCCCTGTGGCCCGATGACACCCCGGTCCGACCCCTGCGAGCGCTGCACGTCGTCGTCTCCCGAGTGCGTGCCGCGGTGGGGGAGGGGGTCGTCGAGCGCAGCGGCGACGGCTACCGGCTGGCGCTGCCGAAGACGGATGTCGACGTCCGAGACCTGTCGGATCGGGCGGAGCGGGCCCGAGTCTGCGCCGTCGCAGGTCAGTGGGAGCAGGTCCTCGGCCTCACCGACTCCCTGCCCCAGGTGCCCGCATGCGCTGATGCGGACAACACCCTCGGAGCAGGAGCCACCCCTGTGGCACGCCTGCGAGAGAGGGCTGCCCGGCAGGCCGAGGAGGCCCGCCGCGACCGGGGGCTCGCCCTGGAGGCCGCCGGTGAGCACGAGCGGGCCGCGGCCCTGCTGCGCGACGCCTCCCAGCGCGACAGTGGTGACGAGACCGTCCTGGCCGCCCTCATGCGCGCCGAGTCCTGGGTGCGTTCACCCGCTGTGGCCCTGGAGATCTATGAGCAGTACCGCCGTCGGCTGCGTGAACGGGGAGCGGTGCCCGGCCCGGCCATGCGAGCCGCCCACGAGGCCGTCCTGGCCGCTGAGAGTCCTGTACGCCGCGGCCTGGAGCCCGAGCCCGAGCACTTCCTAGGGCGAGAGACCGACGTGACCGGTGTTCTCAAGGCCCTGAGCACCCACCGTCTGGTGACGCTCACCGGCCCCGGCGGGGTCGGCAAGACGACCCTGGCCCAGGTGGTGGCGGCCCGCAGCCGCCGCCCCGCCGTCTACATCGTCGCCCTCGCCGAGGTGTCACCCGGAGCCGATCTGGTCAAGGTTCTGCTCGACGCCGTCGGAGGCCCCGGAGTGGTCGACGGTGACCTGCGCCGCGCCCTGGCCACCGCCCTCGCCCAGCCCGGAACCGTCCTGGTCCTGGATAACTGCGAGCACCTGGCCGACGAGATGGCCGACCTCGTCGGGCCGCTCCTGGGCGCCTGCCCCGACCTGCGCGTCTTGACGACCTCGCGCCGCCCCCTCGACCTGGCCGCGGAGCACGTCCACCGCCTCGAACCGCTCGATACCGCATCATCGGCCGAGCTGTTCCGCGCCCGCGCTCTGGCCGCTCGCCCCGGCCAGGTCATCGACGACGATGACCTGGATGAGCTTCTGACACGGTTGGAGGGCATCCCCCTGGCCATCGAGCTGGCCGCCGCGCGCACCCGCAGCCTGTCGGTCGGCCAGATCGCCGAGCGGCTGCCCGGCAGACCTGATCTGCTCACCGCCGCACGTGATGCGCCGGCCCGTCAGCGTACTCTGAGAGCGGTTATCGAGTGGTCCTGGAACCTGCTCGACGCCTCCGAACGTCGTGCCCTGGCTCGGCTGGCCCTGCTCGCCGACGGCTTCACCCTCGCCGCCGCGGAGGCGCTCGTCGGTGCGCAGGCCGCCGACCTCCTCGATGCCCTGGTCTCCCACTCCTTGCTCGTGGTGCGTGACCACGGCCTGCCCCGTTTCCATATGCTCGTCACTGTCCGTGACTTCGCCCTGGAACAGTTGTCCGCCTCCGGCGACGAGGCCGCGGCTCGGGTGGCCCTGCACGAGTGGGCGGTGGACCTGTGTTCCCAGATCCGCTTCCCCATCGACGTCGGCGACTTCGGCGATGCCCGTCACCCTGAGGCGCGCCACCATGACCGTCTCTTCCAGCAGGTCGCCCACGATGAAGCCGTCATCCTTCAGCAGCTCGACCGGCTCCTGGCACAGGCCGATGACCACGGCTCGGATCATCTGCCGGCGGACCTGCGTGACGCGATCTGCCTCATCGGCGCCGCACTCATGCGGCTGTGGAGCGTCACCTGGAGCTATGAGCGCATCGCTGACTACGGCCCGCGCCTCATCGGTCCCGCCGTCCAACCGGCCCAGGACCTGCGCGGCAACGAGGCGGGCCTGAGCGTCCTGGCCCTGTGCGTCACCCTGTTCGGGCTCCTGAGTCACGTGCCCACGCAGGTCCGCTCACTCCTGCCGGCCTCCTTCGACGGCGAGGGATCGTTTAACCGCGTTAGGCGGTTTCTACGTGCGGGCGACGAGCAGTGGCCCGAGCTGATAGGTGACGCCGATCCTTGGGTCGCCTGGGCGGCGACTCGCTGCCTGGCCGCTCAGCAGGAGGACGACGGCGATCCCCAGGCCTCACTGAGAACCATCGAGACTCTTCTGGGTCGGCTCCACGGCAATGACCTTGCCGGCATTCACCTGCTCGAGCTTCACCTCCACCGGCTGCAGGTTCTCATGTCACTGGGGCGCTACAGCCAGGTCATTGACGCCTGCTCGCGCGCCCAGGTGCTCCTGGACCGGGTTCTGCCCAGCTGGGGCGAGTTCTTCCGCACGACGCTGCGGTTGGAGGGAGCCTACTGCGCGGTCTACCTCGATCCGCGGCCCGAGACTGCGGACAGGTTGTTGGAGAGCCTGGAGCCCGTTGACCTGCCGGGAACCATGCGCTTTATCGCCCGTTCTGTGCGCGGCGAGCTGGAGCTCACTCGCGGGAACGCGCGCACCGCCGCCCTCATCCAGCGCGTGAGCCTGCGTTATGCCGGGCACTGGCGCACCATCCTGGGATCCGGCTCCCAGTGGGAGCTCTACATCCTGAGCATGTGCCTGATCACCGACGTCGAGCTCAGCCCCGACGACGCCGTCGAGCTCGACGCCGATGCCGTCCGGGTCCGAGCCACCTCGCTGCTGCGTGACATCCTGTCCGACCCCGCCCCACGGCAGCGTGACATTCCCACGATCATGGCCTTCGTCGCGGCCGTCGGCCTGTCCGTCGTGGCTGCCGAGGACGCGGCCCCTGACCGGCGGGCAGTGGGTGCCGAGCTGGTCGCCACCGCTCTGGCCGTGGGCACCAACCAGACCTGCCGTCTGCTCTCCCACGACTACCTGCACAGCCGGACCGAGCAACTCGACGCCAGGGCGCTGGCGCAGGCCGAGGTGAGGATTCGGCTCCTGGACCGCGGCGAGCTCGTGGCTCATGCGGCCGACCTCGCCGGCCGTCTGGCAGGCGAGGTCGGCTGAGTCCTCAACATGCGGCTCAGGCGTTGCGCCGCTGGTAGCGGAAGACCGTCAGGGGAGCCATGACGGCCAGGACCAGGAGCGAGCCGATGATCGCGGCA
>ERZ772766.810-NODE-810-length-17838-cov-8.137097_pt1 | contig 17838 bp, 14 predicted proteins | sample MGYA00511379_ERZ772766 | MGnify/ENA primary metagenome ERZ772766 (study PRJEB29015, sample SAMEA2737895) | human oral metagenome | biome: human oral; feature: human-associated habitat; material: dental | place: China | collected 2116 ...
TTCCAAGTTTTAACCGGCGGTTAGCCTCAGTGCATTACACTGGGCACTGTTGTTTCCCTTAGATCGGAGGTTTCATGAGCGCCACCATGGTGTCCGTGACCGTTATCGACTCCGATGGGGCCTCCGATTTCGCTGCTCCCACAGGGACCACGGTCGCAGGTTTGTGCGCCATGCTGGCCATCGACCTCACCTTGCCGTCCGTGCGTATTTCCTACGCCGACGGGCGTCCCCTCGACGGGGCTGCGGTCCTCGGCCGCGACCTGCCCGCAGGGTCGACGATCGCCCTGTCCAGCCGGGTCCTGTCCGCCCGCCAGCTCAACGAGGCCTCGGAGCGCTACGAGAATCAGTGGCTCTCCCCCACCCTCGCCCTGGTCGGCCTGTGCTTCCTCCTCATTGGCGCGGTCTCCTCACTGTGCCTGCTGCCCATGATGGGCGACGCAGCGCTCAGTGGGCTCGCCCACAGGGAGGACGGACCCGCCTGGGCGCTCGCGGCCTCGTCGATCCCGACGTGGGCGCGCGGAGTATGCGCCCTGGTGTGCTGCGCGGTTGCGATCATTCCGCTGTTTGCCTTGCGCAGGCTGCGCTCGATGTCCCTCCTGCTCCTCCTGATGCCGGCGCTCGCGGGTTACAGTGCCATCGGCTTCGTGTCGATGGCGGGTATCCATGCCCTCTCGCTCGCGCCCGTTGTCGGAGTGTGGGTGGCCCTTGTCGTGTCCCTGGCGGTGCTCTCACTGACGAACACGCCGGCGGCGCTCAGTGCCATGATGGCGTGGCTCGGTGCGACCGTCCTCGTGACGATTGGCGCCTACCCGTTCTTCCACCTGATTAATATTGCGCCGCTCGCGTTGGCCCTGGGTGTGTTCCTGTTCCTCATGGCCCCGCGCTTCGCGTTGCGCGTGCCTGACAGTCAGCTGATCGATGCGGCGGCGGTGCAAACGATTGCCTCGCGTATCCGCCAGCCTATGATGGTCCCTCCCACGCCGGTGACCGGCGGGCGCATGAAGACGGCGATCGGACACACCGATGCCCGCTACACGCTGCTGCTGACCGCCTCGACGTTGTTCACCCTCGCGGGTGGTATCCCCCTCGCTCGCACGGTGATGCCAACGGTGGCCATGGGCCGAGGCGTCGGCGGTTTCGTGATCGTCATTGCGTCCGTGGTGACCCTGTTAACGGCGCCGAGGGGTGCCCGCACGCCGATGGGGAGGGTCCTTCCGCGCATTGGTGCCGTCGGCATCGGGTGTGCCTTCCTCTTTGGCGCCTGGGTGAAGTCCTGGGCGGTCGGCGCGCAGATCTATCCCGTCCTGCCCGTGTGCGTCCTCGTTCTGACGGGCATCGCGCTGGTGGCCTGGATGACGCTGTATGAGCCCAAGGGACATGCCGCACTGATCGGCACGATCCTCGACTTCGTGCAGTCGTTCTGTATTTTTGCACTTCTCCCCGCGGCGATTTTCTCCTCGGGTCTCTTCGAGTTTGCTTGGAGGGCGATCCTGTAATGGGTGATACCACGAAGACTCCTTTCGCCCGCGCGACCGCTTCGCGGCTCGTCGGCGCGTACGTCATCGATCTGCTGGTCCTCGGGGCGCTGGTGGGGGTGACGTGGTTCGTCTATTTCACGCCGGTGACGGTCGGTCTGATCATCGCCGAGGCCGTGGTTGCCTCCGGCGTCATGCTGGGGGTGTCGGGGCGGACCCCGGGTATGGCCCTCATGCGCGTGTGCCTCATTCGAGACGAGGATGACGCCCAGACTCCTTCGCTGGGAGCGGCCATGGGCTACACGGCCTTGAGTGCGCTGCTTCAGGTGACGGTTGTGGGTCTGCTGGCCTCGTACGCGATGGTCCATGATGGGCGCACATGGCTCAATGGGCCCACGCATACGCGTTTCGTCGACCTGCGCAAACATGCGGCCCTCGCTGCGGGTCCCGGACAGGCGGTGGGTGATCCCCGCCCTGGCCAGGCACCCAGCGGCTTCGAGGGCGTGCAGGCAGGTGCGGGTCAGTGGGATGCGCCGAGTGCCCCGCTGACTCCCGTTCCTTCGTCCGTCCCCGACTACTCGGCTCCCGGTCAGCGAGCGAACGATCCCTACAGTGCGCCAGTGGCACCGAGTGTTCCCGCGGTTCCGGCTGCGCCCGCTGCCGCGAAGGTTCCGCCCACGCCGCTCCCGTCCGCGCCGAGCGTGCCCGCGGTTACGGCTGCGCCCGCTGCCGCGCAGGTTCCGGGGGTGCCGCTCCCGTCCGCGCCCGCCGCTCACGAGCCCACGCAGTTCGATGCGCTCCTCGCACCACCTCAGGGCGCGCCCGAGGCTCATCGTCCGGCACCCCAGCGGCCCACGCCCGCACAGGTGCCAGCCCAGCAGCCCCCGGCGGTGCCCGTGCCCTCCGCGTCGCCCGCGCCCCAGGAACCCGCTCAGCCCCCGTACTCTGCTCCGGTGCAGTACCAGGCCCCGGCCTCGGGCGTGCCTGGACCGCCGCCGAGTCATCGCGACGTGCAGGCTGCCCAGCGCGCCGCCGCCCCCCAGGGGCAGTGGGGAGGTGCCGGCCAGTCCCAGTGGGGCGCGCCCGCGACGCCGCCGCGCGCGCAGCTCCTGTGGCTCATTTTCGACTCGGGCCAGCGTGAGCTCATCGACATGCCGCTGACCCTCGGGCGGGCACCTGCAGCCGCCGAAGGGTCGCGCGCTGTCGTCGTTCCCGATACGACGGTGTCCCTGTCGCGCACGCACATGCGCGTGGGTCCCACAGCAAGTGGGGCGTGGATTGAGGACTCGTTCTCCGCGAACGGCACGCAGATCCGCACCCCCGACGGGCGTATCACCGCGTTGACCGGCGGTCAGGCCGTTGAGGTCCCTGCAGGCACCGAGATTCTCATGGGTGAACGTCGCGCCACGATCGTCCACGCTGACGCGGATTGCGTGCGCTGACTCGAATTGCGCGTCCTGGTCTCGCTCCCGGCTCTGACCCCGCGCCCTGCACACGGCTCTGATCTCGGGCCCTGAACATGGCTCTGACCCCGGGCGTGAGTGTTGGAGTTTGTTCAGTCGGGTGCCTCCCGCCGCTGTCCCCTTCGAAGGAAGGGGCGGTTTTCTGCTGCCTGCCACATAGTCAATTCAACCCGACGGAAAATTACGCCGGGCGCGAGCGACGTTGATCCAGCGGTCGAGCATCCGCGCAGTGCGCGCACCGAATGCCAGATGCGAGTAGGCGCGGGCCCGGCAAGACGGGCGCACGAAACAATGCGTGCGCGACACAATGCGCACGAAACAGAAAAGGGCCGCCCCATGTGGGGCGGCCCTTCCCGGAGCGCTAGGCGCTCATGCTCTCAGAAGCGGGCAGCGTTGGACTGGTCCGTCGTCTGGTAGTTGGAGCGAGCGGCGTCGACAGCGCTGGAGGTGCGACGCAGAACGTCCTTCAGGCCCTCGAGGCCCTGGTTCCAACGACGCTGAGCCTCGTCGTAGGCTTCCTGGGTCTGGCCTTCCCACGAGGAACGCAGCTGGTTCAGGATCTGCTCGAGCTCGTCGAGGGCGGCCTCAAGGTTGGCGGCACCCGTGTTGATGTCAGCGGCGGCGGCGTCAAGCGCGGCGTAGTTTACCTGGAAATCCATATCAGTCTCCTAATCTACCTAATCTCTCACAGTCCGCCGAGCAGGTTGGAGAACGAGTTCTCGGTCTCCGACTCGTTGGCTTCCATCGACGAATCAGTGGCGCGCAGGTTATCTGCGAGGTCCTGAAGGGCCTGGTTAACCTTGGCGGCGTTTTCCTGCCACTGAGCCATCAGCACCGTGAACTGCGCCGATGCGGCGCCCTGCCAAGAGCTGCCGATGGTCGACAGGTCGCCCTCGAGGCGCTTGAGGTGGCTGTCGATGTCGGCCTTGGTGGACTCAACTGCCGAGAAGCCCTGCTTCAGGGCGCCTTCTGCGGCCCTCTGGTCTGCCATGTGAACCTCCATTTGTATGAGTGGACTCTCCCGCGGGGATGCGTGAGAGCATGGGGACATATGAATACTAACCATGTTTTCATGATTATTTTTGATGTTACGGAAAAATCATGACAAAAGCTGACCGAGAATCTAGACTTACAGGGTTGTGTCGTGTAGTTAGAATCCCCATCACGCGGCAAACGGGAGGACCATATGGCAACGAAAACATCTCGAGGAGTGGCGCTGATTCCGCTCACGATTACCTATGGCGTTGATCGTAGTGACGTGACGATTCCGCAGTCGATCCCTCTCGTGGAGCTGTTGCCCGGAATGGTTGAAACCGTTGGTGCTTTCACTGATCAGCCGACCAATGATGGCTTCTCGGTGAGGACCTCGTCAGGTCGTCTGCTGGACCAGTCGAAGTCGCTGTCCGCCCAGGGTGTGCGTGCGGGAGCCGCCCTCACGCTCGAGCCTCTTGGTGAAGGCGCTGCCGACATGGTCTACGACGACCTCACTGAAGCGGTCGGTCAAATCGTCGAACGAGTGTCCACCCCTTGGACACGTGAGGATGCGCACATTCTTGCTGTGCTGTCTGCCGCTGCCCTCATTTTCGTTGCCGCCCTCCTCCTGGCGACCACGCCCCCGGATGCCCTGGCATCCTTGGACCCCCAGCGCATCACGCTGCTCAACCGTGTCTATGGCGTCATCGGCTTCATCGCCGCCCTCCTCGTCACCGGCACGTCGGCTGTCGTCACGCGTCAGAGCCCCCGGCCCAGCGGTATCGCGCTGGCGCACACAGTGCCCCTTCTGACCTGCGCATCCGCGCTTCGTCTCACGCAGAGCCAGTGGGACACCGCCGGGTGGATCTGGATCGGTGTCGGCCTCCTAGTCGGCTCGCTCGCGGTCCTCACACTGCCCAAGCGTTACCGCATCTCGATCGTGGCGCCCCTCGTCCTCGGTACCGTGATAGCGACGACGGGTCTCCTGGTCTCTCTCGGTTCCCTCTCACAGGTCGGCGTCTCCGCTGCCCTCTTCGCTTTCGTTGTCGTCCTCCTCCAGATCACGCCGTGGATTGCCCTGGCACACATTCCCGTGCGTATCCTCGACGCGAACACGACCGAGCAGATTCCCGCCCAAACGATCACCGACCAGGTCGGCACTTCCTTCGTCTTCGTCGTCGCCTTGCGCGCGGGCGGGGCGTTGGCAGCGATTTTCCTCGCGGTCTCGTTGATGAGCGCGCCCGGCACCCGTTCAGTGCTCCTCCCGATGATCCTCGTCTTCCTCGGATCGATCTCCCTGATCCTCCAAACCCGCTCGATTCGCGCGCGCGTGGAGGTCCTCCTCGGTGTTCTCACGGGTCTGGTGACGATCCTGATCACCGCGAGCCTCGCCACCCGCGCGGAACCAACGATGCTCGCGTGGGTGGCCCTCACAGCAATTGCGGCGGCCCTCGTGCTCGTCATCACGAATGTCGTCGGGCCTCGTGCGCGTCCGTACCTGACGCGACTCGCCGACACTATCTCGGTGCTGTCGCTGTTTGCCCTGATTCCCCTGGCCGTCTACATGTGGGGCTGAGCTATGCCGACCAGTAAAGATATCCTCGAAGCCCAACGCTTCAACCGAAACCGCCTGATCACCGCCTTTACGTCCGGTACCCCTGGCGGCCGCGAGGTCGACACTCCCTCCCCGGTGCGTCCTCTCATCGTCGGCGCCGTCGTCGCCATCATTGTGTGCGTCATCGGCATCGCCCTGCGGAGCTTCGCAGCGAAGCCAGACCTGACGGACGCTAACTACAAGCTGGTCGACGTCAAGGACACGGGCGCGCGCTACCTGTCAGTGAACGGCGTGCTACACCCGATCAGCAACGTGACGACCGCGAAGCTTCTCGCGGGAGACTCCGGCCTGACGATCGTCAGCGCCAGTGCCTCCTCCCTCAAAGACACCCCGCGCGGCGCCCAGATCGGCCTGCCCGGCGTCCCAGACGACGTGCCTGCATCCGCAGACCTGGCCTCGACGTGGCTCTCCTGCGACCTGCCGACCAGTTACCACACGTGGATCGCCCAGGACCTGCCGGCGGATAACTTCCCGCTTCAGCCCGCCACCGCGGCCCTCGTGCAGGCGGTGGGCAGCGAGGACAAGTACTTCATCGATGCGAAGACCCACAAGAAGTACCTTATTGACGCCTCCGTGAGCCGCCTGGGCGACTGGGTCCTGTCCTTCCAGAACAGGACGGCGTACCCGATCATCGTCGAACCCGAGTGGCTCGACCTCTTCCCCTCCGGCACGCGTTTGAAGCCGTGGAGCTACAGCGACATCCCCAACGCTGGCGAGCCCGCGAGGAATCTGCCGGGCCCACTCAAGAATGAGAACCTGACGATCGGCACGGTCGTCGAACAGATCAATTCCAATGGCGAGGTCCTCAACTCCTATCTGGTCATCAACGACTCCGATTTGGCCGTCTTCAATTCGACTGCGGCCAAGCTCTACCAGGACGCACCGAAGGTCGAGCAGTATCCGACGGAAATGTTCAAGGACGTCGCGCCCGTGCAGGCCGACTTCATCGGCGAGGACTGGCCCACCGTCGAGGACTTCGCGAACCCGGAGTGGAAGGACGACAAGCTTGACGCGTCCAGCCGCACCGTCCTGTGCACCAAGATGGACACGAAGGACAAGACTGTTCCACAATTTGGCCTGTACACCATGAAGGAGCAGCGCGCCATCCAGGCCTCCTACGACGCCGAATCGGTCTCTGCGACGGGTGGTCCGACGACGTCGCGCACGGTCACGGTGGCCGGCGGTTCCGGGGTCGTCGCGGCGCTGACGGCGGGCGGTGGCGATGCTGGTGCCTACGTTTTCATTTCGGATATGGGGTACCGGCATTCGCTTGGCGATGCTCCCGCCATCTCGCTCAAGGCCCTCAGGTGGACATCGGATGACGTTGCGATGATCCCGCAGGCGTGGGGCAATATCATTCCCCCCGGATCGGAGTTGACGCCTCAGGCGGCTGCTACCTCAGCGGGGCTGTCGTGAGCCGCATACGTGCCAGATCCCGGGCGCTGGGCCGAGGCCTCGTCGGGGCATCCCTGATCGCCGGCCTGACGCTCGCCGCCCTCGTCGCCCCCCTCACCCCCTCGGACGAGGCCGGGGCTGGGGGCGCGTTTGGCCCGGCCCCCGCGCACGCGGACCCGGTGCCGACGCCGAGTGTGCGCCCCACCCCGACCGCATCTCCCTCCCCGACGCCGACCACCCCGGCCGACTCAGGGGACGGGAAATGTTCCGAGAACTCGCCGTCGTACATTAAGAACCAGCCCGACATCTTCGATGCCGTGGGCGTGCGGCGCGCGTGGGAGATCTCCCGCGGCAAGGGCGTGACTGTCGCCATCGTCGACTCGGGTGTGGCCGCAGGCAATGAACACTTTCAGTCCTCCGACGGCCCCGTGGTGCTCCCCGGCGTGGATCTGAGTGGCGAAAACACCGACGGGCGCGTCGACGTCGGCGAGCATGGGACCGCGATCGCCGGCGCGATTGCTGCCCGCGAACTGCCCGCGTCAAAGAACTCTGGCCTCATCGGCGTCGCCCCCGAGGCGACGATTCTTCCCGTCCGCGTGGACACTGGCCTCGAGCAGGGTACTTCGACGAAGGAAGGCGAAGAGACCTTCATGTCCAAGGTCGGCAGAGGCATCCAGTGGGCTGCCGACCATGGCGCGCAAATTATCGTCGTCGCCCAGTCGGCGGCCGAGGGCGACGCGAACCTCGAAGCAGCAATCCAATCCGTGCGCGGCCGTGCCCTCGTCGTGGCCTCGACCGGCAACGTGTATCAGGGGCAGGACCAAAAAAAGGTCGTGTATCCGGCCGCCTACGAGAGCGTCCTCGGCGTGACGGCCTCGAATGCCGACGGGTCAGCCTCCGACCAGCAGGTGCACGGTTCGCACGTCGGGATCGCTGTTCCAGCCGGCGCCATCCTCACGACATGGTTCAACCAGGCCGACTGCCTCGTCGGCGGATACGAGGGCGACCAGCCGCTGCCCTCCTCCTCCTATGCGACCGCCTACGCCGCAGGTTTCGCGGCGCTCATCGCGTCGGCGTACCCGGACGAGGGACCCGAGATGTGGAAGTACCGCCTGGAGGTGACAGCCGTACGCGGCACCGCCGACCAACGCACCGATGGGCTCGGGTGGGGGATCGTCGCCCCCTTTGACGCGCTCACCTTCACCGACATCGGCACGAGATACGGGCCAGCGCACCCCAACGCGGCTCAGCACCCCGCCCCCGCCCGCCCCGCCGTCGCCTCGCCGAACCTGACGCAACGGGACAACAACCTGACGGTCCGCGCCTACATCGTCTCCGCGATCGCCGTGCTCGGTGTCGCCATGATCGCCGGCCTCGTGATCCTGTCGCACCTGCGCGGCAGACCCGCGGTCGTCGAAGAGCCAGACGAAGACCCGTCGTGAGGCGAGGCGCCGCAGGGGCGCTGGTGTCGTAGCTCTGGTCACTGCGCCGTCGCGTCTCGCGCGCCCTGCCGTCCGCTGACACGGCGCAGGTCGTTGACACCCACCCGATTCACCGAGAGGAACGACAATAATGACACCATTGGTCAATCGCGTCCGGGGCCTGCGCGCCCTGTGCGTGACGGTGTCGGCCTGCCTTCTCGCGGTGGGCACGCTGGTGGCTCCTGCACCGGCCGCGCACGCTGACTCGCGCAAGGTGCAGGCATCCGACGAGGCCTACTATTCCCGCTATTCACTGGCTGACCTGCACGCACGCGGGTATCGCGGCGACGGCGTCATCATTGCGGTCATTGATAGTCATATCGACGCCTCAATCCCCGAACTGCGGGGCGCAGACATCCAGGACAAGACTCCCTGCAAGGTCACCAATGACGCGGAATCTGACGATCATGCGACCGAAGTCGCCCAGATCCTGGTTGCGCCCGACTTCGGGGTCGCTCCCGGCGCGACGATCTACAACTACGCGTACGCGGACGATTGGGGGGACGTGGATTCAGACTGCGCTCTCGGATCAAATTCGGCTGCCCTCGCGCGCAAACCGAGTCTCATCGAGCAGGCGCTCAACGACGGGGTCAACATCATCGTTATCACCTCCTCCTACAACAAGGCCGACGAGGAATCGCTGCGATGGGCCGTTTCCCGCGCGGTAGCAGCAGGCGTTCCCGTTGTTGTATCAATGGGTAACCACGGCGAGTACAACGCGTCCAATACTATGGGGCGCTTCGCCGGTGTGATTGGCTCCGCTGCGCTCACAACTGACGGAACACACGCGGACTACTCGAACTGGGGCGACGGAGTCTCCATCGCCGCCGTCGGTGAGTTCTACGCACGTAAGGCCAGCACCAATCAGCTGAAGACGGTCGAAGGAACCTCGTTTGCGACGCCGCTGATTGCAGGCGTCCTGGCTCTGGCATGGGACGGCTTTGACAGTGACGTGCCGTCGGAGCAGATTCTGCAGGCACTGGCCGCTACCGCTCGCGGCTCGGGTGGTCGGTGGAACGATCGGACCGGTTTCGGGGAGATCGCCCCGGTGGCCTTCCTCGCCTCTGACCCGACTCAGCACCCGGACGAGAACCCTTTCGAGGACAAGGGTAACGATCCCGTGCTGACTTCCGACGACATCGATGATTATGTCGATGGCCTCGTGGATCCCGAAGACATTTACAACGATAACGAGTACGTCTATCGAGGAATCGACGAAAGGGTAGTGGACTCAGGCGCCTACGGATTCCCAGCCCATCTGGGCACGAGCCCGCGCTATCACGCCCAGCAATAGTGCCCCAGCGGTGGCAACGTCAGTGAAGTGACAACAGAGGAGAAAATATGAGCCTTTCTTTCCATTGGTCGCGAGGCCTGCGCACCCTGGGCGTGATGGTGTCGGCGTGCGCGCTGGCCCTGACGGCCGTGCTCTCGCCCGTCGCTCCCACTGCCCCCGCGGAGGCGGTGGATCGCAAGGTGACAGCGGCGGATGAGGCGTACTACTCGCGCTACAACCTGGACGCGCTGCGCGCCCAGGGGTACACGGGTGAGGGCGTGATTATCGCGGTCATCGACGGGCGCATCGACACGTCCATTCCCGAGCTGCAGGGTGCGAGTATTGAAGACATGACGCCGTGTACGGTCCAGAGTGATTCGTCGAATGATGATCATGCGACGTCCATAGCCCAGCTTCTCGTTGCACCGGACTTTGGTATCGCGCCGGGGGCGACCATATACAACTATGTGAGTGTTCCGAACAGCAGCGATGCGGGTTCAGATTGTGCGCTAGGAAGTCGTGCATCGGTTCTAGGAGATCACTCAGGGCTGATCGAAGAGGCGCTGAATGACGGCGCGGGCATCATCGTGATCTCCTCAAACATCTTTTCGCGGGATCGTGAATCGCTCAAGTGGGCAGTGTCGCGTGCCGTCGTTGAAGAGGTTCCGGTCATTGTGTCGATGGGCAACGAGAGCACGCGTAATCAGGATCGATCGCTCGTCCAGTGGGGAGGAGTCGTTGGTGTTGCGGCGCTTGAGCGTGATGGCAGCTACGCGGATTACTCGAACTATGGAGACGGAGTGTCGATTGCTGCTGTTGGCGAAATACGGGTACGCCGGGCCAGCGAAAACAGAGTCGATGCGATGCGCGGCACGTCGTTCGCCGCTCCCATGGTTGCCGGAATGTTGGCATTGGCGTGGTCCAGGTTTAGCTCGGATGACGTATCGGCTGATCAAGTCTTGCAGGCGATGGTTGCTACCGCTCGAGGGGCGGGCGGCCAGTGGAATGAACGGACTGGTTTCGGTGAGATCGACCCGGTTGCACTGCTGTCCTCCGACCCGAGCCAGTACCCGGACATGAATCCCTTTCTAGAGAAGGGAGGAGACTCTAAGCTGACTTATGCGGACATTAGAGAGTACTATCACGGACTGGTCGATCCGAGCGCGATTTTCAATGATGGCTCATACGTATATCGAGGAGTCGATGAACGAGTGGTGAATTCGGGTGCCTCCGGTTACCCGGCTCACCTGGGCACGAGCCCGCTGTATCACGCAGAGTAGCTAGCGCATGTAGCTCGTAACGCATATGCTTCAATACTGAACGCATATGTTGCTTCTGGGGGGTGTGGAACCCCAGAGGCATCTCGTCAAATGAAGTGGTGTACCGGCACCGCGGAAGTCAGTTAGGATAACCGTATGGTAGAGATGATGGGGAATACCCCCGAAGATGCAATGCGAATTCTCCAGGAACGAATCGACGAGGCTCAGCGTCAGGCTCAGGGTGCTCGCGACTTTGTTGAGGCCCTGAAGAAGGCTCGCATCACGGGCCACGATTCGCGCGACGAGGTCGAGATCGAAGTTAACTCCGACGGTCGTATGGTGAAGATCGAAATCGATGAGGAGGCTCTCGAAGGCTCTGCTCACGACCTCGAGCAGGCCATCATGGAAGCCTACGCTGATGCCGGTACCAACATGCGTGAGTTCGTTCGTCAGCAGGCGACTGCATGCTACGGCGACAAGGTCGGCCTTATGCGTGACTATCTCGATAACCTCGACGATACCCTCGGTTCGCTGGGGCGCTGATCAACGATGGCCAGTCCTGATCTCAAAGTAGATACCGAACTCATCCGCTCCCACTCCACCGAGATCGGTGGCCTCGCCGACACCGCCGACCAGTGTTCGTCGGTCGCGAGCGCTACGAAAGGGCAGGTGAGCGGCGGCGCGTTTGGCGTGCTCTGTTCCTTTTTTGCTGACCCAGTCAACAATCAGATTGACAACCTGAGCGAAATGATCAACGACCTCGGTGAAGCCGAGCGTCGTCTGGTTGTCTGCCTCCTGCAGTGGGCCGCCGAACTGGACGCCGCAGAGAACAAGGCGAAGGACGATCTGCCGAATCCGGATAATCCTGAGCCCACTCCCGGCCCTGGCACTGGCCCCGGCACGGGGCCCAGTGGTCCCGGTGCTGGTCCCAGTGGTCCCGGTGCTGGTCCCAGTGGTCCCGGTAGTGGTCCCAGTGGTCCCGATCCGGTTGGGCCGGATGAGCCGAAGCCTATTCCGGAGCCCCCGGGCGTCGTAGACCAAGACGACGAAAAGTCTAAAGACGACGACAAGCATCAGGACGACGACAAGCATAAGACTCCTCCGGCGACCGAGCCCAACGACGACGACAAGCCTGGTGAGAAGGGCGACGCCGGAGAGAAGGGCGACAAGGGCGAGAAGGGCGACGCCGGAGAGAAGGGCGACAAGGGCGAGAAAGGCGACGCCGGTAAGGACGGCAAGGACGGTTCCGACGGTTCCGACGGTTCTGACGGTAAGGACGGCGACGCCGGTAAGGACGGCAAGGACGGTTCCGACGGTTCTGACGGTAAGGACGGCAAGGACGGTTCTGGCAAGGATAGTAAGGACGGCCAGGACGGAAAGGATGGTCAGGACGGTAAAGACGGTTCTGACGGCAAGGATGCTCCCGGTGGTGGGAACGACTTCGCCAGCCTCCTGGGTGGCCACGACAAGATCTGCGTTGACGACGATCAGCTGCGCGCGTTCCTCGAGCAGCAGCGCAACGATGAAAATGCAGATCTGGCAACGTTCTACGAGCGCCAAAAGGCCGACCAGGACGAGGCCCTCTTGCGCTACGCCGAGGCGCACCCCGGCGAAGATCTCTCGCCCATCCGTGATCTCATCGAATCGAACCAGCAGCAGGATTCGATGACCACCTTCCTGTCCGAGCAGCGTACGGCGGAAGAGTCTCAGATCCGCCAGTTCATCAAGGAGAACCCGCAGGTGAGCAGTCGCGACTTCGACACCTTCATGTCGAAGCAGCGCACGGAGCAGCAGGCGAGTTACCGCAGCTTTGTCGAGGAACAGCAGAAGACCCAGAGTCAACGCATTGATGAGTTCACGAAGGCTCATGCAGACGCATCCTCGGATGACGTCCGCAAGCTCTTCGAGCGGCAGGACAACAACGGTGATCAGGACATCGAGAAGTTCCTCTACCGTCAGCGTCAGGACGAAGAGCGCACCCTGCGTCGCTTCGTGTTTGAAGGAGTGAAGAAGTGACCGCCCAAGCACCAGTCCATACACAGAGCCTGAGTAACTCGACGCCGACAGAGGGCCTAGGGGTTATCGATGATATCTACCGCAGCGCTGTTGCCGTTTCGAACGGTGACTTCGGCGGTATCATCACGGCGATTCAGTCCGCTCGCTCCGGAATGCTCCAACTGGAGGCTGATCCAGTCGATTTCTTCTCGCAGATGGCTGTCGGCTTCATCCTTGAGCATGTCGATCCCCTGAAGGATTTGCTCAACGACTTCACGGGTGATTCCGCAGAGGTCTTCGGTATGAGCGCCAGCTGGCAGTCGATTGCCGAATCGCTGGCGTCCATCGCCGACGACATTGATTCCACCTCGAGTAGCGCAATGTCCAACATGACCGGACAGGCAGTGGATGCCTACCTTTACAGGCAGCAGACTGTTTCTGAAGCGATGCGCGCAGTTGGTGAGAACGCATCCGCATTTTGTGGTGCACTGACGGACGCGGCCAACATTGTGGATGCGATTCATGATCTGGTTCGTGACGCTATCGCCGATGTCGTTGCGACCTGTGTCAGTAGTGTGTTCTGGTCATGCGTTACCTTCGGTGCGGCAGCGCCCGCAAAGAGCGTCGAGGTCAGCGCGAAAGTGGTTACGTGGGTTACCACTATCGGGCAGATCGGTCAGATGCTCGTCCAGTTGCTCACGTCCATCAAGGCCGTCTTCGACAGCTTCGCCTCGATCCAGACCGGACTCACTAATCAGGTGAAGGTCATCGGCGCAAACTGCTCCATGCCCACCGGTGGTTGCTGTGGCTCCAACGCCGCTGCTCAGGACCTCTCGTCGCCCCTGAGTGGTAACGGCAGTGTGACCGCCAATGGCCAAACCGGTGGCACCAACGTTGCCGCAGGCAACGGCGGCGTCGCTGTCGGTGGAGATAATAACGGCACCATCAACAACGACCAGTCGACGACAAATATCAATGTCGAGACTCCCGTTACGATCAATGGTGGTCGCTCCGGTCACACCGACGACCACGATGATGACCACTCGAAGGGCGGCAAGGGCAAGAAACCCAACAAGGACAATAAGGGCAAGAACGACCATTCGGGTGGTACTACCGGTAGCTCGGGTAGCCAGTCCGACAAGGGGAACAAGTCCGGCAAGGGTGGTAAGCCTACCAAGCCCAAGACAGGTGGCTCGTCTGGTTCCGGCGGTAGCAAGCCCAACCACGGCGGTAAGCCTACCAAGCCCAAGACAGGCAGCTTGCCTGGTTCCGGCGGTGGCAAGCCCGGCTTCAAGCGTCCGAAGGGCAGGTTCAAGTGGAGATAAGGCGATCTCTCGGGAACCGGGGCTGAGTGCTCTCGCTCGGCCCCGCCCCGGCCTCGTCCACTGGGCATACAACGGTGCCCCCACACATACTCTGTGCGGGGGCACCGTTCGTCCCTTGACTCAGGGGCGGTTGGCGAAGTACTCCAGCAGATGCGAGTCGCCCGACACGATGATCTCGTCGTCGGCATTAATACGCGTGGACGCATCCGCGTACTCAAAACGCTGCTTCGGACGACGAATAGCCAGCACATTCACGCCATAACGGCCACGCAAATCCAGCTCCTCCAGCGTGAAACCGCGCACCTCCTGTGGCGGGTGCAACTTCATGATCGAGAAACCATCCTTCTCCATCTCGATGTAGTCAACCATGCGGCCACCCACCAAGTGCGCCGTGCGCTTACCAGCATCCAAATCCGGGTAGACAACATGATGCGCCCCCACGCGGCGCAGGATACGGCCATGCTGCGAGGATGTCGCCTTCACCCAGATCGACGAAATACCCATGTCGACCAGGTTCGCCGTGATCAACACCGCCGCTTCCAGCGACGAACCCACACCGACAACAGCGCTGCGGAACTCGCGTGCGCCCAGCTGTTCGAGAGCGTCCTTGGAGGTTGCATCGGCCTCGACAAGAGGGAAGCGCCCCGCGAACGCCTGCACACGAGCGGGATTCTTTTCAACCGCCAGGATCTCATAGCCCAACTGGTCCTGCGTCACCGCGACCGCAGAGCCAAAACGGCCCAGCCCGATGACCAGCGTTCCCGACTGCAGTTCCTTTGACTCGCGTTCATCTGCCATACCCTCCATTCTTCCCTGCGGGCGCGCGTGCCGCGAACGCTGCGGTCGCGCGTCGCTGGTATGCCCGATGTGTACGAGGCGCGGGCGTGGCGCGTCGTGAACCTAACGCCTGTTCGGGGCGCGAATCCCCACCGTAGATGCGGAAATGTGAGTGTCGTGTGCGAGACGGCTGCTCTGCTTAATTGCGTGAAACGCGCGTGAAACGCTCGGGAAATGGGGTCACGTTCTCGTACTGCCTCGTTATTTAGCGGGCGGACCGGGAACGGATGGCGACCATAACCTGGGCGACGACCTCGTCAATGAGCTTCAGATCCGACCACCGAACCCGAATCACCTTCCAGCCCGCGCGCTCGAGGTCTCTCTGGCGACGCTGCTCGGCCTCGATTGAGTCATGTACCTGGCTGACGGTCTCCCCGTACTTGATACGGCCATCAAATTCGATCGCGATCTTCAGTGCAGGCAACGCAATATCAATGAAGTACGTGCGGCCGTCAATGTGGACTTCTTCCTGCGTTGTCAACCCGGCGATCCCCGCCCGCAGCAGCGCAAGGAGAACCAAGGCCTCGCCGGGAGACTCGCAACCAGCATCGGCATGGTCGATGATCCAACGGGCGTGCCCGCGCCCTCTGGCGTTGCGGGGAGTGGCATCCAAAGCCTCGTGGAAATCCCTCCGCGCTTCCTCCTGCCGCGGCCGCGACGCATCCTGACGGAAACGATCAAACTGACACACCCTTGCTAAAGCCGCGCAAGCGATGGGAAAAGCGTGCTTGTCGTCCAGCGTGCGCGCGCAATCAATGAGAACACGGGCCGGGGACGCCATGCGAAAACCGATGTACTCGATGGAAGACACAGGACGGCCCGGGCGGCACGTACGAACACATACGGAGGGGATGCGGATGCTGTCATCAATGACGACTTCCGGGAAATGCACGAAGGTTGGGCACTTTCGCGACGGCGCATACAGCGTGAGTTGCCCAATGCGAGCCTCGCACGGAAGACCAAGGAGGTACGCGGCGACGACACCACTCATCACGTAGTCGGGGTAACGAAGACTCAGGGCGCATACACGTGCAATAAAAACTATGTCCCTGCACTCGGATGAACCATGTCTGTCCAACAGAGCTGTCGGAATGTAGACGCCCGAGAGTAGACGACGCAGCGTCCCGTTTTGAATGCGTCGATGAATACGCATGCTAGCTGCGTGGGAGTCCGCAACTACCAGGGACGATCGTATGGATTCCACGTGTTCTCGCAACATTGCAACTCCTTCGTTACTGCGAGGTGTGCCTCGCTGTTGGTACTTGGATGCATGATTTGGTACTTGTCTTTACTTTTGGTACCTGGATTTAACTGTGTGCCGATTGGTCCTGGCGTTCAAGCTCTGCGCAAGTGCCTGTGGATAACTTCTGCTGGAAACTAGCCTGTGGATGACGGTGCCTTACGTCGGACACGTTTGTTCTGGTAGTGGGTTGCTGGGAACTGGCCTGTGGGTGCCGGGGCAATGTCCAGTCGGCTAACCTCCGACCAGTCCCTGCGCTTTTGGGAGCTACATCATGATGAGCAGCCAATAACCCGCACAATGCCCAGCTGAGGGGTGCATTGGTCTGGTGCTCGGGTGAAAGTGGGGACCAGCCTGTCAGCTGCGTTGAAATAGACACCAAGGCGGTGTTGTTGCGGGAGAAAACTCTCCCTGCTCGGTGGTGCGGCGTTGGGAACGGGAAAAGATTCTCCCTGCTCGCGAGAAATGGCCAGTTTTCGTTGATTTTGGGCGTGCAGGGAGAGTTTTGTACCGGTTAGGCCTTGAGGTGGGGGTTGTTGGGAGAGTTTTGTCCCGCGTGCTGACTCGCGCCCCGGGCGAGCGCGTTGTAAGGGCTGCTGCTGGGCGAACTTTTTCGCGCGGGAATGGTTGGAGGGGCGCGCTGGGCGTATTATTTCGCGGTTTGGCCAAGGTGAGGATGTTGCTAGGCGAATTTTTCGCGCTCTGGCGTTATCAGGCCACCCGCCCGCGCGCCGCGACGGTGCCAACCACCAGCAATTAGCCGATGATGGGCTGCTCTTCGGGCATGCGGATGACGCGGGAGCGCTGGCGCAGGGCCAGGGCCGCGGCCACGGTCATGGACCCGGTACGGCCCGCGAACATGAGGACAATCAGCACGTATTTGGCGCCCACGGGCAGGATTGGGGTGATGCCGGTGGACAGGCCGACGGTCGCGAATGCTGACACGGTCTCGAGGAGGATGATATCGAGCGTGTACTCCGTCATCGACAGGAGGAGCACGACGGAGATTGCGACGAGCGCCAGGCCCAGCAGGGACACGGCAACCGACAGGCGGATCGTGGAGGTGGGGATGCGCCGGCCGAAGGTTTCAATGTCGCGGTCGCCTCGCGCTTCCGCGATGACGGCGAGCACGAGGACAGCGAAGGTCGTGACTTTGACGCCGCCCGCGGTGGATGCTGAGCCGCCGCCGATCATCATGAGGATGTCCTGGACGAAGTGGGTTTGCGAGTGCATGGCGCCCACGTCGAGGGCGGACAGCCCTGATGATCGGGAGTTCACGCCGGCGAGCATGGCGTTGAGGATCTTCGACGGCGTGTCGATTGCGCCGAGCGTCGTCGGGTTGTGCCACTCGGTGAGAGCCATTGCGAGGGCGCCGACGAACGCCAAAATCAGGTAGGTCGACAGTGTCAGCTTGGTGTGGAGGCGCCAGCGGCGCGGAGTACGCAGGTTTTTGGCGACGTCCATGATGACGGGGAAGCCGATGGCGCCCACGGTTGTGCCCAGGATGA